>VOFC01000384.1_pt1 | contig 94000 bp, 118 predicted proteins | sample 5384161 | NCBI WGS metagenome assembly VOFC01 (sample SAMN12384722, study PRJNA508395) | human gut metagenome | isolation source: healthy gut B | host: Homo sapiens | reverse complement strand
TTTGTTATTTCAACGATTGGTCTATTAATTGGAAAAGAAAAAACAGAGATGAAGAATTGAGAAATTTCCAGTTTATAGATTACATCTTATAAATCACCTGTAAATCACCAACTTTAAACTATATATAATAACTTTGATACAAAGAAAACAGAGCAAGTACTTGAGTATAGAAACTTAAGTGCTTGCTCTTATTTTATTTATAGGAGGTTACTATGGATGACAAAATGAATGATGTGATTGATGAAGTGCAGAAAAGACTTGGAGAAGAATATGAGGTGAAAAGAGTTGAAGTTATGAAGAACAATGACACAAAACTGAAAGGAATTCAGGTCAGGAGAAAAAGATATGAATGTTGCAAAGATATGTTACTGGACTAGTGAATCAGTTGACGAGATTGTAGATGTGATTAATAGAAGCCTGTTTCCTAAATTTGATTGTAAAATCAATTTGGAAAAACTAAAGGACAGGATTGTCTATACTCTGGTAAATGCTGATTCTAATAAGAGCAGACTAAAGACTATACCTTACAGGCTATTGAAAGGTACGGATTTAGCCATTACATATAAGCTAATCATTGATATTGATTTCAATGCTACGGCTTCATCAGATGTTACAAATGCATTGATAGAGCATTTGGGAGTTACGGAAAATGATTTGTATACATTTGCGACTAAGAATACTCGGAAACTCTATGCTCCGAGTATCATGTCACTTACGGATATTGTATCAAAGATAGATAATCAGTCTCAGGAAGATGTAAGCAACACTACTGAGACTATTTTTGTACTGACTAATTTCAAAAAGCATTTTGGGGCTTCATGTATCTTGTATCCAGATGTGTTGAAGAATTTCTGTAAAGAGAAAAATATAGATGGTGTTTACATGATTCCATCTTCCGTACATGAATTTCTGCTTATGAATTGCGATGAAATTGTTTCAGGACTGATTCTGGAATTTCGAAGAGGAACACTTATCATGGTAGTGTTAGCACAGCTAAACAAGCCGATGTATGGGTATTCACTTATAAAAGAATTAGAAGGAAAGGGGATTTCAATAGAAGGGAATACTTTATATCCGCTACTGAGAAGACTGGAAAGTCAGGGACTTTTAAAAAGTGAATGGGAAACAGAGGCAACGAAGCCGAGAAAATATTACATCATTACAGAAGATGGAAAACTGGTTTATAAAAAAATTAAAGAACACTGGAAAAAATTTTCTCAGTCAATTAATGCTCTTATGGAGGTGGAATAGATGATGAAAAATGATTTAATCGACAGATACATTTATGCAGTTACGAAGCATATGAAATCTGCCATGAAAAAAGATGTGGCAGCGGAATTAGAGACAATAATACAAGATATGTTAGAGGAACGATGTGAGGATGTTACTCCAACTGAACATGATATCAGAGTTGTTCTGACAGAACTGGGAACCCCGAATGAGTTAGCTTCGAAATATAAAGGTGAAACACAGGATTGTTTAATTGGTCAGCCTTATTACAATCTGTATGTGTATGTACTGAAAATTGTGACAGTGTGCATCAGTGGAGGAATGTTACTTGCTCAAATCATGGCAGCAGTAATATCGCATACTATCTGGTATATAGCTATCTATAGAACCATCGGTGGGATTTTTTGGTGGTATATTGACAGGATTTGCATTTGTGACATTATTATTTGCATTCTTTTATAAAAAAAGGAATTAAGGTGGAAGGTTTAAGTAATGGGATAGATAATCTGCCGCCTGTTCCACAGAAGACGAATCAGATTTCAAAAGCAGATTCAATTATTGGAATTATCTTTTCAGTTATATTTACTCTTGTATTTCTTGTTTGTCCGCAGATTATATGTATTGCTTTTGTAAAGAATGGTGTCAGTGTGTATGAACCACTTTTTAATTTAGAATATATCAGACAAACATGGTATTTCATTTACCAATATTATGGTTGATGGACAAGATTGAATCAATTTTTTTTGAAGGTATTTGAGCAGTTGTTTGGAAAAATGATAGGATTTTCATACATTTAATAAGGTGGATTTTGAACAATTAATGGCATTGAGACGGTTGAAAGCAGTTACAGTCGACAATAAAATAATTTTAGATGAATCAATCTCCATTTACAAATAACAGGATTTCTAAATTTTAGAAATAATAAAATGTAAATGGAGATATGAGCAGAAGCATTTCAATCAGTTCACCATGTCGTTTTTATTTTATGTTATACTGTTTTATTGGATTTTCTTTCCCTTGTATTTTCCCTTATCAGAGTTCATAAATCCATATGGGAAGATATAACATAAGGGAAAGTCTAAGGGAAAGCTACAGTTTTCGGGATTGAGAGATATTTGATAATAAAATATAACAATTATTAAATCCCTTGGTAACATGAAATCTCAATTCCATTTTACACTGTTTATAGGTTACAGCTTACAAAATACCTGTAAATTACCAACATACAACTATATATAATAACTTTGATACAAGAAACAGAGCAAGTACTAAGGCAACGAAAACCTTTTAGTACCTGCTCTTATTTTATTTATTGGAATTATTAGAAAAAATTTTATATTGGAATTATTAGATTAGAATTATTAGAAAAATTTTCATTGACAAAATTAGAAAGGTATGTTTTAATCTATTAAAGTTAGTTAAAGGTAACCATAATTAGTCTTGGAGGACAAGAGGTTGGAAAAAGTAAATGATATCTCCAAATCTAAAACATTATATGTGGTTGTAATAATTTTCCTGATGGCAGCACTTGTGATTACAGTTGTTACGGCGGTATCACTTGGACAGGTGAATATAAAAGTATCAGACACATATAAAATTATTTTTGGAAAGCTTATACACAATGATGAAATATACAATTCGTTCAGCAAAGCAATGATTGCAATAGTCTGGAATATGAGATTGCCAAGAGTTCTTCTTGGCTTGTTGGCCGGTGCCGGACTTGCATTATGTGGATGTGTGATGCAGGCAACAGTCAATAATCCAATATCTGAGCCATATATTCTTGGTGTGTCATCAGGTGCTACATTTGGTGCAACTCTGCTTATAGTTATGGGACTGGGAGCGTTTGTTTCCGGTGGTGCATTTGTGGGAGCAGTTATAGCAACAGTTATGGTTCTTGGAATTGCTTCCGGACATGGAAAAATGACTACGACAAGACTTATTCTTGCAGGAACTGTTGTTAATGCATTGTTTACAGCATTTTCTAACTTTATTATCTCAGTTGGAGCCAATGCTGACAGCATAATGACAATCAAGTTCTGGACAATGGGTTCACTTGCTAATGCAGGCTGGAAAAGCATTATACTTCCTGCAGTTGTTGTAATAGCTGTTACATTATTTTTCTGTACGCAGTACCGTGTACTTAATACGATGATGTTAGGTGATGAAACGGCAGTTACACTTGGAATAAATTTAAGCCTGTACAGGAAAGTTTATATGACATTAATAGCAGTAGTAACAGGTGTGCTTGTTTCAAGCTTTGGAATAATTGGTTTTGTAGGACTTATAATACCACATATATCAAGGGCATTTGTTGGAACGAATCATAAGAGATTAGTGCCAGTGGTTATACTTCTTGGAGCAATATTTCTTATATGGGCTGATGTTCTTGCAAGAATACTGGTTAAGAATGCAGAGCTTCCTATAGGAATATTTACAGCTCTGGTTGGTGCCCCATTTTTTATATACATTGTAACTAAGAAGAATTATGGCAGGGAGTAGTTATGGAACTTAGATGTGATAATATACAGTACAGTATAGAGGGCAGCAGAATATTAAATGGTATATCGCTTGGTGTTAGTAATAATGAGTTCCATACAATACTAGGACCAAATGGTTGTGGTAAAACCACATTTTTAAAGACGGTTTATAGAATAACAAAACCAGATCTTGGAACGATATATCTGGATGGAAAACCTCTGGATAATATAAGCATAAGAAAAAGTGCACAGAATATGGCAGTTGTTGCACAGTTCAATAATCTTAATTTTGACTGTTCTGTGCTTGATGTTGTTATGCTTGGCCGTACCCCTCATCTAAAGATGATGGAGCAGGAGAAAAAAGAAGATTATGAGATTGCATATAATGCATTAAAAAGCGTTGGTATGTATGAAAAAAGAAATCGTTCATATTTGTCATTGTCAGGCGGTGAAAAACAAAGAGTGGTGCTGGCAAGGGCGATTACACAGCAGCCTACACTTTTGCTGCTTGATGAACCGACTAATCATCTGGATATTAAATATCAGCTTGAAATATTAAAAATTGTAAAAAAATTAAATGTAAATGTTCTGGCAGTTTTGCATGATATACAGCTGGCATGTAGATTTTCAGATTATATATATCTTATAAAGGATGGGAGAATAAGATATAAAGGAAAACCAGAAGAGGTTATTACAAAAGATAATATGCGAGAAATATATGATGTAGAATGTGAAGTTATCAATCGTGGCAGCAATCAGATATTAATTAAATACACATGATATAAAATATAAATGTATAATAAAGGAGACTTGAAGCAATGAGAAAATTCAAATCACTAATAACAGTTTTAGCAATAACAATTACATCAGCAGCATTATTTACCGGTTGTGGGAATACAGGTTCCAATGATAGTAACAGCAGTTCACAGTTACAGGCTGAATCGAAGCAGACGCAATATCCTGTAACAATAACAACATATGATGCATCTGGTAATGAAGTTGAGCAGACATTTGAGAAAGCACCAGAAAGAATTGTAACGAATAATTTGTCAGCAACAGAAACACTTATTGAACTGGGGCTGGGTGATAAAATAGTCGGAATGATGAATCCAGACAATGAAGTTACCTCAATATATAAGGACAGTGTTGCAAATATAAATAAGCTGGGTGATAAGAAAACTATATCTAAAGAAATAGTCTTATCTGCGCTGCCGGATATAATTGTGGGAAGAGCGGCTATGTTTTCTGATAAATCTCTGGGTGAATATACGCAATGGAATGCGAATGGTGTTGAAGTTTATGCACAGGCTGCAAGTGTAACCAAAGGAGAGACTAAGATTGAAAGCGTTATACAGGATGTTAGGAATCTTGGTGTTATATTTAATGTTCAGGACAAGGCAGACTCATATGCAGATGAACTTCAGAAGAAATATGATTCAGTCCTGACATCAGTAGGAAATACAGGAACAGACAAGAAAAATGCACTTGTAATGTGCGCATTTGATGGAAATACATTTGGCACATATAAATCATCTTTACAGGAGAATATGTTGAATAAGTTAGGATATACAAATGTATCAACAGGTACATCGGGTCTCTCATTAGAGACACTTGTAACAATGAATCCTGAGCTTATAATATATGTAACAAGTGACCGCAATGCAAAGAATGATGCAGATGCAGTTAATAAATTGCTTTCATCTGATGCAGTATCTGATGTTGCAGCTATAAAGAATAAGAAAATAGTTACAATAGGATATGATGAATTTATGGATTATGGACCAGCTGTATTCGATGCATTATCAAAGATTGCAGATAGTGTTAAATAATATGTGAATAAGAGAAGTGAATTAAATATGATAGAACATATTGAAATATCAGGTATTAAAACGATTGTGCGGCTCCCGGATAATTATTTATGCGGCAGAAAATATAAAGTGATATTTATAAATGATGGAGAAATAGTAAATAATATTGAACAGCCTGATAATCAGATATATGTTGGACTTATTCCAAAAAACAGGCTTGATGCATATACACCATGGCCATATAAAGCGATAAGAGAAGGGGCTGAAGACTTTGGTGGTGAGTGCAGGGAATATCATAACCAGCTTGTTGGGGAAATAGTTCCATACATCCGCAAGCATTATAATGTATATGCAGAATCAATGGCATATGGAGGGTATTCACTGGGTGGTCTTGCTGCTATATATAGCCTGTATTTTGATGAAACATTTTCTACTATATTTTCAGTCTGTGGTTCGTTCTGGTATCCGGGTTTTGCAGACTATGTAGTTAATAATAATGTAAAAACAGAAATGCATCTGTTTATCTTCTTAATGGTGAACAGGAGGGGGTAAATCACGGGAATCTGCTTGAACAGGCACCTGTAAAGGCACATATGGTTCATGAGCATTTTATGTCGGTTGTGAATGCTGTAAGTATATTTGATGAATATGGACATCACGAAAATAAGTCTGAAAGAATTAATAGGTTATTATCTGTTCTCACCGGCATGGAAGGAAGTTATGAGAATGGTGGGAAAGAAACAAAATGAAGGTGAGAAGAATCTGGCGTAAGTAAGATTGCAGGCTTGCGAAAATAGTGCAATAAGATTGATAAAAAAATTAAAGACAAGTAAACCACCAATATACAACTATATATAATAACTTTGATATAAAGAAGCAGAGCAAGTGCTAAGGCAACGAAAACCTTTCAGTACTTGCTCTTATTTTATCAATAAGCTTACATAAAAATCATTACACAAAATAGAGCAAATATTTTGTGAGTTGGATAGGAAAAAGATTTTGTGAGTTGATAAAGAACCTTGAAAATAAAGGCCTTGTTGAACGAATACAAAGTAAGGATAATAAAAAGCATATTGAGATTGTTTTATAGAAAATCAGCCAGAAAACCCATGGTCTTTAGACCGTGGGATGAATGGCGTCATGAGTCAAGTGCATATATTCTTACTAAAAATATTGTATTTCAGTAAAATACACACTATAATATACATACATGAAAATCCATTTTCAAGTCTATAGAAAGGAGAAAACGACATGTATCTTACTGTAAAACAGCAAGTTAAACATTTGTCTAAAGATGAATATCTTACTATAAAAGAACTCTGTCATGTGGCAAAAAATCTGACAAACGAAGCAATCTATAATGTGCGTCAATACTACTTCACAGAAGGAGAATTCTTAAAATATAAAAAGAACTATACACTTTTAAAGAATAGCTTAAATTATAAAGCATTAAATTCTAATATGGCGCAGCAGATTCTTAAAGAAGTTGACGGCTCTTTTAAGTCATTCTTTGGACTTATGAAACTTGCAAAACAGGGCAAATATGCTTTTAAAGATTGCAAGCTGCCACGGTATCTTCCTAAAGATGGATATACGACACTGGTGATAGGTTTTGTCAGGCTTAATGGTAATAAGTTAGTACTTCCGTTTTCAAACAGCTTCAAGAGAACTCATAAGCCTGTTGAGATAACGATACCACCTGTGCTGCTTGATAAAAAAGTTAAGGAAATCCGTATTATACCTAAGGCTAACGCAAGGTTCTTTGAAATTCAGTACATATACGAAGCTGAATGCGTTCAAAGAAATCTTAATAAAAATAACGCACTTGCTTTAGATTTAGGAATCAACAATTTTGTAACTGCGGTGTCAAGTAATGGCAAGTCATTCATCGTTGACGGAAGAAGGTTAAAATCCATTAATCAGTGGTTTAATAAAGAAAATGCCCGTTTACAGTCTATAAAAGACAAACAGCATCTTGGGAAGAAGATTACGAACAGACAAAAAACGATTGCTCGTAACCATAACAATAAGGTAAACGACTATCTGAATAAGGCAGCTCGCAAGGTAGTAGATTATTGCATTACGAATGACATCGGTACGCTTGTTGTTGGCTACAATGAAACATTTCAACGTGGCTGCAATATCGGTAAGCAGAATAATCAGAACTTTGTGAACATTCCTTACGGTCTGTTACGCAGTAAACTTGAATATCTTTGTGAGTTAAATGACATAATCTTTGTAAAGCAGGAAGAATCCTATACATCAAAAGCATCATTTTGGGACAAAGATGATTTGCCTGTTTACAATGCTGATAACCCAACAGAGTATCCGTTCAGTGGTAAAAGAGTACATCGTGGTCTTTACAAAACTGCAAATGGAAAAGTGTTCAATGCTGATATCAATGGAGCTTTAAACATAATGAGAAAAAGTAGCGTTGTGGATATGAATATCCTATACAGTAGAGGCGAAGTGGACACGCCTGTAAGAATAAGGATTGCCTGAGTTGTCAGGTGAAAACTTAAATATCAAACTTCTTAAATAGGGGCAAAGCCCCTTAGAAGCCCATTACCTTTAGGTGATGGGTAGTTCACATTATTTTGATGTATATATGGAAATTTACATTTCCAGGGTTTACAATACCAGTAATAATTGAGGTTATAATATGGATATCATTTGACATGGATGGTAGCAGCAATTATTATTTCATTTGGATGCTATATACCAGTAACCTTATTCAGTAAAACCAAACCAAAGGTTGGACTTTTAATGATTCCGAAAACTTGTGCATATATGTGGATTATAGCTATGGGACTTCAGCTTTTGTTTTAGAATTGTAAGAATTATAATAAAATATTATCACATGGAGGTATAACATTATGATGAAAATTAAAAATTTTGTAGATCTTATGACTGGTGAGTTTGATAACAAAGAGCAGTTTATGGAAATGAAGGAGGCTGGTAAAAGCTTTCCATATGCACAACATATAAATACAGTCTGCAATGATAAAATAAAAAATATTCCAGAGGATTTTAATGGAATATTTGTTGTAGAGGAAAGTTATTATGAAACAGATGGAAAACGTCATGCATCACCACATTTATTTCTAATTACAGATAGTAATGATGGAATTATACTTTCTTCTTATGAAATTCCTGCAGGAGAAGACAAGAATACATTTTCCTATAACTCAATGAAGAGTGTAGATTATAGTGAACTTAGAAAATCTGAAAAGTTTACGCCAGCATTATATAAGGAAAATAATGGAAGCTGGGAGGGAGGAAGCGTAAGCCAGTTTACACCAGTTATGATATTCAGATTATGGGAACGTTTTTCAGAAGCTTGTCTTGAGGTATCAGAAAGCATGGAAGTGAATGGAAAGAGAACCTTCGGATATGATGTTCCTATTATTTATAAGAGACTATAGAACAATGGGACTGCCAGCCAGGATACGAGGCACATTATTTAATATTGCCAGCAGGATGAACCGGCTGGCAATTAACTGGCAGTAGTGCCAGGTAGTTATTCTGTAAGCTCCTTCATAAGTGAATGTACAGTTGTAATCTCATTTATCCGGCCAACATTGTCACCACAGAAGATTAAGCCATTATCCACATCTCCCTTTACAGCATTTATAAGAGCTTTTGTAATACAATATGGAACCTTTGCAGGGTTACATTTTTCAAGACAATTGTAACATTTGGAAATTGGAATTCTTGAATTGTCAAGTTGTTTAATAAATGCATTGCGAAGAGCTCTTCCAGGCATTCCGACAGGACTTTGGATGATCTGAACGTCTTCTTGTCTGGCGTTGATATAAGCCTGTTTATAAGCAGGTGATGCATCACATTCTTTAGTAGCAACGAATCTGCTTGCTATCTGTACTCCATCAGCTCCAAGCTTAATTGCATGAATAATATCCTGTTTATCGAATATTCCTCCTGCAACAATAACAGGTATTTTTTTGGAGTATTTATCTTCATATTCTTTTTTACATTCTATAATATTAGTTATTTCATTATCGAAATCAAGTGAAGCTGTATTGTTCAGCTGTTCATTAGAAAATCCGAGGTGACCGCCAGCCTTAGGTCCCTCTATTACGATAAAATCAGCGGTTCGGTCATACTTATGTGACCACATTTTTAATATAAGCTGTGCAGCTCTTTTTGATGATACGATAGGAGCTATCTTAGTCTGACAGGCTTTGTCTACAAGTGCTGGTAAATCAACCGGAAGACCGGCACCGCTGATAATTACATCGGCACCTGCGGCAACCGCTGCTTTTACATGTTCTTTATAATGTTTAAGTGCAACCATAATATTTACGCCAACAAGTCCATTACCACCGGCAATTTCTTTAGCTTTGCGGATATGCTTCCTTATTGCTGCTAAATTGCAGCCGGCCTGATCATATTCAAATGCATCATCATCATAACCAATCTGGGCAGTTGAAATAATTCCGACGCCCCCTTCCTTTGCTACTGCACCTGCAAGACTGCTTAAACTGACACCAACACCCATGCCACCTTGTATAATAGGAAGCCTTGCTGTTTTATTACCAATATGTAATTCGGGAAGCTTATATTTATTCGCACTAAGATCCATATTAAACCAATCCTCATTTCTATAGTATATATTGTTGGAGTATACAAGAATTATTGAACCATTATTACAACACTTTGATACTCAAACTATTGTAATGATAATACATCGTGGCAGAGATGTCAATATTTTATTATCAACAATACCTTTTGACGTAGTAATTAAAACTATGAAATGACGTATATGTAATTGCAGTAATAACATTTAGTCTTAAAATAAGTTGCTTTAAAATTAGTTTAAAACAAGTGTCATATAATTTTTCAACAATGCTGTTTGTGTGTTATTATGATGTAATGAGCGCAAGAGAGCCATAAAGCTGCTTGCAGATATATGGCGAACGGCGAATGACAATCACGATAGCTGCGATAGCAGCGGCGAGTAGCAAAGCTACGAATCGTGATATAATGAGCGCAAAGGAAAAGAATGCGGCTGCGAAGCAGACATTTACTTTTCTTTTATAATAATATTATTACATTTATCAGGCAAAGGAGATAGTTATGAGCAAAGCAGTTGTTTATTATTCATTATCAGGAAATACAAAGGAAGCAGCGGTAGAAATAGCAAGAAAACTTGGTGCTAAAATATTTGAAATAGAGCTACTTAAGCCATTACCTAAGAATACAGTGAGACGGATGCTTGTTGGAGGAATGCAGTCAACATTTGGAAGGAGACCTAAGATAAAAGGTGTTCCTGATAACATAGATTATTATGATGAAATTATATTGGGCACACCTATATGGGCAGGAATGCCAGCTGCACCAGTAAATACATTTATAAAAAAATATGGAATAGCTGATAAAATAGATGCAGTATTTACATTCAGCGGCGGCGGGGACAATGACAGATGTCTTGCACAGTTGTCAAAAAGTCTTAAAAATATAAAAAGTCAGGTTGCATTAGCAGACCGCAATAGCGAAATGGCAAAGGATAATCATGATAAGCTTGAGAAATTTATTATGGATATTAAGTAGAATATAGTGGAGTTAATGCACAAGATGAACATACAAAAAAGATGAAAAAGGATGTGAAATTAATGGGGAAACAAGGGAAAAATAATGCATTGATATTATATCAGGTGCTTATGAAATATTCGGATAAAGAACATCCCTTATCTATGTCAGATATTAAAGATTATATGGCAGAGGAGACTGCTGAATGTGGAAGAGATAGTATTGCAAGATATCTGAATCAGCTTGAAGAAGAAATGGGGATAGATATACATAGGGGCAAAGGTCAGGCGGCAAGGTATTATATAGATAGGAGACTTCTTGATAAAGAAGAACTTAAGTTGATAACAGATGCTGTATATGCTTCAAATTTTATAGAAAAAGGCATAGCTGATAATATGATAAAAAAGCTTAAAACATTAAGAAGTATATATGATGGAGAAGAACTTGATAGAAGTATACAGTGTGTAAATGTGGCAAAAGCTGAGAATGACAGAATATTGGAGAATGTCAGGATTATTCAGGAGGCAATAAAGAAAAATAAGCAGATTATATTTGATTATATGAAATGGAATAATCATAAACAGCTTGTAAGGAAGAATATAGAAGGAAAATATTCGATCAATCCATGGACACTAATATGGGCAAATGACAGGTATTATCTATATGGATATGATACATTTGAAAAAGATGGTGTACGTAAGGAACGTCACTACAGAGTAGATAAGCTGGATAATATTGAAATAATGGAAACTGATAGACAAGGCAAAGAGTTATTCATGCACTTTAATGCAGATACATATGTTGCAAAAAAGAATGGGAATGTATACTGACCAAGAAAGAAGAATCAATGTAAGAATACCTGAAAGCCTTGTAGGAACTTTTATAGACCAGTTTGGAAAATGGATAGATATAAAAGAAGAAGCAATATGTCAACATATAGAATCAGCTGATAATGAACATAATGAAAAAGCTGAGGAAAAGAAATTGCTTGTGACATTCTGTGCGGTCAAATCAAATGTATTATTAGGATGGCTTATAGGACTTGGCAACGTGGAAGTGTTAGAACCAGAAGATGTAAAGGAAAAAATGATAGAGCTTCTTGATAAAAATAAAGATTATTATAAATAGATTTAACAGTGGAAGTGCATTTTATGTATACTAAAAAGATATATAATGTGTTTTAGATGAAATTTAAAATGTAATAAAAAGAAAAAAAAAAGGAATTGTTGTAAATTTGCGGCAATTCCTTTTTAAGATGGTGGTAGAATATAGATAAATATTGAAGAAAATATTATAATATATTAGCAAACTAATAAATTATAAAGTAAAGATGAGGAGGAAAATAATGGGATACATTTTTGGATTGGATATTGGGGTAGCATCAGTAGGTGTGGCAGTTATTAATAATCAGACTTTAGAGATTGAAGAAGTGGTTTCAGATTTATTTGAATCTGCAGATGCAAGTAAAAATGTATAGAGAAGAAGCGCAAGGCAATCAAGAAGACTGCAGAGAAGAAGAAAAACAGAGTAAGTGACTTTAATAGGTTATGGATAAAGAGTGGATATGATATACCTGAGGATAATGATGAGAATATTCTATTATTAAGAAATGAAGGAATTAAGAAGGCACTTAGCGAAAAGGAATTATATTATGTCCTTAGATATATGCTGCAGCATAGGGGGATTTCTTATCTTGAGGATGCTTTAGGTGAGGAAGAAGTAAAAGGAAGTTACCAAAAGGGGATTGCACTTAATCAGAAAGAATCGGAAAATTTATTGCCTTGTGAGATTCAGCAGGAGAGAATGATAAGATATGGACAATATAGGGGACAATATGAAATTACAGAGGAAGATGGCTCAAAGGTGACATTGAGTAATATATTTACCACAAGTTCATATATAAAAAGAACTTAATAAACTCTTTGAGGTTCAGCAAAAACATGGACTTGTGAATGAAGAATTTGTTAATCAATATATGGAAATCTTCAGAAGAAAAAAGAAAGTACTATGAAGGACCAGAAATGAACTTTCAAGGACAGATTATGGAAAATATACTACTAAGAAAAATGATGATGGAAAATATATAACTGAAAAAAATATATTCGAAAAACTGATTGGAAAGTGTAGTGTTTATAAGAATGAATTCAGAGCTGCAGGTGCTTCATATACTGCACAGGAGTTCAACATATTAAATGATTTGAATAATATAACTGTAGATGGTAAAAAGTTATCAAAAGAACAGAAGGTATCTATAATAGAAAGTATAAAAAAGCGCTAACAGAGTGAGTGTAGAAAAAATAATAGGAGATTGTATAGGGAATAAGAAACCATTTATTGAAGGTGCCAGAATTGATAAGAATGGAAAGCATATATACCATTCATTTGAACAATATAATAAAATGCGAAAGGCATTTGAATTAATTAACTTTGATATAGCTGAATTATCAGTAGATGAACTGGATGAGATAGGAAGAATACTTACTATTAATACAGAAAAAAAGAGGGGATAGAGGAGGCTTTTAAAGAAAGCAAAGTATCTCTAACTGAAGAACAGATTAATGTATTAGTTGATTTAAGAAGAAAAAAATTCACTAGCATTTAATAAGTGGCAGTCGTTATCAGTAAAGGCTATGAGAGAGCTTATACCAGATTTATATGAAAGAAGTGTAAATCAGATGGTATTATTAACCGAAAAAGGTATTTTTAAGGAAAAAGAGAATGAATTTGCTAAGAGTGTATATATTCCAAAGAAAATTATAATAAGTGAAATATATAATCCGGTTGTTAAAAGATCTGTTAGTGTTGCACTTGATGCATTAAATGCACTTATTAAGAAGTATGGATATCCAGATGATGTTGTAGTAGAGATGCCAAGAGACAAGAATGAGGATGAACAGAAGGATAGAATTAAGAAGTTCCAGAAGAACAGAGAGAACGAATTAAAAGAAATAAAAAATAAGCTTAAACAAGAATATAATATAGAATTAACGGATGAATATTTCAGAAAACATAAGGGATTGGAATTACAACTGAAATTATGGGTAGAACAGGAAGAAAAATGTCCTTATTCAGGCAAATATATTAATATAAATGATTTATTATATCATCACGATATGTTTGAAGTCGATCATCATACCATTGAGTATATCTTATGATGATGGAAGAAATAATAAGGTATTAGTTTACAGAGAGGAGAATCAGAGTAAAAGAAATAATACACCAATGACGTATCTGGCTAATGTTAACAGAGATTATGATATGCATGAATTTATGGATTATGTGTTGAAAAATAAAAAGTTCCCACCTAAAAAGAAATCTAATCTGTTATATGGTGAAGATATAACTAAAATAGATGTTGTAAAAGGTTTTATAAACAGGAATCTGAATGATACGAGGTATGCATCACGCAGCATATTGAATGCTATACAGCTATATTTTTCAAGTAGGGATTGTAACACAACAGTAAGAGTTATCAATGGAACAGTCACGCATCAGTTAAGAAACAGATTAAAGTTAGAAAAGGATAGAGATAAATCATATAGCCATCATGCTATTGATGCGGCTATTATATGTTATACCCAGTTAGGCTTATTGAAGTTTAAAGAAATACAAAGTAGGTTTATAGATTTTGATAATGAAATATATAAAGAGGCAGATATTCAGTCCTGCTATGATGAGAAGTATTATGATGAAGCTTTATTTTCCCAGTACTTAAGATTAGAAATAATCTTAAAAATGCAGAAGGTGATCCACAGACAACGGTAGTAAGCAGAGGAATATATGCTGAAAGTGAGAAGAATAATGGAATAGTTAAGTATCACCATAGGGTTGATAAGAAAGCTAATCGTGGATTGAGTAATGCTACTATCTACGGAACAAGAAATATCAATAATAAGATATATAAGATTGTAAGCTATGACATAAGAGATAATAAAGATGTAGATTCAATTAGAAAGATTATAGCTGGAGGAAAACAGGAATATTTTCTAATGTATAAGAATGATCCAAAGACTTTTGAGATGCTTATGTCAATATATGAACAATTCAATGACGAAAAAAAATCCTTTTTGGCTTTTGAGCAGGAAACAGGTGAAAAGATAAGAAAGTATTCTAAGAAGCACAATGGTTTTGTCTCGTACAATGCCTAAAGTTAAAAAACTATATTGAAACGAAACCGATAAGCGCGGCCTTATATGAAAAAAAGAAATCCAATAGGACTAACAAATGCGACAAATATATGCAAAATATATACGGATGTGTTGGGAAACGAAACAAAAATATATAAAAGAAAATTTTAAATTGAGTGTTGATTGAATGATAGTAGTGTGATATTATAATAGTAGGTTTGTGATGACTCAATTTTTTCAGACCTACTAAAATAAGGCTTTATGCCGAATTCAAGGGACACCAAGTGGTGTCCCTTTTTCTGTATATAAAAGGGGGTATTATGGGGTATAAGGTAATATTGATTGAAAATGATGTAAAATGAGTATTAAATTAAATAATATAATAATTAATAAGGAAGGTCATGATATATGGATATCCGTTGATGATGTATCATTGCTGGTTATTGATAATATGAAGATTACACTTACATCAAGAATGCTATCATATTTAGCAGAACATAATGTGGGAATGATATTTTGTGATGCTAAGCATTTACCTATAGGATATTATCAAAGTATATTTTAATGAGTTGATGGGGACAAGCTTTTCAAGAGGAAATGAAAATATTTTCTCAATGCCGGATTGATTATGGATATACAATAATAAGGTCTTATATTGCTAGATTGTGTGTGGGATATGGATTGAATTGTCAGATAGGAATACATCATAAAAATGAATATAACCGTTTTAATCTTGTTGACGATTTAATGGAACCGGTAAGACCGTTCGTAGATTTATATGTGTATCATCTTTTAGAGAATGAAGAATTTTTTAAAATAGATCATAGACATAAAATAATTAATATCGTTAATCATAAAGTGATGTATAGAAATAAAAGAATGTATATGGGTAATATGTTGGAAGAATATGTTATGCTTTATGCAAAAGGTTTGAAGGATGGCACGGAGCTTATATTTCCCAATATTGATGGATATGAGGGGGATAGAGATGAGGTATGATGTAATGAGACTTTTATGCATGTTTGATTTACCAGTAGAAACGGACAGAGAGAAAAAAGAGTATCGTTACTTTAGAAAGAAATTGATAACAGAGGGATTTGTTATGTTACAATATTCAGTTTATATTAGAACTTGTCCTAATAGACAGTATTCAGAAAGATTACAAAAAAGATTAGAAAAGAATCTGCCGGTTAATGGGAATATAAGATTGTTGGAGATAACAGAAAAAAACAATATGAGGATATGAAGATATTAGTTGGAACTAAAAGTCTGAACGAAAAGATAGCAGGAGATGAAAGATTTATAATAATATGATTATATCGGTAAAAAATGATAATATTTCTTTAGAACCAATAACACAGGTCTGTGGTACGAATATAAAAAGAAAAAATGCAATAATAAACAATATTGTAAAATATTTTTCGGGTAGTAAATATGCAGAGTACGATGAAATGCAGGCATATGATATAAGAGTAGATGATAAAGTTGTTGGAAGAAAATATTTTAATGTATACAGAATAAAGAGTAAAGAAGATTTGGTTTGTGGAATAGAAATATCTAAGACAAGTCTTATGAAAAAGTATCTGGATTATATTAATACGCAATATGATAATCAGATAGCGTACGAGAATATTGTAAATGAATATATGAAAATATTTAAACATATTAATGATGAAATGGAAAAAACGTCTGATATTAATCTTTATATGGATTTTTTAGAAGAAAAAATAAATGATATATGCCAGATTGCTGTAACTAAAAGTAATGATTATGATTATATTGAAAATATGAGTAATATAGAATTATATAAAGAGTACATGCATGTATTGAAAGCTTTTTATAGAGATAATCCTGAAAAGATATTACTTATATTAGAAAATGTTGATCACATGCTGGATAGAAATGAGTATAAAGAATTAATTCAGGAATTGGATTGTTTAACTAATGAATTAGATATAAATATAATATCAACTATGAGCATAGATGGATATGTATTTATAAATGATTATTGTTCAACAGGAATAAATATAATAAATGACGAGAATTATGTATTACCAGAATTGGCAGAAAGAATTGAGTCATCATAAAATATAACTAATAGATAGAGAATATGTTTTTCTGAAGTTGTTAAATGAGTCTATAGGTATGCATTTTGTAATCATGAAAAATAATTTGGAAAATGCTTTTATGCAGACAGTATAAATGCAATGTTTTAGTACCTGAAAGAATTGTCATCATAAAACATTTTTTTTTTTAGAAAGAAATGATTTGAGGTTTTAGTACCTGGAAGAATTGAGTCATCATAAAACCCTGTTAAAGCCCAATCTTCTAAAAATCAGTTTTAGTACCTGGAAAGAATTGAGTCATCATAAAACAGGTGACATCTTTATGAATATATTTTTAGGGTTTTAGTACCTGGAAGAATTGAGTCATCATAAAACATTAACATTTTTCAGATGATGAAAGCTTCTGGTGTTTTAGTACCTGGAAGAATTGAGTCATCATAAAACCTGTTACTGTAAAATATCTTAAATAGAAGTAGGTTTTAGTACCTGGAAGAATTGAGTCATCATAAAACTATAAGAAGCGCACAAGTTCCCGCGCCGTTGTTTTAGTACCGCGCCGTTGTTTTAGTACCTGGGAGAATTGAGTCATCATGGAATTCAGATATGAGTGCAAACATTAAACTGTTTTAGAATATTGAGTCATTAATAAACTCAGAATCTAAAAAATACCTGTTTTTAGTACCTTTTAGAAATTGATTTCAGGGCAGATGATAGTGGAAAGCTTATTCTTGGTGCGCTTCTAGATGCTTCAGAACGTGGAGTATCGGTAAATGTAATAGTTGATGGAGTATCTGGATTTCTTCGTATGAATGGTAATCCTTATTTTGAAGCGTTGGCAGCAGGAGAAGGAACAAGTATTAAGATATATAATAAGGTCAATCCGTTTGCACCATGGAAATCTATGGGAAGACTTCATGATAAGTATCTTATAGCTGATAGAAGCAGTTATATAATAGGTGGAAGAAACACATTTTCATATTTTTTAGGAAGCAGCTCGCCATATAAGAATTATGACAGAGATGCGTTGGTGTATTGTGAGAATCCAGATGAGAATAGTTCTGTTAACGATATTCTATCGTATTTTGTAAAAGTGTGGAATTATAAAGAAAGTAAGGCTTTTATCAATGGGGTAAATGCGATTACAGATACAGACACATATTTTACAATATCAGAGAATAATGAATATAATTATTGTGTAGGGAATACATATTCAGATAATAATTCGTTGGACAGTTCCAGAATCACAGATAAGAAAAATAAGCTGGCAGCTAAGAAGAAAGTGGCAGCAGCCAGGGAAGAACTTCATTCATTATATGCAGACTATTGTGCAGACAATGCAGATAATGGTATTTATAAAGGCCTTGGGAAAAGTGTTTATAAGGATATGTTTAAGGATGCTTATGAAGTGGATAATGTAGCACTTTTGAGTAATCCCATAGAATATTCATCAAAGAAACCATATGTATGGTATCAGCTTGTTGAACTTATGAAGAAAGCAGACAGCAGAGTTAAGCTACATACACCTTATATTATATGCAACGATTATATGTATGAAGGACTGAAGTCGGTTTGCGACTCAGTTGATGATGTATCACTTATGACGAATTCAGTTGCTAACAATGGCAATCCATTTGGTTCTGCAGATTATTATGTTAATAAGAACAGGATACTTGGTACAGGGATTGATGTATGGGAATATGAAGGCGGTTATTCATACCATGGTAAGTCGGTACTGATTGATGATAACATATCAGTTATAGGCTCATTTAACATAGATATGAGAAGTGCTTATCTGGATACAGAGCTTATGCTTGTGATAGATAGCAATGATATTAACAGAGAGTTGAATCAGTCAATGGAAGGCTATGAAAGGGTAGCAAGAAAGGCTGATAAAGATGGAAGCTATGATAATCCATATAATGTAAAGCCGGTAGAATTGTCAGCATATAGAGAACGTCAGATGAAGCTCATAAAGAATTTTGTTTTGTGGGCAAGATATCTGTTTTAGCATATATTAAAGCATTTGCACCTTTATATGCTAAGAGTGTCTAGAGTGAATTGTAACATTATTTAAATTCACTCGATATTAAATAACATCAGGTAGAAAGAGAGTAATAATGAACACAAAAAGAACAATTAACGAACAAAACAAAAACAATAGCTAAAGAAGAGAACAGAAAAGATTTTCTTCAGAAAACTGGGTTGTATGTGCACTCGCACTTGTATGTACATTTCTTTGGGGAAGCGCATCGCCTTGTATCAAATTAGGATATGCGCTGTTTGAGATACCATCAAGTGAAACATGGACACAGGTATTATTTGCAGGTACACGTTTTATATTGGCAGGAATACTTACTATTCTTATAGGAAGTGCACTTAATAGAAAAATGTTAGTGCCAACTAAATCATCAGTTCCCAGCATAGCAAAGCTTGCATTATTCCGACAATACTCCAGTACATATTCTTCTATATAGGACTTGCACATAATAGCGGTGTAAAGGCATCTATTATAAATGGTTCAAACACATTTTTTGTAATTCTGCTTGCAGGTCTTGTATTTCATCAGGAAAAGCTTGATTTTAAGAAGCTTGCAGGCTGTGTAATAGGCTTTGCAGGTGTAATTATAGTAAGCATGAATGGTAAGTCCATAGATATGAATCTCAGTCTTATGGGAGATGGAAGTCTGTTTTTATGTGCAATATCATATGCAGTATCATCATGTCTTATGAAGAATTATTCTAAGAATGATAATCCGGTGATGCTTAGTGGATATCAGTTTATATTTGGTGGCATAGTTATGGTGATTGTTGGACTTATCATGGGTGGCAGAATTAATCATATATCATTAAGTGCTGTACTTATGCTGCTTTATCTTGCTTGTATATCAGCAGTGGCATATTCACTCTGGGGAATACTGCTTAAGCACAACCCTGTATCTAAAGTAGCTATATTCGGATTTACCAATCCTGTATTTGGCGTGCTTCTTTCAGCATGGTGGTTAGGAGAGGGCAGCAGCGAGCTTGGAATAAATGCACTTATAGCACTTATTCTTGTAAGTATAGGAATCCTTATCGTAAACGTACGAAAGCAGTAGCAGTATTATACCAGAACGTATTACAAAGGAGATCATATCATGCAGATGACAACATTATGTTATATAGAGAAAGACCGATGTTATCTTATGTTACATCGCACAAAGAAGGAAAAGGATATTAATAAGGGACAGTGGATAGGCGTAGGCGGACATGCGTATGATGGTGAAACACCTGAGGAATGCCTGCTGCGGGAAGTTAAAGAGGAAACCGGACTTACATTAACATCATACAAGTTCAGAGGACTTATTACATTTATAAGTGATGAGTGTGAGCCTGAACTTATGTGCCTGTTTACGGCAGATGGATTCACAGGAAATGTATGTGAATGTGATGAGGGGGGAGCTTATGTGGATAGATAAAAAGAAGGTGCCAGAGCTTCCGACATGGGAAGGTGATGCGGTATTCCTTAAGCTGATATTAGAAGGCGAAAAAAGATTTTTTACGGTTAAGTTAAGATATCAGGGAAGTAAGCTTGTTGAGAATTCAGTTAATTACTGGTAAAAGTCTTAAGAAAACTAAAGAAATATTATAAATACATATACATCATTTGGTTTTATATTTATAACATAAAAAACGAAAGATATCATAAATATAAGACGTGTTTAAAGCATGTATTAAGTGGCAGATGGACACATAGATAAGGAGGCGGCTGTCTATGCATGTAAGAGGCTGGATAAAAGATGTTATGTATGGATTAATTATATTTGGTATATGTGCAGCATTGATATTAGTTGTAAGTGTTGCAGCAGATAATATAGTAGCAAAACATAATGCAGTTATAGTAAGTAAAAATGTGAATAGTAACCTTGATTGTGATGATTCGCTATGCACGAGTGTGGATAATGTGAGTGGCTCAGAAAACAATGAAAATGTTAATCTGGCATGTGATGGAAGAGATTCGGATAACAACAATAATAACATTAATGATAAAAAAAAGATAGCCTGCTGGGGAGATTCAATAACATATGGACTTGGTGGACAGGAGAATACATATATAAAGAGTGAAGCTGGGATTATAGATGCTTCAAACTGGAATTATCCGGATACACTTAGATACTACACAGGAATGGATGTATACAATCTTGGTGTATGTGGAGAAACATCCTACGAGATAGCACTCCGACAGGGAGGAATAAAGATGTATGTAGGAAAGCAGGTTACTGTTAAACCGGGAAAACGCACACAGATAAGTATAATGGATGAATCAGGAAACCCAGTTATATTAGAGAATTTTAACGGATATGAGACGGATAATCAGCAGCCGGAGAATGTTGTTTATATTAACGATATACCTTTTAAGCTGGAATATGATAATAGCAGGATATATATAAGTATATATGATAATGCCGTGGATAAGAGCGTTAAATTAAAGAAGGGTTCACAGATTATAACAAAGGCAGCACATGATATATCAGGAGATGTGCTTGTTATACAGATGGGCAGCAATGGGGGCTGGAATGATTATGATGAACTTATAGAACAATATAAGGCAATGATTGCGAATTCTGGTACAGAATGCTATATTATAATCGGTGATACGGATAATCCTGAGGAGTCAGTTGATAGCGCGAATTATACGAGCAGCCAGGAGATAGGAACTGATGATTCTATGTGGGAGGCAGCACTCAGGGAAGCCTTTGGAGAACATTTTATCAATATGAGAACTTATCTACTTGAAAACGCACTTAATATAGCAGGCTTAGAACCAACACAGATGGATGAGGAAGATCTTTCACAGGGAAGAGTTCCTGAAACGATAAAGTATGATTATACACATCTTAATTCATATGGATACTATGCCATAGGTTATGGGGTGTATGAGAAAGGCTTAGAGCTAGGTTACTGGTAAAAAAGTGCTTATGTCAGGTGCATATGGGTTATGTAGGAAATGAGGAATAGTATGAATGAATATAATACTTGCGCCGGTAAAAAAATAGGAATATATAAAGAACTTGCGGTAGTAATTGTGACAGCTTTTACTATCGCTGTTTTAACTTCACTGGGAGCATTTATAGTATGCAGACATTATGGAGTGCTAGTAGATGTAACAGAAGACTGTTCTGATTATAAAAGAAAATATGATATTCAGGTTATGGGAATGGTAAGAGAGCTTGACAGTGCCCTTAGCAATGCTATGGATGAGATAAGTGCCAATGAACTTGATGATGACAAGAATCTGGGAGATGCCATGAAGTACCTGCTGTTAAATGACAGGCTTCCGTTTGCAACAGAAGAGGTCAACAATATGAATATAACCATAACGAACAGAAATGGTCTTGTGTTATGGAGAAAAAATCCAGATGACAATAGTGATGATTATAGAAGTAAAAAAGTATATGTTGATATAGATGCACTTGTAGTTAAATCTTATGATGATTGTAGTCCGGAGTATTCATTTGTATACACGAAAAGCATAAAAAAGACTTTATATTATATAATATTTGAAACTAAGGTTACACCAGAATATCTGTATGCAGATATCAAGCTTAAGGCTGCGTGTATATGTCTTGGAACAGTTATATTTATAATATGTGCTATTCTTATGACAAAGAAAAGGATAGATTATATAAGATATCTTTCAGATGTTGTCAATATGATATCAAAGGGGAATCTTGATACGCAGATTGATAAAAGGGGACGTGATGAAATTACCAATATAGCGTATAGTATAGATAATATGCAGCATAGTATAGGAAGAATGATGAAAGAGGAACGTGAAAATGACAGAAAGAATATGGAGCTTATCACGAATCTTTCACATGATATAAAAACGCCAATGACAATAATAACAGGATATCTTGATGTTGTTATAAGCCATAAATACGATAGTGCTGAAGAACGTGATACATACATAAAAAAGGCGTTCCAGCAGGTTGAAAAGATTAATGGAATGATACATAAGATATTCATACTTGCAAGAAATGAAAAGCCATATGGTCATGACAGCAGCAATGATATAGAAAGCAGTAAAGCTAATAAAGAAAAATGTAATATAGCTATGATGCTTAAGCAGGATGTGTCAGAGTTTGAAGGAATAGCACTTAAGCAGGAGCGGAATTTTGTGGCAGATATAACAGAAAAGCCAGTATATGCTGAAGTTGAGATAGAACAGATGAGAGAGGTGTTTGATAACATTCTTATGAATTCCATAAAGTATTCAAGGAAGAATACGGATATTATAGTAACACTTCTTGAGGAGAATGATAATATACTTATAAAAGTATCGAATATGACAGACTGTATAAAAAAAAGTCAGATTGCGAAAGAATATTTGATAAGTTTTACAGAGCTGACCATGCAAGAAATTCAAGCATATCAGGCAATGGCTTAGGTCTTTCTATTGTAAAAAGAAACAGTAGAGGGATTAGGTGGCAGTGTACTGGCAGATTATGATAATGGATTGTTTACGATAAGCATAAAGCTGAAGAAGTGCAATCAGAACCAGGACCAAGAAATAAGATGAAGTTAGAGCAATAAGTACATGGAGGTGGCAAACTAATATGGCAGCTATTCTTGTGGTTGATGATGAGGAAGATATAAGAGAACTGGTTGGAATATATCTAAAGAATGAAGGTTTTAAGGTGTATAAGGCAGCAGACGGACAGGAGGCATTAAAGTGTCTTGATGATATGCAGATAGACCTTGCAATACTGGATGTTATGATGTCGGATATGGATGGCATAGCGTTATGCCTTGAGATAAGAAAAAAGAGCAACATCCCCATTATAATGCTGTCGGCAAAGGATCAGGATATGGATAAGGTTATAGGTTTGAGTGCCGGGGCAGATGATTATCTTGCAAAGCCTTTTAACCCGGTTGAACTTGTTGCAAGAGTTAAGGCACAGCTTAGAAGATTCAATGATTTTAATGAAAGAAAGCCAAGCAGTATTCTTGAATATATGGATTTATCCATGAATCTTGAAACACACAGGGTATTTGCTAACTCAAAAGAGATTTGGCTTACTCCAAAAGAATTCGCTATATTAGAGCTGCTATGGAAGAATAAAGGTAATGTTTTTTCTACAGAGCATATATATAATACACTATGGAGCGAGGAAGAAGCATACGATATTAACAATGTAGTTATGGTACATATAAGGAATCTCAGGTCAAAGATAGAACCGGATATAAAGAATCCTCAGTATGTTAAAACTGTGTGGGGTGTGGGATATAAGTTCTCATAATAATTTTGTTCAGCGTACAGTCTATTTATCTAATGGAGCTATTGTAATTATTGTATGGAAAGATTACCATTACTGTCCGTGAGTTGTAGAAATAAGCACATAAAATGCTTGCACTTTTTAATATACAGTGCTATAGTACACACATATAAGGACAAAGGCGTCATTTACCATATGGTAGGTGGCGCCTTTGCTATAATATAATTTCATATAAAACTTATGTTATGCTTAATAAAGCATCATTATTTTATGGAAAATAAAAAGTGGGAGGTATAACACAGAGATGAAAACAATAACATTTACAAAGGATGCTCTTGTAACAGGAGAAAATGCACTTGAATATCTTAAAACATTAAAGTGTAAAAAAAAGCAGTTATAATAACTGGTGGACAGTCTATGAAAAAAGACAGGCGTTCTGGATAAAGTGACTAATATACTGAATCAGGCGGGAGCAGATGTAGCAATATATAGTGGAATCGGAAAGAATCCGACAACACATATGGTTCTTGATGGACTTGAGTTCGTAAGAAAAGAACAGCCGGACTGTCTGTTAGCCGTAGGTGGTGGTTCATCTATAGATGCTGCAAAGGTTATGCTTATATTCTATGAACATCCAGAGGTGAATTTTGATAACGTCTTCAGTACTAATCTTGATGAACTTGAATTCAAGACGAAATTCGTTGCAGTTCCATCTACATCAGGAACAGCATCAGAGGTTACAAAGGTCAGCGTAATAACATTTGAGGATGAGAAGTTTAAAAGGGCTATCAGATCCGTTAATATCTTTCCAGATGTAGCTATTCTTGATCCATCACTGCCAGCAACGCTTCCTGCACATATAGCGGCGGAAACAGGAATGGATGCACTTACACACGCCCTTGAAGCATATATTAACAAGAATGGCAATGACTTCACATATGCCATGGCTAAAGAGGCTATAGAGGGTATCATAGAATGGCTGCCTGTATCAGTTAATGAAGGAACATTAGAGGCAAGGGAGAAGATGCATAATTTCCAATGCATGGCTGGCATGGCATTTGCTAATAGCGGACTAGGCATGGTACATGGCGTATCACATGCCTTTGGAGGTATGTATAACGTAGCACACGGTCTTGCTAATGCAGTTATACTGCCTTATTCTATGGATTATAACAAAAAGGATCCAGAGGTGGCTAAGAAGTATGAGAAGCTTTCAAAAATAATCGGTTGTGATATTATTGAAAAGGTTAAAGAAACATCTAAGGCTGTAGGAATACCAGCAAGGATGATAGATGCCGGAGTTAGTGAAGAAGAATTTAAGAAGGACTTTGATAAGCTGCTTGAATTCTCTATGCAGGGCTCAACAGTAGTTAATCCGATAAAGGTATCAGAGGATGATATGAAAAAAATTCCTTGATTGTATATTCTATGGGGAAAAGTGGATTTTTAAACAACTGGATATAAAAGGTGAAATTTTTACAATTCATATAACAGATTATCTGCTATTTTAATTTACATCAACAGAACAAAAGTTGACAAAGGCGTCAGATTCAAGGAATCTGGCGCCTTTTCTGTATGTATTTTTTACAAGAGTTCTTTCTATAAAAGTCGAAGAAAACGGATATAGGGATTGCGTAAAATAATAAATAGACATAAGACAGCAAAACTTATATGAAAAATAGATACAGAAAAAGAAACAGGAACTAAAGGGATAAGCTGAAAGGAGAGAGTATTATGAAGAAGAAGTTTTTATCGTTGTTACTTGTTATGACACTTACCATGTCACTCACACTTGGACTTACAGGTTGTGGCAGCAAGAGTGCAGATTCAGACAAAAAGGTATTAAAGGTAGCATTTGAATGTGCGTATGCACCATATAACTGGACACAGGAATCACCTGATGTTGGTAACGGCAAGAAAGCAGTTAAGATTAAGAATGCAGATGGATATGCATATGGATACGAAGTAGAACTTGCCCAGAGAATTGCAGATGAGCTTGGATACGAACTTGAAGTATACAAGATTGAATGGAGTTCAATCCTTATGGGACTTCAGGATGGTTCATATGATGCTGTTATGACAGGTGTATGTTACAGCGCTGAAAGAGATGAAACATATGATTTCTCTTCACCATATTATAAGAGACAGATTGTTGGTGTTGTAAGATCAGACAGCCAGTTTGCAAACTTTACTAAGTTATCAGACTTTGCTGGAAAGGGAGCTAAGGTTACAACACAGATTGCTACTAACTATGTTCCATATAAGGATGAGGTTCCAGGAGGCGTTATAGCAACAGATTATGAAACATCTTCAGAGTGTTTCCTTGCAGTACAGAACAAGACAGCTGATATGGTTATTCTTGATTACACAACATCTGTTTCAGCACTTGCTACTATGAATAACTTAAAGATGCTTAACCTTGACTTCACAGAACCAGAGGGTGCTTCTAATGACTGCTGTATAGTATTCCGTGAAGGAGACCCTATGAGAGATACAGTTCAGGGTGCACTTGATAAGCTTGGCTGGAATAATAAGGCTGAATTCGATAAGCTTATGGATGAAATGGTAAAGTTACAGCCAGCATCTAACTAGAAATAAAATAATCTTGTAAATAAGTAGTGGTTTAATAAATGTTTTGACAACATATAAAATAATTGCATTACAACTTGTGATTATAACATATAAGCCGTAGTTTTCCCTGACAAAGATGTTGGGTCTTTAAGGGAAAACTGCGGCATTTTATTTTAACTTAATAAAAATAATACTGGGTAATAATAAATAAAATGGTTTTGGGATAAATACTAATCTTAAAAGTGCATGTCAGCATATATGTGCACTATAAAGGAGGTTTTGCTATATGTATATGAATACAATGATTGCACTGGCAGCGAATACGCCAGAGCCGAGGGCTCTTTGTTTGAATGGGCCTGGTTCATTTTTAATAAATATTCAACATTATTTCTTAAAGCTACGTGGGTAACACTTTATGTAGCACTTATAGGAACTTTGTTAGGCTTTATACTTGGTTTTGCCGTAGGCATAATCAATACAGTAAAGATTCACAAAGAGGATAACATAGTAAAGAAAATCCTGCTTCATATATTAAAGGCAATAGTAGTTGTATATGTTGAAATATTCAGGGATACACCAATGATTGTCCAGGGCATGGTTATTTACTATGGATTAAGACAGAATGACATTATGATTACATCAATCATAGCAGGTATTCTTGTAACAACACTTAATACAGGAGCTTATATGGGTGAAACAGTAAGAGCAGGTATCAAGTCAGTAGATGCAGGCCAGGGAGGAAGGCGCTCTTGCCATGGGTATGTCACATTTTAAAGCCATGTTATACATAATAGTTCCACAGGCTTTAAAAAATGTAATACCTGAAATGTGTAACACATTTGTTAACAACTTAAAGATGACATCAGTACTTAATGTTATCGGTGTATCAGAGCTTTTCCTTATGGCAAAGACAGCAGGTGGTGCTTATTATAAGTACTTTGAATCATATATAGTTATTTCAATTATTTACTTTATTCTCTGCTTCGTATTCAACAGAGTATTCTCAGTGATTGAAAAGAAGCTTCAGGGAAGAAGTGATTATGAGCTGGCTACAGAGTATCTGGAAAATGAATGATTGTGTGTGAGCAGATGGGTATATGATATCAACGTATAACTTAAGAACAGGAGGCAGGTTATGGCAGATTCAATTATAAAGGTAGAAAACCTTGTAAAGTCATTCGGTGATCATGAGGTTTTAAAGAAAATAGATTTTGAAATATCAAAGGGTGAGGTTGTATGTATTATCGGTTCTTCCGGTTCTGGTAAGTCAACACTTTTAAGATGTATTAATCATCTTGAAACACCAACAAGTGGAAAAATACTTTTCCATGGTGACGAGGTTAAAAACACACAGTCATCACTCACAAAATACAGATCACAGGTTGGAATGGTATTCCAGTCATTTAATCTGTTTAACAATATGACAGTATTAAAAAACTGCATGTTCGGAGTACAGAAAATATTACATCTTAGTAAGGAAGAGGCAAAGCTAAGAGCTATAAAGCACTTAAGAGAGGTTGGAATGGCAGCTTATATCAATGCTCATCCGGCACAGTTATCAGGTGGACAGAAGCAGAGAGTTGCTATTGCAAGAGGATTATGTATGAATCCGGAGGTGCTTCTGTTTGATGAACCAACATCAGCACTTGATCCTGAGATGGTAGGCGAGGTTCTTAATGTTATGAAGGAGCTTGCAGATGAGGGACTTACAATGATTATAGTTACCCATGAGATGGAATTCGCTAAAAAATGTATCAACAAGAACAATATTTATGGATAACGGATATGTTGTTGAGGACGAAAGTCCAGACATCTTATTCACAAATCCTAAGAATGAAAGAACAAAGGAATTCTTAACAAGATATATGGAAAGCGGAGTTAAGAAAGGTGCTTAGAATAAAAAATTCATATGATGGATTAGCGGCTGTGCACACCTGGTACTAATCCGTTATGCGTAAAAAGGTGCGCAGAAATGAGGACTAATATGGATAATTTGGTTATTACAGTTGCCAGAGGCTTTGGCAGCTGTGGAAAAAGAATAGCAAAACAGATAGCAGATGACCTTGGAATACATTGTTATGAAAACAGAATTCTGATGCTGGCATCCCAGATGAGTGGTCTTGATGAGGAAGTGTTTGCAGAGGTTAATGAAAAGCTGAGAAACCAGAATGTTTTTTCGGCATTTCTTAAGGGACTGCCTATGCAGCGTTCACCTAAGGTTGAAGACAGAAAGTTCGTATCAGATGAGAAACTGTTTGAATACCAGAAACAGATTATAGAACAGCTTGCTGATACAGAAAGCTGTGTTATCGTAGGTAAATGTGCTGACTGGATATTAAAGGACAGACCAAACGTAATAAGTCTGTATATAGAAGCTCCAAGAAGCTTTACACTTAAAGAAATCATGGACAGAATGGGCGTTAATGAGGCTACGGCAGCAAGATCGATAACGCAGACAGATAAATACCGTGCAGAGTATTATGAGCACTATACAGGTGGTAATTACTGGACGAATCCTGTTAACTACGATCTTACCATTAACACAGAAAGGGTTGGCTTTGAAGGTGCCGTTAAGCTTGTAAAGGACTATATTAAGATAAAGTATCCTGATTTTAAGATAGATGCCTGTGGCAGAACTGTTGATGATAATAAGGTTATATCTATGAAATAAATAATGTCTGGGATATGTACGAATTGCAAAAGGTGGTGGTGTATATGCAGGTTAAAACATATCTTATATCTAAGGATGTAAGCTATCATGAGCTTATATTGGAGGATGGATATATTAATAAGATATATATGATAGATAATCCGGACCAGGAAATATATGCCATACCTGATGCCTGCCTTGATCTGCAGTTCGTATATGAGAAGGGGCGTTTTGTGCCATATGTATGCGGGACACATACAGAGGTAAGCCTTGCCTTCATTAGTGGCAGCAAAAAAATATTTGGAGTCAAATTCGAACCGGGAGTTGTGCCTGATTTTATGAAAAGCTATGCTGGTGAGCTTGTGTGTACAAGAAGAAATGTGTCGGATATGGAAGCATTAAGTAACATAGCAGTGCAATTCGGGAAGGATATGTCATTTGAAGACATGGCAGATATATTTACTTCTCATTTCATATATGCTGATTACTTTAAAGAAAGAAAAAATATAATCGTCCAGATAGCAGGTATCATACACAATAAAAAAGGGTGCGTGACAATATCAGATATAGCTGTACAGACAGGATATAACCAGCGCTACCTTGACCGTGTATTTAAGGAATCACTTGGAGTATCCATGAAGAAGTACGCTGGAATCATAAGAATCCAGAAAGCGATATATTATCTTCAGAATAATCTCACATATGAGATATATGAAAGGCTTGGATATTACGATCAGGCACACTTTATTAAGGATTTTAAAAAAAATACTTCACTTACACCGAACAAGTTTGGAAAAGTTAATAGTGAACTGAATATTGTATAAAAGGGGGCAGGGATTATGGATTACATAAATACTTCAGAAATAGTTAAAGAAGATATAGTAAAAAAGAGCCTTGCTCATTGGAGGGAATATCTGTGATCATCCAGCATTTTGCCAGCAAGTGAATAATAAGCAGATAATAAAAGAATGCAGGAGGATATAGCTATGAGTTTTATTAATAATCCAGATATAACAAAGGAAGAAGTACTAAAGGAGAGCCTTGCTCACTGGAATGTAGGAAAAACACAGGAATGGATAGACCGCGATATGGCTATTGTAATGGGAAAAAGAGAAGGCTATTGCTTCTGGGATCTTGATGGAAGAAAGTTTCTTGATATACATATTAATGGAGGAACTTATAATCTGGGACACAGAAACCCAGAGATTATAAGCGCACTTACAGATGCCATGACAGAGCTTGATATAGGTAATCATCATTTTACAGGTATAACAAAGGCTATGCTTGCAAAACAGCTTACAGAGCTTTGTCCTGACGGACTTGATTATGCGTGCTTTTCAACCTGTGGTGGAGAGGCAGTTGATCTTGCTATAAAGAGTGCCAGATATGCCACACAGCGTAAGCGTGTTGTATCTATTCAAGGCTGTTACCACGGACATACAGGCTTGTCTGTATCAACAGGTGATGCAAGATTCAAGGATCCATTCTTATGTCAGGGTGCTCCGGGAGAATTCGTACAGGTTCCACTTAATGACCTGAATGCTATGGAGGCAGAGCTTAAAAAAGAGGATGTTGCGTGTGTTATTATAGAATCCCTTCTTGCCACATATGGTTTTCCGATTCCTGATAAGGGATATCTTGCAGGAGTCAAGAAGCTGTGTGAGAAGTATGGAACACTTTACATAGCAGATGAAACACAGACAGGCCTTATGAGAACTGGAAAAATGTGGTGCTTTGAGCACGAGGGCTTTGTTCCGGATATGATCACAACGGCTAAAGGCTTTGGAGGAGGCATATATCCTATATCAGCAACTGTTATGAACAGAAAGGCAGCCAGCTGGATGTTTGATATAGGAAGAATGCATGGTTCAACCTGTGGTAATTCAGAGCTTGGCTGTGTTGTAGCGATGAAGGTGCTTGAGATAACTACTCGTAAGGAAACAGTTGATAATATTAATAAGAATACAAAGCTTCTTACAGAGCGTGTTAATGCCCTTATGGATAAATATGATGGTTTCCTTACCGGATATACCCAGAGAGGTGTTATTATGGGAATTAACTTTGCATGTGAGGATGCTAGTAAGACTATATGTAAGCCATTATTTGATAATGGTGTATGGTCACATAATTCAAGACTTCATCCTAATACACTCCAGATGAAGTTAGGACTTTTATGTGATGATGCATTTATGGATGAGCTGTTTGAAAAGATAGACAAAGGACTTGCACAGGCGGTTAATATGAAGTAGAGGCCAGACAGCCATGAATCAAAATATAAGTAATAAAATATAAATAATAAAAGATAAGTAATAATAAGCATCAGTTTGGGGGACTGTAATTACCCATGCTGGTGCTTATAGATTATTAAGATGTTTACGAACTCACTAAGACAGGAGGAAAACGACTATGAATGATACACCACAATCATTATTAGAGGATGTTAAAAATAATTTGCTGTCACTTTATGATTTTGAAAAGGATTATGAGGTGAGTCTTTTAAAATACTCAGAAAATATTATATATAAGGTTGAATTTGGAAAAAGTGAACCAGTTGTTTTTCGTATACACAGGCCGGGTTACCATGATATAGAAGAACTTGAGGGTGAGATAAGGTGGATGGATGAGATACATAAGGAAACCGATGTGGAACTGCCAGTTGTATATCGCGGACGTAATGGCGGATTTCTTCAAAAAATGCATACATCAGGAGGTGTGGATGTATATTGCTCTGTTATATCATTTCTATATGGAAATCCACTTGGCGAACTGACAGATGATTTACTGCTTGATGGCTTAAAAAAGCTTGGTGAGATAACGGCAAAGCTTCATGTGCAGTCAATTAACAGGGATAAATCGGTTAAGATAAAGAGATTTTCATGGGATATCAATAATCTTTTTGGTGACAATGGTGATGGTATATGGGGAACATGGAGAGATTTTCCAGGGGTTAACCAGTAAAGATTATCATATTCTTGAAAAATGTACAGAAAATATTAAGAAAGAACTGAATCACTATGGCAGAGGTAATGACAGATATGGACTTATTCATGGAGATCTTCATTTTTATAATGTAATCAGTCATGAAGGAAAGCATCAGATAATTGATTTCGATGATTGTGGATATGGCTTTTATATGTATGATATGGGCTGCGCGCTTGTTACATATTCAAAGAATCTTGAAGAGCTTGAGGCGGCATGGATAGAGGGTTATGAGAAGGTAAGAAAGCTTTCTGATGAGGATAAAAGACTTATTCCAATGTTTGTGCTTACAAGAAGGATAACAAGACTTGCATGGCTTGCATCACATGCCGACAGTGATACTGCCAAGACAGTAGAACCAGAATATCTTAAGGTTACTATCGATATGGCAAGAGAATGGCTTGAATCAGATACCAAGGTAGTTGTTATAACAGGAGCAGCTTCTGGTATAGGATATGGAATAGCTGAAAAAATTCTGTGAGGCAGGCTGCAGGATTGCACTTATTGGAAGAAGTGATGCAATCTTTGATGCTGGAAACAGGCTGGCTTCTTATGCAAAAGTTACTGGAGCTGCATACTTTACAGGCTATTCAGACAGCATAGGTATAAAAGCGTATAAATGTGATATAACAAGTAAATATGTAGTGCTTGGTACGGTAAAACAGATTATTAAGGATTTTGGCAGGATAGATATTCTTGTAAACAATGCAGGTGTTGCGAAGATCAAAGCCTTTGATGAAACTGAGAATGAGCAGCTTGATATGCATATAAACACAAATATCAAGGGAACCTGGAATATGACACAGGCGGTTATTCCATACATGAAAAAGCGCAGCTATGGAAGAATAATCAATATGTCATCAGTAACTGGTCCATATGAATGTGATAGAGGTTACAGTGCGTATGCTACTACAAAGGCTGCACTTATAGGTTTTACAAAGTCTATAGCATCAGAGTATGCAGAATATGGAATAACATGTAACGCTATATGTCCAGGCTTTATACTTACACCGAATGTTCTAAGAAGTGCAGCGGTTACTGATCCTGATAATCCACAGGCAGTTATAGATAGCATAGCTAAGGCTGTACCTTTAAAGAAGCTGGGTACACCTGAGCAGATAGGAAGTCTTGCGGTATTCTTAGCAGGTGATGATGCAGAATACATCACAGGAACAGCGAATGTGATAGATGGTGGTAATATGATTCCGGAAACGAGTGTGATGGGCTTGTGATTGTGCTTTCTATGCAGCAAAACAGCAATCGGGATGTGAAATAACTAAATAAGATAATGTTCTGGAAAATATCATATAGAAAAGAGGGTGAAATAATGACCAGGGATAATAGCGACATCATCAATATATCTTTTTGCAATGTTGTTTGCGTTTATATTAAAAAAAAGTGGGACTTTTTCATAAGGAAGATAAGAAAATACTATCCAATCTTATATTCTATGTGACATTGCCAGCATCTCTTATAAGTGGTTTTACAGGTGCGCAGGTCAATGTGTACTATATTGTGTCGATTCTTATAGGCTTTGGTGTCAATACAGTTATGGTAATAGCAGGACAGATTGCCTCAGCACGTAAGGGAAGAAGGATGCAGGCTATATATGCTGTAAATGCTTCAGGTTTTAATATGGCATGTATAGCAATCCCATTTCTTTCCAACTTTTATCCTGATGGAGTTCCGTATCTGTGCATGTTTGATGTGGGAGACTCTTTTTATACATTAGGTACAACATATGCGCTGGCACAGATGCGGATGAGTCAGGAAAATAATGAAAAAAATGCAAAAAATTCTAAAGAAAAAAGAATTGAATAAATCAGACATACATATATTGACTGTATTTAAAAGTCTGTTTACATCTGTGCCGTTTGATGTGTATTTTATAATGACAGTTCTGTCTTTCCTGAATTATAAATTACCAGATATAGTTATTCAGGCGGCAGACTTTTGTGGACATGGTAACGGCTTTCTTGCTATGATGATGATAGGAATATCTTTTGAGCTTAACATGAGCAAAGAAACCTTTGGAGAGGTTATACATCTGCTGTTATTAAGATATGGGATAGGGATAATATCTGCGGTATTTATATTCTGTGTATTACCGGCACCGCTTATCATGAGACAGATATTATGTGCAGCAGTGTTTTCATCAAGTGCAGCAGTATCTATCATATATTCTGAAAAGCTTGGAGTATCAACAGATATAGCAGCGGCACTTAATCCGCTGTCAACGGTGTTAATGATACCTGTCATGGCAATGGTTGTGGCGGTTACCATGTGAAATATAACAGAGTGATAATATTGGAAAAATTCCGCTTTTGGTATTATAATAATGATATTGCAGTCTTGTAAGGTGATTGCAAGGTGTTAATGTTATTATCAATGTATGTTAAGGAATAACGATACAGAATAAGCTATGAAAACATACATATACACGGGTGGGGTGAGCAGGATACATGTACAGAATTATGTTGGTCGAGGATGACAGAGAGCTAGGAGAAACTATAAAGAGCCTTCTTACTTTAAAAGGATATGATGTGACACTCATAGGGAGTGTAAAGGAATATAATAAGCATACAGAAGTGTATGATATGTATCTGCTTGATGTAAAGCTCCCGATGGAGATGGCTTCCAGATATGTGAAAAAAATCAGACATAATCTTGATGCTCAATCATATTTATAACATCATGCGATGATGAGGAATCCATAGTTAAAGGACTTGATATAGGTGGAGATGATTATGTAACGAAGCCTTTTCATAATGCGGTACTTTTATCAAGGATAAGTGCCAACTTAAGAAGAAGTGGCATGAATGATGGAGATGTATATAAAAAGGGAGAACTTGCAATATATTTTGATAAATACAAGCTGTACAGGGCTGGTAATGAACTTAAGCTTTCAACAATGAATGGGATATGCTTAAGATACTTGTTGAAAATAAGGGAAGAGTTGTAAGACGAGATGTCTTTTTTTTGACAGACTGTGGGATATACATGGCAACTATGTAGAATATAACACACTTACTGTTAATATGAGCCGTCTTAAAGCCAAGCTTGGCACCTTTGGGGATGAAAGAGTTCCTTATATAGAAACAATAAGAAATGTAGGCTACCGCTGGATAGCGTAAAGGAATAATACATAGCAGTTATGGGGAGATAGGGTATGGATAATAAGAAGAAAATTCAGTCTGGCAGTTCAAGAAAGAATATAGATAATATTATAAGAGATTATAGAAGAAAACAGACGTTATTCGTTATAGGAACAGCCGTTACCAATGCACTTATTGCTGCATTTCTAACCATATATTATAGTATCAGGCAAAGGGCTCTTGTAGGAGCCCTTTATCTGTATGACAACAATTCGGCAACGAATCTCATAGACAGAATGATGCATATGAATATAAGTAAGAACACATATTATGCAGGAGAAGAGGCTATGGTGCAGGCCGGATATACCAGAAATGGATATGCATATCTGTCACACATTAATGGTGAGACAATGATGTATACTATCATAGGTATGATTATTGCGGTACTGTTGGTGTATGGACTTATACATTGCTACAGGATAGGAAAAAAAGGATTGCCTTGGAAGTCTTAAGGCATATGCAAGGGAAAATGAGGCGCTCAAAGAACAGCTTAAAAAGGAGCATGAATACAATATATGCCAGTATAAAAAAATGCAGGAGTTTGTAGAGAATATAGCACATCAGATAAAAACGCCACTTTCGGTTATGACTATGAAGCTTGAGATGCTTCAGGATATGTTAAATGATGTAAAGCCTGAAAATACACATGAAGATGATAATGATAAACACATAGAAAAAATGAAAAAAGAACCGGATGAATATGTACCAGAAACAAAACAGCATATACAGATGGCATCTACAATAATTTCCGAGTGTACAAAAAAGCGCATTTAAGATAAAGACATTTATAAAAAAGCTGCTTGATATAAGCAGGATTGAGTCAGGAAAAGTAGTACTTGCCACAGATAAAGTTATTATTGATTATATAGTTGAAGAAAGCGTTGAAAGTGCAGCTGCAGATAAGTCAAGGGTGATAGTTGATTATGGTACAGAGGAGAAGAGAGCCATGTATGCAGACGAAGGCTGGTTAGCAGAAGCATTTATAAACATTATAAGTAACAGCTACGAATACATATGTGACAGAGAAGACGGACGCGTGTACATAGATATAAGCAGTAACAATGAGGTGTGTATAATAAAGATATCGGATAATGGTGAAGGTATAGATAAAGCACACCTTGCTGGTGTATTTGACAGATTCGAAGGGAAAAGCAGCCAGAACGAGTTTCATGCTGGCATAGGCCTGAATCTGTCAAAGCTTATAATAGAAGCACATCATGGCAGCATAAAGGCAGCTAACAGTGAGAAGTATGGTGGAGCAGAGTTTCGGATCCTTCTTCCTTTGTATAAGCTTAAGGGGAAGGTTGGGCATAACTAAGAAAGCAATCTGAAGGTATCAAAGTAGAGACTTTTGACCCAGACATCTTATCATTAAAGTATATAAAACGTAAGTTATATGTAAGCAGTCTGTTATATGATAATAACTGTAAGCAGGGCAGCCTGTATAATCAGTACCCGTATTGTAAGATGAGGGGACGGGTACTGATATTTATTATAATATGAAACAGGGGTGATGGCATGAATACAGCTTTTTTTTTGATTATTGTATAAAAAGTCTTAAAAGACGAAAAAAAAAAACATGTGCTTAAAGCAGTAATGGCTATATTTTTGTCATTTACATTTGTAGCAGGTGTGCTTCTTTTTAGGGATAATATGTATGAATGGCAGATACAGTCAGCAAAACACCGGTTTGGCGACTGGTTTGTTATGATGAATGGAAATGACAGCAGGGAAAATGCACAGCTTAAGTCACATCCATATCTTAATGATTCAGGAAAAGTAAGTATATCAAACCACCAATACAATAATAACTGGAATCAGACAGATATTAAAATCGGATATATGGATAATGATTTTGTCCGTCTTTCTAATATAACACCTGATAAAGGAGAATTTCCAAAGAACGATGATGAAATAGCAGTTGAATGGAATACTCTCCTTTTACTCAATCAGGTACAGACATAGGACAGGATATTACTCTGAATATAATTGTAAATAATCCAAAGGCAAGTTCAGGCTGGGACAGGATAACAAAGACATACAAGCTGTCAGAATACTTAAAAGCTACACTAATGTATGGGTTGGAGGAAGCAATGTTCCGTATTATAACTACTAAAAATGAAGCTCAGAATATAAAAAAGAAGTAATTCAGCAGTATATATATATTCAGCAGGCAATTATATATCAGGAGATTACAAAAGATATATATGAAGGATTGAATAAAAAAAAGTGGTTCACTAATATATAACAGCAGTCTGTATGATTACGAACCATGGAGTGGAGGTCCTATATACGAGTATATGTATGTTGTTCTTGTTATACTTGGAGTAGCTGGTATAGCTTATCAGTTATCTGTATATAATAAAACAAGAAAATATGCATATGGCATAATAAAGAATATGGGTGCCACAAAGCTGCAGATGATAGCTTTTATATGTGTTGAAAATGCTGTTATAGTTATAAGCTCATCTGTTATAGGTCTGATTCTTTCAATAATTGCAGCAAGGCTTATATGCTTCATTGTCGAGTTAAGAACAGGAATAAGTTTTTTACAATAGATAGAGGGATATATATAAGTCTTCTGATTATGCTTATCATGGCTGTTGTTGTGGGAAGTATTGTAAATATATGTGGACAGAGCTCTAACAGACTGCATAGATATACAAGCCGTTATAAGCTGAAAAGGCTATATAAAAAAGACAGGCATACGAGACATACATGTATATTAAACAAAAAAACAATTATGTAAAAGAAACATATAAACGTCTCATGCTAGGACAGGGGATAGTGCAGAGTATATGCATAAGATTATTTTCACTAGCTATGATGATAATCATGATTATATGTATAGTGAATTCTGTAAGGACATATGCTGATTATAAGATAAGTTCACAAAAATCAGATATTATTGCATTTTATAGACAGGACAATAATGCAGAATATATCATATGTAATGCAGAGAATGATGTGCAGTTAGAATATGAGGCAAGGAAAACTCCGGATTTGTTTAAGTACATAAAGGATTGCTATAGTAATGCAATTAATAATGTGTCATGGGAAATGTATTCAGATGCTTATAAATCAAGAACATCTGATGATGGTGGAATTTCGTTTAGTAAGCGTAATCTTAAATACAACATAAAGAATGCAGATGCACTTATGTATAAAGATGTTGATGAAAGTACTATTGAGTATGTGCGTGGGATAACTGGTGTAGATGATATCAGTTATGGTTATTTCGAGACAGCGAGTATGGACCTGGAATACTATGGATTACAACAAGATGGGTATTCCGTATTATGTAGATATTGCTGATAATAAGAATAGTAATTCTAAGAATATTAATTCTAAGAATAGTGATTCCAATAATGCTTCATATAGCAGTGAACAGATTAATCCAAAGTATCTGTTTGCAACAGAGTATGTAGAAGCTGATAGCAGAGTATATGATGTGTTAGCGGATATTACAGGCAAAGATGAGATTGACATACAGGCATTTAAAGACGGCAGACAGGTGGTTATATTTTTAGATAAGAATCCTGAGGGTGTATATGATGATACAATAACAAAGGGAACTGAATAGGTCTTATGTGCTATAAAGCCTATCCGGAAAACTATGGCTATATAGATAAGGATTATGCAAGCAGTTATTATATGGCTATATACAGCTATATGCATGATAAAGGCATAGTTACAGACGATTTTAATAAAATTAACAGTGAATATTTCCATTCATTAATATCTGATAATAAGCAGGATAAGTTAAAACAGATGACAGAATTATTTGAGAAAAATAATGTGAAGTTTTTAGATGATTTTTTATGCGTACTGGGCAGATAAAGGCGAAGAACAGTTTTATCAGTATGTTGATTCATATCTTGATATAAACATTGCAGATGAAAAACTTAGAGTATATGATTACAGCTCCGATTATGTACCAGCGGCTGCAGCTGAGGTTGCAAAGGTAATATATGTCGATGATGAGGTGAAAGATAAGCTTAAGGAATATATACCGGAATTCGGGCAGTACACGATGCTTGCATCATATGAATTGGGAAAGAAGGCACTGGATACACAGAATAATATACTAAAGGATTATCTTATGCTTGATGAGCTTCCAGAGGAGATTAATCTTTCAATGAAGTATAACCAGATTAATGTAAGCTATGGCCTTGATTCAATATATAACGGAACGGCTAATGCTGTAGCTTCTTATCTTGGACAGGCTGGATATGCATATAACAGTTATTCGCATGATAAGGATCTTATAAAGAGCAATACTATAGAAGCTTATATCCTATATGGTTTCACAGGCATAACAGCGTTTTTAGTATATATGATAGTAAGCCTGATTATATTAAAAAACAGGTTTTTTCAGTTTAGTGACAGAATAAAGATATTAAGAAATACAGGTGCCAGCAAGGATATAATATTTGACATGTATATGAAGCAGAGTATACGGGAAATGCTGTGGTGTATCATGCTCATGCCGTTGATGATTATATTGGATATAATATGCATAAAAAGGTATATACGTAACCTATGACAGATAATATGAAGTTTAATGGTGAGTACTGGCACATGGTATCTGGCTGGAAATGGAGGAATGTGTTTGATTGAATACAGAATTTATCAGTTATTGTATAAAAAGTGTAAAAAGACGATGGAAAAGTATATTTAAAACAGCACTTTCGGTATTTCTTGCGTTTTCGTTTGTTGCAGGGATTATGCTGTTTAAGACTAATATGTATGAATATCAGATACAGTCTGCAAAGCACAAGTTTGGCAGCTGGATTGTGATGCTTTATGACAGTAACTTAGAAGAGAATAAAGAACTTAAGAATCATCCGTATCTGAACGAGTCAGGTAAAGCCTCGGTAGATAATTATGTGTTTGAAAATGATAACCAGACAGATATTAAAGTTGGTTATATGGATGATGACTTTATAAGGATAGGCAGCATATCATTACAGAGTGGGAGCATGCCGCACAACGATGATGAAGCTGCCATAGAGTGGGATACACTTCTTAAGCTTAATCAAGGAACACAGATAGGTCAGGAGATTCATATATCAGTCCGGAAGGGAAGCAATCAGACAACAGAAAATATTGAAAAAAAACATACAAGCTTACGGGAATTCTTAATAACTATACGAACATCTGGTGTGGTGGAAATTATATACCGGGTATTATTGTTACACAAGGTGAAGGAGAGAATATTAACCGCGTAGGAAAAGCTGCATATATATATTCATCTGACAGCTATATAGATAGGAATTATAATGATATATATGATGGATTAAAGAAAAAGTCACAAAAAGAGCTTATATATAATAGCAGCGTATACGACTATGAACCATGGGGAGGTGGATATATATATGATTATATGTACGTTCTTCTTATGCTTATAGGTGTATCAGCAGTTGTATATCAGATGCTTATGCATGACAGAAAGCGGAAGCATGTAAGGAGTATACTTACGAATCTTGGCGCTAAAAGAATACAGCTAATGGCATTTTCTTTAGTGGAAAATATAGTCATAGTTACACTTGCTGCCATAGCAGGTCTGTTTCTTTCAATATTTACCGGGAAGATAGTATGTACTATAACCAGTTATGTTAAAGGTATACAGTTCTTTAACATAAAAAACAGTATATATGTATATGTATTCATTATGCTTTTTAGTATCTGTTTGTATAAGCATGATAGCTTGTATTATTGAAAATTTCAGACATCCGGCATCTGGTGTTGGAAATAACCGCAGCATTGGAAGAAATAAATCACTTATTTTAAAGACGGGAAAAAATAAGCTGGTAATAATTAACCGGAACAATTATATTTCACAGACACAAAAAAAGGTTAAATAAGTCACATGGGGCGTTGTCAGCTATTGCAGTCAGAGTGTTTGCGCTTGCGATTCTGTTATTATAGCTGGCTGTGTGATTAATTCAATAAAGGCGTATAAACAGTATCTGGATATATCTGATATGTCCGATATTATAGCATTTAACCGCATCGATTCCAGTACAAATTATGTACTTAATTATGCAGATAAAGAGTCAAGGGATGAGTACTATACACAATACTCGGGAGAAAATGGAAATATATATACGAGAGATAGTCTTAAAGACAAAATAAGAAGTAAAACATATTTAAGTGATTATAACAAGGAAATGTATGATAACAGTAATGAAATGTTTACTGAGGTAGATGCTAAAGGAGAAACAAGGCGTTACTTTAACAGATTCAGCAGCTATACACTTATGTGTAATATAAAAAAAGCGGATACACCTGTGTATAAGGATATTGATAACAACATGATTGATTATATTAACAGTATAGATGGTGTTGAAGATATAAGTTATGGATATTTTGAAACAGCAAGAACATGGGCATGGAATAATATGGATTACAACAAGCTTGGTGTGCCATGGTATCTTTCATATAACTTTAACAGTGTTGAAGCACTTAATGATAATCAAAAAAACGTATAAATATCTTTTTTGCAACAGAATATGTGGAAAATGATAATAAATTATATGACATATTAAAGGATATAACAGGTAAGCCTTCATTTGATGAGGAGGCATTTAATAATGGAGATATATCTGTTGTATTTGTTGACGAGAATATTGATGGAGATTATGATGATACATTATCTGAGGGAATGGATATTAATCTTATGAAATATTACTGCAATATAAATGGTTCGTTTATGTATGACAGAGCATGGCAGAATTCAGGAAGCTATAATAAGGCTTTGTCAATATATATAAAAGATAAAGGATATAGTTCACATGAGAGTTGGACATATGGTGAAATAGAGACAAAGGGATGCGATAACTATGTGTCTGATCTTAAAAACAAACCTGATTTTAACAAAATAAGAGAAGAGTATATTGAGTATCTGGAAAATAATTACGGACGAAATGTAGCTGATTTAACGTTTTTTTGTAGAACAGAGGAAGAACAGCTTGAGCTTGTAAAACAGTATTATTATCAAAGGTTAAGAAAAAGATTATTCATATATTCTTGGATACGAGCAGGCAGCTACAACTAAGGCCTGGGCTGTAGTGAAACTCAGTGATGAGATAAAAAGACAGATTAAAAGAATATATTCCTGAATTCGGGCAGTATACTATGATTGCCTCAACAAAGCTTTTACAGAGGGAGCTTGATAACCAGAATCAGGTTTTAAAAGATTATTTCCAGATGGATGTACTTCCAGATGAATTGTCTCTTGATATGTCATATAATCAGATAAGACTAAGATATAGCATGAATTCGCTATATAGTGGAACAGTTAATACAGTGAATTCATATATGCTTCAGACAGGATGGGGATATCATTCTTATTCGGGGGAAAAGGATGAGGTCAAGAGAAAGACATTTGAGGCCATCATACTATATGTATTCACAGCAGCTGTAGCTGTCAGTGTGTACATAATGATATCCGTTCTTATGTTAATGAGCAGGATTGAAAAATATAAAAATACTATGACAATCTTAAGATATAGTGGAGCAGATAAATCTGTAATCTTTAAGATATATATGAAAGAGTGTTTTAGGGAGTCATTATATTGCATTATCCTTATGCCGCTTATGCTGCTGATATACGTGTTAGTAATAAGGCATGAAACTAAAGGACTATGATGATTCTGCATGGATAGTATAAAAATGCAGGTGTGTTCATGCACAAGCCAGGGGATAAAAATAGTTTGCATCTCTTGCATTATAATACAGTAAGAAAGTAAGAAGGAAGGAAAAATATGGGTGAGATATTAAGAGCAGAAGGTATAAGCAAGACATATCACACAGGTATGGTGGAAGTGCATGCATTGAAAAAATGCGACATAGCAATAAGAAAAGGTGAATTTACAGCTATTATAGGGAAGAGTGGATCAGGAAAATCGACACTGCTTAGAATACTTGGTTCCATGGATAAAGCCGGATGAGGGTGAGGTATATATTGATGATATTAATATAGGTGAACTGAATGATAAGCAGTTATCAAAACTCAGAAGGGAAAAAGATAGGTTTTGTATATCAGAATTATAGTCTGATACCAGAATATACGGCGAAGATGATTTATCAAAAGGCATAAAAAAAGGAATCAATCTTCCACTTGAACTTGATGGCGGAATAGTAGGAGTGATAGGAATGACAGGTGGATATGAAGAGGTTATAACGTCTGGAAAACTGTTAAAAAAGATGACGGAAATTCTTTTGATGGAGAGTCGTGCAAACTATAGACAGCTTATGAATAAGCGTGTCAGGAATGCATTCTATGAAGAATGGCTTATAAATGGAGGATATAAGAATGCTGATTTAGAAGACCGTGGAATGGCTTTGGGAATAGATATTAATAAGCCAAGAAGAGTGTTTATTGCCAGCATAGATGAGCTGGACAACCTTAAAGATTCACAGCAGGGTCAGTCCAAGATTGCCAAGTTTGAGAATGATGTTGATACATTTTTAAGCAGAAATAATTATAAGATGCATTTTAGAAATGCTTCAAGACAGATAATAATCATAGATAATATGGATACGGAAAATGTGGTTAAATTTGCAGGAGAGCTGGCAGGATATGTGTGGGAAAAAGATAAGTTTGAATTAAATATTGGTATAGATTCAGCCCAAAGCTATGATATGCATGAAGCTTATGTTGAAGCACATAGGGCATGGACGGCTGCAGCTGAAAAACATGAACAGATTATATGCTATGAGGATATTAGTCTTGAACTTTTAATAAGCAATGTACCGACAGAGATTAAGCTTGAATATTTAAAGAAGGTATTCAAAGATATGGATTATAATGATGTATGTGAGAATATTGCGTTGCTGAAAGCGTATTTTAATGCACAGGGATCAATACAGAAAGCAGCAGACAATCTTTATATTCATAAGAATACATTACAATACAGAATATCAAAACTGAAAGAAATAACAGGACTTGATGTCAGGAAACCAACAGAAAGTCCAGCGTTGTATCTGGCATACATAATTACTGATGAATTAATTAATGAAAAATATGATTTACCATTATTGTTACATAATACAAAATAAAAATGATATTATGTGCTGTGTAACATTTTGCTATTAAACTTTACATGTTATTATTGTGTCATACAAAGCACAAAGGTTTGTGCAAACCGTACAACAATAAAATAGAAATGAGGTGTTTTTATGACAGGAGTAGCATTGATAATTGCATTTGTGTTGGCTATCATTGTGATGATAGTTGCAATCTCTAAGTTTAAGGTTCATCCTTTCTTAGCAATTATGGCGGTATCACTTATTCTTGCAATGATGGCAGGAATTCCATTTGTTGATACTGTAAAACCAGACGGAACAAAGGTGTCTGGAATTCCAACAGTTATAGGAGCTGGATTCTCAGGTACATTCAGTAGCATCGGTATTGTTATTATATTAGGTGCATTGATTGGCTCGGTACTTGAAAAAACAGGAGCAGCATTGAAGCTGGCAGATATGGTAATTAAGGTAGTAGGAAAGAAAAGACCAGAACTTGCAATAGAGCTTATGGGCTGGGTTGTTTCAATTCCTGTGTTTTGTGACAGTGGTTTTGTAATTCTTAATCCAATAAGAAAAGCACTTGTAAAAAGAACAGCAGTTTCAAGTGTAGCAATGACAGTAGCTCTTTCAGCAGGACTTTATATTTCTCATGTTTTTATTCCGCCAACACCTGGTCCGATAGCAGCTGCTAATACACTTGGAGTGGGAGATAATCTTTTACTTGTAATGGGACTTGGTGTTGTATGTTCAATATTTCCTCTTATAGCAGGTCTTGTATATGCTAAGTTTATTGGAAAGAGAGTAAAGAGTGCTGATGAAGTAACAGACAATGGAGAGGTTACCAAGACATATGAAGAATTAGTTGCAGAGTATGGAAAGCTTCCTAATGGATTTAATGCATTAGCTCCAATTCTTGTACCAATCATTCTTATGGCACTTGGTTCAATTTCATCAATGGCTGGCTGGACCGGCGTACTTGACATAGCATGCCAGTTCCTTGGAAAACCAATTATAGCACTTGCTGTTGGTACAATATTTGGAGTAATCCAGCTTGCAACGGCACATAAGATGTCCGATTTTTACAATATTACCAATGAGACATTAAAGACAGTTGGCCCTATACTTTTTGTAACAGCAGCTGGTGGTGTATTAGGAAAGGTTATTTCATCAACATCTATGGTTACATTTATTACACAGCATGCAGAGGTGCTCTCAGCAGTTGGAATATTCTTCCCATTCCTTCTTGCAGCTATATTAAAGACAGCACAGGGTTCTTCTACAGTTGCTATCACAACAACAGCAGGTATCATAGCTCCACTTCTTGGTGCACTTGGTCTTGCCTCACCAGTAAAGACAGTTCTTTGTGTAATGGCTATAGGTGCTGGTGCCATGACAGTATCACATGCTAACGATTCTTACTTCTGGGTAGTTACTAACTTTGGTGACATGACTCCTGATCAGGGATATAAAACACAGACAGTTAGGCAGTGACGGAACAGACGGACCAACAGATGCCGCAGGAGGCTATTGCGATGGCGATACAGCCAAAGTGCTGAAGGAAAAAGACATAGATATATTTGAGGTGCTGAAGGAAAATGATGCCTACAATGCATTGAAAGAAACTAATGGACTTATAATAACAGGACCTACAGGAACAAATGTTAATGATGTGGCAGTGTTGCTTATAGGGTGATATTGTTGTTTAACATACATTCTTAACGTACGGACGACAGCATATATGAGAAAAGCAGGTGTGCATACATCAACGATGCCAGAAGCTTCAATTTACGCGAGCAACGAGCCAAAGTCATATTCATGATATGACCTTGGCGACTGCCGCGATAGCCATAATAAACACGCTTTGCGAGTTTATTATGGCTGGATATTTCTAAGACTTTTCATATACGTAATGGTAGTTTCCGCTACCGTTCGATACGGGACATTCGTGTCCCATATCTCACTTCCACAGACATCCGTGTCTGTGGATAGCTGGGTAGTTAAGGAAAAGTCTAAGAACTATCACAATTGAACTTCAAGTGCATCTTATGATGTTTGCGCACCTGCTTTTCTTATATATGCTGTCTGACTTTGGCTTAATTTACGAAAAATGAATGTGTGGCTAAATCAGAGGGGAGAGGTATGAGGGGCGGAATTGTGCGCTTTACGCACAATTCCGCCCCGTTTCGTCCTCGTGATTTAATTGAATATTCAGTATTACATTATGCCGTAACACAGACAAATATAAGCTACAGGCAGTCTGGCATACTATGTGAAATGCACTTGAAGTTCAATCGTGCTGACTCTTAGACTTTTCTTTCGCTTTCAGCTAGCTTCGTACATGGATGTACGAAGCAATGAGGCCGCGCCACGGACGGCGCGTCCGAATGGTAGCGTCACTTATAACTACCTATATGAAAAGTCTTAGAGACAGCCGATTGAAGCTTCTGGCATTGAACATAGTGTGCAGGACTGCCTGTAGCTTATATTTGTCGTCCGTTCGTCAACTAATATTTAATTAAACATCAATATTGCTGGTTTTCTTCATACTCAGGATAGTCTGACATATGCTCATATCCGGCGGGCTGGACATAGTATGAATAGCTTCCACTGTTATCGTCATCATAATATCTTATTTCAATAACTGGTTTAGTTGAATCGAAATTCTTCTCAAAAGGATTCTCTAGCTCTTTAAGTATAGCCTTAGCAAGTTCTTTATTATTGAAATTATTATAAATTAAAGAATTATATTCTGTAGAATCAAGAGAATATACACTTACATACATTGAATAAGATGCGTTTGAAGATGTATTTGAAAGTGCGCTTGAAGCTGCATTTGAAGCTGTATTTGTATGTGCTTTTGAAGATACATTTGATGCTTCATTACTATCATTTATTATCTTTGTGAGTGCATTTTTCATCCGGTTAAAGGTTTGTGGATTATTGTCTGCACATGTCTTATTGGCAGCGTTGTAGTATGCATTTACAGATTCAGGCATTAGACTTGACAGGCAGAAGCTTGCTGAATACGTTGTTCCATTTCGTGAAAATACTGCTGTGACATATGATACGTCACCACTGCTATGGTTAGCGGTCTGGCTTACAAGCTGGTACCAGTCTGAAAATGGCATGCTTTTTATTTCTTTTAACATTATATTATATATATCACGTGTTTTATCTTCAGATATATAATCTGAAAAGGTGATATTAGCATCCTCGTATGAAGGAAGATTCTTATATTCTGAACAGAAATCCTCGTTTTTAGTGAGTGCACTGGCAAGCTTATTAACATCACTTTCCTTTAAAAATACCTTGCGGTATCTGCCTAAAATTCCATCTTTAAAGTATACTTCATATGTTACATAGTTCACAGAAGAACGTTTGTAATAAGGCAGTTCATTAAAATTATCAAGCTGTTCAGCGTTATCGTTGTATATATCAGCTATAAGCTTTATAGTATTTTTGTCGTTTATTTTTATATTTTTAATAACATTTTCAAAATAATCAGGATATTCAGACCTGTAATACCGGTTCTCGACAGATAATGTGATGTAATCTATGTTATCTGCGTTAGCACGGTAGGAAGTCATGTTGTTGATTCCGGCATTTAATAGAAATCCACATATAATAGCGAGCACATAAGCAACGATTATAGATGGGACTGCGTTTAATACACGATGAAGCTTTTTGCTTGATATGAGTTCGTATACTATGACGACTATGGCAGCTATTATAAATGCAATTATTGTATACATATAAGGTGAGGTGCCATATGAGTAATCCTCTTTTGACATCTGCACGTACACAAATGTTCCGAAAACACTTATAGTAAAGCCTATTACACATCGTATGGCAAACTGCAGCTTCCAGCTAAGGGCAGGCTTTCCAGCAGTTTCACTTTTCCTTATAGTAAATAATGCGCATGCTATGACAGCATATATGATTGCAAGCATAAGAGTATATGTGTTTGATACACCAGAAAGCAACATGTTAGATAAGTAGTCTGATGAAAAATACACAGGCTCAAATATTGACAGGAACTGTCCCGTCAGCATGTTGTATGAGTTGTCAAGCAAAGGCATAAAATGAGTTGATGATGCAGCTGCATATATGTTGCTGACTGTTGAATTCACAAGAATAAGTATGAATCTTGGCAGGAATATAATAATTCCCGACAGACATATATTACTGAATATATTTCCTGTGACAGAGCAGGCAAGTGCAATAGCAGCAGAGCATAAAAAGTGCACATAAGAATTCTGCTGCATATACGTGAAATGTTGTAGAATAATCTACAATAAAATATTTACTGAATATGTGATAACATATAAAACCAGTTACATATGTTGAAAGCATTATTATAATCTGCCATGCTGTTATAGCAGCGAATCTTGAAAGAAAAAGATTCTGCCTTTTATATGATAATGAATGGTAGAAATCACTTGTACTTCTTTTGTTTAGAAAAAACCATGCATAAAGGCAGAGTACAGGTGTGATAAGTGCAATGACAATAAGCAGATAGGATGCCGATGATACAGGTGATACGATAGATGTGTAGTCAAAGCTGTTATTTGCTATAGCTACGCCTGAAGCCACAGCATTTTTATTTGCCTTAATCATGTTATTTATGTAGATACCATCCATGATTATAGGAAGGGCAGTTATGCAGATCATAATAGCTGTTGATATAATACCTATTATTTTAAGCTGCAGGAATGACTGCCAGAATAGTTTGACACTGAATATATTTCTGTTATTAAGTTTGTTATTCATTATAACCTCCATTTCTATGTGTAATATAAATCACATTAACAAAAGCTGGGATATAGATTTTATTTATTTGTTGTTTATTTCTATTTCAAGAGCATCATTGAATTCATAACCAAGAGATTCCATCTCATATGTGAATACTTCTTCAAGAGTGAGTGGTAGTACATCCAATATAACAGGATTCATGCCACGAAGGTAATGTATAGTTTCTTCACGGTCACCATTAACAATCATGTTTGCAACCGAACCCTGCTGACGGTATCTTGTTATATTAAGTCCTTCAAACTTTGACTTTCCGAATATGTTCTTAAATGCAATCTGTACTTTGAATTGTGATGTTTTAAGCTCAAGTACATCGCTGTCAAGTACAAGCCCGCCCTTGTGAAGAAGTGCAAGATGATCACATATGTCTTCAAGTTCACGAAGAGAGTGAGAGGTCACTATAACAGTTGCATTATATTCTGCTACATCGTTGCATATAAGCTTCTTAACAAGGTTACGCATAACTGGATCAAGTCCATCAAAGGTTTCATCAAAAAACATATATTTAGCTCTTGTTGAAAGTGCAAGAATAATAGCTGCCTGCCTTTTCATACCTTTGGAAAAATTGGCTATTGGTTTCTTTGGATTAAGCTCAAAAAGTTCAGTAAGCTTTAGATATCGATCCCAGTCAAAGCTGTTGTATATTGAACTGTATAGAGCAGCCATTTTGTTAATAGTTGCACCTGGCAGAAAAAATAACTCGTCTGCAACAAATACAATGTTTTCTTTTACTTTCGGATTTTCATATATAGGTGCATTATCAATGTATGCACATCCTTTATCTGGTTTATATATGCCAGACAATACTCTTAAAAATGTTGATTTACCAGCACCGTTGGAGCCGACCATGCCATATATGCATCCATCGCTTATGCTGCAGGTTATGTTATCGAGAGCGGTAAAATCCTCGAATGTTTTGTGAATACCTTCTGCTTTTATCATTGAAAAACCTCCTCTTAATTGTTATATTTTCATTTTGTTTTGGAATTATAGGTCCTTAAATACTTCATCAACAGCTTCCATAATCTCAGATTTAGTTATTCCGGCAAGAGCCAGTTCCTTGATAGCCTGCTTGAATTCCGGCATCTTTTTCCCTTGAACTGGTTCCAAGAATATTAAGTGCTTCAGAAGATACGAAAGAGCCTTTTCCGTACTGTTATGATAAGCTTCATTCTGTCAAGCTCTGTATAGGCTTTCTGTATTGTGTTTGGGTTGATGGAAAGACTTACCGACAGACTTCTTACCGATGGCATCTTATCGCCGCTGTTTAAAAGACCAGTCAGGATCTGTTCTTCAACCTGATTAATAAGCTGTTCATATACAGGCACTCGCGACATGACATCTATAACGAACATAGTGCTATCAATCCTCCTTATGTAGTTTTATCAAATGCATTGATTGCACTAACTGTATTATCTTAAGTAGTACAGTTGGTACATTAAATATATTACATGTAATTTATAATGTCAAGATGAAAATGTATATAATAGATTAGATGAAAATGTGTATGTTAGATTGATACATTGCTGTGTGATTAGCAATCGTTACATCATAATAATAAAATTATTAGTCAGACGAATATGTCGTATAACTTTGACTTAAAATAAATATATGGTAAAATATACAACGATAGTCACATCATTTTATCATTGAATAAAATAAGAAATCAGGGAGGTATATGATGAGCGAAGCATGTTCACATGATTGTTCAAGCTGTGGTTCAGATTGCGCAGAAAGAGAAGTGCCACAGAATACAAGAAATGATAATAATAAAAATATAAAGAAGGTTATAGCTGTTGTCAGCGGTAAGGGAGGTGTTGGTAAATCACTTGTCACTTCAATGCTTGCGGTTAAGTCACGCAGGGAGGGACTTAAAACAGCAGTACTTGATGCTGATATTACAGGACCTTCTATTCCTAAGTCGTTCGGACTTACAGGTAAGGCTACCTGCAATGAAACAGGAACAGTAATCTATCCACCAGAAACTAAAACAGGAATCAAGACGATGTCTCTTAATTATCTTCTTGATAATGAAACAGATCCGGTTATATGGAGAGGACCAGTTATAGCAAGTGCTGTAAAGCAGTTCTGGGAAGATGTTGATTGGGAGGATATAGACTGTATGTTTATAGACTGTCCTCCAGGAACAGGTGATGTACCACTTACAGTATTCCAGACACTTCCTGTAGATGGAATTATTGTTGTAACATCGCCTCAGGATCTTGTATCCATGATAGTAGAAAAGGCAGTTAATATGGCAAAGATGATGGATATCCCGGTACTTGGAATAGTAGAAAATATGTCATATTTCAAGTGCCCTGACTGCGGCAATATACACTATATTTATGGTAAGAGCAATATAGATGAAACTGCCAGGGAGCTTGGAATTAAGACAGTTGCAAAGATGCCTATAGACCCAGAGGTTGCTAAGCACATTGATGCGGGCAGGGCAGAGGAACTTGATACAGCTGCACTTGATGGTGTGTTTGAAGCTATTAAAAACTGTTGATCATGTAATTCAGTCTGCATTAGATGAAAAGTAAAAAACAGCCTGAATTATAAGTGGAAAGCATAGATATTGGTAAAATTGCAGTCAGAAATGAGGGTTAATATGAAGCATGTGATTATGTTTAAAGGTGGAGTAGAAACACTTGAATTTTTTTCAGTAGAGATATCCAGATATCTGCCAGAGGATGAATATGATGTGTTCTGGTATGACCTTTTTATGTCTGAAAGCAGTTTTGTCCATTTGCTTGAAATTTATAATGCACATAAAGATGAAGAGTTTGTTGTACTTACATTTAATTTTGAGGGACTTGAGGGAGAAACAGGACTGTATCAGAAGCTTAACTGGAATTTCTGGGATTATTCAGGAATAAAGGTTGTTAATATAGTTGTAGATCATCCGCTGTATTACCACAAATATCTTGCAGGCAGACCAAAGAATTATGTGCAGATAGATATTGATAAAGTTCATATGGAATATATGAACAGGTTCTATCCGGATGTTAAAACTCTGTTTATGGCATCTGCGGGAACAGAGGTTAATAAAGACAGAAAAGCATATGAAAAGGGTGTATATATACCTGTTAAAGACAGACCGATGGATATTATATTTACAGGAAATTATACACCAAAGCATATATTAAGAAAGCAGATAGATAATCTTGAACAGGATTATATAGATTTCTATGAGAAAGTGTTATCAGATATTATAAATCATCCAGATATGACGATAGATGAGGCTGCAGAGAAACATTTAAGAGAAGAATTTAATGATCTGACAGATGAGCAGCTGTGCAATTGTATGCCAGGTATGATGTATGCTGACCTTAATGTACGGTTCCACTACAGAGAGCTTGCCATAAGGGGCACTGGTGGATTCCGGACTTAAGGTCAACACATATGGAGAAGGATATAACTATATAGTATGTGAGCATCCTGAAAATATCATACAGCATGGAAGTGCGAATTCCCAGCAGTGCCTGGATAATATAAGCCAGGCTAAGATTTCATTAAATGTTATGCCTTGGTTTAAGAAAGGGGCACATGACAGGGTATTTAACAGCTGTCTTAACGGTGCAGTGTGTCTTACAGACTCATCTTCATATCTTGATGAAATATTTACAGATGGCAAAGATATATTGTTTTATGATTTAAATATGTTAAAAAGATTATGAAATGTCAGGATATGATTATAAGGTTATAGAACCAATGATAAAACAGGGTCAGGGAATTGCTTATGGATGACACAGCTCTGCAGAGTATTGCAGACAATGCATATGAGTTATGCAGGATGGAGCATACATGGGAGAATGTTACATATAGTCTTATGAATCAGGGAATATTGTAAAGCAGATGATTAAATGTCACGAAATATGTTCTTAACGAAAAAAGTTCTGAAAAGATGAAAATGTTTATAAAATAGGGCTTGACGCGACTATGATAATATGATATACTGATATATACATGCGGATGTGGCGGGACTGGCAGACGCGCTAGATTTAGGTTCTAGTATCGTACGATGTGCAGGTTCGATTCCTGTCATCCGCATTATTTTATAATTTGTTATCATAAAAAGTGGGAAGACATGTCTTAGATTTAAGGATGTGTCTTCCTGTTTTTTTGTGAAAGTTTTTTTGTGAAAAATACTTTACATATATTGTAAAAAGTAGTATATATAAAAGTATCAAAAAGCTACTTTTACAAAGGCGGTGAAAATATGTCGGATAATAAGTATATTCCGGGAGAGTTAAGAAAGAATAAAGACGGTCTTACGGAGAAAGAGTTCCTGGCACAGTATAATCCTGGACATTATGAAAGACCAAGTGTTACAGTGGATATGCTGCTTTTTGGCATGAGCAGTGACCTTAAAGGACTTAAGCTTCTTCTCATAAAGAGAAACAATCATCCGTATATAGGCTGCTATGCACTTCCAGGAGGTTTTGTTGGTATAAAGGAGTCAGCATATACAGCGGCATGCAGGGAGTTAGAGGAAGAAACCGGGCTTAAGGATATATATATGGAGCAGTTATATACTATGAGCCAGCCCTGACAGGGATCCAAGAATGAGGGTTATAGATATTGCGTATATGACACATATACCTGTAGATGGAATGAAGCCACAGGCAGGGGATGATGCCAGTGAAGCGTTGTGGTTTGATATAACATTTGATGATGAAAAGCTTACATTCAGTAATAGTGAGAAGAATATCAATATTGTCTATTCGCTTAAGGAAAAGGTATTTAATAACGGAAGATTAAAGGTTAAGAATTATATTCCTGAGCTTGTAAGTGATGAGGCACTTGCTTTCGACCACGCACAGATAGTTCTTGAGGGACTTATGAGATTAAGAAACAAGACAGAGTATTCTGATATAGCATTTAATCTTATGCCACAGGAATTCACACTTCCAGACTTGCAGAGAGTTTATGAGATTATACTCGGAAAGAAGCTCTACAAGACGAATTTTAAAAGAAATGTCGACAATAAAATAAAATCACTAGACAGAAAGGGCGTTTCCATAACAGGTAACAAGGCTTCGGAGCTGTATGAGTATGTTCCTGACTGATATGACCGTCTAATACAGGCAAAGCTAAACAATATTTTATATATGCTCATTTGAATAAAATAATTAAAAGAAAGGATACCAGCACTATGAAAAAAGTATTAGTTATTATAGATATGCAGAATGATTTCATCGATGGTCCACTTGGAAATGATGAATGTAAACAAGCCGTTCCTGCTGTTATTGATGCGGTGAATAATGGCGGATATACAGATGTTATTCTTACAAGGGATACGCACGGTGATAACTATCTTAATACACAGGAGGGAAGAAAGCTTCCGGTTGTCCACTGTATTAAGGGAACAGACGGCTGGCAGATTAACAGCGATATTATGAAAGCAGTTAATGCCTCATATGAGCCTATTATTATTGATAAGCCTACATTTGCAAGTCTTGAGCTTGGAGAGGTGCTTTCAAATATGGTAAGTGAGGGAGATGTAGTCGACTTCTGCGGCGTATGTACAGGAATATGTGTCATAAGCAACTTAAGCATAGCCAAAGCCACAATACCGGAGGTGACTGTAAGACTTATAGAAAATGCAACAGCCTTGCGTGACTAAGGACTCAAAGGAAGCCGCAGTCAAGACAGCCGGTATGATACAGGTTGAAATAGTATAGACTGGATTTAAAGTTCTATACGCAGATATATTTTTAGAAAGATTACAGAGTTCCTGAAAAATGAAAAGGATTAGGCGCACCACATACATTGTAAGAGAGGGATGTGCGCAGAAAAAGAGGAAAATTATGAGATTACATCCAATAATAACAAGTTTATTAGAAACAGATATGTATAAGTTCAGTATGGGACAGGCGATATATCATCAGTTCTCAGATTATAAGACAACATGGACATTTAAGTGCCGTAATAAGGACGTACATTTCACAGAGGAAATGGTTGAAGAGATAAGAGAGCAGATAAAGCATTTTTTGTACATTGAGATTTACAGAGGATGAGCTTGATTATCTTGAAAATGTAAAGTGGATGAAGGGCAGTTATGTGGACTTTTTAAGATTATGGCAGGCAAGATATGCAGATTTTAAGATAACCACGGATGCAGAATGTGGACTTAGTATCGAAACGTTTGGTACATGGCTCAACACATCAATGTACGAGATACCAACACTTGCTATCGTAAATGAAGTGTACTTCAGAATGGCTTACGATTATGATGAACTTCTTGACAGCTTTAAGGAGAGATTATCGGCTAAAATGGCAGCACTTGAAGCAGATGCCGCTGTTGAAACAGAAGGAAAAGAAACTGTATACAGATTAGGAAGCTTTAGTGAGTTCGGACTTAGAAGACGATTATCAGCTGAGGCACAGGAGCTTGCCGTTAAGGCTTTGTCAGAGGCTGACTATAAAGGCAATTCATTATTTGTAGGAACAAGTAATGTTTATCTTGCAAAGAAATATAATCTCACACCAGTAGGTACTATGGCTCATGAGTGGATTATGTGTACAGGACAGGGCAATCACAAGCACAATCCGGCATATTCAAACTGGTATGCACTTGATGCATGGGTAAGGGAATATGGCATACTTAATGGTATAGCACTTACAGATGCAATAACAACAGACTGCTTCTTGAAGGATTTCCAGCTCACATATGCAACACTTTTTGGTGGCGTAAGACATGACAGCGGCGATCCTTATGCATGGGGTGAGAAAATGCTTAAGCATTATGAGAGTCTTGGAATAGATGCAAGAAATAAAACTCTGTTATTTAGTGACAGTCTTGATTTTGACAGGGCTGACAAGCTGTATAGATATTTTAATGGCAGGGCAAAGGTAGCATTTGGAATAGGAACGTATATCAGTAATGATACGAAGGTTCCAGCACTTAATATCGTTATGAAAACGACAAAGTGTAACGGAATGGATGTTGCTAAGATATCAGATAACCCTGGCAAGGGTATGTGTAAGAATCCTGAATACGTTGAATATCTGCAAAGATGTATAGACTGGAGAATGAACAACGACAGATAAATAAAAGAATAATCCGCAGGCATGAAAGCAGGGGCTTTTGATAAGAACATCAAAAGCTCCTGCTTTTTAAAAAACATATAAGAATATAAAATAAATCAAATAAATATATTGACATGTTAGAACTAACATGTTAGTATGTTATCAATAAAGAAATGCTGTAACAGTAATAATATAATTGTTATGGCTGCCACAGTTAATGGGTAACATAAAAGGTGGATGATTATTTTTTATTTAAGGAGGATTTTTTATTATGGATATGACATTAAGATGGTATGGACCAGGATATGACAGTGTAACACTTAAGCAGATAAGACAGATTCCGGGGGTTAAGAATGTTATTACAACACTTTTCGGCAAGCAGGCAGGGGAGTTATGGCTGCCAGAAGAGATAGCAGAGCTTAAGAGAGTGGTTGAAGCGGAAGGCTTAGGAATAGCAGGTATAGAGTCAGTTAATGTTTCAGATGACATTAAGATTGGTACAGCTAAGAGAGATGAGCATATTGATAATTACATCAAGACATTACAGGCACTTGGTGAAGCAGATATTCATATGGTATGTTATAATTTCATGCCAGTATTTGACTGGACACGTTCTGAGCTTGCAAGAGTAAGAGAGGATGGTTCAACAGTTCTTGCTTATAATCAGGATACAGTAGATATGATTGATCCAGAACACATGAAGGAATCAGTGGCAAAGATGTCTAACGGTTTCGTTATGCCAGGCTGGGAGCCAGAAAGACTTGATCATCTTAAAGAGCTTTTTGAGATGTATAAGGATGTAGATGCTGATAAGCTTTTTAACAATCTTGTATATTTCCTTGAAGCTATCGGACCTGTATGTGAGAAGTATGATATAAAGATGGGTATCCATCCGGATGATCCAGCATGGCCTATATTCGGACTTCCAAGAATCATGACAGGTAAGGATTCTGTTACAAAGCTTCTTGATGCAGTTGATAAGCCTTATAATGGCATCACACTTTGTACAGGCTCATTTGGTTCTAACCAGAATAACGACATCTGTGAGATTATTAAAGCCTGCAGAGGAAGAATACCTTTCGCACATGTAAGAAATCTTAAGTATAATTCTCCAAGAGATTTTGAAGAGGCTGCACATTTATCAACAGATGGCTCTATGGATATGTATAAGATCATGAAGACCTTACATGATACAGGTTTTGATGGTGTGATCAGACCAGATCACGGAAGAATGATATGGGATGAGGTAGCTATGCCAGGCTATGGTCTTTATGACAGAGCATTAGGCGCAACATATCTTAATGGCTTATGGGAGGCTATTGTTAAGTCAGAAAGATAAATCGTTTCAGACATATATCAATTGATTAATTTATGTCCATAAGCAGGGCAAGAATGGAGGATTATTATGAAGCTTTCAATAGAAGGTATTAAGGATAAAAAAGAATGGGAAAAGGCAGGGATAAAGCTTCCATCATATGATGTTGAGAAAGTTGCCACAGCAACAAAGGAAGCACCTGTATGGGTTCATTTTGGAATAGGTAATATTTTCAGGATTTTTATAGGTGGGATAGCAGATTCGCTGCTTGAGCAGGGATTATCAGATAAAGGAATCACTTGTGTTGAAACATTTGATTATGATGTGGTTGATAAGATATACACACCATTTGACAATCTTGTTATGGCTGTTACATTAAAGGAAGATGGAAGTACAGATAAGAAGGTGCTAGGTTCTCTTACAGAGGCTGTTAAGGCACAGTCAGCAGTAGAAGAAGACTGGTCAAGATTAAAGACAATATTTGCAAGTCCGCAGCTTCAGATGGTTTCATTTACAATAACAGAAAAGGGATATGCGCTTCATGATGCAAATGGAGAGTTTTTCCCATTCATCAAGAGTGATATTGATAATGGACCTGATAAGGCATCATCTGCTATGGCAGTTGTAGCTGCTCTTTTATTAGAAAGATTTAATACATGCAAGGCACCTTTAGCTGTTGTATCTATGGATAACTGCTCACACAATGGCGAAAAGTTAAGAAACTCAGTAACAGAAATGGTAAGTGAATGGGCAAAGAAAGGCTTTGTTGGGGAAGATTTTGTTAAATATGTCAACGATGAGAATACGATATCATTCCCATGGTCTATGATAGATAAGATTACTCCAAGACCAGCAGATTCAGTTGCAAAGGCATTGGAGGATGCTGGCGTTGAAGCTATGGCACCAGTTATTACATCTAAGAGGACTTATATAGCTCCTTTTGTAAATGCAGAGGGACCACAGTATCTTGTTATAGAGGACAGATTCCCTAATGGAAGACCACAGCTTGAAAAGGCGGGGGTTTATATGACAACAGGGATACTGTTAACAAGGTAGAAAGAATGAAGGTTACTACATGTCTTAATCCGTTACACACAGCACTTGCAGTATATGGCTGTGTATTAGGCTATGACCTGATAGCTGATGAGATGAAGGATAAAGAACTTTCAGAGCTTGTAAGAAGAATAGGACTGGTTGAGGGAATGCCAGTTGTTACTAATCCAGGAATTATAGATCCTGTTAAGTTTGCGGATGAGGTTATTAATGTCCGTATACCTAATCCATTTATGCCGGATACACCACAAAGAATAGCAACAGACACATCACAGAAGGTCGGGATAAGATATGGAGAAACAATCAAGGCATATGTAGCTAAAGATGGAAGTGCAAAGTCGCTTACAGCTATTCCGCTTGCAATTGCCGGCTGGTGCAGATATCTTCTTGGAGTGGATGATGATGGCGCTGCTTTTGAGTTATCACCAGATCCTATGGCTGATGAATTAAAAGACCAGATTAAAGGTATTATATGGGGTGATCCATCATCTTACACAGGTCAGTTGAAGAATTTGTTGTCAAATGTTAATATATTTGGTATAAATTTATACGAAGCAGGAATCGGTGATAAGGTTGAAGAGATATTTGTAGAAGAAATATCAGGAAAAGGTGCAGTAAGAGAAACACTTAAGAAGTATCTTTAATTTATATAAATACATTGCCGTTCAGAGCTTGGAACTTATTTGTTATACAAGCCCTGGGCGGTATTTTGTTATATGATGTAAAAAACAGCTATATCTGCAGCTATACATGTCATCATAAGGATTATTTTCTGAAAAAGGAACCATTTATCAATATACAGAAAGGTTGTACAGCTATGGAGAAATCATTAAACGAAGAAACATATGAAAAATTAAAATACGATATAATGAATTTTAAGCTGCTTCCGGGAGATTCCATAAGTGCCCAGAAGATTGCTTTAAGATATGATGTATCAAGAACACCTGCAAGAGAGGCAATAGTTAATCTTGAAAAAGAGGGACTTTTAAAAATCATACCACAGTCTGGAACATATGTAGCCTGTATTAACTGTAAGCGTTCGGAGCAGGAATGGTTTGTCAGAAAAAGTCTTGAGATTGGAATGGTGGATGCAATATTTGAAAATGCCAGCGATGATATGCTTGATAAGATGACACAGCTTAATAACCGTCTTATTAACTATAAAGAAGAAGTGGAAAATATTCCAAGAATAGAGATAGATAATGAATTTCATAAGTTGATATACGAATGTTCCGGTGAAAAGCTTGCCATGAATATAATCCAGACACAGATGAGCCATTATAACAGGATAAGGTATCTTGCGGAATTAAATAAAAGCATAAGCGCAAAGACCAATGATGAACATGAAATGCTTATAGAAGCAATAAAAAATAAAGATAAGAGAATGTATCTTCGTGTTATAAAGGCACATATAAGCAGAATATTTAATGAGCTTGATAAGCTTAAGGGAATATATCCAGAATATTTTGAAAAAAACTGACGTAATATAATATGATGTGAGTGTCAAAAGTGAATTTTGACACTCACATCATATTATCCTTACGGCAGTTTTTTTGATTTATAGCTTATTTGTGTTGTATCATTTCGCGGTATTGCGTAGGAGTCATGTTTTTAAGCTTTTTAAAAAGCTTGGTAAAGTAGTTCACATCGTTGATGCCACATTGTGCGGCAATATCCTGGATAGCTGACTGTGTTGTGTTGAGCAGATATATTGCATGCTCGATTCTTTTATTGTTTACGAAGTTTGTCAGAGTTACTCCCGTTTCTTTTTTAAAGAGCGTTGATAAATAACTGCTGTTTAACATAAACTCTTCTGATAAAGCGTTAAGGCTTAAATCAGCTGTGAGATTAAAGGATATATAGTTGATTATATTCTGTATAGGCTTGCTATATGCCCGTAATGAGTATGACTGGACAAGAAGACAATATTTTCTTGTCATTTCATTTTCTAATACTTCAAGCTGTGCGATTGATGTGCAGTCTTCAATTTTAATTGCAAATTTGCGCGATATTTCATCCAGATGTACTGGATGTATATATGCAGTCTGTGCAGCTTTACGGCAGATTGTATTTAGTATGATCATAAAGTTCTTTCTGTCACGAATAGAGTCAGATAAGCGTGGCTTTATATTAGCAGAGTTAAGATGTTCCATACTTTCAATTGACCTGTAATCTCCATGTGCTATACATTCCATAAGAAATGCTTCATTTTTATAGTGGGATTCCAGAACTTCGATAGATTTTTTTGTAGGCTCAGGTGCCTCTTCTTTATACATATATTGGGTTGAATTTTTTTAAGTATATGTTTTTTTCAATAGTATAATTATTACCCCAAAGCTTGCTGCAAAGACAGCTTATAATAGCTGTAATACAGCGTTCATCAGCAAATACTGGAAGAGCAGAGTAGTACAGCTGCATAAACTCATTATACTGCACAGGAACTGAATTGTAAGAACATAAGTCATGTATTCTCTGGTTAGTGAATCGTTCATATGAAAATGGGCCTGCTATGAATACTCTTGTGCTGTCCGGAAGCTTAATATGTATATATTCACATGAAAAGCTGTCATGTATAAATAATGCAGTATTATCCCTGTTATAGGAGCTGATGAACTTGCTGAAGTTTTCTTGATTATTCATATTAGCATTCTGGGTGAAAATGTTATTTCTAAGTCCACCATCAATTTGATTATCCCATATGTAAGGAGTGTCAATAATGTAGGATGGAATTTTTATTTGCGATAAAAGCTCAATTGTATAATCTAAATATATTTTATATTCCATATATATCCCCCAAAACTATGTATTTGCATTGTATTATCATATTATAGCATAAGTTGTATAAAATATTATCTAATAATTATTATTTGTAAAATAATTTTTTAAATTATGATATGTGCGTGAAACATAAATTTAATGTCTGTAACAATCATAAAATAATAAACTAACATGTCACAAACGCAATACTAACATGTCAATATAGACGCAACTGACATGTTAGTATAATTTAAATATAAAAAGGGTATAATTTTTAGTATAAAAATTGCAAGGGTAAAAATTGTACGATAAATACTAAATATAGTAATAACAGAAAATGTATAAAAAAAGTTATTATAAGACCATAGAAAACAAGCACACAAAGGGGTGCAAACAAATATTTAAAGACGGTCTTTAAAAAAGAATTCAACGCAAAAAATATAAGGTGTACATATTGCATATAAGAATGTGTATGTACAGAAATGGAGGATGTGTAATGAATGATACTAATGGAAAGGTAAAGCCTTTCGGTATAAAAAAAGATAAGCTGGGCTATATGTTTGGTGATTTTGGTAATGATTTTACATTTTTGTTATCAGCAATGTTTTTACTTAAATTCTACACAGACGTTATGGGTGTTTCAGCAGCACTTGTAGGACTTATGATGATGGCAGCAAGATTCGTTGATGCGATAACAGATGTAACTATGGGACAGATAGTTGATAGAAGCAGACCCTGGTAAGAAAGGTAAGTTCGCTCCTTGGATAAGACGTATGTGTGGTCCAGTTGCAGTTGCTTCATTTCTGATGTATGCAACATATTTTAAGGGAATGCCAATGGGCTTTAAGATATTCTGGATGTTCTTCACATATCTTCTCTGGGGAAGCGTATGTTACACAGGAGTTAATATTCCTTATGGTTCAATGGCATCTGCAATATCAGATAACCCAACAGACAGAACATCACTTTCTAACTGGAGAACAATTGGTGCAACACTTGCACAGACAGCTATTGGTGTTATATTACCACTTGTAGTATATTATACAGATGCAGCCGGTAATTCAGTATTATCTGGTGAAAAGATGATGATTGGAGCATTAATCTGCTCAATAGGTGCAGTTATATGTTATATGCTCTGTTATCATATGACAACAGAAAGAGTTAAGGTAGAACAGAATACACAGAAGTTCTCATTTAAGGAACTCATTAAGCAGCTTGTTCATAATAAGTCATTAATAGGAATTATTGTATGTGCATTAGTATTCTTACTTGCACAGTTATCATTAAGCAATATGAATGCTTATGTATATCCTAATTACTTTGGTAACATAAAGGCCATGTCTATTGCAAGTCTTGCAGGAACAGTTGTTATACTTTGCACTTTCAACCTTTATAGTAAAGGTTGCTTCAAAGATAGGTAAAAAAGAATTATCAATTATAGGATGCTTTATAAGTGCAGCTTCCTTCATACTATTATTCATAATTCATACACACAATGTATGGGTATGGGTAGGATTAATAATCGTAGCTACAATAGGAACTTCAATGTTTAATATGGTTATATGGGCTATGATTACAGATGTAATTGACGAGTCAGAGGTTCAGACAGGAGTCCGTCAGGACGGAACAATTTATTCAGTATATTCATTTGCAAGAAAGCTTGGACAGGCTTGTTCATCAGGTTTATCAGGAGTGCTTCTTTCAATAATAGGATATACTACAGCAACAGCCTTTGATCCAAAGGTAGTAGACGGAATATATAACATTACCTGCCTTGTTCCAGCAGGAGGAATGATATTACTTTTACTTGCTTTATGGTTCTTATATCCTCTTAATAAGAAGAGAGTTGAAGAGAATGCAGAGAAGCTTAGAATTAAGAGAAATGAAAAATAAAATTATTGTACAAAATTATTAAAATCACAGGAGGAATCAATTATGTTATATCCAATTTTAACAGAATCAAGATTATTAAGTGACTTAAGCGGAGTATGGGATTTTAAGTTAGACAATGGCAAAGGCTTTGATGAGAAATGGTATGAAGCACCATTAAAGGATGCAGATACTATGCCAGTTCCAGCTTCATACAACGATTTAAAGGAAGGAGCTGATTTCAGGGATCATTATGGATGGGTATTCTATCAGAGAAAAATTTCAGTTCCATCATATGTAAAGAGTCAGAGAATTGTATTAAGATGTGCAGCAGTAACACATTATGCAAAAGATTTATCTTAATGGTAATTTAATATGTGAGCATAAGGGTGGCTTCCTTCCATTTGAGGTTGAGTTAAATGATGTATTAGAGGATGGTGATAATCTTCTTACAATAGCAGTTAATAATGTTATTGATTATACAACTCTTCCAGTTGGTGGTAAGGCTAATATGATGAGCGGTCTGATGGGTGGAATGGGTGCAGGAGCATCTGAAAAGCCTCAGAATAATCCTAACTTTGACTTCTTTAACTACTGCGGTATCACAAGACCAGTTAAGATATACACAACACCAAAGACTTATATTAATGATATTACTGTAACATCAGATATTGACTTTGGAAAGGAAACACCATCAGCAGTACTTAACTATGCTGTTGATATTGAGGGTGTGGATAAGGATAGCACAGCTTGTAAGGTTGAGGTGTTTGATGCTGAGGGTAACAAGGTTGCAGAGGCAGCAGGAACACAGGGAAAGATTGAACTTGAGAATGTAAAGCTTTGGCAGCCATTAAATTCTTATCTTTACCAGATAAAGGTTACAGCAGGAGAAGATGTATATACTCTTCCATATGGTGTAAGAAGCGTAAGAGTAGATGGAGTTAAGTTCCTTATTAATGAAAAACCATTTTACTTTAAGGGCTATGGAAAGCATGAGGATACATTCCCTAATGGACGAGGAATTAATCTTCCTATGAACACAAAGGATATATCTATTATGAAGTGGCAGCATGCTAACAGCTTCAGAACAAGCCATTATCCATACAGTGAAGAGATGATGAGATTATGTGACGAGGAAGGTATCGTTGTTATTGATGAAACAACAGCAGTAGGTGTTAACCTTCAGTTTGGTGGCGGTGCAAACTTCGGCGGAGAAAGAATCGGTACATTTGATAAAGAACACGGAGTTCAGACACAGGAGCATCATAAGGATGTTGTAAGAGACCTTATTTCAAGAGATAAGAACCATGCTTGTGTTGTAATGTGGAGTATTGCCAATGAACCGGATTCATCGGATGAGGGAGCATATGATTACTTTAAACCATTATTTGACCTTGCAAAGGAAATCGATCCACAGAAACGTCCTTGCACATTAGTAAGTGTTCAGGGAACAACTGCTGATACTGATTGTTCTTCTAAATTAAGCGATGTTATATGCCTTAACCGTTATTATGGCTGGTATTTTGGTGGACCAGACCTTGAAATCTCTGAAAAAGGACTTCGCAAGGAACTTTCAGACTGGGGCAAGCTTGGAAAGCCAGTAATGTTTACAGAATATGGTGCAGATACTGTCAGCGGACTTCACGATACAACATCTGTTATGTATACAGAGGAATATCAGGTTGAGTATTATGAGATGAACAATAAGGTATTTGATGAATTCGAATTCGTAGTTGGTGAGCAGGCATGGAACTTTGCAGATTTTGCTACAAGCCAGAGCTTACTCAGAGTACAGGGTAACAAGAAGGGCTTATTCACAAGGGATAGAAAGCCTAAGATGGTAGCACACTACTTCCGTAACAGATGGAGTGAAATTCCAGAATTCGGTTACAAGAAATAAGCTTGTATAGGCAGAATACATTTGTGCCTGTATAATATGATGTAAGTGTGATACTCACATCATAAAATAAAACAAACATACTAAGTGATTAGTATAAAAACTTTCCAATATTATAGTAACAACAAACAGGAGATATGCGGGATGACTGCATATCTCCTGTTTGTGTATACAATGAATATATACGATATATATAATGAACACGTAAATAATGAGCAATAGTAATAATTGTAATTAGAGCAATTATTATGTTAAAATGATGTAAGGGTCAGGATACATTCTGATTAGTTTATAATAAATAGTATTTTGATTAGAACATAGTGAGAGGGTAACAGAGTATGCAGTATAAACTTTATAATGACGATTTTGATGTAATAATTGATTCAAAAGGATGTGAGATAATATCTGTAGTAAGAAAGCAGGATTCAAAGCAGTATATATGGAACGGCAATCCGGATGCATGGAAAAGACATACACCAGTTCTTTTTCCACTTGTAGGAAGATATAAGAATGATACTTCTGTATATAAAGGAAAAGAGTATCATATGACACAGCATGGCTTTGCAAGAGATTCTGAATTCACATTGGTTCATAAGGAAGATAATGTGATAATAATGAGTCTGACATCAAGTGAAGCAACAAAGCAAAAGTATCCTTTTGATTTTGAACTGATGATAACTCATAGACTTAGTGGAAATAATATAAGCACAATATGGGAAGTAAAGAATACGGGTGATGATGTTATGTATTTTAGTATAGGTGGACATCCGGCATTTGTATGTGGTGATAATGCTATAGGAGCACAGTTAAGGTTTGATACTGAGAATGATAATGTGGCTTACAAGCTGTTATCAGAGGATGGACTTCTTATTCCAGAGGAACATTATCTTACGCTTGTAAACAACAATGTTACAATTACAAAGGAGTTTTTTGATAAAGATGCTCTCATTGTTGAAAACAGTGGGATTAAGAAGGTAAGCTTAAGTAAGGATTGTGAACCAGTTGTAGAAGTTATGTTTAAGGCGCCTGTTTTCGGACTATGGTCAGCAGCAGGAAAAGGAGTACCTTTCGTGTGTATAGAACCATGGTACGGAAGAACAGATGCCATAGATTCAGACGGCAGTCTTGATGCCAGAGAATGGGGCAACGAGCTGGCAGGAGGTGAAACATTCACAGGGGGATATAGATGTAAGTTTCTATAATGTATATTTAATGATACCAGGGTCAAAAGGTCTAAACCCACATGAGCTTGCCAAATAGTTATAATCAGCAATCAATCCTCAATCTGCCGCCCGGTTCCATCCATATGGAAGTTTTCACGGATGATAAGCTGGGATACTGGAACAATCTCATATCCTTGTTCTTCAAGGCTTGTGAGTACTGTATCAAGGGCTTCGGCAGTGAACTTCGCACCATTATGCATAAGAATTATAGAACCGTTACCAAGAGCTTTATGTTTGGTGACGGTTTTTATTATGCTGTCAACGCCGTAGTCTTTCCAGTCAAGGGAGTCTACATCCCACTGCACAGGATAGTGGTTACAGCCATATACGGTGTTGATAAGCAGAGAATTATAGTCACCATAAGGTGGTCTGAATAGAAAGCAGTCATATCCTGTAAGTTCTTTGATTTTATTATCAACTGCGATTATTTCTTCTTTCTGTTCAGAGGCACTCAGTTTGCTCATTTCCTTATGATTCTCGCTATGATTGCCGAGCCATGGAGACCACAACAGGGAAAGGTTGCAAGACTTATCTGTGATGTGTATACACCAGATGGCAAGCCTTTTGAGGGCGACCCAAGATGGATACTTAAGAAAACTATTAAAGAAGCGAATGAAATGGGATACCGTTTTGATGTCGGTCCTGAATGTGAATTCTTCTTATTCCATACAGATGACAACGGACTTCCTACAACTTTAAGCCATGAAAAAGCTGGATATTTTGATCTTGGACCTAATGACCTGGGCGAGAATATAAGAAGAGACATGGTTCTTACTCTTGAGGAAATGGGATTTGAGATTGAGGCTTCACATCATGAGGTTGCTCCTGCACAGCATGAGATTGATTTTAAATATGATGAAGCTTTAAAGACAGCAGATAATATTATGACATTCAAGCTTACAGTAAAGACTATAGCTAAAAGACATGGATTGTATGCAACATTTATGCCTAAGCCAAAGTTTGGTATTAACGGCTCTGGAATGCATGTTAATATGTCTCTTGCTACAGAGGATGGAAAGAATATATTTGCAGATGATATTGACAAGCTTGGATTATCAGAGGATGCATATCATTTCATAGCGGGTGTCATGAAGCATGCAAGAGGTATGACAGCTCTTACTAATCCGCTTGTTAACTCATATAAAAGACTTGTTCCGGGATATGAAGCACCTGTATATATAGCATGGTCAGCATCTTTATGATGCGATAAAGTATCTTAATGAGGATAAGTTTATATGTGGTGTTCTTGGAGAGCATATTACAACAAAGTATACGGAAGCCAAGCTAAAGGAATGGGATGATTACAAGACTCAGGTTACACAGTGGGAACTTGATGAATATCTTTATAAGTTTTAATATACGAGGTTAGAATATGTCTACATTGATTGTTGCATTTCCGAAGATAGAGGAGGCAAGGGCTGTAAGAAGCCTCCTGGTTCGTAAGGGATATGATGTGGCAGTTCCTTGTACAAGTGGAGCACAGGTTATCAATCAGGCAGATGCACTGTCTGATGGCATCATTATAAGTGGTTATAAGCTTTCAGATAATATGATTTATTCAGAATTATGCGAATATAAGCCTAAAAGCTTTGAACTACTGCTTGTTGCATCACAGAATCTGTGGGAGGATTGTCAGGATAGCAATGTTGTATGTGTAGCTATGCCTATTAAGGTAAATGATCTGTTATCTACCATAGAGATTATGCTGCAGTCGCAGATAAGAAAAAGAAGAAAGGCCCGTACAACACCAAGGCAGAGAAGTCCGGAAGAACAGAAGATAATTGATGATGCAAAGCATCTGCTTATGGAAAGAAATAATATGTCAGAGCAGGAGGCATTCAGATATATCCAGAAGTGTAGTATGGATAGCGGTAACACTATGGTTGAGTCAGCAACGATGGTGTTAAGTATATATGCAGATGTGTAGGTACAGAAGTGTAGTTAAGGTATACATCAGTAAGGCGTTGAATATTTTCTATGACCGACATTACAGCATAATATGATGTCTGGGTCAAAGGCCCCCGACTTTGATACCTACGAATTGTTCCGTGCTACGCACTCCCACAATTCTCCCCAATATTCGCATATGTGGGATTATCATCCCACTTTTATGCTCATATCGGGGGGGTTCCAAGGTCTTTCACCAACCTATGAGCAAGCTCATGTGGGTTTAGACCTTTTGACCATGGTATCATAATATAGAATATTAAGTGTGAGAAGAATTATATTCAATAGAATAATCATTTTCACATAAAGAAATGGAGATTGATATGAAGTTTACAAAGATGCAGGGTGCAGGCAATGATTATGTATATGTGGATTGCACTAAGTTACCTCTGGCAAACCCATCAGAGGTGGCTGTAAGGGTAAGTGACAGACATTTTGGAATAGGTTCGGATGGACTTATTCTTATTAAGAAGTCAGATAAAGCAGATTTCTTATGGAGATGTACAACGCAGATGGTTCGCAGGGACAGATGTGTGGCAATGGAATAAGATGTGTTGGAAAGTTCGTATATGACAACGGACTTACAGATAAAACAACAGTCAATGTAGAGACATTGGCAGGTATTAAGATACTTAAGTTAAATGTTGGAGATGATGGCAAGGTAGCTTCTGTAGTAGTTAATATGGGAAAACCGGAACTTGAGGCTTCAAAGGTACCTGTAGATGTTAATGCTTTAGTAGAATATAAGGCAGCTTACAGGAATACATATAAGAATGATGCCAAACTGTGTCCGCTTGCTGTTAAAGCACTTGATAATGTGGAAAATGCAGTTATTAATGAAGCAATACTGGTGGATGGAAAATCATATGATATAACAGGTGTATCTATGGGCAACCCACATGATATTGTATATCTTGATAACGATATAGATATAACAAAATTCGATATAGAAAAGGTTGGACCATACTTTGAGAATCATAAGGCATTTCCAGAAAGAATCAATACAGAGTTCGTACAGGTATTAGACAGAAAGACTCTTAACATGAGAGTGTGGGAGAGAGGTTCTGGTGAGACATTCGCATGTGGAACAGGAACATGTGCAACAGTTGTTGCTACAGTTCTTAATGGTATGTGTGACAGTAAGGATGTAACAGTTCACCTTCTAGGGGGAGACCTTAAGATAACATGGGATGAAGAAAGCGGGGATGTATATATGGAAGGTCCGGCAGCTACCGTGTTTACAGGAGAGATTGAATTGTAGTTAAATAAAATTCAGCATTTCAGATACTGGCAGAATAATGGTCTGTAAAGGAGAAAGAGATATGATGACAGATATGAATATGAACGAATTCCTTAATGTGCTTTCATCAAAGGAACCAGTTCCAGGAGGAGGCGGTGCATGTGGTTATGTTGCAGCAGTTGGCATGTCACTTGGTAACATGGTTCTTGCACTTACAACAGGAAAGAAAAAATATGCCGAATATCAGGATGAAATTGAAAAGCTTATAGTACGTGCAAATGACCTGACTAAAGAACTGGCAGAATGTATGGATAAGGATGCCAAAGCTTTCAAGCCTTTATCGGAGGCGTATGGTCTTCCTAAAGATACTGATGAGCAGTTAAAGCATCGTGAAGAGGTTATGGAAAGAGCGCTTATAGCAGCAAGTGAAGCACCACTTTCCATGATGGAGGTTATAGTTGAAGCTATTGGACTTATAGACAGGATATCTGTTATTGGAAGCAGGTTAGCTATAAGTGATGCGGGAGTAGGTGTACAGATGTGTAAGGCAGCACTCAACGGAGCTTCACTTAATGTATACATAAACACAAAACTTATGAAGGACACTGATGTGGCAGATGATATGAATACCAGGGCAGATGAGCTTATCATCAGAGGTAATCAGATGGCAGATGAGGTGTATGACAGAGTTATGGATTGTGTGAGATAGCCAGACATATACTTTTCTTGCGTCATTAACGAACGAACAGCCATGCGAAGCAGGGCGAGATAGCGCGCAGCGCGGGTTCGTGAGTGTATGAGTTGAGAAAGAGTAAATTAAGATATAATGAGCGCAAAAGAAAAGGATGCGGCTGCGCAGCAGACATATACTTTTCTTGCGCCATTAACGAACGAACAGCCATGCGAAGCAGGGCGAGATAGCGCACAGCGCGGGTTCGTGAGTGTATGGGTTGAGAAAGAGTAAATTAAGATATTATCACAACAAAATAAAATATATGGAGATACATAGAAAATGGAGATATTAAAAGGACTTCCAGTAGCTAATGCCATTAATGAAAAGCTTATGGAACAGGTTAAAAGTATAGAAGGTCCACTTCCACACCTTGCTATTATCAGGGTTGGTGAAAGACCAGATGACTGCTCATATGAAAGAGGAGCTGTTAAAAAGATGGATAAGGTAGGAGTCAGATGTACAACATATACATTTGATGCTGATATAGATAATGAGACTTTTCAGGCTGAGTTCGATAAGATTAACGAGAATCCTGACATAGATGGTATTCTTATGTTAAGACCACTTCCAAAGCAGCTTGATGAAAAGCAGATTGAAAACAAAATAGATCCAAGAAAAGATCTTGATGGTATATCACCTCTTAACTTAGCTAAGGTATATGCTGGTGATGAGAGTGGATATGCACCATGTACAGCAGAGGCAGTTATTGAGATGTTGGATTATGCTGGTATTGATATAAAGGGTAAAAGGGTAACAGTTGTAGGAAGAAGTCTTGTTATAGGAAAACCTGTTTCTATGCTTCTTATGAAGCGCAATGCAACAGTTACAGTATGTCATACAAAGACAGTTGACATGGCAGGTACATGTAAGAACGCTGAGATACTTGTTGCGGCAGCAGGTTCTGCACGTATGATTAAGAAGGAATATGTAGCAGATGGCGCAGTTGTCATTGATGTAGGTATTAATGTAGATGACGAGGGCAGTTTATGTGGTGATGTTGATTTTGATGCTATAAGCGATATCGCAGCAGCAGCAACTCCTGTTCCTGGTGGAGTTGGTTCAGTTACTACATCTGTGCTAGCAAAGCATCTTGTTAAGGCAGCTATGGCACGTTAGTTGTATGTATGAGTTGTGCAGAATATAGCGATGAATATTGTGCAGAATATCATACGGAATATATGTATGTCGAATATACAAAAGTTAATATTGGAGGTTTTGTTTTGAAAGAAAGAGAAACGTTTGGATCGCGACTAGGTTTCATTCTTGTGTCAGCCGGATGCGCAGTAGGGCTTGGCAATGTATGGAAGTTTCCATACATATGTGGAATTAACGGAGGAGCAGCATTTGTATTGATATATCTTGTGTTCCTTGCTATTCTAGGTTTTCCTATTGTGTGTGCTGAGTTTACGGTAGGACGAGGAAGTGGAAAGGGTGCAGCCAGAGCATATGAGGTACTAGAGAAAAAAGGCAGCAAGTGGCATTATTTTAAGTGGGTATCAGTAGTTGGAAGTTATATTCTTATGGCTTTCTATACTATGGTAGCCGGATGGATGCTTTATTATGCATTCAAGGAGGCAAGCGGTGCGCTTACAAGTGTCAGCTCAGAGCAGATAACCGCAGAGTTTGGCAATATGTTAGGTAATCCTGGAGTCATGATTGTATGGATGATGATAGCGATATTGTTGTCCTTTGGTGTATGTGCACTTGGACTGGAAAAGGGTATTGAAAAGATAACAAAGGTAATGATGACATGTCTTATAGTGCTTATTATTGTTCTTGCGATACATTCGCTTGTTTTACCAGGTGCATCAGAGGGTGTTAAATTCTATATGGTTCCTAATCTTGATGCTATTAAATCAAGAGGTTTAGGACCGGTTATATTTGATGCCATGACACATGCATTCTTTACACTTAGTGTAGGCATTGGCGCAATGGAGATATTCGGAAGCTACTTAAAGAAAGACAGAACAATAGGTGGCGAAGCTGTCAACATAGTAGTACTTGATACATTCGTTGCACTTATGGCTGGGTTTATTATTATACCAGCATGTTTTTCATTTGGAGTACAGCCTGATGCAGGTCCTTCGCTGCTTTTTAAGACACTGCCGAATGTGTTTAACAGCATGACTGGTGGAAGAGTATGGGGAACAGCATTCTTTATATTTATGTCATTTGCGGCGCTTTCAACGGTTATAGCTGTATTCGAGAATATTATTTCGTTTTACATAGACCTTAAGGGGTATTCAAGAAAAAATGTTGTGTTGTGGAATATTGTGTTTATGTCATTGCTTTCACTTCCAGCAGTATTAGGTTTTAATGTGCTTTCAGGTTTTGAACCACTTGGTCCAGGAACTGGTATTATGGATCTTGAAGACTTTCTTGTTTCATATAATCTACTTCCTCTTGGAAGCATGATATTTGTATTATTCTGTACCAAGAAGAACGGCTGGGGCTGGGAAGGCTTCAGACAGGAAGCTAATACAGGTAAGGGCATAAAGTTCCCTGAATGTTTCAGGTTCTATATGAGTTATATACTTCCGGCTATTATTGTAATTGTATATCTTAAGGGATATTACGATACATTTGCAAAGCTTGGAACATCATATCTTGTTGGATGGATGATATTCGCATGCATATTGTTATGTGCGATATTTGGTATTGCTAATTATAAGAATAAATAGATTGTGAAAAGATGTCGGTTTAGTTGATTTAAGGTTCTGTGAAGTTATTAAACCCTGCTATAGTTGATTAGTTGTAATCACTATAGCAGGGATTTTTTAGTATATACTTTTAATATATTGCTTTTAATATATTAAAAGTATATTGTTATCAGTTTATTATAGTATCAGTAAACAGTACATAAGCGCTATATTGAAAATAAGCATAATGCGTGGAATAATTAACAGTATACAATTAACCAGCAATAAATCTCATAAGAAGTTCAACTATGAATACAGCAGCACAGCTAAACATAGCAACCTGAAAAAGACTTTTTCCCATCCAGGCAAGTACAATAGCTATCACAAATGCAATAGCGGCGGATATAACACTGTTTGTAGATTCAAGTATGGCAGGAAACGTCATAACTGCCAGTGTTACATAAGGTACATAATACAGGAAAGACTTGATGGTTGTATTCTTGATTTCCTTTCTGATAAGTGTAAGCGGCAGTGTTCGGATAAGGTATGTTACAGCTGCCATTATAAGTATGTATATATAAGTATTATGTAAAAGCATTTATTTTAGCTCCTTTAGTTTTAACATTTGTTTTCTTTAACAGGAAACAATACAGCAGCCGCTAGTGAAATAACTACTGTAAGAATAATAATACGTGTTCCAGATGATATCGAACTGACAACAGGTGCATAAGAGAATATGCAGCTTATAATCATAGATATAGCAACAACGCAAGCTACAATTTTGTTCTTTCTTGCTGGTGGAATGATGATAGCAATAAACATTCCATATAGTCCGACACTTAGCGCACTTACGATGCTTGCTGGAAGTATGTTTCCAAAAAGTACACCAAAGTAGGTTCCAAGAACCCAGGCTGGGGATGCAACAAGCACCATACCATACATATAGGCTGGATTAAGCTTTTCAGGAACAGATACACATAATCCAAATATTTCATCAGTAACAAAAAGTCCCATGATCAGTCTGTGAAAAAAAGGCATTTTGTTGTCAAGCTTCTGGCTTAACGCACACGACATAAGAAAGTATCGTGCATTGATTATAAGCTCCATGACAGCTATTTCTGTATATGTGGCGAGTGCGGCTATAAGCGTGAATCCGGCGAATTCTCCAGCAGATGCGTGGCAGGTTATACTTGCCAGGGCAGCCTGCAGTGCTGTTAATCCAGCATTTTTGGCAGCTATACCAAGAGTGAAGGATACAGCCAGATATCCAAGGGCTATTGGCATACCATTGTGTATGCCTTTTTTCAGCCAGTATGATGTAGAAGTGTTCATAAAGTTCTCCATTTCTATCTATTAGTAGGAAAATATATCATTTGCTTAGAAAATGTAGTTTTTTTTAAGAAGATATATTCTTTAATATGTCTTTAAGACAGTTTCTTAATATTACACCATATAAATTAAAGTGTCAAAAATATAAAAATTATCGACAAAAGTATAAAAATTATTCTCTTCATTAGTTTTGAACAGCACCATGTTTTGATAATTATTTATCAAACTTACATAAAAATCAAAATTGATATTTACATAAAGTATTTCAAAAACAACGCTGGATTGTATAAAATGCACAAAATAAGACATATAACTTTATAAAACTTTGATAATTGATTATACACCGGTATACTGGTATACTGCAAGTGTCAAAAGGAAAGACAAAAAGTTAACAAACATTTTAAAACACAATCAATAACAAAGTTTAAGGAGGAAAAATATTATGAATACAACATTTGATTTAGGAAACGGATTAAAGGTGATCGATCTTACAAAGCCATTAGACCCAAAGACAGAGTCGAGAAGATGCCATCTTATCAGATATAATACAGGTGGACCAATCCCTGATTTCCATACAGCTATGGATCTTACAAGCCACCTTGGAACACATTGTGAGTGTCCTTATCATCATGATGATAACTGGCCATCAGTTGCAGAGCTTCCACTTACAACATTTATGGGAAGAGCAATATATGTAGATTTCAAGGAAACACTTCCTCATAGAAAGCACATCAGTGCAGCAGACCTTGATAAGGCAACAGAGGGCTGGGTTAAGGAAGGAGATATTCTTATTATAGATTCTTCTTATAAGATTGATCCATTCACACCTGATACTAATACAGATAAGGATCAGAGATTATTAGTTAATGGTGAAACAGCACAGTGGTGTGTAGACCACAAGATTAAGTGTGTAGGCTTTGGTGATGGAGTTTCGATTGAGAATTGCAACGAAGATGTTAAGCCTTTCCACGATATCTGTATGGCAGAAAACATAGTATTCCTTGAAGTATTAAAGAATCTTGATAAGCTTTCACAGGATACATTCTTCATGTCATATTCACCACTTCCAATCTATGGATTAGATTCATGCCCTATCAGAGCATATGCAATCGAGGGACTTGCTGAATTTACAAGATAATATAGAAAAGCGTTACGGTTGATAATCAGCCGGTAAGTCTGTAAAAGCTGATGACTATGATTATTATAGAGGCTTTTAAACAGGTGATAATATTACCGGCTGGATTTTAAAAGTATGCTATATATAAAGTATATTGTATAATAAGAAGTATTACGGTTCAGAAATGGAGGATAATGTGAAAAATAAGATTTTTCACACGCAAGATTTGTACTTCGCACAAACTTGAGATGCGCAAAGAAGCAGCGCAAGAATGGAGGATCACTATGAAGATAGCAGTACTTGGAGCTGGTGCTATGGGTTCTATATATGGAGGTCATCTTTCAATAAACAATGATGTTTATATGATAGATAAGAAGGAAGAACTTGTTGAAAAGATTACTGCAGATGGATTGAAGCTATATGAGAATGATAAAGATGTCATATACCATCCAAAGGCATTACTTAGCAGCGAAGGAATAGGTGAGGTTGATCTTGTTATTATATTTGTCAAGGCATTATATTCTAGAGCCGCTCTTATGGAAAATAAGGCTATAATTGGCGATAATACTTATGTTTTAACTCTTCAGAATGGTGCCGGACACGAAGATATTATTGAAGAGTTCGTTCCTAAGGAAAGAATTATTATAGGAACAACAGAAGATAATGGAGCTATTCTTGATAACGGATATGTAAGAAGGGGCGGTAAGGGTAAGACTAACATTGGCATGCTTGTAGAAGATAAGAAGGGTATGCTTGATAAAGTAAAGGAATGTTTTGATGGATGTGGTTTTGATACACACATTTACAGTAACATACAACAGCTTATATGGGATAAGCTTTTTACGAATGTCTCACTTAGTGCATTAACAGGAGTGCTTCAGGTGCCTATCGGCTTCATCGCAGAGGATAAATATGCATGGAATATGACAGTTACACTTATTAAAGAAGCAATGCAGGTAGCAAAGGCTATGGGACTTGAGTTTGATGAAGATGAGATGATTGAGAGAGTAAGAAATACATCTATCAACTCGCCAGAAGGAAGGACTTCTATATATGCAGACTTAAAGGCAGGAAGACTTACAGAGGTTAATACAATAAGTGGTGCAGTTGTTAAGGCGGGAGACAGACTCGGAGTTCCAGTTCCTTCGCACAAGCTGATAGTTAACATGGTTCACGCCATGGAAGATAAGAGCAGAAATAATGTCCAGTAAATAAGCATTTAAAGCGTCATTACTAGATTGAATACTGAATTAAATACTGAATTAAATACTGAATTAAATACGAAATGTCTGTATGTGAAAGGCAGACGGAAGGGAGTAAAAATGATATTTTCATCAATCCACACAAAGGATGATTATTCTAACTATCCAAAGGCAGTACAGAGAGCTATAGAATATTTAAAGAGCAATGATTTTACTAAAATGGAAACAGGTGTATATGAAATAGAAGGTAAACAGTTATATGCACAGGTATTCGATGCTATGACAGAACCAGTAAGTGATAGAAAACCAGAGGTTCACGAAAAGTACTTAGATGTCCAGTTCCTTGTAACAGGAAGAGAAAAGTTAGGCTTTACACCAGATACAGGACATTATGAGGTGGATGAAAGATTCGATGAAAGAGATCTTATATTTTACAAGAAGGTAGAAAATGAAGGCTTTATCACCTCAACACCAGGATGTTTCTGTGTATTCTTTCCAACAGATGTACACAGACCACAGGTTGCAGATGGAGAACCTATGGAAGTAAGAAAGGTTGTAGTCAAGGTAAGCTTAGAGCTTTTAAAGTAATCAGGCAGATGCATTAGAGCAAAGCTGTCAGTTGTTTATCAGGGTTTATGACTGACGGTTGAAATGTATCAGATATGGAGGAATTTATGGGCAAGAAAATAATAGCATTAGTATTATGCATAACAATGCTGGCCAGTCTTACACTTACAGGATGTTCAACTGACAGTGCAGACGGTCAGGAAGTAAAGATTATAAGAGTAGCATTTAACCAGAATGAGAATCATCCACAGTATAAAGCTATGAAGGAACTTGGTGAAAAGTTCGAAAAGGCGACTAATGGAAGATACAAGATGACTATATATGCCAATGGTGTACTTGGCGAGCAGGGTTCCATGGCAGAGTTTATAAGAACAGGAGCTCTTGATATGGCTATCGTACCCTGTTCAGTTCCAGAAGGATATGATTCTGATTTTGCTATTGTAGGTGCCCCTTATCTGTATAAGGATATGGATCACTTAAGAAAGGCAACAGAAGCTGGTGTATTCACAGACCTTTTTAAGTCTACAAGGAAATATAATTTTGAGGTTCTTACAATATATACAGCCGGCGAGAGAAACATATATGCAGCTAAGCCTGTTAACTCAGCAGAGGATCTTAAGGGGATGATCGTCAGAGTTAATGATAGTACAACATATCTTAACATGGTTAAGTATATGGGTGGTACTGGTACAGCAATGTCTCAGTCAGAGGTATATACAGCACTTCAGCAGGGCGTTATAGATGCAGGTGAAAACAGTGAACTTGTATATTCAGATTTCAAGCATTATGAAGTAGCTAAGTATTATTCATATACAAGACATATTGTACACCCAGATGTAGTAGTAGCAAGTACTAACTTCCTTGACAGCTTATCAGAAGCGGATAGAAAGATATTCGACCAGCTTGTCATGGAATCAACAGATTATGAGTTTGATACATTTAAGGATGCTGTCGAAAAGGGCAAGGAAGAAGCAGAAGCTCACGGAGCAATCTTTGTATATCCTGATACTAACGAATTCAGGGAAAAATGTCAGCCATTACTTGATAGTATCGCTAACCAGTCAGATATGACAAAGGATATATATAATAAGGTAGAAGCTCTACGTAATCAGGATTAATGAGGAGGTGTACTTATATGAAAACAGTTAAGAATATACTAGATAAGATAACTTCATATGCAAGCGTATTCATATTTATCATGATGGTGCTTATGGTAACTTACCAGGTAGTTGCAAGATATATCTTCTCTGCACCTAGCAGTGTGACAGAGATTCTTACAAGATATTCCTTCGTATGGTTGATAATCATATCTGCAACTTATATGTTTGGACAGAGAGAACATATCAATATAGCAGTTTTAAAGGATAAGCTTCCAGGAAAAGCTAAGACTGCGGTAAACATTATAATTGAGTGTGTAACTATAGTGTTTGCAGGACTTATAATGGTATTCGGCGGCTTTAAGATTACACAGATGAATTTCGTACAGTACGATTCAATCTTACATATTCCAACAGGTATTATATATTCTATAATTCCAATATGTGGCGTGATTATTATATTCTACAGCATATATAATATCGGTCTTGAGCTTAAGAAGAAGGCAGAATAGGAGGTAAATATGAGTATAGCATTACAGGTAGCTTTAGTAATGGTTACAATATTGGTAGTACTGCTTGTTATCGGTGCTCCAATCGGTGTAGCCATAGGTATGTCATCAGCAGTTTCAATGATATGTATGATTCCAGCAGATGTTTCTTTCGCAACATCAGCACAGAGAATATTCGCGGGTTCTAACTCGTTTTCACTTATAGCTATTCCATTTTTCATTCTTGCAGGTAACATAATGAATAATGGTGGCATAGCACAGAGACTTGTAAACTGTGCAAAGGTAATTAGTGGACGTATGCCTGGTGCACTTGCACAGTCAAATGTAGTAGCTAATATGTTATTCGGAGCAATCTCAGGCTCAGGTGCAGCAGCAGCCGCTGCCATGGGTGGTACAATCGGACCACTTGAAGAAAAGGAAGGTTATGATAAGAACTATAGTACAGCAGTTAACGTAGCATCTGCTCCAGTAGGTATGCTTATCCCACCAAGTAACACTATGATCGTTTATTCAAGTGTTGCAGGCAGTGTTTCTATAGCAGCACTTTTTATGGCAGGTTACATTCCAGGTATTCTCTGGGGTGGTGCAGTTATGGTGCTTGCAGGTATCATGGCTAAGAAGCGTGGATATCAGGCAGAATCAAGAGTTCCACTTAATGTTGCTCTTAAGACTTTCTGGCAGGCAATACCAAGTCTTTTACTTATCGTAATCGTAATCGGAGGTATCCTTGGAGGTATCTTTACAGCAACAGAGGGTTCTGCTATTGCAGTAGTGTATGCAACGGTATTATCACTTATATACAGAGCATTTAAGATTAAGGATATTCCTAGAATTGTCCTTGAAGCAGCTAAGACAACAGGTATTATCACATTCATGATCGGTCTTTCATCTATTATGTCATGGGCTATGGCATTTACAGGAATTCCGGATATGATAGCTAAGGCAATACTTGGTCTTACAACTAACAAGTTCCTTATATTACTTCTTATAAATGTATTATTACTTGTAGTTGGTACATTTATGGATGTAACACCAGCGATACTGATATTTACACCTATCCTTTTACCAATCTGTAAGTCACTTGGCATGGATGCTATCCACTTTGGTATATTACTATGCTTCAACTTATCTATTGGTACAATAACACCTCCTGTAGGTACAATCCTCTTTACAGGCTGCCGTGTTGGTGGAACGACAATCGAGAGCGTTATAAAGACACTGCTTCCTTACTTCGGAGTAATCCTTATAGCATTGTTACTTGTAACATATATTCCTCAGATATCAATGTTCCTTCCACATATACTTGGTCTTGTATAGTGCTGGATAATGATTATCAGATAAAGTTGATTTGTTGAACTGGTACAAATGTGAATCACATCGCATTTATATAAACTTTTTTCCTAATATAAAACACCATGAAAGTTAAAAGGCTTTCATGGTGTTTTTTGTAGTTAGATTGATTTTCATGTAATAGATTATGGCATTCAAGAATGGTGTTAAAGTAGAAGTTACAATAGATATAAACAATATAGAAAATAAAGTGACTGAAAGTGATAAGAAATTAATTGATAATAAGCTTAAAGCTGATGAAAAGCTTATGCTGATTTATGTATATAATATAAATATTAACGTGAGTTTTACTGAAAATTTCACGTTGATTTAACTGGAAATTTTACTGCAAATTTTACGTTGATTTAAGTTGACATATAAATGACCAGATTATAAAATGAAAAAAGTTGAATAAGCATGAAAATGTTTATATAAAATTAAAAAGTGAGGTGACGATAATGGACGGGCATGATAGTCCTCGAATAGGAAGCAATGACATAGATTATAAGCCGACAAAGCTATTGTCTGCGTTTCTAAAAGGGACGTGTGCAATAGTCTGTTAAAGTCACCTGTTTTCTAATCTTTGTCATTGTTCTTTTAACATTTTAATAGTGAAAGGAGAATAATGATGAATAAGATTCTATCTAATGTAGTTATTCATAAGGATTATAGCAAAGATATAGTAAGAATCCTTAAAAAGTAACAGATCTGATGAGGTAATCCGTAAGAAGTTATCAAAGTATCATGAGAATGATATAGCTGATGCAGTTAAGCTGCTTGATAAAGAAAAAAGAATACGTCTGTATAATATTCTGGGTGTTGACTGGACCGCAGAGGTGTTTTCATATCTGGAAGATACACCAGAGTATATAGAAGAACTGTCTGTGGATGAGGCTGCAGATGTTCTTGAAAAGATGGATGCAGATGATGCTGTAGATATTCTTGATAATGTGTCAGAGGAAGAAAGACAGGCTCTGATATCACATATGGAGAAGGATGCCAAGGAAGATGTATGTCTGATTTATTCATATAATGATGATGAGATTGGTAGTAAGATGACTACTAACTTTATATGTATAAACAACAGGCAGACTATAAAGGGTGCAATGAAAGAGCTTGTATCACAGGCAGAAGAAAACGATAACGTAAATACAATATATGTTGTTGATGATAACAATATATATTATGGAGCAATAGATTTAAAAGATCTTATTGTTGCAAGGGAGTATCAGAAGCTTGAAGATATAATCAGTACATCTTATCCATATGTATATGCTCATGAAAAGATGAGCGAATGTATCGAAGACTTAAAGGATTACAGTGAAGATTCAATTCCAGTATTAAACAAAGATAAAGAAATAATAGGTGTTATCACATCTTCTGATATAGTAGAAGCTGTTGATGAAGAGATGAGTGATGATTATGCAAAGCTTGCTGGTTTAACTGAGGAAAATGACCTTACAGAGGGACTTTTTGCCAGTATGAAAAAAAAGACTTCCATGGCTTATATTATTACTGTTTTTAGGTATGGGAGTATCATCAGTAGTAGGCATATTTGAAAATGTTGTATCACAGCTTGCGATTATTGTATGTTTCCAGTCACTTATACTTGATATGGCAGGTAATGTTGGAACACAGTCACTTGCTGTTACAATCAGGGTGCTTATGGATGAAGATATATCAGCTAAACAGAAGTTAGAGTTTGTGTTAAAAGAAATGCGTATAGGCTTTGCTAATGGTCTGTTGTTAGGCTCTATGGCATTCGTATTGCTTGGCATATATATTATTGTTGTAAAAGGCAAGCCATGGCACTACGCATTCGCTATATCGCTGTGTTGGAGTGTCGCTACTGCTGGCAATGCTCATATCCAGCCTTATAGGAGTGCTTACACCTATGTTTTTCCATAAGATAAAGATAGATCCTGCAGTAGCTTCAGGACCACTTATAACAACTATCAATGACCTTGTTGCAGTTGTTACATATTATGGACTGGCTGCCATCGTTCTTATAGGTATGCTGCATATAACGGGTTAATATACATTTTATAATATTTATAATATTTAAAATGTTTAAAATCATATTTAACGATTGCAAAATATTAGGATAGAGTGTAAAATTGTAGCGTATATTTTTGAGGATTGTGCTTATACAGAGTATCAAAGCAGGAAAATCCACAGTATATATAGAAAAAATAGGAGAAATAGTGGAAACATTATAAAGGATTATGGAAGAATTACTTGAGATATTAAAGAGTTTACACCCAGAGGTTGATTATGAAACAGAGGATAAGCTTGTAGACGATAAGATTTTGGATTCGTTCGATATCGTTACATTGATGTCAGAAATCTGGGAGCACTTTGGAGTAGAGATATTAGCAGAGCATCTAGAAGCTAAGAACTTTAATTCTGCACAGGCTATATATAATCTTATCGAAGAATTAGAAGATTAATTATGTGCTGTCACACTGAGGAGTATAGTATTAGTCTAACCCTTAGAGTGACAGCTTTTTAGTGTGATAATAAAACTAAGGAAAAGGACGATATGTTATTTACATCTTATAAGTTTATTTTATTTTTATTAATATTGTTTATATTATACTATGCAATACCGTCAAAACATCAGTGGAAGCTGCTGCTTATTTTCAGTTATGCTTTTTTTATTTGTTTGCAGGACCTAAGTATATAATATATATACTTGTATCATCTGTAACTATACATATAACAGCATTATTAATACAGAAGATTATAGATGAACAGAAAGAATATCTGGCAGCTAATAAAGAAACAATGACGAGGGAAGATAAGAAGGAGTACAAGCTTTCATGCAAATCAAGACAGAGAAAATGGCTTGTGTTAGGACTTCTTATTAATTTTGGTATATTATTTGGCGTAAAATATACTGGATTTTTTTATTAAAAATGCCAATTCATTTATGAGTATCTTTGGGAAAAATGATATTTTTCCTTCTGTTAATATTGTACTGCCATTAGGTATTTCATTTTATACACTTCAGGCAACAGGATATTTGATAGATGTATACAGAAATGTAGTCAGGGGCGCAGACAAATATTTTCCGTACATCATTATTCATATCTTTCTTTCCGCAGCTGATACAGGGTCCTATAAGCCGATATGGAGATTTATCTAAAACTCTATATGAGGCACATGCATTTGACAGTGCTGAGTTCTTTAAAGGAATACAGCGTATCATATGGGGCTTTTTTAAGAAGATGGTGATTGCAGATTGTGTTGCCACAGGTGTTCTTACTATAGTTGGTGACTTAAGTACTTACAATGGAGCATATGTACTGGTTGTTATATTCCTTTATACGTTAGATTTATATGCTGATTTTACAGGTGGAATAGATATAACTATAGGAATTGCACAGTCACTTGGAATAAAGGTTGCAGAGAACTTTGAACATCCATATTTTTCAAAAAGTCTTAAGGAATATTGGAGAGATGGCATATTACCATGTGCGAATGGTTCAGGATATATGTGTTTTATTCAATATCGTCAACAATAAAGAAAGTAACTAAATTTACTAGAAATCATTTTGGTGAATATATAGGAAAAAAGACTGCCTGTATATGCTACCTCTTTTTTATAACATGGTTTTGCTACAGGTATATGGCATGGTGCAAGCTGGAATTTCATACTGTGGGGATTATTAAACTGGATTATTCTTATGGTATCAGAGGAATTCGAACCACGTTATGAGAAGTTCCACGAAAAGAATGGATGGAGCAATACATTGGCATATAGAATATTTCAGATGCTAAGGACATTCTTACTTGTGAGCTGTCTGAATCTGTTTGACTGTTATGCGACAGTATCAGAAACAATGAGAGCATTTGCTTCTATATTTACAGCAGGTAACTGGAATATATTATTTAACGGTACACTGCTTAATATAGGATTAAAACAGACTGATTATCTGGTTCTTTTAATTGGTCATTTGTTATGCTTTTAGTAAGTGTCATACAAAGAAAAGGTTCTATCAGGGACAGACTTAATGAGAAGCCATATATATTACGTGCGTTTATATGGGGGAATACTTGTTATATGCATATTAGTATTTGGAACTTATGGTATCGGTTATGACAGCAGTCAGTTTATATATAACAGATTCTAGGGATTGAAACACACTTTAAAGATGGGAAAAATATGAGTAAAAAGAAGAAATTAATCAGAATTATTAGTACTTTTATTATATTTGCGGTTGTCTTTATGTTGATTCAGAGGCTGCTTATGCCTAAGTATGTTGATGATGTCGTAGAAGGCAATCTTATAAAAGAATATTATCAGGAAGAAAATAAAGATTATGATGTTATCTTTATAGGTGACTGTGAAGTATATGAAAACTTCTCGCCGGTCAAGTTATGGACAGAATATGGAATTAACAGTTACATTAGAGGAAGTGCTGAACAGTATATATGGCAGTCTTACTATCTTTTAGAAGATACATTAAGATATCATAAACCGCAGGTTGTTGTGTTTAATATACAGTCTTTGCAGTTTAATGAGTCACAGTCAGAGGCATATAACAGAATGACTCTTGATGGCATGAAATGGTCAATGTCAAAGGTGAATGCTATTAATGCATCTATGAAGGAAAATGAGCATTTTATAGAATATGTATTTCCATTGCTTCGTTATCATTCAAGATGGAGTGAGCTGACAGCATCGGATGTAAAGTATATGTTTAAGCAGCCGGATAAAATATCACATAATGGCTATTATATGAGAGTTGATACAAAGCCAGCCAATAATGTGCCAAAGGGGAGAATGCTTACTGACTATAGTTTTGGTGATAACGCATGGAAGTATCTTGATAAAATGCGTGAATTGTGTGATAAAAACGGAATAACACTATTACTTGTAAAAGCACCAAGTCTTTATCCATACTGGTATGACGAATATGACGAGCAGGTAGTTGACTATGCAGATAAGTATAATCTTACTTACATCAATCTATTGAAAAAGTCAGATGAAACAGGTATAGATTATCAGACAGACACATATGATGCTGGTCTTCATATGAATCTGTCGTGCGGAAAAACTATCAGTATATATTGGAAATATTTTACAAAATGATATGAATGTATAAGACAGACGAGATAATAAGGAATTGTCTGATATATGGAATAAAAAAGATAGGTGAATATGAAGCTGATATAAAGAAACAGTGCGAATATTACAATGTTACATTACAAAGATGATGTAAAATATCAGCAAGGCAGAAAAGGAAGGATAAAATGTGTGGAATAAGCGGGATATTTAACTGGAATAAGAAAGAGGAAATAAGCAGAAACATACTTGATAATATGTTAGAAAAGATAAAGCATAGAGGTCCGGATGGAAAAGATATGTATGTAGATGACTGTGTGGGGCTTGGATTTAACAGACTTAGCTTTTTGGATCTTAATGGTGGTATGCAGCCTATTTCCAATGAAGATAACAGTATTGTAATGGTGTGTAATGGAGAAATCTTTAACTATAAAGAATTAAGAGCCGGACTTATAAAAAATGGACATAAATTTCGTACAGAAACAGATATCGAAACTATAATACATCTGTATGAAGAGGAAGGTATAGAATGTGTTAAAAAGTTAAATGGACAGTTTGCAATAGCACTTTATGACAAGAATAAGAAAACTCTTATGCTTGTAAGGGATCATGTAGGAATATGTCCGTTGTTTTATACAGCATGTGATGAAAGAATCATATTTGCATCAGAGATAAAGGCTATACTAGAATATCCTAAGATAGAGCGAAGGATTAATATGAAGGCTGTTGACCAGCTTATGAATTATCCGGGTGTGGTATCGCCTGATACATTTTTTAAGAATATATATTCAGTAAAGCCCGGACACATGCTTATTATAAAACCTCATGAAGATATTAAAGATGTTGAATACTGGGACCTTATATATAAGAATGATGAGGAATAAGGGCGAAGATTACTATGTTGAAAAATTAAGAGAACTTTTAAAGCAGGCAATATCAAGAAGACTTATAGCTGATGTTCCTATTGGATTCTATGTATCAGGTGGACTTGACAGCTCAATGGTTGCCTGTTATATAGGAAAATATCTTCTTAACAGTTACTATTCATTTTCAGCCGAGATAGGAGAGGGAGATCTTGATGAAAGTCGTTTCCAAAAGCTTGTACATGAGCGTGTAAAGTCAGAACACCTTAAAGTAAAAGTAGCAGAAGATGAAATATGGAATAACATACCGGATGTTATATATCATGCAGAAAGTGCCGTAAAGGAAAGCTACGATACAGCAGCATATCTTCTTTCACAGCTTGTAAGTACAACTCCTGCAAAGGCTGTTCTTACAGGTCAGGGAGCAGATGAATATTTCTATGGATATGTTGGATATATGGTAGATGCTTTCCGTAGAATGACAAAGGATAAGATGACAAAGGAAGAATGTGAGATTAACGAAAGATTATGGGGAGATCCATATTTCCAGTTTGAGAGGAATCATGGGGAAATACGAAAAATACATACCAGAGTTATACAGTAAAGATATCCGTACAGAGATAGACAGTTTCTCAGCATTTGTAACAAGTCCTATAGATGTAAATAAAGTAAAAGGATTAAGTTCACAGAAGAGAAGGTCATATATTGATAACAAATTAAGATTATCAGATCATCTTCTTGGGGAACACGGCGACAGAATGTTTTTCTCACATTCAATCGAGGGAAGACATCCATTCCTTGACAGGGAGCTTATAGATTTTGTTATCACAATTCCTGATAAATATAAGCTTAGGGAGTTAATGAAAAGTATATCTTGAAAAAAGCTGGTGAAGGGATAGTTCCGGATGAGATTCTTAAAAGAAAGAAGTTCCCGTTTCAGGCACCGGGCATGTCAGCTATGATTAAGAAACCTGCCAAGATAGATTATCTTAACGAGGAGCTTATAAGAAAACAGGGGATATTTGATGCTGATTATGTTCTTGAACTAAAGAAGATGTACAGTTCTAAAGATTTCAAGCTTATGGGTGCATATGAGATAGACTATCTGCTTATAGTGATGACAGTTACTATGTTATGTGAACAGTATTCATTAACTTTGTAGATTGACCTTTGTATTATGAATTATGTAAAAGGTCATATTTGTAAAGATCGGAGATATATATGAAAAATAAAGTGGAATTAATGGATTTTATCAGAAAGAACATGAAAGCGGTTATTGCTATAGCAGTGGTTATAATAGCAGTTGTTGCAGCGGTTATTGTGCTTGTTGTGTATGAGCAGGGGGGCTTGTTTATAAGGTATGCAGGGTCGAAGCCGGAGTATCCATAGATGTAGCTGAATTTTTGAAGAAAAATGATGAAAAAAGCTTACATAGACGGATATGGAAAAACAATAGACGCAGATGTTCCAGGAGAATATGTAATCAATGTAAAAACAGGATTATTTAAGCATAAGTCAAAGCTTATAGTTATGGATACTATAGCTCCTGAATTAGAAGTTCAGGATATGACAGCTGGTTATGGTGAAAGCATAGAAGCTGAACGGTTTGTTTCAAGATTATCAGATGCTACACAGGTAACTGTATCATATGCGAAAGAACCTGATTTTAAAAAATATGGTATGCAGACTGTAACTATATGTGCAACAGATATGGGAGGCAATACTACACAAAAGAGTGCACAGCTTATGGTATGGCCTGTAAAGAATAAGATGACATTAGAGGCAGGCAGTGAAAAGCCGGGTATTGCTGATTTTCTCCTTGATGAGAATATTGGCAGTGCAGAATTTGTAACAGACATGGAACAGGTGAGTATGAACCATGTAGCAGATCATGCGATAGATATTCAGGTTGGTGATGAAGTATATTCTGTTGTATTAAGTGTTGTTGATACTAAAGCTCCTGTCATAAGTGTAAAAGATATAGAAGGATATGCCATAATTAAAAGAGAAGCATCGCAGTTTGTTACAGAATGTGAAGATGAAACAGACGTGATATTTACATATGAAAGCGAACCGGATCTTAAGCTTATTGGTACACAGAAGCTTGTGATAATTGCTACGGATGAAGCTGGTAATACTGCAAATGCAGAAGTTTCACTTACGTTAAATGAGGATACAGAACCACCAGTTATAATAGGTGCAGAGGATATGCAGGTGCATATAGGCAATACAATATCGTATAGAAGTGTTGTTAAAGCTGAGGATAACTGCCCGGAAGAACTTAATTTCGTTATAGATTCAAGTAGTGTAAATGTGAATGTAGTGGGTGATTATATTGTTAAGTGTACTGCAACAGATGCAGCAGGCAACTCAACAGAGGCATCATTTACAGTTAAGGTAAGAGAAGAACAATATACGGTTGAAGAAGTATATTCATACGCAGATGCAGCATTATCAACTATAATCACAGATGGCATGTCACAGAGAGATAAAGCATATGCCATATTCTGGTATGTCAGAAGACATCTTTCATATTATGATTATTCTGATAAGAGCAGCTGGGTAAAGGCAGCAGGAGAGGCATTTACAAAGGGACGTGGTGACTGCTTTACATATGCAAGTATGGCAAAGGTACTTCTTACAAGAGCCGGAATTACTAATATGGATATAGAAAGAATACCATCTGGTAATGAATTGCACTACTGGAGTATTGTTGATATTGGAGATGGACATGGATGGTATCATTTCGATACGACACCACGTTTACCGGAAAGACCTGAATTCTTCCTCTGGACAGATGCACAGATGCAGGAATATTCGGCAGCACATTATAACTGCTTTAATTACGACAGATCAGCTTATCCGGAAATTCCTTAACATGCGGACGGAAAACAGAATCTGCGTGCAACAAACACAACAAAGGAGGCTGACAGACCAATGAAGATATTAGGTGTCATAGGAGGACTTGGTCCACTTGCAACCGTATATTTTATGCAGCTTGTAGTGGAAATGACAGATGCCAGTAAAGATCAGGAACATATAGAGATGATAGTACATAGCAGACCTTCTATACCAGACAGGACGAATTATATATTAAAACGCAGTGAAGATAATCCGCTGCCACACATGCTTGATATAGAGAAAAAGCTTGTAAGCCAGGGAGCGCAGGTGATAGCTATTCCATGCATAACAGCTCATTATTTCCAGCCGGAGCTTGACAGACATGGCATAAAGGTTATAAATGCAATAAAGGAAACCGCAGTATATCTGAAAAAATCAGGTATCCGCAAAGCTGGAATAATGGCAACGGATGGAACAATAGAAAGCGGACTTTTCCAGGAAGCTTTTAAGGAATATGATATAGATTTCATAGTTCCAGATGAGGACAATCAGAAAAAAGTAATGAGTCTTATATACAACGATATAAAAGCAGGAAAGAAACCACAGATTGATAAGTTCTTTGAAGTTAAGCAGATGTTACAGGATGGCGGTGCTGAGGTTGTGCTGTTAGGCTGCACAGAACTTTCAATCATAAAAAGGGATTGCGACACTGGCAGAGGAGTGTTAGATGTTATGGAAGTACTTGCACAGCAGTCAGTTATGGAGTGTGGAAAGTTAAAACCTGAATATTATAATCTGATAACAGAGTGATAAAGTAATTGTTGTAATCATAAAGCGATTAATAAATATACTATGTGTAGTTTTAGTATAAATATGTCTATGCATAAATGATAACAGGAGGCAGATATATGCAGAATAATGTAATGGATTATCTTAATGAAATTGTTAAAACAAAACCGGATAAAACAGCATTTGCCAATGAAACAGATGCTTATACTTTTAAAGAAGTATATGATATGAGCCGTTCGGTTGCAACATACCTTGCTAAAAAGGATATATATAACAAACCGGTTGTTGTGTTTATGAGAAAGCACCCAAAGGAAATATTAGCTTTCTTTGGTGCGATAACATCTGGTAATTTCTATGTGCCAGTAGATGAAGAAATGCCATTGTCAAGAATCCAGCTTATACTTGATAATGTAAAGTCACCAGTTATAATATGTGATAACGATACATACGAGTGTGCATGTAAGATGAATTATTCCGGAGAAATTGTGCATTTTGATGATATATGTGATGGTGAAGAGGACACAGAACTTCTTAAGGAAATATATGATAATTCGATAGATACAGATCCTATATATATTGTATTCACCTCAGGTTCAACAGGAGTACCAAAGGGGGTTTTGGCATGCCACAGATCTGTAATTGACTACATAGAGCAGTTATCAGAAACTCTTGGGTTTGATGGAGATACTGTATTTGGTAATCAGACACCATTATATTTTGATGCATGTCTGAAAGAATTATATCCTACATTAAAATTCGGTGCTACAACATATCTTATACCAAAGAGCCTTTTTATGATGCCTATAAAGCTTGTTGAATTCATGAATGAGCACAAGGTTAATACTGTATGCTGGGTTGTTTCGGCACTTACGATGATATCAGCATTTGGAACATTCAGAAAAGTAAGACCGGAATATTTAAAAACTATAGCGTTTGGAAGTGAAGTATTTCCTATTAAGCAGTTTAATATATGGAAAGAGAATCTTCCAGAAGCAAGCTTTACTAACCTTTATGGACCAACAGAGGGAACAGGTATGTGCTGTTATTATAAGGTTGACCGTGACTTTGAGCTTGATGAGGTCATACCGATTGGACATCCATTTAAGAATACACAGATTCTGTTGTTAAAAGACAGAAAAGAACTGGCAAAGCCTGGAGAAGTCGGTGAGATATGCATAAGAGGTACATCAGTAACTCTTGGATATTATAATAATCCTGAAAAAACATCAGAAAGCTATATCCAGAATCCTCTTAATACAGCATATCCTGAAATAATATATTGCACAGGTGATCTTGGAAAGTATAATGAAAATAAAGAACTTGTCTTTGTATCAAGAAAAGATTACCAGATAAAGCATATGGGACACAGGATTGAACTTGGTGAGATTGAGGCCAATGTAAATATGCTTGATGGAATTAAGTTCTCAGGCTGCATATATGACAATGAAAAAGGAAAAATAGTACTTTATTATTCGGGTGATATAACCGATAAAGATATAGCAGTTGAATTAAGAAACAGACTTCCAAGATATATGATTCCTAATCTTATCATCAAGCTTGACAGCATACCTATGACAGCTAATGGCAAGATAGACAGGGTATCATTAAAGAAAATGTATAGTGAACAGTAGGAAGTAAGTATTGTAAATAAATACTGGAAAGGAAAAGTAATGAAGAAGAAAATAGTTAGCGGAATATTAATAGCAGCTACAGTGTTAGCATTAACAGGCTGTGGTAGTTCAGACGAAAAGCAGATATCAGGTAATGTCAATAACAATGAGCAGGCAAAGACACAACAGCAGAAGGGGGCTGGCAGCAGCAAGGACAACAGCAAGAATGAAAGTACAGGTAAGGATTATGTATATAAGATAAATAATACAGAGATTACAATAGATGCTGAGGCAGCTGATATACTTGCAAAACTGGGGGATCCATTATCTAAGTTTGAATCTCCAAGCTGTGCATTTGGAGATCTTGATGTTATATACACATATGGAGGATATGAGGTTGACACATATCAGTTAAAAGGTGTTGATTATATATCAGCAGTAGTTTTACAGGATGATTCGGTATCAACACAGGAAGGCCTTTATATAGGTGCAGATGCATCAAAGGTTGAAGAATTATATGGTAAGCCATCAGAAGTGAATGGAACTAACAAAATATATAATTGCAAGGATATGAAATTAACAATCATCATTAAAGATGATAAAGTTTCTTCTATCCAGTATCTTAATCTTAAGCTTAGTTAATTGTGGATTTTAATAATAGTCTGTCAGCAGTAAAATAAGATTTCAGTTTATGAACTAATAAATGTGATTAGAAAGGAAGCTTAATAAAATATTATGGTTAAACATGTTATATTATGGAAGTTAAAGGAAGAACTTACAGCAGAAGAGAAAGAGAATGTAAAAGCAGGTATTAAAGCAGGTCTTGAGGGACTTGCAGGAAAAGTGCCAGGACTTGTAGATGTCAAAGTTAATATTAATGGATTACCAACATCAACAGTAGATGTTATGCTTGATACAACATTTACAGATGCAGATGCGCTTAAGGCATACAGCACTAATCCACTTCACGTTGCAGTTGCAGATGGGAAGGTTCGTCCATATACAGCTGTAAGATCATGCCTTGATTATGAAGTGTAGAATTAACTGAAATTATTGATTAAGCTGCGAATATAAAAACTGAATTATTTACGCAGTACTATCGGAAAGGAAGTTTACTATGAGTGATATATTGGAAATAATTAAGACAAGAAGAAGCGTAAGAAAGTATAAAAGTGACATGGTTCCTACAGATATAATAGATAAGATAGTTGAAGCTGGAACATATGCAGCTACAGGCATGAACAGGCAGTCACCTATTATACTCGCTGTTACCGATAAGGAGCTTAGAAATAAGCTTTCTAAGATGAATGCCGCATTTATGGGTAAACCAGAAGACTTTGATCCATTCTATGGTGCACCGGTTGTACTTGTTGTTCTGGCTGATAAGAGTATGCCTACATATGTATATGATGGTTCCTTAGTTATGGGTAATCTTATGCTTGAAGCACATGCGCTAGGCGTAGATAGCTGCTGGATACATAGAGCTAAGGAAGAGTTTGAAAGTGCAGAGGGTAAAGAGATACTTAAATCACTTGGCATAGAAGGTGATTATGAAGGGATTGGACATTGTATACTTGGATATGCAGATGGAGATGAGCCACAGTGCCAGCCAAGAAAGGATAACTGGGTATACAGAGTGTAATAAATGTAAAGTCGATAATATATACATAAGATTTGCAAAATAAAATTGTGTTATAGATTGACATAATTCATAAGGATATGCTATTATTCAACTATATGAATATCTTAAAGACTATGAAAGAGACTTCTTTTCATGGAACCTGACAGGAAAGCGATGCCACCGACTGAAAGCATACGCAGGGAATTGATAAGAGGAACGCTCTGGAGTTGAATATCTGAATTATATCAATGCCCCTGGAATATGTTTATAATGCTGAATGTACGCAGCTGTTATAGACAGGTAAGTGATATATGTAGGTTATTACGTTGTACGCGTTAAGTACTTAAAGAGGAATGAGAAGAAGCCTGAGTGGTTAAGTTATTGATGACAAGTTTCTAGATGACAGCTATTCAGAAGCAGATTTCGTTCAATGCGGGTGGTACCGCGGATAATTATGTATTATTCGTCCCGGAATGCTGGTAAGGCATTCCGGGTTTTTTGCGTGCAGATAACGATTGCCAACTAAGTCACATCGTTACAGCCTTTGCAGGAAGCAGGAGCAATATATTTATCAGCTGCAACAAGACACACATTAACAATATAAAACTATAAGAGAGGAGCTATTAATAAGATG
>VOFC01000388.1_pt1 | contig 94001 bp, 81 predicted proteins | sample 5384161 | NCBI WGS metagenome assembly VOFC01 (sample SAMN12384722, study PRJNA508395) | human gut metagenome | isolation source: healthy gut B | host: Homo sapiens | reverse complement strand
ACTACGACGTCGATGCGTTGGTGGCCCTGCTCCGCGGTTTCCACGCCCGCTATCCCTGGCTCCGCATCATCCTGGAGCCCGGCAGCGCCTTTGGCTGGCAGACCGGTCCCCTGGTGAGCCAGGTCGTCGATATTGTCGAGGACAGCGGCATCCGCACCGCCGTGCTCAACGTGAGTTTCACTTGCCACATGCCCGACTGCCTGGAGATGCCCTACCATCCCGCCGTGCGTGGCGCCCGCGTGGTGGAGGCCGACGCCCCCGGTGACCATGTCTATCGGCTTGGCGGCTGCTCCTGCCTCAGCGGCGACTTCATGGCCTCCTGGCAGTTTGACCATGCGCTCTCCGTGGGCGAGAATGTCATCTTCGAGGACATGCTCCACTACACGACCGTCAAGACCACCATGTTCAACGGCATCCACCATCCCTCCATCGCCCTGCTCCACACAGACGGCGAACTTGAGCACTTGCGCGACTATTCCTTCTCAGATTATCGCTCCAGGATGGATTAGCTTATATATAATAAGGAGAAACGGGCTTGTTTTCTTAACAAAGGTTAATTCGTGGAATTTTTCTTTCGGAAATGCTTGCGGTTTCGGAAATAATGCCTACCTTTGCACCGCATTTAGAGAAATGCACAACACAACAGTGTTTAAAGGCGGCAATAGCTCAGTTGGTAGAGCACGACCTTGCCAAGGTCGGGGTCGCGAGTTCGAGTCTCGTTTGCCGCTCTTTTCTTTGAAAATTTGAAATAAACTAAGTGGTAATTTAGAATAGGATATTCTATAATGAGCCCAGGTGGCGGAATGGTAGACGCGCACGTTTCAGGTGCGTGTGTTTAACGACGTGCAGGTTCGAGTCCTGTTCTGGGCACACACTTGTTTATTTATTCTGATGTGATTGGACAAGTCGGAGAGGTGGCGGAATTGGTAGACGCGCTACTTATTATGTTCTCGGGAATAGTAGAAGAATACGCTGAAGTAGTAAAGATTGTAAAGGAGCAGGAAAACCTGCATCTTACGTTGAAATGTTCGTTTGTGGATGAATTGAAGATTGACCAGAGTGTTTCTCACAACGGGGTGTGCCTGACTGTGGTCTGCATTCAGGACGGCACGTATACGGTGACTGCCATGAAAGAAACCATCGAGCGTTCGAACATCGGACTGCTGAAGGTGGGCGATAAGGTGAATGTGGAACGAAGCATGATGATGAACGGCCGTCTGGACGGACACATCGTGCAGGGGCATGTGGATCAGACGGCGACCTGCATTGCCAAGGAGGATGCGGAAGGAAGCTGGTATTACACTTTCCGGTATGAGTTTGACCGGGAAATGGCAAAGCGCGGTTATTTCACCGTTGACAAGGGTTCGGTAACCGTGAACGGGGTGAGCCTGACCGTGTGCAATCCGACAGAGGATACTTTTCAGGTGGCTATAATTCCCTATACTTATGAGCACACGAATTTCCACACGCTGGAAGTAGGCAGTGTGGTCAACATTGAGTTTGACATCATCGGCAAGTATCTGAGCCGGATGATGCAGCTGACAAAATAAGGGCCGCAGGTTTGTGCGGTTGGGCTGAAAGGCCTGCAGGAGTTTGTCCTACAGGTCTTTCAGCAATACCTTGCAGGTTTTTGAATAATATTCGTTTCTTGATTCCGTCAGGATTTTCCATTCGCTGCTGAACACTTTGTCCTTGTCTATCTTGAAATTCTCAGAGCCTTTTGTATAGAGCCGGTTCAGCACCATTCCCACGCTCAGCTGGTTGATGTCTATCGAAGGCTGGTAGGCCGTTTCTTCGCTTTTCTTGTCGTTTGCCACTTCATGGATGATTCCGGTTTCTTGCAGGAGGTAGAGGATTTTTCGGGTCAGCCGCAGAGGAATCTGGTTTTCTTCCGAAAGCTGGATGGCTGTATATGGCGGCTCGTTCTTTTCGAAGCGCTTGGTGATGAGCGACATGATCAGAATCACGATGAAGTCGCGGTAGCGCAGGCTGATGTTGCGCGTGTCTTGTTCAAAGTTGAAGCTTTTGATGTTCTGCCCCGCATAAGTGAGTTCGGCCGAAAAGGCAGATGGTCCATGGGATGTGCAGCCAGAGGAGAAAGAGAGGAAGGGCCGCGAAGCTTCCGTAGATGGCGTTGTATTTCGACACCCACAGCTGGCTGTTGATATAGAGGTACTGAAACGCCTGAAAGGCGGTTCCGGCGATGATTCCGGCAACCAGCGCATGCTTGAACCTTACTTTTGTGTTGGGCATGAACACGTAAAGCCCCGTAAACATGAACCACGTAAATATATAAGGTATAAGCCGTATGAGAAACTGGAATATGGGAAGCAGGGCAAAGTCTTCCATTTCTTTCAATGTCGTGGTGGTGAAGATGGAGAGTCCCGCCGAAACGACGATGAGGATCGGTGCCAGCAGTATCATTGAAAAAAAGTCGGTGATCTGCCGGTAAACCGAGCGCTGGCGTTTCACCTCCCAGATGCGGTTGAAGGTGATTTCGATTTCCATCACCAGATTGATCACCGTCCAGAAGAGCAAGACAAGTCCGAAGCCCAGGAATACGCCGCTTTTGGTTTGCGCCAGATAAGATTGTGTGAACGAAAGGATGGCTTCCGCCGCTTCCGGGCTTCCTCCGAAGTTGCTTTTGATCTGCTCTTCCATGACATTGTCGAACCCGAATCCGCGCGCGATGGCGAACAGCACGGCCAGAATCGGCACGATGGCAAGCAGGGTGCTGTAGGTAAGGGCCGAAGCCTTGTTGATAAGCCGGTCGTTGGCGAACCGGGTTATACAGATGTATACGGTCTTGATGATGTTGTAGAGTGCGTAGGTGCTTTTGTCACTTCGCTTTCCGTGATGCGCCAGATGTCATACGTCAGGAATCTCCAGATTTGGGCGATTTTCATTTTTCCGATACGTTTGGGTATTTTTCATAAAAAAAGAAGCAGACGGCCTGTAAGCCGGTTCTGTCACCCTGCAAGCAGGGGCGTCTGTCATTTATCTACGCCTGCCGTCACCGGCAGGCTCCAGCGGTCTACCCTCCGACGTGGGGCGAGCAACCCTCGTTGATGCCGGTTTACATGACCTTACAACTCCTAAGATGCACAGCCCGCACATCGCTGTGCGGCTGGTGGGCTCTTACCCCGCCTTCTCACCCTTACCTCCCGGTTAGGAGGCGGTTGTTTTCTTCTGCATTACTCCGCCCTCGCGGACAGCTTTCTGTTAGGAAGTAGGATGCTCTGCGTTGCCCGGACTTTCCTCTTCTGCCGTAAAGGCATCAGCGACAGACCGGCCGACTGCTTCTTTGGTTCTGCAAAGGTACGCAAATAAAACGAATCGCGGGCCTGACGGATGAAAAATATTTGCTGCGGCTGCGTGCTTCAGAATATCGGCTTCTGAACTTCAGACGACATCGTGGTTTCTGCAAACGGCATCGTGGTTTCTGCAAACAACGCTGTGGTTTCTGCAAACGACATCGTGGTTTATAGAATGTGTTCCGGATGTCCGTCTTTTCTCAGGTATTGTGCCGATTTGTCAGACGGGGCAAAAATGACTGATAACGAATGTAAATTTGGCAGAATTGGCAGTTAACTGCGGTTAATCGCTTTGCGGCCTCTGTTAAAAGACGGAAAAAAGAGGCAATCAGGAGTACAACCGTATGGATTTTGTTCTACTTTAGCAAATGAAAAGTTAAAAGACTGACTAAATTAACATTTTAAACAGAATAAAAGTATGAAAACAACAACTAAATTCGCGATAGGTGCTGCAGCCGTAATTGCTGTCAGCGCAGGAGTGGCTGGAGTGACGGCATACGCTGTGATGCAGAAGAACACTTCGGCAAACGCTTCGTTTTACCAGGCTTTCGATGCGGCGATGCCGCTGCGCACGGCTGCGCTGGATGCTTCGAGCATGCAGCCTGTTGATCTGACAAAGGCCGCCGAAAGTTCTTTGAACTCGGTGGTGCACATCATGGCTGTTCAGCGAAGCAAGACGCAGGTGGTTGAGTCCCAGCCGGACATCTTCGACTTCTTTTTCGGTGACGGACGCGGACGCCAGCGTCAGATCCAGACTCCGGAGCAGCGCGGTTTCGGCTCGGGGGTAATCATCTCGAAAGACGGTTACATCGTTACGAACAATCACGTGATTGACGGGGCTGATGAAATCAACGTGAAGCTGCATGACGGCCGTGAGATGAAGGGGCGTGTGATCGGTACGGACGCAACAACCGACTTGGCTCTGGTCAAGATTGAGGGTGATGACTTCCCTGCCATTCCGGTCGGGAACTCTGATAACCTGAAGGTTGGCGAATGGGTGCTTGCCGTGGGTAATCCGTTCAATTTGGGATCTACCGTAACCGCAGGTGTGGTAAGTGCGAAAGCGCGCGGACTGGGTGCAAACGATGTGGAGTCTTTCATTCAGACTGATGCGGCTATCAATCAGGGAAACAGTGGAGGTGCGCTGGTCAATGCGCGCGGTGAGCTGATAGGCATCAACGCCATGCTGTATTCGCCTACGGGCGCTTATTCGGGTTACGGATTTGCAATACCGACAAGCATCATGACCAAGGTGGTGACCGATTTGAAGCAGTATGGAACTGTTCAGCGTGCGCTGTTGGGCATTGCCGGACGTGACATGGGCAAGGAAAGCTATCCGGATGAAATCCGCAAGGAACAGAAGGAGCTGGGCATCGGCTATGGCGTTCAGGTAGTAGAAGTGCAGGAAGAAGGTTCGGCTGCGGGCATACTGAAGAAAAACGATGTGATCATTGCCCTCGACGGCAAGAAGATTGAAACAATGGCCAGCCTGCAAGGTATTCTTGCCGAGAAGCGTCCGGGCGATAAAGTGAAGGTAAAAGTGTTCAGAGAGCGGAATGACAAGGAATTTACGATTACGCTGAAGAACGCTCAGGGCAATACGAAGGTTGTAAAGAAAGCTGACATGCAGATTCTGGGCGCAGCCTTCCGTGCAGTTCCTGACGAACTCAAGCGTCAGTTGAACTTGGGATACGGTGTCCAGGTGACCGGAGTGAGCGACGGACGCATGAAAGAGAGCGGCATCCGTAAAGGATTCATCATATTGAAGGCAAACGGACAGCAGTTGCGTACGGTTGAAGACTTGGAAGAAGTGATGAAGCAGGCTTCTCAGTCGCCCGACCAGGTATTGTTCATGACGGGTGTCTATCCGTCAGGCAAACGTGCCAACTATGCCGTTGACCTGTCGCAGGGCGAATGACAATCGGAAGGTAAAATAGAGGATAACAGCTTCCTCCTTTGAGGGAAAACAGGCGAAGGCGTGCATGTGGTGACAGCTCACGGCACGCCTTCTGCTGCAATATATGGGAAGGCACGGAGTTTGCAGAAGGGAAACGGCAGCTTTTTTGTGAAAAGTTTGGAAAAACTTTTGAAATAAGTCTTCCCGTTGATGAAAAAATTGTATCTTTGTACCCAAATCGTTTTATATAGAATGAGACAATTAAAGATTACCAAAAGTATCACTAACCGAGAGAGCGCATCTCTGGACAAGTACTTGCAGGAAATTGGTCGTGAAGATTTGATTACTGTAGAGGAGGAGGTAGAACTCGCTCAGCGTATCCGTAAAGGAGATCGTGTAGCATTGGAAAAACTTACGCGCGCAAACTTGCGTTTCGTCGTATCAGTAGCCAAACAGTATCAGAATCAGGGACTCAGCTTGCCTGACTTGATCAACGAAGGTAACCTTGGGCTGATTAAAGCCGCTGAAAAATTTGATGAAACCCGTGGATTCAAGTTTATCAGTTATGCGGTGTGGTGGATCCGCCAGTCTATCTTGCAGGCTCTGGCAGAGCAGTCGCGCATTGTGCGTCTGCCTTTGAACCAGGTAGGCTCGTTGAACAAGATCAGCAAGGCTTTCTCCAAGTTCGAGCAGGAAAATGAGCGTCGTCCGTCGCCTGAAGAGTTGGCCGACGAGCTGGAGATTCCGGTAGACAAGATCTCGGATACCCTGAAGGTGTCCGGCCGTCACATTTCGGTTGACGCTCCTTTTGTGGAAGGAGAAGACAACAGTCTGCTGGATGTGCTTGTAAACGACGATTCTCCGATGGCAGACCGTTCCTTGGTTAATGAATCACTTTCGAAGGAAATCGACAGAGCACTTTCTACGCTGACCGAAAGGGAGAAGGAGATCATCCAGATGTTTTTCGGTATCAACACGCAGGAAATGACGTTGGAAGAAATCGGCGACAAATTCGGGCTCACACGTGAGCGTGTCCGCCAGATTAAGGAAAAAGCTATCAGAAGGTTAAGACAAAATTCTCGTAGCAAGCTGCTCAAGTCTTATTTGGGATAAGAAAGGTTCGGTTTCCGAAAAGGAATGAAGGAGGGTGCATCAAATTCATGTTCTGATGCACTCTCCTTTTATTTTGTTAATTTTCATTCCATGTTTCGGTATTTATGCATGAAATGCTTACTTTTGTAACCTGTTTTTAAATGAATTGAACTATGCGTTATACAAAGTTTCTTTGTTTCTTCTTCATGGCCTTGCTGGCAGTGTCTGCCGTAGGAAAGCAGCCGAAGGATAAGAAAAAATATGGGGTTTATCTTGCCGGAGTGTCGGCGTCGTTCACTGATTCGCTTGTCTATTTTACAGATATTCAGTATCTGGACAGTGCTTCTGTCGACGGAAACGGAATGCTGGTGAACCGTGCGGCCTACAGCATTCAGCTGAAAGACTATCTTGAACAGAAACAGGGAGGAAAAAACCGCACCTGCTTCATGTTCTTCAACAGAAAGCAGAAAAGCCTGCAAAAAGAAATTGCCAAGCTGAAAGAAAACTACAAGAAAGGGAATTCGCTTGTGATTCTGGGAGTGGATCCTGAATTCAAATTTGAAAAGCCTGATTGGGAATGGTGAAGCTGAAGGTCTGGTCTGTCTTGTGTGTCTTGCTGGCAGGAGCGCTGACTTTCTCTTGCTCGAATGAAATTCCGGAAGGCAAGCCTGTGATGCGGAAGGGGCGCACGGTGCTGGCTTATCTGGTGGCAAACAATAACCTGAACACTTATTTGGAGGACAATGTCGTATGGATGTATGAAGCCTTGTCGTCCATGACAGATACTTGTACGCTGCTGGTTTATTACCGTCCCCGTTCAAACGATGCGACTTTCGACGGTCCGACGCTGATGGAGTTTGTGAGTGACGGAAGCGGAAATGTGAACGGACTGCCTTCGCCGGGCGAAAATGTCAGCTTTGACGAGGTGGTGGAGATTGCCAGAAAGAAAGTGTATCCTTCAGACAATTCGTATGTGGCTGTCGATCCTCAGGTGATGCGCCAGGTGTTTCTGGATATGCAGGAAGCCGCTCCTTCCGAAAGCTACGGACTGATTTTCGGCTCTCATGCTTCAAGCTGGATAGAAGGAAGCAAGTCGGTGCAGTCGAAAGCATTCGGTGACGACAATGGCTACAGCATCAATCTTCCGGAACTGGCGGATGTGCTTCTTTCCAGCTTTTCGCAGAAACTTGATTTTCTTCTTTTCGATGCCTGCATGATGGGCACCGCAGAGGTGGCTTATGAATTGCGTGAAGCGACTGATTATCTTATCGGATCGGTGATGGAAACATCTGTTTTGGGTTTTCCTTACCATCGGGTGCTGCCTTATCTTTATGGTGCAGCTTCCGGATTTTCTCAGGTTTGCACTGATTTTATTTCGTTTAACAAAGAAAACAATGCGTGGGGTACATGCGCATTGGTCGACTGTTCCAAGGCTGCGGGACTGGCGAATGCCGTGGGTGCAGGTCTGGAAACATACAAGTCGGAACTTTCGGATCTGGATTACGAAAATGACATACAGCAGTATGGAGTGAAGAGCTATAAGAATTTCTCTTTTGATGTCGGTGATTTTTTCCGTGTGCTGAACAGCGGGCAGATACCCGAAAACATTCAGTCGGCTCTCAATGAAGCTGTTGCGGCAAAAGCCTGCCTCTCGGGGGCCGCGTATGAATTTGAAGGCGTGACGGTTGACGAAAACCGTTTCTGCGGCATCGGCATGTACTTCCCCGACCGTGGAATCAAGGATTCATGGGATGAATATTATCGTGCTTCGATAGCCTGGTACCAGGCCGCAGGGTGGGAGCGTTACCTTCCTTCCGCATCCGAATAAAAACGGACACTCTTTTTATTTTTGTGAACTTTGCGTATCTTCATGCTGTTTTATGGAAAAAAGGAGATATGCTATGTGGAATATAATCAAAGAACTTAAACGGAAAGACCACCAGCGTTATCTGGGAGGTCTGGATTTCTTCAAATACATCGGTCCCGGACTGCTGGTCACTGTGGGATTTATTGATCCCGGAAACTGGGCGTCAAATTTCGCTGCAGGATCCGATTTCGGCTATTCGCTGCTCTGGGTGGTCACGTTGTCTACCGTCATGCTTATCGTGTTGCAGCATAATGTGGCGCATCTCGGAATCGTTACCGGCTTGTGCCTGAGTGAGGCTGCCACGCGCTATACGCCCAGATGGGTGTCGCGCCCCATATTGGGAAGTGCGGTGCTGGCATCCGTTTCCACTTCGTTGGCCGAGATACTGGGCGGAGCCATTGCGCTGCAGATGCTTGCCGGAATCCCGATTATGTGGGGAGCCATCCTGACCACGGTGCTTGTGGTAATCCTGCTTTTCACCAACTCATACAAGCGGATCGAGCGTTCCATCATCGGCTTTGTGTCAGTTATCGGACTTTCATTTCTTTACGAATTGTTTTTGGTTGATATCGACTGGCCGGCAGCTGCCCGTTCGTGGGTAATTCCGAGCATTCCCGAAGGAAGCCTGCTGATTATCATGAGTGTGCTGGGGGCTGTTGTGATGCCTCACAATCTTTTTCTTCATTCGGAGGTGGTGCAGAGCCGCGAGTATAACAAGCGGGATGACAGTTCCATACGCCGCTTGCTGAAGTATGAATTTTATGACACCCTCTTTTCGATGGGAGTGGGGTGGGCCATCAACAGTGCGATGATTCTGCTTGCCGCATCCACTTTCTTTGCCGGCGGTGTGCAGGTGGAAGAATTGCAGCAGGCGAAGTCGCTGCTCGACCCTCTGTTGGGAAGTCAGGCCGGCACAGTCTTCGCTTTGGCTCTCCTGATGGCGGGACTGTCGTCGACCGTGACCAGCGGAATGGCTGCCGGTTCCATCTTTGCCGGAATGTTCGGCGAGTCTTACCATATAAAGGACATCCATTCGCGCGCTGGCATTCTGATTTCGTTGGGAGTGGCGCTGCTGGTCATCTTCTTTATCGGAAATCCCTTTAAAGGACTGATCATTTCGCAGATGGTGCTGAGTGTCCAGCTGCCTTTTACGGTCTTTCTTCAGGTGGGCCTCACTTCATCCAGACGGGTGATGGGCGAATATGCCAATTCCCGCTGGAGTACGTTTGTGCTTTATACGATTGCGGTTGTCGTTTCGGTGCTGAACATCATGCTGCTGTTCAGCTGATTCCGGATGTGGAGGCCGTATTTTTCATCCTTGTGCGGAAGTGATAGGCCAGCATCAGTACGGCTGCTATGAAGGCGAAGAAATCAGATACGGGCATACTGAGCCACACTCCGTTCAGTTCATACCAATGCGGGAACAGCGCCAGGCAGGGGAGCAGGAAAAGCAGCTGGCGGGTAAGCGAAAGGAAGATGGATATTTTCGCTTTTCCGATCGACTGGAAGAACTGGGTGATGACGATCTGTGCGCCTACCACCGGGAATGAGGCGATTCCGAAGCGGAGGGCTACGGTAGCCTGCCGGGTCAGTTCATCGTTGGTCGTGAACATTCCGACGAACACAGACGGGAAAAGCTCTCCGACGAGAAAGCCGCAGGTAGTGATGGTCACCGCGGCTGTAATTCCTATTCTGAGCGTCTGTTTCACACGTGCAAAGTGCTGCGCTCCGTAGTTGTATCCGGTGATGGGCTGCATTCCCATCGTGATTCCCATTACAATCATGATGAAGAGCATGACGATACGGTTAAGTATGCCGAATGCGCCGATAGAAAGATCGCCCCCATATTTCAGCAGGCTGTTGTTGATGAAAATCGTGATGCAGCAGGCGCACACGTTCATCACAAAAGGCGACATGCCGATGGCAAACACGTTTTCGATGATGTTTTTCCTCAGCTTGAAGCAGCGTTTCTCAAAACGGATATAACTCTTTTTGCTGAAGAAGTGAGCAAGCACCCAAATCATTCCGATGAATTGGGAAAGTATGGTGGCCAGTGCAGCTCCCCGGATCCCCCAGTCGAACCAGAAGATGAAGATCGGGGCGAAGATGACGTTGCATCCCACGGTCAGCATAGATGAGAGCATGGCCTTCTTCGGGTATCCGGTGGCGCGCATGATGTTGTTGAGTCCGATCATTACGTAAGATATCGGCGTGCCGGCAAGAATCACCTGCATGAAGTCGCGTGCATAGGCGAGCGTGGCCTCGGTGGCTCCGAAGAAGCGCAGAATCGGGTCGAGGAAGATCAGCGAGATTCCTCCGAAGACGATGGCGTTTACCACACACATCACCGCTACGTTGCCCAGAATGTATTCGGCTCCCCTCCGGTCTTTTTGTCCCAGGCGGATGGATGAGAGGGTTGCTCCGCCCACTCCCACCAGCGTGCTGAAGGCGATGATCAGATTCATCAGCGGAAACGTGATGGCGAGAGCCGAAATCGCCAGCGCTCCCACGCCGTGCCCGATAAAGATACTATCGATGATGTTGTATAAAGAAGTCAGGGTCATTCCGATGATAGCCGGAATGGAATATTGCCACAGCAATTTCCCGATAGGTGCTTCCCCAAGCACATGCGGATTATTGGTTTCCATTTTTTGTATTCTTTCGTTAAAATTGCGTGGCAAAGTTAGGAAGATGGGCGGATATTTATGAAATTTGCACCGTTAAATCAAACTAAATTAAACTTGAATCACATGGACATGACAAAATGCGCAGCCGCTCTTTTTGATTTTGACGGGGTGGTGATGGATACAGAGTCGCAGTACAGCATCTTTTGGAACGAGGTGGGGAAGAAGTATCATCCCGAACACGAGGAGTTCGGAAAAATCATCAAGGGACAGACTTTGAACCAGATTTACGGCCGTTATTTTGCCGGAATGGAAAAAGAGCAGGCCGAGATAACCGAGGGGCTGAACCGTTTTGAGGAACAGATGAGCTATGAGTATATTCCGGGGTGGTGGACTTCATGCGCGAACTTCATGCCCATGGAGTGAAGATTGCCATCGTGACCAGCTCGAACGAGAAGAAGATGGCTAACGTATATGCCGTTCATCCGGAGCTGAAGCAGTTGGTCGACCACATTCTGACCGCAGAAATGTTTGCCCGTTCGAAGCCAGCACCCGACTGTTTCCTTCTCGGTGCGGAGGTTTTCGGAACCGTTCCGGAAAACTGCGTGGTATTCGAGGATTCTTTCCACGGGCTTGAGGCCGGGAATGCGGCGGGAATGACGGTGATAGGTCTGAGCACCACCAATCCCAAGGAGGCGATAGCCGGCAAATGCGCGCTGGTCATCCCCGATTTCACCGCTTTCAGCTATCCCGAGATGATGGGCCTCCTTTTGCATTAATTGCCCGTTAAAAGTTGTTTATATCAGAGATTTGCCTTACTTTTGTCTGGCTTTTGGGGAGGGAATCTCTTCCCGGCGTAAAAATGACGGGACATCTTGATGAAGATGACGGGACATTTTAATTGACTTGTTGGGATATTTTGATTGACTTGACGGGTTATTTTCTGAATATGCCGTGATTCCCGTTCGGAAGGTATTATGAACGTTTTTTAATTAAGTGATTTATGGCAGGATATTTGTCGAGTGATGCCCGCAAGGTCACCACTCACCGATTGATTGAAATGAAGCAGCAGGGAGAAAAGATTTCCATGCTGACAGCTTATGATTATACTGTAGCGCAGATTGTAGACGGCGCCGGTATGGATGTGATTCTGGTGGGCGATTCCGCTTCGAACGTGATGGCGGGAAATGCCACTACGCTTCCCATAACCGTCGATCAGATGATTTACCACGGCAGGTCGGTGGCACGCGGCGTGAAGCGTGCGCTGGTTGTTGTGGACATGCCCTTCGGCTCTTATCAGGCTGACCCCTACGAAGGTGTGGCGAATGCCGTGCGGATGATGAAGGAAACGGGTGCCGATGCGCTGAAACTGGAAGGCGGAGAGGAATACAGGGACGTGTTCTCCAGAATAATTGCAGCCGGAGTGCCCGTGATGGGACATTTGGGACTGATGCCCCAGTCCATCAACAAGTACGGGACGTATGGCGTGCGTGCCAAGGATGACGCTGAGGCCGAAAAGCTGGTGCGCGACGCGCATGTGCTTGAAGAAATCGGGTGCTTCGCCCTTGTGCTCGAGAAGGTTCCGGCGGCTCTTGCCGCACGTGTGGCTTCAGAGCTTTCGATTCCCGTGATTGGAATCGGTGCCGGAGGAGGCGTTGACGGACAGGTGCTTGTGGTGGCCGACATGCTGGGTATGACCAAAGGCTTCAGCCCGAAGTTCCTGCGCCGTTACGCAGACCTGAACACGGTGATGACAGATGCCATCGGACATTACGTGGCCGATGTGAAGTCGGGCGATTTTCCCAACGAAACAGAACAGTATTGATTTGAGTGAAGTGTTAAGAGTGGATAGTGAAGAATTTTCTCCCATTCTTGATACTTCATTCTTCATTTATAAAAGTAGACTCAATGGCGACTAATCACGGCTTGTGGAACCGGAACTTCTGTCTGCTGGTGCTGGCGAACGTGTTCCTTTTCATGTCGGTCTATATGCTGTTTCCAGTCCTTCACGGTTGGATTCAGGCGGCTTTGGAATGCGACGGGCTGCATGCGGCTCTGATAACATCCGTTTTCGGAATCGCCCCATTCCTTTCCGGTCCTTTCAACGCCTATCTGGTGGACCGTTTCAAGCGGAAGCATGTGTGCGTGTACAGCATTCTCCTGTTGTCCGTAATAACAGTGTTCTATGGCTATGTGTCTGATGTCAGATGGATGATAGCCTGGCTGCTCCTTCAGGGAGCGATGTTCGGAGTAGCCTTGATGTCGATGGGAAGCACGCTGGTCATCGATGTCACTCCCAGCCGCCATCGGGACGGGGCGAATGCCTGCTTCACGTGGGCGGGACTCGTGGGTATGCTGGCCGGAATCGTGCTGGGCATAGAAGGAGGAGGCCCCTTTGTCATTTCGTCCGACGGTGCGTTCATGCTTTCGGCATGTCTTGCGCTTGTGTCGGTAGTGCTGGTTTCCGCGGTACGAGTCTGTTTCCGTGCCCCTTTGGATGTTCCGCTGCTTTCGTTCGACCGCTTCCTGCTGTTCCGCACCTGTCTGTCCGGACTGAACATGATGACCGTACCCGTCATGCTGGGTTTTCTGCTCGGAACGGTAGGCTATGGATATACTCACTTTTATCTTTACATGGGTGCGGGATTTTTTGTATTTTTGCCGGTGAGCCGTTTCATCACGCTGAAAGTGGGCGGACGGTTGCTGAACGGTGCAGGAATGCTGCTGATGCTTGCCTCATTGGGCATACTCGGCTTCCCCGATTTCGGTCACCGTGCGTTTGGATGTGCGGGAGTTCTGGCAGGGCTGGGTTTGGGGCTTTCCCTCTACCAGTTCCTGCGGATGATGATTCTCCTTCCGCTCCATTGCGAACGGGGAACCGGTTATCACACGTTCCAGCTCCTTTGGGGAGTTGGAGTGACGGCCGGCTATTTGCTTTGCCAATGGGAATCCCGGATGAGTGTAGGCAATCCGTTTGTGACGGCTTTTGTCATCGGCGTGGCGGGATTGCTCTTTTACCAGCTCTATGTGCACCGTTATTACATCCGGAAGCTGCAAGACGCAGACATTATTTAACTAACAACCAATAAAGAATATGGCAGACGACAAGAAGATTATCTTTTCGATGGTGGGAGTGAGCAAGTCATTCCAGAACAACAGACAGGTATTGAAAGACATCTACCTATCCTTTTTCTACGGAGCGAAGATCGGTATCATCGGTTTGAACGGTTCGGGAAAGTCTACGTTGCTGAAGATTATCGCCGGACTGGACCAGAACTATCAGGGCGAAGTGGTTTTCTCTCCGGGCTATTCGGTGGGCTATCTGGCTCAGGAACCTCAGCTCGACAATGAAAAGACGGTCAAGGAGGTGGTGATGGAAGGTGTGCAGAGCACCGTGGACGCATTGGCGGAATATGAAGAAATCAACCAGAAGTTCGGGCTTCCGGAATATTATGAAAATCCGGAAAAGATGGATGCGCTTTTCGCCCGCCAGGCCGAACTGCAGGATATCATTGACGCTACAGACGCATGGAACCTGGACAGCAAGCTGGAACGTGCGATGGATGCGCTGCGCTGTCCTCCCGAAGACCAGCCGGTGAAGAACCTTTCGGGAGGTGAACGCCGCCGTGTGGCTTTGTGCCGCCTGCTGCTTCAGAAGCCGGACATCCTTCTGCTGGACGAGCCTACCAACCACCTGGATGCAGAAAGCATCGACTGGCTGGAACAGCATCTGCAGCAGTATGAAGGAACGGTAATCGCCGTGACGCACGACCGTTACTTCCTTGATCACGTGGCCGGATGGATTCTGGAACTCGACCGTGGCGAAGGTATCCCCTGGAAGGGAAACTATTCGAGCTGGCTGGAGCAGAAGACCAAACGCATGGAAATGGAAGAAAAAGTGGCAAGCAAGCGCCGCAAAACGCTGGAACGCGAGCTGGAATGGGTGCGCATGGCTCCCAAGGCCCGTCAGGCAAAGGGTAAGGCCCGTCTGAACTCTTACGACAAGCTGCTGAACGAGGATGTGAAGGAGAAGGAAGAGAAGCTGGAAATCTTCATCCCGAACGGTCCGCGTTTGGGAAACAAGGTTATCGAAGCCAAGCATGTGGCGAAGGCTTATGGCGACAAGCTGCTGTTTGACGACCTCAACTTCATGCTTCCTCCCAACGGCATCGTGGGCGTTATCGGTCCGAACGGTGCGGGCAAGACAACGCTGTTCCGCCTGATTATGGGACTTGAAAAGCCGGACAGGGGAGAGTTTGAAGTGGGCGAAACGGTGAAGGTTGCCTATGTCGACCAGCAGCACAAGGATATCGACCAGAACAAGACTGTCTATCAGGTGATCAGCGGCGGAAACGAACTGCTCCGTATGGGTAACCGCGACATCAATGCACGCGCCTATCTGAGCCGTTTCAACTTCTCCGGCTCCGATCAGGAAAAGCTCTGCGGCATGCTTTCGGGAGGTGAACGCAACCGTCTGCATCTGGCCATGGCACTGAAGGAGGAAGGAAACGTGCTGCTGCTTGACGAGCCGACCAACGACATTGACGTAAATACCCTCCGCGCGCTGGAAGAAGGCTTGGAAGACTTTGCCGGCTGTGCGGTGGTTATCAGCCACGACCGCTGGTTCCTCGACCGTATCTGTACGCATATCCTTGCGTTCGAGGGCAACAGCGAGGTGTTCTATTTTGAAGGCTCGTACACCGAATACGAGGAGAACAAGATGAAGCGCATGGGCAACGTAGAGCCGAAGCGTGTGCGTTATCGCAAGCTGATGGAAGACTGATTTCTTATTAACGAGGCAGGGTCGTGTTGCGGCTCTGCCTTTTGCTTTTAAACGAACCTTGAAATCTATATAGGGGTTTGAAAAAAGTGGCGATGCTCTGCTTTTAGTTAATTCCGTTAAAGGTTAATAACAATAACAGTTATTGTTCACCTTTTTGAAGAAAAATGCTTTTATTTATAGCGATACGATATTCTAATCCACTTGTACTATGAAACAGTTTAAGTTTTGATGGCTGCTTTATGCAGTGTGTTCGTGCTGTCGTCATGCAGTGATGATGACAGCTTGTCCGGAACTCCGCCTAGCGAAATCGTCAAGGCGTTTAACGAAATGTTTCCCAACGCGACCAACGTCTCTTGGACGACCATCGATGACTACGATGTCGCTCGTTTCTATGATGCAGGTACGCGGGCCGAAATGATGCAACCCAACTGCACTGCGTGGTTTTCACGCACGAGCAATCGTTGGAGCATGACCGACCGTGAAATACCGTTCAGCAGTCTCCCGGCAGCTGTGCGCAGCGCCTTTGAATCCAGCGTCTACGCCCAATCGCCTTGGACAGTGGACGATGAAGCCAATGTGTTGGAACGCGCAGGATCTGAAACGTTTTATGTCATCGAGGTAGACAAGAATGAGAACGGAACGGAGACCGACGTTGATCTCTATTATACTTTGGAGGGCAAACTTGTTGATGAAGTTATCGGTGCGCCCGAAGACGATAACCATATCGACTTCGTTCCTGAACAGCAGCCGATGACTCCCAAAGAATTTATCGCAGACCGATACCCCGGCGCGCGCATTGAAGACAGCGATTGGGAAGACGGTTTCATGGAGTTTGAAATCCGTCATGAAGGCTATGAAAAAGAAGTTTACTTCAACTTCCGGAACGAGTGGGTTGGCACTTGGTGGGAAGAGCCTAGATTCAGCAGTCTGCCCGATAACTTGTGGAGCAATTTATGGTCAAAAGGCTACCATGACATCGATGATGACGACATTGACGTGCTTGATTCCCGCCGGGGCATATTTTATGCTATTGAGGCCGAACGCCACGACGACGATTGGCTGGTCATTGTCGATCAAGACGGAAACATTGTGAAAGAGTTTCCTGAAGACTGGGAAGACGGCTGGTGGAGTGATCTTTGGGACGAGTGGACATAACCGTCTTTGTCATCAGGACAGGCCTTTCGGGGATTTTTCCTGCTTTTGTGAGGAGAGAGGCAGGCTGTCTGATAAAGAAAAAGAGAGGAACAGATAAAAAAGAAAGAGGATGTGCCGTAATTAAGAAACTGAGTGCAGAGTCACAGAGTATATACATTTTATTATCAAATAAATAAAAATTTGTGTCTCTGTGCCTCTGTGTTCAAAGAACAATTTCGACACACCCTCTTTCTTTCTGAGTGTACAAAATGAATTGATATAATGAAAAACGCAGATTTACGCGGATTAACTCAGATTGGATTAATAGTTAAATTATTATCTGCGTTTATCCGCGTGAATCTGCGTTTTCAAATAGACACGTTAATATAAGCTAATTTTGATCGGTTGCTTATAATAAATCCGTATTTATCAGAAAGTCAGTCTTACGCCCACTTGCGCGTGCCAGCGTGAAGCTATATCATTCTTCTCGATTTCTGCTCTGTTGTATGAATACGCAGGAGTTCTTTCTCCGTTTTCTGTTGTTGTCATGTATTCTACAGAAATCGGCGACAAATTATAGGCTGAGCTGTAGCTTGCTCCCCATTTCTTGTTCAGCATATTGGCAAAGTTGATTATGTCGAAAGTCAGTTCCAGCTTGCCTGCACCCTTGATGTTATAAATGGTCTGAGCCAGATGCAGATCGATTTCGTGTTCCCATTTGCTCAGGTTTGAGTTGCGTTCTGCATATTGTCCGCGGTGATTCTTGGCATAACTGTCGTTTGCAATCCACTCCTTGAAAGCTTGGCGGCTTTCTTCTGCCGTCATGCTCAGTGCTTCTCCGTCTTTGTCAACGCCGGTGAAGATCATCTTGTCTATTTCTGCGTCAGTCGGGATGTAGAGGAGAGAGTTTCCAGAGAAGCCGTCACCGTTGAAGTCCTGAACTTCGTTCATAGTCAGGCAATATCTGCCTCCCGAGAAGCCGTTGTAGATGACAGCTACAGTGGTACTCATCCAGTTGTTCCAATATTTCGGACTGGTATAAGAAGCCTGAACCATTACGCGGTGAGGGATGTCAAACTTGGAGAATCCCAGTTCGTTGTCTGAATTAGTGTCACGCGAATAGTTGTATTTCCAGTTAGAGTATGCAACGGAACTTGTACCGTCGTTTACAGACTTCGCGTGTCCGAAAGTGTAAGAAGCCGACAGGTCAAGACCAAAGTTGAAGCTCTTTTCCAGCAGGGCCGATACGGCATACGTATAGCCTTTGTTTGTATTTTTCAGGTTGATGATGCTGTAATAGTCGCTTCGTTCGTTGCTGTAGCGCGGAGCGGAGGACGCTTCCACACCGGGAACAGCATACACCTTTTCTCCATTGTTTGTGATGGCCAAGTTCTCAAAGAACACGTTGTTCATTGTTTTTGAGTAGATACCCTCCAGAGTAAGTTTCACATCTCCCGGAAGACGCTGTTCCAAAGCCAGGTTTGCGCGGAATACTTGCGGGTATTTGAAATCCTTGTCCACTGTAACGATGTCCGGACGTGATGCAGAACCTTTCTGCGAATTGGCAGCAGCCATCGGGTCATGAGCATAGTCGCCTAGTTTCGGCGCTGTGTTCGTATAGTTCTTGTCTGCATCTTGCGGCGAAATCGTTGTTCCCTTGCTTTCCATACCGGTGTTGTTGAAGGCATTCGACAGCCATACGAACGGTACACGGCCCGTAAAGATTCCCACTCCTCCTCTCAGCAGCGTGTTGTGAGAATCATTCAGGAACCAGCGGAAACCTACGCGCGGAGAGAACAGCACCTTTGCGCTCGGGTTCTGGCCGACACGCACATCAAATCCTTTTTGTGCCGCATAGTCATTGAAGGTCGGGTTTTCTGTAGGTTCGTTGAAAACAACCGGTATATCTATGCGCAAGCCATAAGTCAGGTTGAAGTTGTTGTTGACATCCCATTTGTCTTGAGCGTAGAAACCGAACTGGCCTGCTTTCATGGCCGGGGCCCAGCGGGTATCTCCTCCGGTCAGTGTCGGGTCGGTATACTTATATGAAAACTGATAAGGTTCGTCGTTCAGGAACAGGTCGAGGCTGTTGTAGTACCATGACCCGTTTATTGCCTGGATGAACAGATTCTTCATCCGGTATATTTCGTTGTGCGTACCGAAAGTCAGTGTATGGTCGCCAAGATACCATGAGAGATTGTCTTCAAATGTATAAATGTCCTGATCCAGGTAATTGGCGCCTGAAGAATATTCAGTACCGATGTTGGCCGTGATTCTGGTTTTTCCGTCTGCGGCATAAATATTCTTTATCTGTACGGTAGGACCTTGGTAAGCTGTTTCGCGGTGGTCACGGATAAAGCTGGCCGAGGCACGGAGCTCGTTGTAGAGATTCTGTCCGAGGTGAGAATTCAGTTCGGCAACGACAGAGTTGGTCTTGTTGTTCATGCGGTATCCGCTGTTGTTGAACATATAGCTTGTCGCGCTCACTCCGTAATTGTCGTCATACGAATTGTTGTGCTGGTAGCGGATAGCCAGTTTATGGTTCTGGTTGATGTTCCAGTCGACACGTGCCAGTAATCCGAACGATTTGTTGTCAACGTTCCGCTGTCCGTATCCTTCGTTGAATCCGGTCAGCTCCTGGTATTTCTGTGCAATTTTCTGTGCGTCGCCGGCGGTGAGGTAATTGTTTGTATATCCCGGGTAGATGCTTGACGGATACGATTCTTTCTTGCCTTCTGCGCTGACAAAGTAGAACAGCTTGTCCTTGATGATGGCTCCTCCCAGTGTTCCTCCGTACGTGCGTGTGTATTGCTGTGCCATCGGAGATTTCTCGTAGCCGCGGATGGCACTGTACTTGCCATACATGTTCTGGTTGTTGAAATAAGTGTAGGCCGATCCGTGTGTGGTATTTGTTCCCTGCTTGGTGATGGCGTTGATGGCGCCGCCGGTGAATCCGCTCTGCCGTACGTCGAATGGGGCAACTACTACCTGGATTTCCTGGATGGCATCCATCGAAATCGGATTAGCTCCTGTCTGGCCTCCGTTTGTTCCTGAAGCTGCAAGTCCGAATACGTCGTTGCTCACCGTACCGTCAATCTGGAAACTGTTGTATCTGTTGTTTGAACCGGCAAATGTGATGCCTCCGTTTTTTGAGGTCATGGCCATCGGCATATTCTTTACAATGTCGTACACATTGCGGTCTACCGTCGGCGTATTTTCGATGGAAGACGTTGAGAAGTTCTTTGAAGCTCCTCCGTTCGGTCTTGCATCAGCCACTACCACAACTTCATCAAGCAGTTCGGAAGCCGGTTTCATATCTCCGTTCAGGGAGAATGTATTTCCCAGTTCAAGATAGATGCCTGTATAAGTTGCTTTCTGATAGCCGATGTAGGTGATTTCTACCTTGTACGGTCCGCCGGTACGCATACCTTGAATCGTGTAACGTCCGTCAATGTTGGTGACGGCTCCATAGAGAGTACCTGATGGTTCATGCACGGCTGTCACTGTGGCACCGATAACAGGCTCGTTCATTTCGTCGATGATTTTTCCGCTGATGGCAGATGTAGTTACTTGCGCACTTGCGGCAATAGTCAAGGCTGATGCCATTACCGTCGCGGAGAAGACTTTGATTTGTTGTACCATAAAAATAAATTGTTAGTAAAAGCTATTTTTAGTTTCTATCCAGTAGTTTTCTGATTGGTAGTCTTTCGTTTAGTTTTTATCGGTTTCCTGTTTGTCTTTTCTGGTGCAAATTTAGGAATAATAAACAAAAAGTCGTTGCTTTTTGTAAATTTGTTGCAAAAATATTTTGCCGGGTTCGGAACAGACATGTGTTTGTAACCGGATTCTTTCATAAATGTAATCTGGGGAAGGAAGAGTTTCGTTTTTCTCCGTATTTTTGCATCAGAAAACTAAAAGTGAAAATGAAACAAAAATTGGTTGAGAATGGCGGTGTCCCCGCTTCATTGCTTTGGCTGCTTGCCGTGATTGCGGCACTGTCTGTCGCAAATCTGTATTACAACCAGCCTTTGCTGAACCGTATAAGCGCTGATCTGGGTGTGTCGGAGTTTACGGCGAACCTTATTCCGATGACTACACAAATCGGGTACGCCTTGGGCTTGTTGTTCATCATTCCTTTGGGCGACCTTTATAGCCGGCGGAAAATCATAGTCGTCAATTTTTTGCTGCTGACTGCGGCAACTTGCTGCATAGCGGTTTCTCCCGGCATCCATTATATATTGGCGGCTTCGCTGGTCACCGGAATCTGTTCGGTCATACCGCAGATATTTATTCCGCTGGTGTCGCAGTTCTCGGTTCCGCAGAACAAGGCGCGCAATGTGGGGCTTATGCTTAGCGGACTGTTGACCGGCATTCTGGGCTCCCGTGTTGTCAGCGGTATTGTCGGAGAGTATTTCGGATGGCGTACCATGTATTATGTGGCTGCCGTCATCATGTTTCTGTGCATCTTTGTCATCCTGCGTGCCTTGCCTGATATGCCTTCCAATTTCAAGGGAACTTATGCCGGACTGATGAAGTCGCTCGGAACGCTCTATGCCGCCAGGCCTACGCTGCGGCTCGTGTCTGTCCGGGCGGGCCTCTGTTTCGGCAGTTTCCTGGCTTTGTGGGCTTGTCTGGCTTTCAAGCTGAGCGGCGAGCCTTTTCACGCGGGCAACAATGTTATCGGCATGCTTGGTCTTTGCGGCATAGCTGGTGCGTTGACCGCGTCGGTTGTGGGAACTTACGTCCGCAGGATGGGCGTCCGTTTCTTCAATTATCTGGGAGCTTCGCTGATGATTCTTGCATGGGTGTTCATGTACTTTCTTCAGGATTGTTACGCCGGATATATTGTTGGAATTGTCGTGATTGATATCGGTATGCAATGTGTCCAAATCAGCAATCAGACTTGTGCGCTTTCGCTTGACATGCATGCGTCCAACCGTATCAACACCATATTCATGACTACTTATTTTGTCGGCGGTGCCTTGGGAACATTGTTTGCCGGAACCTTCTGGCATTCATTCGGTTGGGCGGGCGTAACCTGCACAGGCATTTGTCTGGCCGGCATTTCGTTGGTTATTACTCTATTTACAAAACATTAAACTATAGTGAATTATGAAGAAACAGCACATTTTTCTGAATGACTGGCTTGACATACATCCGTATATCAATGCTCTGCCGTCAGACTTTTATTTTGTGAAACTTGCCAACCGCCTGTTTGAAGAACTGGATGAGCGTACTCCTGAGGATGTCCGTACAAACATTGCTCTCTTTGTGGCAGCGTATCTGGAAGATGTCATATCCGGTTTGGGATTGTGGAATGCTTTTGTCGAAGGGCACCGGCGGCTTTACGGACGCAATCTTCCTTTCTATGATGCAGGTGGGAACTATGAATGCGGCTGCATCAACGTAGAGGATGTGCGTTTCATTATCTGGTATACGTGCCAGAAAAAGATGAAGCGCGGAATTTACCTGGACCCGCTTTCAGTTGAAGTTTCAGCAGAGGCAGACAAGCTGTATGGCATATTGGACGAGGTGTATGATGACGCTCCGGAGAATCCGTTGCTGGAAAATTTCTTTGGAAGCTTTGACGGAAAGGAAGATGCGCTCCGGAAACTGGACTGGCTTTTCGGATTGACTTATCTGACTTGTCCGTCAATGTCTGCATACGTTGATGACATATCTTTTGCTGACAAGCTGATTGTACCTGCAGGGCCGCTGGCCTTGTTCCTCCATGAGTGGATTGACTTGCTGGCGGGCGAAAACAATGCGGTGTGGAAGCAGGTTGAGGGACTTTACTGGAAGGAGCCGGAGATACCCGAAGATGTCCGTGCAAGAAATGAGGAGATGTACCGTAATTTCGTGGAAGGAACAAACGGCAGACGCATCGTTTATCTGGATGGGTATGACGGCTTGAAAGCCTTTCTGACAGGAGTGCTGAAATGGCCGGACGACGAGGGCCATACATTGCCTCAGATGAAGCAAAGCCGGAACTTTGTGCTGATGGCTGAGCCGGAGAAGGGCATTCTGCTGGCCAAGGATGTGTGCGAATATATCGCTGACCCGTTGAATCCCATATATAACAAGGCAGAGGCTGAGCGCCATGCTTTCCGCTTGCTGGTGGAGGAAACGCTGTGTCCGCCTGACCTTCTGGCTTATTGTATCGGAAACGGCTATCTTTCGGATGCAAGCTATCCCCGCGTGGGAAGGAAAGAGCTTGTGGCCGGGAATGCCGATTTCATCGCCCGTTGTTTCCTGCTGTACTATTATCGCGGTGACTGATGCGGAGCCGGATACGGTTCTTATCCGGTCACATATCTTGCATAGCGGCCGGATATTTTTCGCAGCAGGATGACCAGTCCCCAGGATACGAAGAAGGCTATCAGTGCGGCAGCAGGAATCTGGAGTCCTAACGGCACATGCAGGTTACGAGCCAGCAGAACGCACGGGCCGGTGAAGAAATAATGAATCATATAGATGCCGAATCCGCAGACTGTCAGGTTGGCCAATGCAGCCTGTATGCGCTGACTTCGTACTTTTATTTTCTTTCCAAGCATGAACAGTGCGATACTCATCAGCACCACATTGGGCGAGCAGTAATAGAAAAACAGTTCCATCTGTTCGGGAGTGCAGCTTTCTTGCAGCGTGATATGGCGGAAGCCGAAGAATGTGACGGCAAATCCTGCCGCAAACATCGGGATTCCCCATCCCAGCGTCTTGCCCAAGCTCCAGTCGGCGTGCCGCAGATAATGCCCCAGCAGGAGATAGCCGTTGAATCCGGCAAAGTAGTACAGCATGTGGAACTCATTCCATGAGCAGGCTCCCCAGATATATTTGTCTGCAAATTCCCTGTAGTAAGGCACGAACAAGGTGACTCCCCATGCTGCAAGAAACCACAGCTTGCTCTGTTGCTCGCTTTCTCAACCCATGCGGAAAAAGATGGGCATGTAGAGATAAAGCCCGATGAGCAGATAGATATACCACATGTGGACATCAAGCAGCGAGAAGTTGAAAGGCATCAGTCCGATGTATCCCATTGATACTTCCAGCGACTGGCGTGTAGCCTCTTCGCCGGAGTAGGGGAAGAAGTCAAGAATGATTTCCGGCGGAAGGCCCAGTATGCCTGTGATCCACGGAAACAGGTTGTATATCACCGACCAGATCAGGAAAGGCCAGAAAACACGGCTGATGCGTTTCTTGTAGAATCCGTACGTGTCGGTTTCCTTCACCGGAAGCAGCAGCGCTCCTGTCAGCATGACGAAAAGCGGCACGCAGGGACGCAAAAAAGCTCCATAGACAGCCCCCCCAGAATTTGATGTTGTCGATGTTGGGAGGAGTTTCGCCCGCATAAAAGTTGAACGGGTCTGCCGAGTGGCAGCAGACAACGGTAAACATGGCAATCAGGCGGACTACGTCCATCCATACGATGTGTTCTTTTTCCCGGTGGAGAGCTGTCTTTGTTTCCATAGGAGCAGTTGTTTTTTACAGGTTACCGTACATGCGTGCACGCATTTCCTTGATATGATCCGATGTGATGTATTCGTCGTATTCCATCATTTTGTCGATGATGCCGTTCGGAGTCAGTTCGATGATCCGGTTGGCAACGGTTTCGATGAATTCATGGTCGTGCGAAGAGAACAGTACGTTTCCTTTGTACGTTTTCAGATTGTTGTTGAATGCCTGTATTGACTCCAGGTCCAGGTGGTTGGTCGGAGTGTCCAAAATCAGGCAGTTGGCGTTCCGGAGTTGCATGCGCGCAATCATGCACCGCATTTTTTCGCCTCCTGAAAGCACGTTCACTTTCTTGAGCACTTCCTCGCCGGAGAACAGCATGCGGCCGAGGAAGCCTTTCATGTATACTTCATTTCCGTCACCGTATTGGCTCAGCCAGTCTACGAGGTTCAGATCGCTGTTGAAATAATCCGTATTGTCGAGCGGCAGATAAGCCGTTGTGATAGTTACCCCCCAGCTGTAGTGTCCTGCCTGCGGCTTGCGGTTGCCGTTGATGATTTCAAACAGGGCCGTCATGGCGCGCGGATCCCGGCTCAGGAAAACAATCTTGTCACCTTTTTCCACATTGAAGTTCACGTCGTTGAAGAGAACAACGCCGTCATCCGTTACGGCACGCAGTCCCGAAACCTCCAGAATCTGGTTTCCCGGTTCGCGGTCCATTGTGAAAATGATGCCCGGATATTTGCGTGATGAAGGCTTGATTTCGTCCACGTTCAGTTTTTCCAGCATCTTCTTGCGGCTGGTAGTCTGTTTTGATTTAGCTACGTTGGCCGAGAAACGGCGGATAAATTCTTCCAGTTCCTTGCGCTTTTCTTCCGCTTTGGCTTTCTGGTTTTGCTGCTGGCGGAGCGCAAGCTGGCTCGATTCGTACCAGAAGCTGTAGTTTCCGGCAAAGAGGTTCACTTTTCCGAAATCGATGTCTACCGTATGCGTACATACGGAGTCGAGGAAGTGACGGTCGTGGCTTACCACCAGCACGGTATGTTCAAAGTTCGAGAGATATTCTTCCAGCCATGTCACGGTGTCCATATCAAGGTCGTTTGTCGGCTCGTCGAGCAGCAGATTGTCCGGATTTCCGAACAGGGCCTGTGCCAGCATCACGCGGACCTTTTCTTTTCCGCTGAGATCGCCCATCAGCATCTGGTGCTTGTCTTCCTTGATGCCCAGTCCGCTCAGCAGGATGGCTGCGTCGCTTTCCGCGTTCCATCCTTCCATTTCAGCAAACTTTTCTTCCAGTTCGGCCGCCTTGATTCCGTCTTCATCGGTGAAGTCTTCTTTTGCATACAAGGCTTCGCGCTGTTTCATGATGTCCCACAGTACGGTATGTCCCATGAGTACGGTATCGAGTACGGTATGTGCGTCGAATTTGAAGTGGTCCTGACTCAGTACAGACAAGCGTTCGCCCGGTCCCAGTGTGACAGTTCCTTTGGTCGGTTCCAGTTCTCCGGATATGACTTTCAGAAATGTTGATTTTCCGGCCCCGTTTGCACCGATGACACCATAAATGTTTCCGTTGGTGAACTTCATGTTCACATCGTTGTATAAAATCCTTTTACCAAATTGAACGGCTACGTTTGAAACTGTAATCATTTGATTTTCTATTGAGTTGTTTGTTATTATCCTTTCAGGTGGCAAAGATACGATAAAAAACGAAATACTGCCCCATCTTTCCATTGCAAAACGTGGCCGGTCACTCAAAGTTGCCTGGCGGAAATGGCGAATGCCATTGTATGCAGGTCATGGCAGATACTTTTTCCGTGATTTTTTGGGGGCAAGAAGCCGTAACAAACGTTTCCGGCGGACATGAAAAAACAATCTCCAGCTTAAGGATACATATCTTCAGGTTAAAGATGTGCATCTTCAGGCTGGAGATTTATATCTCTAGGCTAGAGATATAGAAGCTGTTTTGAATTTATCGTGTGCTGATTTGGGATGAGTTTTTGAGGCATTTCCGTTTGTGTGATGAGGAAGATAGCGGGCTATCTGACGAAGAACAGAAGCGGAAAAGACCAAAAAATAGTCCAAAGCACACACGAAAACGAACACATCAAGCCAAGAAAAACTTTTTGGAGAAACTCAAAACAGTTTCATAGAATTTCACGCAGCGTCATGCGTCTGATGACGGCCTTCCGCTGTCAACACGACATTGCCTTCTGATAGCCGAATTTTGTTTTGACACTGTTATTGGGCGGAGGATATCTGATAGATTTTAATTCTCTGTAAACCGTCTTGTGAGAACTGAACAGCTCCGGGGAGAGCTGATGTCTTGCGCTTGTTGCCTAAAAAATCCTGGTTGAAAGAAGCGGGTATGCCCTCCCGTTTGAATGTCTGGTCAGGAATTTGAGCTTTGCCTAAATCATTCAGTTTAATCAGTCTGTTTCTCTGCCAGGTGTTGCTGACGCGTACAGACAAATACCAGCCGTCGTCTTCTTTGCTGACTTGAAATGGTTCTTTATAGCAAGTATCCCTTTGTCCGTTTGTTTCAAACTTAGAGGGTTCGGCTTCTGCCAAATACAAATTGCCCTCCATTCGTACAGGAAGAATACATTCGTCATACGGAGTCATGTCTGCCCGTATGAATAAGTTGTTGAAATAAGAGGCATTGCCGCAGGGACAGTCGTGAAGTCCGGCTATCTGTGTGTCGTGCGGAAGCAGGTACGGCGTTTTCCTGTCGTCTTTGGTGCCGGTAGGCCAAATTTTCCATGCGATGGTATTATGGACAAAGCTAACCCCTTGTGAGAGTTTGATTTGTGCTAACTCAGGCGAAAGAAAAAGATTGTTGTCCACCAATATCGGCCCATGATTTACTTCCAGTGACAAGTCTTGCAGCCGGTTGTCATGCAGAAGATTCCGGGTGATGCGTGTACCTTGCGCCATCCAGTCCAGCCAGATACCGCCCTCTGTGTGATGTATGTGATTGTGGCTGATAAGCATATCCACCGGTGCATGGAATTTGATGCCGGCAATTTCATATCCCCAGAAGGGCCATCCAATCCCGATATCGTGGATTTCATTGTCAGATACAGTGCTGAAGATGCCTCCCAGGCTTCCTGCGATACCAGCTTGGCCACAATGGGATATTTCGTTCCGCCGCACGATGTGGCTGCCTATGTGTTCTTTGTTCCACTGGTTCTGTAAAGCGCGTTCGGTAGTTTTGACAAATGCTTCTGCCGATTCGGATTTGTTGTCCCATTCATCTCCGTATTTTCCTAATGTGATTCCCACGCACTTTGAATAGCTGATTGTATTGTCCTCGATAACCCATCCTTTACTCCAGTGAGTTCCGATTAGTCCGGGTTGTTCTGCCGTAGGAGGTGCCCAGGGAGTAGCTGCATGGCTCATGTGGAATCCCTTTACATGAATATAGTTTATGAAAGGCTTTTCAGGGTAAAACACAGATTGTCTTACGTTAATTTCTACGGTCTGTTGGTTCGGGTTGTGTCCGATGAAGTTGGCCCAAATGGAGGTGCTATCTTTTTCTACGTGGGTAAACCAGAGAGGCTGTTGGAATCCGCCGACTATGAGGCTGTCCAGCGAAGGCACTTCTTTCAGCCGTTCGCCGTTCAGATACACTTCTCCGGTGTGGCTCCAGTTTCCGCTCTCCAGCCAGTCTCCATGAATCGTAGAGGCGTATGGATTATAGGTCCCGAAGAATGAATTCGGGATTTTTACCATCCACGTGTTACGGTCAACGTGTTTCCAGCCTTTCATTATTTCCGAACCTTTTATTTCTACTTTTTCTCCCGGGGCAGCTTGGAAGAGGATGGGTTTTTTTTCGGTACCTCCACATATCGGACTGACATGTTCACGGTAAGTGCCGGCATGTACGATAACCTTATCACCGGGCTGCACCCTTTTGGCTGCAGCCTGTATGGTTTTCAACGGATGTGCGGCATTTCCTTCATTTTGATCGGAACCGGCAGCATGGTTCACGTGATATTCCCGGCTGAATCCATTGGCAGAAAGAGTCAGGAAAAGCGCCAGGAGTGTAGTTGAATAATGATTGGATTTCATTGGAAGTGAGTTTTTAGGTGTGAATATTGAATCAGTTTGCATCTGTTGTCCGGATCTTTTAGCAGCCAGATCTCATCAACGGGCAACAGCTCCGAGATCAAGGTCTTCTATTTTACCGATGATGTTCTTGTTTTTGAATGTTTTATTTATGGACCAGTTGGAGCTTTCCATTGGTTGTTTTCAGGATATAGTCTTTTCCTGTTTCTGTAGGAAAGGTTATTTCTTCTTTTTTATAATGGATGCGACAGGGCACTCCTGAACCGGAATGAACTACGACTTGAGTCAGGTTATTGTCATGCCAGTATATGTCGAGTGTGAAGTTTCCGCGGGCACGCACTCCGGTCAGGTGTCCTTCATGCCATACATCCGGCAGGGCAGGCAGCAGATGGATAAATCCGGCATGGCTTTGCAGGAGCATTTCCGTTACGCCGGCCGTACCTCCGAAGTTGCCGTCTATCTGGAAAGGAGGATGGCTGTCCCAAAGATTTTCATTTGTTCCGTTTTTCAGCAGATTGCCATAGAGCTTGTAAGCCCGGTTTCCGTCGTGTAGACGTGCCCATAAGTTCAGTTTCCACCCCATACTCCATCCGGTGGCTCCATCTCCCCGGTGTTCCAACACCACTCTGGCGGCTTGGGCTAATTCAGGAGTGGTTATGGGAGAAATGGTATGTCCCGGGTGTAACCCGAAAAGATGATTTACATGGCGGTGACTGTCTTGCGGGTCATCAATGTCTTTCGACCATTCCATCAGTTGGCCGTAACGGCCTGTCCGGTAAGGAGCCATGTGTCGAAGCACTTCTTCCCATTCCTTCCGCTCGTCCCCGTCTACATTAAGAACCTTGCTGGCTTCGATGGCATCCAGCAGTATTTCTCGGATGACTGCATGTGAGAATGTGGCCCCTGATCTATCGGACCGTGTTCCGGAGATGTGGAAGGAGCGGCGGTATAAGTTCCGTCCGGCTTGTGCCATAGATAATCCACAGCGAACCGGGCACTGCTTTTAATCAACTCATATCCTGTGTCTTTCAGAAAATCCAGATCGCGGGTATAGTCGTAGTAATTCCATATGTGAGTGGCAAGCCACGGACCTGCAACCGGACTGAAGTTCCAACTCATATCCTTGCTGCTTAACGGAGTGGTGAAGCCGAAGATGTTGGAAGATATCGAAGCAGTCCAACCCCGTGCTCCGAAGTAGGCTTGTGCGGTTTTTTCTCCGGGCTTCACCAATGTGCGGATGAAATCTATTAATGGAAGTTCACATTCCGGCAGGTTGGTGGGGCAAGCCGGCCAATAGTTCATCTGTACGTTGATGTTGTTATGGTAGTCCACCCGCCAGGCCGTCCACGTTATTGTGCCAAATGCCTTGAAGATTGGCTGGCAGGTTTCCGGGGCGTGAACTGGCTATCAGCAGATAACGTCCGAACTGATAATAAAGACTCTCCAGGCCATAGTCGGGAGCACCGGTACGGTAACGTGCCAGTCGTTGTGGGGTGGAAAGTCTGTCGGATTCTGTTTCCCAATTCGGATTGAGGCTGAGCGTAGAACGGTTAAACAGTGCGGCGTAGTCTTGGCAGTGTGTTTGCTTCAGTTCTTCAAACGGCAGTCTGGAAGCGGTTTCGATCCATTGTTTCGTACTTTCCGCAGGGTTTTTACTCCTACGTAGGTTTCCGGATTGGAAAAATCAGGGTTGAAATTCATTTTGTAATCCGTGTCGGCTGCTATGAGAAACATTACCTCATCGGCTTTTTCTACATGAATTCTTCCTTGTTTGTCCGTCCACGCTTTTCCTCCTTTGGGAAGGGCTTTTATCCTTACGGTGTAACGCATCCGGTTATTGTCCAGCTTCCCGTCGAAGCATACATCTTGTTTTTCCCGTTTGAATTTTCCGTGAGAGAACGGATTCGGGGTATAAGAGAGTAGCAGATTCTGACTTCCTTTCCGGTTGGCGGTGAAACGTGCCACCATCACCTGATGAGGATAAGAGATAAAATATTCACGGCGGTAGGCAGTGTCTTTGTTGCAGAAGCTTACAGTAGCCAGAGCCGAGTCTAAAGAGAGTGAGCGTACGTAATGCTGTATGTCGTTTTCCGGTATGCCGGTTGTTATGGTGAATTCTCCACATGAAGTATAACTGCCGAAGCGGAACGGTTTTCCTGGTTCCGGGTCGTATGGCACTTCACTGTTGAAGTTGTCTTGCGTCAGTTGGGCGGCCTTTTTCGTTATTCCCTTGGCTGAAAGCCTGCCGGATATCTTTCAGTACACTGGCCGACGACTTGTTCACGTTCCAGTAATTGTCTGCTCCCGCCGAAGTGTTGGGGCCTCCTCTCCATAATGACTTTTCGTTGAATGTGAACCGTTCCGTGGCGATAGACCCTAGAATGTTTGCTCCGATGCTTCCGTTTCCTAGCGGTAGGGAAGTATGCTCCCATTCCCAGTCTTTGTTCTCAAACGTACAGCCTTCGTCGGGGGCAATCTCTCCCTCCCCCCAGACAGGAACAGAACGAGATGTGTTGGGTTGGTCAAACCAAAGGGTATACAAGCTGTTTTGCGCTTCAATTGGAGTAAAGGCTTGCATACTTCCCAGCATGATGCTTAATAAAGAAATAGATACAGTTTTCATGTCAGTAAGATAAAGATTCTAAGTGTTAAAGCTTGATTTGATAAGTTTGCCCTGCTTTCAGTTGGAGGGATTTGCTTTTCTCCTGATAATATACCTGCAAGGTATCGTCTTTGCCGGCTTTCAGTTGTACTTCGGTTAGTTTTCCGTCTTTCCACTCCATACTCAGCTGATGCCCTCCGTATAGCCGGATTCCGATCAGTTTCCCGTCGGCATATTCTTTGGGCCAAGCGGGGAGGAGTTCTATTTTCCCCGGCTCTGTATATACCAGCATTTCCATGAACAACCGGGGGAGGCTTAATACTGCATCCAGATTATAGACCTGATGTTCGGGGTCATGAGAGGTAACCAGACTGTTGTACACATAGTGACGGCGGCAGAAACGGTTCAGGTTGGTTCGTACCTTATCCAGATCTCCAAGGCGGGCAGCCTGTAAGGCTACATGAATCAGTCCGTGTGCAGAGCTGGTGTCAAATTCAAAACGTTTGTCGAGAGCTTTCTTCGCAGCTTCTCTCAGTCGAGGTTCTCCCTTGTCCTTTCTCAGTTGTCCGCCCGGAAACACCGGATATAGATGTGACAGGTGCCGATGGTCATACACGTCCGGATAATGCGGGTCAACCCATTCGGCTAAAGCACCGTCCTTATTGATGCGATAGACGGGAAGGTGATTCAGGTAGTGCTGCCATTCTTTCCGCTCTTGTGCGGGAAGGTTGAATTTTTCTCCCAGTTCCAACAAGATACCGAACACGTCGTGAGCGATGGCTACATCCATGGTAGCGTCGCGGCTCAGCCAAGTGTCTGTTCCGTATGCGGCATTTTCAGGTGAGATACTTGGAATAAAGTGGTACAGGCTGTCTTTTTCCATCAACAGAAAGTCTTTGTAGAAGGCGGCCATTTCGCGGTAAAGAGGAAGTACTCGTTCTTTCAGCATGGCGTCATTTCCCGTCAGCATGGCATATTCATAGAACGGGCGGAGGTTCCATCCTGCTCCTCCGGCCCAGCACATCCACGGGAAAGAACGCCCGAAGTGTGTAAGGTATCCGTTTTCCGGATCGTTGTAATGAGCTACTAAAAAGCCGCGGCATCCCAGATAGTTCCGGGCGTTGAGGCGCCATCCGGGCAGCAAATGTTCTACATACGTGCAATAAGATTCTGCACATTCCGGAAGATTGCTCATTGCCGCAGCCGATATGGCGAGGTTTATATTGGAGTCCCATACGAATCCTCCAATCCAAGCCGGTTTCCATCCTCCTCCCCAAATTCCCTGCAAAGGAGGAGAGTATTTGCCGCAGGAAGAAATAAGCAGATAGCGTCCCATGGCGTGAATCTGTTCCATAAACAGAGGGGTCATCCCTTCCCGATGAATATCGGAAAGCATTTTTTCTACCGGGATCGTTTTCCATTTCTCCTCCTGTCCTAAATCCAGTTGCATACGACGGAACATTTCCCCATGTAATTTGGCATGAGGAGCAAGCAGTTGACAGTATGATGCGGGCAAGCCAGACAATTCTTTTTTGACTGTGGGTATTGTTGACTTTTTCCAATCTTCCAGCGGACTGATGCGTAGTAGAATCAATACTTCATCAGCTCCTTCGATTTCCAATCCTTCAGACAGCTGTCGCATAATTCCTCCCTTAGGAATGACTCTTGCCGTTCCTTCATAACCGCCGGGGTCTTGCCGGTAAGCAGCCTGGTAGGTCAGCCATCCGGGTTCTGCCTTTGCTTCGGCAAATAAGAAGGCACTGTCAAGATTATGTTCAAAGTGCATGCCTTTTCTGCCGGGAGTTTCTTCTAATGCCAGCAAGACATGTAATTTTTCCCCTTTCCCAGCTTTCAGGCGGATTACATTGAGGTTATGCTCTCTTGAAGAAAAAACATCTTCGGTTCTGCCCTCCGTCACAGCCGAATACGGATGTGACTCCATTTTCCATATTCAGTTGCCGGCGATATGAATCTGCCTTTGAAACATTGTCTAGATGCCGGATGTGTAAATCGAATGCGGGATGAGGGATCAATGGCCACCGTTGTCGGGCTCCCATGGCCTGCATTTGCTTTTCTGCTTCTGTCGTAATCAGGCTGTCGGCTTTGTCATTCGAGCCTTCGTTGACCAGCCGGCGTACTTCCGGAAGGAGAGGGGCTGTGAATGGAACGGTTTTCAGATGTCGGTTCCATCCTCGGATAAACAATTCTTCGTGAACACAGGTGATACGCTCGTCTTTCGGTCTTCCCCATACCATTGTTCCGTGCCGTCCGTTTCCGGTTACGAAGGCGTCTTCCCATTGGGAAGCGGGAGAGGCCGACCATATCGTCCATCTGCCAGAGCTTGCAGTTTCAGATGCCGAGGCGTAAGTTCCCCATGTTATGGCCAATAATAGTGCTGATATTCTTAAATCTATTTTCATCAGTTTACATTTGTGGAGTAATACAATAGGTATGTCCTTTCCGGGTATGGAAAAGAGCAGATTCCTTGTTCGTATGAGGCGGTTATCTCTTTTTCATTCTCTGTTATCTTGATTCGTTTTCCTGCCCATGGATTCTGTAAGCGGCAGATGCCTCCATTCGTACTTTCCAGTTTCAGAGTCGTTACCGTTTTTCCATCGTAAGTGGCTGAAACCAGAAAGGCTCCTTTGGTGCGCAGACGTGTGAAAGAAGCAGGGGAAGCAGGCCAGCAGGGAAACAGATGCAGCACGCCCTCTACAGATTGCAGCATCATGGAGTTGATGGTATGACGGTAAAGTTATCCGTTACTTGTGCGTTTGAAAGTTTGTGCTTCCGGCTTTCTGTTCCGACTATCCGGGTAGAGATGCCGGCGCAGTTTATCCATCGCACATTTCCTTCCGATTTGGTACGGCGGGACACTTGCGTCACTTCCCCGCAAAAGTCCGCAGTCGTGGCATAGCAGGTATCTTCACATCCGGCATAGGTTGTGACCGTAACCGGTACGGGTTTTCCTGTTTTAGTAGAGAGTTCTGTTACCACGTAATTATCGTCCATAGTCATCCAAGTAACCATGTCTACTTGTTCGCGTGTACCGGTTTTCATCCGGAGTTCGGCTTCAAGCTGGCTCATTTCGTAGCCGAACCCTTCGGCGGGTTGTGAGTGTACGTTGATTTCCAGTCCTCCTACGGGCAAGGCAGCCGGTCCGTTTCCCGTCCAGTCTTCCCAGTTGTCGGTGATGAAATCTACTTTCCCTATCCGCAAGGTTTGTCCGTTAGAAGTTGTGTAAGTGATGATGCCTACATCTCCGTTTCCAAGAAACAGAGATGTAGGAGCGTGGCGGCTTTCTGTTTCTTCTTGGCTGAATGGTTGGTTCCATCGGGCGGTAAGTATCTGTTTTTTATCTTTGAAGTATCCGGCTTCTGTTTCTACGTTTTGCGTTGGCAGGCAAGATGGCATCAATGTAAAGGCAAGGCAGACCGGAGGAAGTAGCCTGCCTGCGCCTTTTAATAGATGTGGAAAGATGGGTATTTGCATGACCTGCATACTTTATCATTTGTTGTAAAAACGGAACCAGTTGAAGTCGGTCACACCGTCTACTCCTTCTTCTGTTTCGCTGTAGTTCAGCAAAGCAAAGCGGTTTGCCGTCCAGGGGTAGCCTAAATCCATGTGGAGCACTTCGCCTGCCGGAGAGAAATCTTTACCGTCTAAGCTGTAATACAGGCGGGCGGTGAAGTCCTTGTCGGTAATGCGGGCCCGGAACCATACTTTGTCTTGTTTCAAGTTCTCAATCACCGTAGTCTGTTTGCCTTTGTGGCATACGATGAGTTTGCGTATTCCGTTGTCTTGGCGTACAGCCACATAAGCGTACGGATCCTGAACACACCGAAACCGGCCACATTGCCGTTTTTCAGTCCGGAAGCATCCATTTCTACTGTACCGGTGGACAACGGTCCTTGCACTCTTTGGGTAAGTGTGTTGCGGGCGGTAGTTAGTTCTTTGGCATAAGAAGCTTTCAGACGCATATAGCCTTTTTCTTTCACTGAGCGACCAACGGTTGTTGTCCGGATTGTGGTTCCATTGCCATTGCAGGCCAAGTTTGGTTGAGTTGAACTCATCGGTAGTAGCCGGAGATTTGATTGGATAAGTCTTTCCCACGTTTGGCTTTTGATAAATCGATACATCATGTCCGTTGATACCCAGCACAGGCCATCCGTCTGACCATTTTACAGGCAGCAGATGAGGTACGCGTCCGATGGCACCCCGGTCTTGCATGATGATAAACCACCAGTCACCATTTTCGAGTTGTACCATTCCTCCCTGATGCAGACCATTGGTGGGATAAGAACTGTCGTCCTGGATGACTACCTTATGTTCGTAAGGGCCGTAAATATTCTTGGAGCGTAGGCAGACTTGCCATCCTTCTGTTCCTCCGGCGGGGCAGAGGATATAGTACATTCCATTGATTTTATATACATGGGAGCCTTCCATTCCGGCATTTTTCCCGGAATTGTGAGCATCGTCCACTCCCTTGTCCCATATTTTAACGGGTTTTCCCTTGACTGACCTTGCGTCGGCATTCAGTTCTGTAACGTAAAGGGTATGCTGTCCGTGTACAACATAAACTTTTCCGTCTTCATCGAAAAACAGTCCCGGATCGTACAAGTATTCTGGGAAGATTGTGCGCTTCCATGGGCCTTCCGGCTTTTCTGCTTCACAGACTGAAAAATGCCCCTTTTCTGTACCCCATCCATAAGGAGTGCAGAAAGCTACATAGAATTTTCCGTTGTGGTAACGGATAGAATTGGCCCACGAACCATTCAGGTAAAGAGTTTTTCCGTCCTTCATGTCATATCCCGGATCTTCATCGTAACGGTCTACGGCATATCCTGCCATTTCCCAGTTTACAAGGTCTTTGGATTTGACGATGGGAGAACCCGGTACGTAATGCATACTGGTAGAAACCATGTAGAATTCGTCACCTACCCGGATAATGTCGGGATCGGGCCAGTCTCCCCACATTAACGGGTTGGTAAATGTTCCATCTCCGTTGTCGGGAGTCCATACTTGTTGTGCTTCTGCCAGGAATAACGGACAGGCAAAAAACAAGCCTGCCAGATAATGTTTTATGTGCATAAGAATTGTGTTTAAAAGTAAAAACGGGTATAGGACTTGTCGTGTAAGTGCTATACCCGTTCTGTTTAAGAGCTAATTTTATGGGTATTAATACCCTTCATTCTGATCTAGATTCGATTGGTATCTCTGTACTTCTGCGGAATCGGCAGGTAGCGGAAATGAGGTTTGAATACACGGTCTTCAACCTTTTCTCTTCCAGATACAGTGGCACGCATTTCCGGGTCGGCTTCATTATTGTTCACCGTACCGGTGATACGTTCCAGCGGACCGTTCATGACGGTTTCGGCAAGCATCTTGCCGTTGGCATCTTTCCAGCGCAGAATATCGGCACGGCGGAATCCTTCTCCGGCCAGCTCTACGGTACGCTCGCGGCGAATCAGTTCACGCAAACTTTCTTTGGTGGAATATTTGCCTCTATCTACCTCCGGCATTCCGGCACGGGTGCGAATCTTGTTAAGCGCTGCGTACACACTGTCTTGAGGAGTTTCCTCCAGTTCATTTTTGGCTTCAGCAAAGCTTAACAATACTTCGGCATAGCGGAAGATGATGGTGTTGGCGTTGGCATTCCACATATCGGCATAGTAGGTCGGTCCATCTCCCAAATACTTAGCCCAAGTCAGTCCGGTTTTAGACGCATTGTCAGGTCCGCTAGGGTCATTGGGGTTGGCGCTGCCATCGATAGTCTTGTCCAGCGTATTGATAATGACTGGTTCTCCTTCCAGATTGCTCCAATTTTGACCGGGGTAAAGGATAGTGGCAGTCATGCGGGGGTCACGGTTGGCAAACGGATGCGTTGGGTCATAATAGGTTCCAGCTTCTTCTTTTGTCAATCCGTTATCCATTTCATACATGTCTACCAGATTTTGGGTCGGTACCATAGATGACCATCCTCCATCTGCATTGTTGTACATTGTTGCAATATATCCATTTGAAAGCTGCACTTGGTCATGGGCAATGGACAGAATGATTTCGTTGGAACTTTGTCCCTCAATTAAGAAAAGCTTCTGATAGCCTGATGCTGTATTAGGTTCAGACGGTTCCAAGTCATAGAGATCCATATTCATAATATCTACGGCTGCTTGCTTGGCACGTGCGTAATCTTCGTAATACAAGGCTGCGCGCATTTTGATGGCCAGTGCAACGGCGCGGTTGATAGTACCGGTTTCTATTTTGAAGTCTTTCTTCAGCATAGGAATGGCTTCATCCAGTTCCTTGAATATGAAATTCTTGACTTCTTCTTCTGAGTTACGGGGCACCTGTGCCTCGGCAGCTGTTTCATAAGAATCGATGATGGGAACTCCTCCGTAATACCATGCTTTCTCAAAATATTGCCATGCCCGCATAGTCTTCACCTGACCTATCATGTCGTTCTTGTCGTCTTCGTTGCTAAAAGGAACTTGTTCTATATGAGTCAGAAAATCGTTGCAGTTCCGGATGGTATTGAAATTATAAAAATCACTGATGTCATCGTTTCCGGCTGACAAAGTGCCATTGCCTATAAATTTCCATCCATCCCAAGCAAAATTGTTGTAGCCGATGTCCGAACCGCAGTCGGCATACAAGGCAGTTCCGTCACTCATCCAGCCGCTATAACAGCCAATTAAAAATTTTTCCGCGTCAGCTTCTGTTTTCCATGTAGTTTCCGGAGATAAGGCATCGTAAGGTACGGTACTCAGGAAATCATCACATGAAACGTTTAATAAGGAAATAGCAGCAACAGTACCGATAAATATATGTTTTTTCATAACTATTTCTTGTTTTAAAGTTTATAAAGTTAGAATGTAAGACTGACACCGAATGAATGCGTGCGGAGTAAAGGATAAGAATATCCGCCTCTATCCGTACTTTCCGGATCTACATTCACCAACATGTTGTCAATAGTGAACACGTTTTCTGCAGAGTAGTACATGCGCAAGTTCTCCACATGCAAGGCTTTCAGCCATTTCTTGGGGAAAGTGTAACCGAACTGGAGATTTTTCAGACGCAGGTAGTTGGCATTCTGAATCCAGAAGCTGGACAAGTTGTTCCAAGCGCGGCTGGGAGAATCTGTACCATAGTCTATACGCGGCATCTTGGCATCTTTGTTTTCGGGTGTCCAGGCATCCAGCCAAACAGAAGCGGGATGTTGAACATCTCCTGTAAAGTCGCCCACAGCGTTGTTGTCCAGCATTCGGCTGACTCCGGCGGCTCCTGTAAACATCAGTGACAAGTCAAAGCCTTTGTAGCCGGCATTCAGGTTTAATCCAAAAGTCCATGAAGGGTCGCTAGAGCCTAACACTACACGGTCGGCTTCTGTCATCTTGCCGTCACCATTGGTATCAGCGTAAATCAAATCTCCTCCTTTGAATGTTCCGCTGAACGGATATCCGTCTTGTCCGGCATATTTATCCATCCAGGCTTGTGCCTCTTCATCGGAGTTGAAGAATCCTACGGCCTTGTAAGCGTAGTAAGAATTCAGGCGTTCTCCTACTTGGCGACGTTTGTATTCATCGTTCGGATCAACCATTGCGCTTACGCCTCCTAAATCCAACAGTTCATTCTTGTTGTAGGCAAAGTTTCCGGTAGCTCCGAAGCTCCAGTCACCCCACTGGTTATGGTAGCTTAAAGTGACTTCCACTCCCCGGTTCACCATTTCTCCTATATTATCCTTATAGGCTGACAATCCGAATTCTTGGGGAACGGGTACGTCCATGATGATATCGGTCGTTTTCCGGTCGTAGTAATCTACCGAAAGGTCTACGTGGCTAAACAGCGAAGCATCCACACCGATGCCCCATGTACGGGCTTTTTCCCCAACTGATGGAGGCCAGTTTGTAGCTTTCCTGCCAGTAACCGGTATTCAATACATCACCGATAATGTATTTTCCGTCCAGTTTGTAAGTGTTTAGCCAAGGATAGTAATCGCTTAATGCACTTTGATTACCCAGCAATCCCCATGAACCACGGATTTTCAGGTTATTCAGCCAGTCGCGGGTACCTTCCATAAACTCTTCTTCGCTCAGTCGCCAAGCGGCAGAGAAAGAAGGGAAGTATCCCCAGCGATTACCGTCGGCAAAGCGGGAAGAAGCATCTGCGCGGATATTTGCTTCGAAGAGGTATTTGCCGGCATAGTCATAATTGATACGTCCGAACCAGGAAATCATTGCCAGTTCGCGGGTATATCCATTGGCTTGCTGAGTAGCGGCATCGCCTGCGTTCATATCGGTTAGATCATTGTTCGGGAAGTTTTTCCGGATACTTTGGTTTTCGGAATAGTTGTATTTTTCCAAGTGATATCCTGCCATTCCTTTTACTCCATGTGCGCCAAACTGCTTGTCGTAGTTCAGCAGTGCATCGAATGTGATGCGGTCCCATAAATAGAAACGTTCGTCCAGCTGATTGGGGCTATGCGTTTTATTGGGGTTATACTGAATCTGTTTGCGGAACTCTTTGTAATGCTGTTGGTCGTTTACATACGAACCGGTTACAGTAGCTTTCAGTCCGTCTATGATTTGGTAGTCCAAGGATAATGACCCCGTGAAGTTTTGGTTCATGCGGTCTACAGTTTGGTCAGCATCCAGCCACGCCAGTGGATTTCCGTCAGAAACCGTACCATACGTACCATCGTCGTACCGTCCTACAATCCACGGTGCCATTTGGTTGGCTAATTTAAGAATTTGGTAAGAGCCGCCTCCTACATAGCTGTTGGTCGGGTCTGAATAGTCATTGTCGATGTAAGCCAGGTTTAGGCGTGCACTCAACTTTGAAGTCAGTTTGACATCCAGGTTTGTACGTCCGCTGAACTGTCTTCTCATAGCATTAGGCAGGATACCCGACTGGTGCAGGTAACTTACTGATCCCATGTATTTAACATCTTCCGTACCTCCGCTTACACTAACATTATGTGAGTGCTGCACGCCGGTCTGGAATACTTCATCATACCAGTCGGTATTAGGATAATTGGGGTCAGTGCCGTCCTTGAATTTCTGGAGTTCATCAGAGTCGAAACGAGGGGTCAGTCCTTCTTCTTCCATCGCTTTGTTGTATAAGCGGGCATAGTCGTACGAACTCAGACGGTCTACTAGTTTGGATGCGTTCTGAATGCCTACATAGCCGTTATATGAAATCTTGGGCTTGCCTGTTTTGCCTCGTTTTGTAGTAATCAAGATGACACCGTTCGATGCCTTTGATCCGTAAATAGCGGCAGAGGCTGCGTCTTTCAATACAGAAATGCTTTCTACATCATTCGGGTCGATCTCATTCATGGTGCTGGTTTCAATACCGTCCACTAAAATGTAGGGATCGGCAGAATTCAATGTGCCAACACCGCGCACGCGGATCGTACCATTGTCCATACCCGGCGCACCTCCTCCGGCGGTAATCGTTACGCCCGGCATTAATCCCTGGATACCGGTCGAAAGGTTCTGAATCGGACGACTTTCCAAAGCCTTGCTGTCAACCTGGGCTACGGAACCGGTCAGGTTGGCTTTTTTCTGTATGCCGTAACCTACCACTACCACATCTTCCAGCACATTCGTGTCTTCAGTCAGCAGGATGCTGAACTCGCGTTGGTTCTTCACCTCAATTTCTTGGGTCTTGTAGCCGATGTAGGAAATTTGCAGAATGTCTCCGGGGTGTACTTCCAGCGTGAAGTCACCATCCATTCCGGTAATGATTCCGTTGGTAGTACCTTTCACTACCACATTGGCACCGACAATCGGACCGGTGGCATCGTTCACTACTCCTTTGATGCGGACGGTCTGCTGTGTGGCACGGGTAGAAGATACTTTCTTCAGGGCAATCTGGCGGTCATTGATTTCATAAACCACATCTTGGCCTTCCAATGCTTCGTCCAGTACGTCCTGGATGGGTCTTCCTTTTACATCTATGCTGACCTGCTTGTTCAGGTTGATGGCATTCTTGTCGTATAGGAAGACAAACTCGCTGTTTGATTCAATGTAGTCGAATACTCCTTTGACGGTGGTATTGGACATCTCGATGGTGAAACTTTGGCTTTGAGCATACAGCATATTTGTGTGCGCAAATGCGGACAAATTGAATGAGCAAAAGCCAATTAATAACAAAGATTTAAAACTTGCTTTTTTCTTGTTAATGTGAATTCCTGTATTTTTCATACATTTGTATAACATTAAGTTCAACAATTCTGTTAGGATGAAACTTAATTGCGCCAGAGGATATGCCCCCATATCGTCTGGCTTTTTTTAAGGTTTACGTAGTATTTGTTTGCATATTGACATTATTGGTTAAAGGTTAGTTGTCTTTTTCTTTCATTACCCAGACCGTGTCGCCTTCCTCTTTGAAAGTAACAGGAAATGAAAACGACAAGGTGTGCAATACTTTATCAAGCCTTTCTTTCAATTCCAGCTTTCCGGAAATTCTGATATCTTTTATGTCGTTTGTTATAACGAATTTCTTTCCATAGTAATGCTCTAGTCGGGGCAGCACTTTCTCTAACGGTTCTTCTTTATATATTAGCAGGTTGTCAATCCAGCTGATGTATTTGTTTACATTAACTTTGACAGGTTTTCCCAGATTCCCGTCTTTAATGTTTATAAGCTGACCGGGAGTTAAGACTTTGTTATTCAAAGACTTATTTTCTACTTTTACGCTTCCCTCGACTAATACTACTGAAGAAAGATCTTCCTCTTGGTAAGAGAATACGTTAAATTTTGTGCCCAATACTTCTACGTTAAAGTCTTTTGTCTTTACGGAAAAAGGAACTTTGTCATTATGGGCTACTTCTATGTAAATTTCTCCGTCGACGAAGATTTCGCGCAGGTTGTTCTTGAATTTGTGCGGGTATATTACACGTGTATTGGCATTCACCCAAAGCCGGGTACCGTCTGCAAGAACGACTTGTGTCTGTTTGCCTGACGGAGTGATGATTTGGTCAACGTCTTTTCCTTTGGAAAGTCCCTGATCATAATACACCGTATCAGTGTTTACCATCAAAGTGTTTTTAGAAGTATAAGCTATCGTACTATTGGGCTGTATGAAAACTTCTTTACCGTTTGACAGCTTTAGTTTGATGTCGTTTATGCTTTTAATTGTAGTCGCAGAGTCAGCAATCATGGCATATTTTTCCAGCCAATCATAGTCGTTCCCTGATTGGTATTTACCAAATATTGATACTCCGATTGTAACAAGTATTGCAATGGCGGCAGCCGCATAAGTTGATATATAAAAAATGCGCTGTCGTTTCATCTTCTTTCGAAGTGCTGTTTCCTTTTTTATCTGCTCCCATATTCTATCTACTTCTTCAGGAGATTCCGTGACTTCTGCCTGTCTGAAGTATTGTAGAAGTATGCGCAAGACTTTGTATGTTTGCTGGCGTAATTTTTTCATTGCTTGCTACTTTTTTCTTTTAATACGGAGATATAATGAGAATATACTCACTTTATCAAGAAAATTTTTGAGAAAGATGTAAAAAAAGTGGAAATAATAGAATGAACCCGCTTAAACTTTCTGTCCTGCCGGGACATGAAAGCAATCCTCCAACGGCATGCTCTTGAAAATTCTGCCGTTGTCATTGGGTGTCCTACGGGTAGAACCGGACAAGTTATATAAAATTCAAGAACCTGTCGTTTAAATTTTTCCAAGGCTTGTTTTGCGAATTGTTTTCGAGGATGTTTTCTGATTTTCTGAAACAGACCCGAAACCGAAACGCAAAAGAACATGATATTGGAAAATTAAAACGACAGGCTTTAAGCAAGAACTCAATATGTTCTGATTATTAGCTGTTTTTTGATTTTAGAGTTTGTTCTTATTGTGCATATTCTGTATCATTCATGATTTTTTCTTCTTTGATTTTATAAGCTGGACTTGTTTGAGAAGCTCTGTAAAAGAAACTTCCGGTTAAGCGAATATCTTCATACGAACTTCCTATCATTATTTTAAATTCCCCAGGCTCTACTGTTCTTTCATGGTTCGCATTGATTAAAATCAGGTCGTCAGGCACTATGGAGAAATGTACGGTACGGCTTTCGCCGGGTTTCAGATGGACACGTTCAAACCCGCGAAGATTTTTTTCATAGGTAGTGGTGGAACTGATGACGTCGTTTATATATAACTGTATGACTTCATCGCCTTCATAATCTCCTGTATTGGTTATTTTGCAAGAAGCATTCACTAATCCGGTGTTGGTGTAAACGCTGTCGATAACCAAATCTTCGTATTTGAACCGTGTGTAAGAAAGCCCATGTCCGAAGCAGTAAAGCAGTCCTTTGTTGGCTACAGTATGATAGTTCATTTCTTCCATATTGGCATTGGGTTTCGTCGGGATGTTCATCGGGAGTTGTCCTACGGTTTTAGGCCAAGTTCCGTTTAGCTTCCCTCCCGGATTATAGTCCCCTTTTAAGGCTTCTGCGATGGCAAGTCCGCCTTGCGCACCGGGATAGCCTGCCGCCAATATTGCCGGACAATATTTGTCGCCGAAATTGATGCTGGTCGGTCGTCCCCAAATTAAAACGAGAACAACAGGCTTTCCCGTTTTGACGAGCGCCTTTAATAGTTCCTCCTGGTGCACCTGGCAGATCTAAACTGCTCCGTGTGCGGCTTTCTCCGGAAGTGCTTGTGCCATCTCCTAATACGGCTACAATCACGTCGCTTTCCTGTGACAAGCGCACCGCTTCAGCAATGCTTTGTTGTTCTTCCGTGGTCAGAGTGTCGCTTATCAGTTCATTTTCCGGCCATCCTTTATTTACCAGATCAATTCCTTTGGAATAGGTTATACTCGTGTCGTCATCTTGCTCATAAACTTTTTTCAGACCTTCATATACACTTATGAAGCTATCAAATCCGCGTGGACCATAATGGGTGGGAATATATCCTTTGGAATCAGCATTCGGACCGATGACAGCGATGCGCTTGTACCGCTTGCCTAACGGAAGCATTTTGTTTTCGTTTTTGAGCAGTACGAGGCATTCGCGGGATGCCCTTAGTGCAGTGGCCTGATGAAGAGCGGAAGAAACGATTGTGTCTGCGTCTTTGGCAGAGCCAATATAAGGTTGGTCGAACAGGCCTATCCAGAACTTTACGTATAATACCTGGCACACCAGCTCGTCTATCCGTTTCATCGGAAGTTTCCCTTCTTCAACAAGCTCTCCGATATAGCGTATATAATCATCCGGTTTGTTGAATTCGGTACGCACATTTAATCCGGCTTTTAATGCTTGCAAACAAGCCTCTTTCCCGTTTGCCGCAACTTTATGCACACCTGCCAAACGCCCAATGGCATAACTGTCTGATACCACATATCCCTTGAATCCCATTTCATTCCGAAGAACTTCTGTAAGATAATGGTAATTGCCGGCCATGGGAACTCCGTCATAATCATTGTAGGCACACATTACTCCCAATGCTCCGGCTTCTTGAAATACTTTACGGAAGGGATACTCATGGATATAATACATTTCTGAAGGAGTGATGTGCGGGTCGGTACGGGCATCCCATTGCCGCGCTGCCTTACAGTCGCCGTATCCTGCGTAATGTTTGGGGGTTGAAACGATTTTTTGGCTTTGGATGCCTTTTGCCATTTCTACTCCCAGTCGTGCTGTCAGATAAGGGTCTTCTCCGATGCTTCCTTCCCATCTTCCCCAGCGCTGGTCGCGGGCTACATCTAAAATGGGGGCATAGATGTTGGTATATCCCAATGCTCTGGCTTCCTTTCCTTCTATTTCTCCTTGGAGGTAGGCAAGTTCTTTATCCCAAGTACAGCCAAGTCCGTTCATAGACGGAAACTGGTAGCTTTCGGAGCGCACAATCCCCTGATTCCTTCATTGGAGAAGTCTACCGGAATTCCTAGTCGGGTTTGTTCTACAAAGAAGCGTTGGGTTTCATGAATGCAAGCCACCAGCCGTTTTAGATTGAATATCTCTCCGTTGAGGTGTTCGTCTATATTTGCAATGCCATAACGAAGAATGGAATTTCTCCATTCTTCAGTAGGGATGCTGTCTTTCATTACTTTGTTATAGCCATAATAGGTAGCAAGCTGGCCTGCTTTTTCCTCCAATGTCATCTGTGACAACAAGTCTTCCAGGCGTGCGTTTATTGTCTGTGATGGATCTTCGTATATGTCTTTGTGTCCATTTTTATTGAAGTCAATCCATCCTTTCTTGTAGATTTCCTTTTTATGCGGGAATACATCCATCGAAGGAAGATGAATTTGTGCAGAACTCAGCTGGCATATGAACAGAAAAACTGCACAAATTATCATGTATGGTTTCATTATTCTTTTCATAAACAGTGATTCAGAAAAAAATGATTCATATTAAAACAGTGAAATTTCTCCTAATCCGGCCCGGCCTTCGGATACACGGTCGATCGTTAATCGGAAATACCTGATTTCTCGATCTACTTTCACGGGCTTAAAATCCCACCCGGTACATTCCCGTGTGTAAAGTTCTTGCCAGTGTTCCCCGTCTTCAGAAGTTTCTACTTTGTGATGGTAGGAGGAGCTGTCTTTCTGGAAAAGGATGCGACTGGCCTCTACATAAGTTGTCTTTCCCAGATCCAAAGTAATCGTTTGGGGGAATTTATCATTGGGAGCAATCCACCAGGTTCGGTCATTTTTGTCAATGATATGCGCGGATGGATAACCTTTTTGCGCGCCATCTGTCTGGATATCCTTTATCTCTAAACACGTTTTCTTTAAGATTCGTTGTTGCCATGAACTTGGTTTTATAACAACGTTATCTTCTTCATGACCAATAAATACCTTGTGTTTTCCGGAAGGAAGGTATTCTCCATTATAAGGAAGAGTCGTGATTTCTGTTTCTCCCTTAATGCCTCCTTCGGCAGTTGCTTCTATCCGGATTTTCCCTGCTTCCTGCGAAGTGCGTATCCATGCAAAAGCGATGCCTCCTTCTGCTTTTTGGGGATTGATGCCAACCCTGCTGGCCGTATCTCCAACAAGGACTCCTTTGCCGGAAACATGTAATTTAATCTTCAAGTCAGAATTATATACGCGAGTGCCATTCGAATCGCATACAGTGACATAAACCGGAATCAGGTCCGAACCGTCAGCTATGGGAGAAATGCCGTCCGTTTTTGCAGTAATGCGCAGCTGATTGGGCTTTCCCGGTGTGGCAATGCTGTGGGTCGCCACAATTTTTCCTTTTTATTAGAGCTTCAGCTTTTAACGTTCCGGCTTCATAGTTTCCTGCATTGAAAACAAAGGCAGGGCTACCTCCTTTATTTACGATAGACTGATAAAGCGGACTTCGTTCCGAACGGGTTTGTGTTCCTATTTTCTTTCCGTTCCGATAGAGTCTTACTTCGTCACAGTTTGAGAATACCATGATATGAGAAGTTGACGATGAAAATTTTCTGGATGCATTGTAGGATGCAATGAAAACCATGGGACCATCGTATAAGCCGGGCTGACTGATGGACGGATCGCGCATACTTTGCAGCATATAGTAACTGAATTTAGGGAATCTGTTCATATCTACTACGCCGCTGTACATTGTTTCATCTTCGCTGCCACGGGCATAGTCATTGTAACTCCACACGAAATGACCGCCCATGTGAGGATTAGCGTCCAGCATACACCAGTCAAAGTAACCTTTTCCGTTTAGTTGCTCAAGGCGGCTTCGGCATTGTTTCATCTGCTCCTCTTCATTTTCCATTAAACTGACGCGCGGTTTTTCTCCTACTCCATCTCCCCATTCACGAGTGAAAAGAGGTTTTATTGAAATGAAATCTTCCGGATAATTGCTCATGACATCTCCATCTTTAGGGAATTGGGACACCTGTTTATAGAATACGTCATAATAAGGCTCCATATCGTTGTGTCCAAAATAATCTCCGGCTGTGTACATTTGGTTGCCCGGGTATTCGGAATGTGCAAGTTCAAAAAGATTTTTAGCCAATGATACAGGATAGCGGGATTCGTTTAATGCCGTTTCCCAAAGAATAACGGAGGGATGATTGCGGTCGCGGCGAATCATGCCTTTTCCGACTTCATAAAGACGGTTGATAAAAGTAGAACCTGGATTATAATATTGCCATCCGGGAATGCACTCTACGACGAGCAACCCATAACGGTCGCATGCGTTTAGAAAGGCCGGGTCACTTGGGTAGTGAGCTGCACGGACTGCATTATATCCTCCTTTTTTTAAGTTGATCACATCTCTTTCCTGCATGGAATTAGGGGCTGCATCTCCGATATGAGGAAAGGCTTGATGCCGGTTTGCTCCTCGGAGATATAATTTTTCTCCGTTGATGAAGAAGCCTTCTTCTGCTGTATACCGGATACTGCGGATTCCTATCTGCCGGGTAATCTTATCCAGGACTTTCCCGTTTTGCATAAGTCGGGTGCATAATGTGTAGAGATAAGGCTTGTACGGATGCCATAGCGTGGGATGAGTTATATGTAAATCCTGTGTCACCGTTTGGGCGGATTCTTTTCCAAGGAGAAGCCGCTTTTCTGTTTCTGCCACGGTCTTTCCGGAAGAATCAATCAGTTGTAAATGTACCTCTACGGGGGTATCCTTTTCAGTTAAATTACGGATATGAGTGCTGATATGTGTACGTGCATATGAGCGGCTCACTTCGGGATAAGTGATGAATTGCCCTCCTCCAGCGGTGATGTCTTCTTGTAGAGGGTCGGTTATATAGACTTTTTCAGTGATTATCATACGCACATCACGGTAGATACCGCTATAGTAGTAGAAATCCATTTTTTCCTGTGGCTTTCCCGGAGGAGTCAACGGGTCATGCTGGGCTGATACTTTTATGGCCAACAGATTGGTCTTTCCCCAGTTGATACGGTTTGTCAAGTCTACGGTAAAGCCAATATATCCCCCATGATGTGCAGCTATTTTTTCTCCGTTTAGAAAAACTTCACAGTTGGTCATCACTCCCTCAAAGTGAACCGTAATACGCTTGTTCTTGTAAGTGTCGGGAAGTGTAAAGTATCGGCGATACCATCCTATGCCATCATATATGGAGTTCCCGCCGCAATGTTTGGGTTCCAGCTGCATAATATGAGGTATAGCAACTGGTATCCAGTACGTATCATCTAAATTGGGGTCGGCTCCATTTTCTTGGTCTCCCCGATGGAATGCCCAGTCTGTGTTCATGTTCAAGATCTTCCTTTCAGGAAGGGGCGTCGCGTTACATTGTAACGCGATGCCAAGGCATATAAAGCAAAATATGAGAATATGTTTCATGGTTAATTATTTTCTGATTTCTGCTGCGTTAGGATAAGGCGCTATTTCTAAGGCCTTCAGAACAGCTCCGTTGGCTGTCTGGCGCAATCCCATCACCAACACATTCTTTTGAGAACCGAAATTGAGCCAGCATTCCGGCAAATAATATTCCCGTTGCGGACCTGCTTCCCAGTGGCGGCCGATATTATGTCCGTTCAGCCACATATATCCGTTACCGGATGCATTGATACGCGCTAACCATGGAATCCATACTCCGGATTGTTGTTCGGGCAATTCAAATTCAATCCGGTACCATGTGAAAAGTCCGTCGGGGCTTCCTTTGGGCTGTATGTCATTTCCCTTTTCTGGTATATTGCAGTTGGAGTCCAAAGCCACTTTCTCCCAATTTGCCGGGGAGTATTCTGGTAATTGCCATCCGGCGGTAATGCCTGCCATATCTGTGGCGCATTCCCATTCCAACGGATGCGTTAGAGCTGATTCGGTGATGGACAGGCCGGCCTGTCGGATACCGGCAAGTTCTTCCATTGGGTAATATCCGTGGGCATGTCCAAGATTTTCGTACACTACCAGTATTTCGTTATTTCCTTCGTGCAATAGTCCTGTTACGTCAAAGCGGTTATCGTATTCGTCTGGGCGAATGCGTTCAAAGCAGTCGCGGGTTGTCCAGCTTTGTGCGTCGGCTTTGTCAGGAAAGAGTCTTCGGGCTTGTTTGTTGTTTACTTGCACAGACACGATGTCGCGGGTGAACATATTAAAGAGTAAAAAGCATTCATCTTTTTTACTTGCTGTGCATTCAGGTTTACGTGGGTACGGTACAGGCTGTAACGGAAATCATTGACGCCGAGGTCTGATAGTGAAACCAGTCGTGGAGTTGATTTCCATTGAGCCTCTGCAAATGGATCTTCTTTTTCCAAGCCGAGGTGACGCGTACAGGATCCGGAAGCCGGGAAGGGCGTAAGGTCTGCATCTGTGCTTTAGGCCACCATGTACCCTTTTTGACGGAAGAATTGGCCGGAAGCACCAATACTTTTGCTCCTAATGCCGGAAGTTCATATTCTACTTCTATTGGGGAAACGTTCTGCAGATTATGGTTTTCTTCAGCTTCCGCATCAATCAGCACCTTCTCTCCATGCTGGTTGATGTTATACATCGGGTCTGAATGTTTCGGTGATTTTCCGGGAATGATTCTTACCTTGCCCTTAATTGCTTGTTGAGGGTCTGTATTATGCAGGAAAATAAAACGTGTGCCGTCTTCCGCCACCCGTATTCCTCCGAAGAGAGATTGAGGGGCATTCTCCAGCAGACAGGGACCTCCCTTTGAGCGGGCCAACTGGTCGTTGTACGTATGGATAAATTCTCCGATGGCTTTCGATTCCACGTATTTTTCGCCGGTAGCTCCGTTTTCCCGTATGGCGGCATTGTAGTCATAGGATGTAGTCATGCCGCGTGCTCCCCATCCGTCGAAATGGGTACCTCCAAAGAACATGTAATAGTTTAATCCGGTAGCTCCTCCCAGCATAGACATAAGTCCTAATGCGCGGAAGTGGCGTGCGTCAGAATAATGATCTTCGCTGAGGCGGCCGGTAACCAGCGAGAACCATCCTCCTTGTAATTCGGTAACAAATCCCGGTGCATCAGGCTGGGATTGTTTAAGATTTTCCATCCGGTAGGCGCAGTCTGGCGCAGAAGAGAGTCCTACATAATAGTTGTCACTGTCGAATACCTGTGACAATTCAGGATTCTCGCTGTTTCTGCATTCTTTTGTCAGACAAGTAAATACAGGAATATCGATGTTGTTTTTTCGTACAGACCGGTATAAAGCTTTGAGAAGCTCCTCTTTGTTTTCGCAGTCGTGATGGTTGTATTCATTTTCGATTTGAATCAGAATAATGCCTTTTTCTCCTTTTGGCTTATGGGTTATTTGTTCGTCCACAAGTTCCTTGCATACGGCATCATACCAATGCTGGCACCAGCGTATGTGTTGGTAGTCTGCGCTTCGCAGCCAGAACCCATTGAAACCTTCCGGACGGAATTTGGCCAACCATCTGGGGTAGCCTCCTCCGGAGTATTCCGCACAAATGAACGGCCCCGGACGTACTATCGTATAGAATCCGAATTCATCCTGTGCCATTTTAAGCCATCGCCTTAAATCAGCGAAATCAAATTCGCCCGGAGCGTCGGGGCTGGCGGGCATTTTCCGTTCGTGCCAGTTCCAGGGAATGTAAGTTTCTACCGTGTTGAAGCCCGCTTCTTTTATTTTCTTGAAACGGTCTCTCCATAAAGGTTCCGGACAACGGAAATAATGGAAGGCTGCGCTGTAGATAAACAGATCTTTTCCTTCAATGGTCATGCAGGAGCCATCATACCGGATACGGTCGGGATGAGGGAAGTGCTTGACGTTTTCTTCTGCCAATGCGTTTGAAGAATACCCTAAAAACAGGCATAATAATACGGCTAATTTAAATGTGAGTTTCATATAAGTAATGTTTTCAGTTTACTATAATACGGAAAAACTGAAAAGAACTACTCACTTGAAAGGATAAATGATTAGCGCACGATCAAAAAGACCAGAATTATCTTTTCCAGCTGCATGATAGCCCTCAATTTTGTGAGTGCTCTTGAAACCAGATTGATGCTTGATTGAGGGGTATATCAAGCACTTCCGCCATTTCCTTGTAAGGCAAGCCTTTTACGTAGCGTAAATAAATTGCTTCACGCTGGTTTGCCGGAAGTTGATGGTAAGCATTAAGGAGCTGTCTGCTCAATTTAAGCTCTTCGTCATTTTGCTTGAATAAGGCAGACAATGCAAAGTTGTCTATGGTTAGATTAAAACACACCTTTTCCACGTCTTCTGTTTCTTTTATGGATGACAGTTTGTCTGTCAATAGATTTCGCAGCGCTTTTAACAGGTATGTTTTAACGCATATTGTATTTGACAGTTTGCGGCTTAGATGCAATTTGACGAAAAGATCCTGGATACAATCTTTCACCAGTTCTTTATCTGGATAGATTTTTAGCCCATAGTTCAGCAGTAAGTCATAATATCTCCGATACAGGATTTCCAAAATCTCTACGTTCCTGTTTAATAGCAGCTCCCATAAAGATTCGTCTGTCCAATTATTCCATTCTTTGTAGTTAATCATTGTTTAGTATGTTTTTCAGAGATAATTTAATGGTTGCGGTAAAATGGTTGATTGCCTTTTCTTTATTTCCGGCAAATATACGATAAAAAAACGAAATACTTCCTCAGCTTTCGATTGCAAAACGTGACCGGTCACTCAAAGTTGCCTGGCGGAAATGGCGAATGCCATTGTATGCAGGTCATGGCAGATACTTTTTCCGTGATTTTTTTTGGGGGGCAAGAAGCCGTAACAAACGTTTCCGGCGGACATGAAAAAACAATCTCCAGCTTAAGGATACATATCTTCAGGTTAAAGAAGTGCATCTTCAGGCTGGAGATTTATATCTCTAGGCTAGAGATATAGAATTTCACGCAGCGTCATGCGTCTGATGACGGCACTCCGCTGTTTTTTGAGGCATTGCGCCTTTGCGTTTTAACGGCTAGTCCATAAGGTATCAGAGCAGTCTGTGTGTTTTTCAGATGACTGCGTCATTCCGACAAATGTACGTTTGTCACCCGTTCCAGCCAGAACATGTCTTTATTGAAATGGAATGGGGGATAGGCGGTGTTTTTCCGGATGATGTTCCGGCGGAACCATAGGCCGTCTACCGATTTGGCATAGAGCAGCGGTGCGTCAAACATGTCGAACTCGTTGTCTTCGATGACGATTCCTTTGCCTTTGCCTCCATGAAAATATTGCTGCTGTTTGTCCAGTTCCGGTATTTCAGGGTAAATGGAGATAACGGCATTGGTGAACTGGTACAGGCTGGTAAGTGCGTTTACAAAACGGTTCCGCCGGATCAGGACGTCGCGGCAGGCTCCCGTTTCATACCAGCCGTTGCAGTCGCCGCAAAGCAGGATGGCGGTGCCCGAAGTGTGGTCGAAGAAGTTATCTTCCACTGTTGTGCGGCGCGGTGTGCTGAACAGTGCGCCCCGGGCGCGGTTGTTGCGTATGGTATTCCGTGCGAAAAGCACTTCCGGCGTCCATGTCAGGTTCTCGATACCGTAAGCGCCGTTTTCGCTGATTTCGTTGGCTATGGGATTGCGGAATGTAATCAGAAATTCCCGTGCGCCTTTTCCCGTTGCCCGGTCGTAGGGGCGGATAGAGTCGATCCGGTTGACGTTGCCGGTCAGTTCCATGGTATTGGCCCGGATAAACTGCACCGAGTCGCCTGGTTCTCCCCAGCGGAATCCCCAACTCTGGTCGTGCATGTAACGCCCGACTAAAGTGCGGTCATCTATGCGGCGTATAACTTTCAGGTATGTGCCATGCACATTGATTGCATCGTCCATCATTCCTTCATATAAGCCGTCGCACGAATTGATTACTCCCTTGCAGCCTGAAAAATGTGTGGCATCGGCTTGTGTAGTGAAGCATCGCGCATCGTCTTCCCCTTTCAAGCATACGTTGAATTTATTCAGGGTGATATTTTGGCAAAGTTGTGCCAGCAGTCCCATGCCTTCGGCATAATGCACTTGTATGTTTTCCAGATGCGTGTCCGTATTGCCGTAAAGAAAGATGCCGGGTGTCGGGCGTCCCCATCCCCGCATGACAAAGCGCATGCCGGGTTTCAGTGCCGCATCTTTCCAATGCGGTGCATGCACGTATCCTGAGGCGGTCAGATAAGCTCCTTTCGTAGGGCAGGAACGGTCGCCTGTATTATATACCAGCCGTTTGGTGTTTGCTTCGAATACTACCCCCCAACTGTGCCTGACGGTCCATCCGCGGCCGTAGGCTTCGAATGCCGAGTCTGGTGTGATACGCCAGCGCACCCATTTTTCAGGTGCAAAGGTGGTGCCTCGCACGGTGTCGCTTTCTATGATGCGCACTTGGGCTATATGGGGATTCTCGAAGTCGATGCTGAAGTTTTTCAAGGTACATTTCTCCGAGTGCAAGAGGGATACCGGAAGCATCCGTCCGTGAAAGACGAACCGGGCGCCCCCTCCATCCAGAGTCACTCTTTTCAGTTCTTCAAGCGGAATTCCCACCCGTTTGGGGTTATCCTGATCATGATTGGATATGTAATATTCCCGTTCGGCGGCTTTGTCCGGGTAGAAGTCGTACCTTCCCGGAGCGAAGCGGATGATGATTTCTTCTTCTCCTTTATCTGCCAGTCTGCGGACTTGTTTCAATAATTTCTGCACGCGGGGCGATACGTCGGAATGAGTGTCCGGACGGATGCCATAGCGGGTCGCGTCAATAGTCTGTTGAGCATACAGCCCTGTGCAGAAGAGCATCAGGGCGATGGATGTGCGTAGTCTTTTTATCATAACAGTGCATTTTTAGTAAGGAATGCAAATAAAACGTTTTTTTGAGAACATATCTTCTTTTTGAGCGAAAAAGAAAGACGGATGGCCGCGGATACAATCTTCCCGCAAAATGAAGATGACATCATGAAGCGTGTTCTCCATCATCTTGTTTCAATTGGTGCAACAAGGCTGCAACAAAGCGGATGTCCTGTTTTTATGTCAGTGTGACAGAATTTTATTATTTTTGCCGCAATTTTGGGGACATCTCCTCTTAAGGCACGGAATTTGTTGTGCGGAGGATAAACATTAAATCAGATATAAAAAAGCTATAGATATGGATAAGGAAAATCAGAAACAGAACGAAGAGGAACTGAAGTCACAGACTCAGGAAGCAGAAACTGCCAATGCTGATATGGAAGAAGCAAAGGCGAAGGGCGAGGAACAGGAAGAAGAAAAAAGAGAACTGACTCCGGAAGAAAAACTGACGGAAGAACTGGAAAAGGCGCAGCGTGCCATTGAAGAACAAAAGGACAAGTATTTGCGCCTTTCCGCCGAGTTTGACAATTTCCGCAAGCGTACGATGAAGGAAAAGGCCGAACTGATAAAGAATGGAGGTGAAAAGGCTATCAATGCTGTGCTTCCGGTGCTGGATGATCTGGAACGGGCCTTGCAGAATATGGAGAAGACGGAGGATGTGAAAGCAATATATGACGGAGTGAATCTGATTTATCAGAAGTTTTTGAAAAACCTTCATCAGGAAGGCTTGGAGAAGATGGAGCCTGTAGGTGCGGACTTTGATACCGATTATCACGAGGCTATAGCCTTGGTTCCGGCACAGAGTGAAGAACAGAAGGGAAAGGTGCTCGACTGTGTGCAGACGGGGTATAAGCTGAATGATAAAGTGATTCGTCACGCGAAAGTTGTTGTAGGACAGTAATTAAGGTAGAAAGTCTAAATCTGTATAGTCATGGCGAAAAGAGATTACTATGAGGTGTTGGGCGTGGAAAAGACCGCCACAGCAGATGAGATAAAGAAGGCGTACCGCAAGAAAGCCATTCAGTATCATCCGGACAGAAATCCGGGAGACAAGGAGGCTGAAGAAAAGTTCAAGGAAGCGGCAGAAGCGTACGAAGTGTTGAGCAATCCTGACAAACGTGCCAGATACGACCAGTTTGGGTTTGCCGGCGTTGACGGAGCGGCAGGCTCCGGAGGGTTCGGCGGCTTCGGCGGAGCAGGAATGTCAATGGATGATATATTCTCGATGTTTGGCGATATATTCGGCGGTCATGGAGGGTTTGGCGGTTTCGGCGGCGGAGGCGCTCAGGCGCGTCAGCGCAAGTTCCGCGGTTCTGATTTACGCGTGAAAGTAAAGCTGACACTGAAAGAAATCTCTACGGGAGTAGAAAAGAAGTTCAAACTGAAAAAATATGTACCCTGTTCTCACTGTCATGGCACCGGAGCTGAAGGCGACGGAGCCATTGAAACGTGTCCTACTTGTCATGGAACGGGCAGTGTGACACGCACGCAGCAGAGCATATTCGGTATGGTGCAGACTCAGACCGTGTGCCCGCAGTGTGGGGGAGAAGGCAAGATTATCAAGAACAAATGCAAGGAATGCAACGGTGAGGGCATCGTTTATGGCGAAGAGGTTGTGACAGTGAAGATTCCTGCGGGCGTGGCTGAAGGCATGCAGGTCACTATCAACGGAAAGGGAAACGCCGGCAAGCACAACGGCGTTTCGGGCGACTTGCTGGTGCTGATTGAAGAAGAAAATCATCCGGAACTGATTCGTGACGAAAGTGATTTGATCTACAATTTGTTGCTGAGTGTGCCGACCGCAGCATTGGGAGGTACTGTTGAGATACCCACTATAGAAGGCAAGGCAAAGATAAAGATTGAACCGGGAACACAGCCCGGCAAGGTGCTCCGTCTGCGCGGAAAAGGACTGCCGAACATAACAGTTACGGTTACAGTACGGGGAAAGGTGACTTGCTGGTAAATGTAAGCGTATATATTCCTGAAAACCTGACGAAAGAAGAACGTCAGGCTCTTGAAAAATGGCAGGAAGCTGAGAATTTTAAGCCGAATATGAGTCTGAAGGAAAAGATATTCAAAAAGTTCAAAAGCTTGTTCGATTGAGAACGGAAAGAGTCTTAAATGTTTGAACGAATATGGAGCGAAAAACCGCCTGAACCTTGGTGCAAAAGCCGAGATTGTTCAGGCGGTTTCTGTTTATGTGCAGATTCCGTATTTATTGTCGCAGGCTCCGGCTTCCGTTGAATAATATTAAAATGCCGGATGCGGAAAAACATCATTGGGGAATATTTCGTATCTTTGAAAAGTGTTACAAAACCTGTTTTATGAGAACGTTTTTATTGATGGTTGTCATTTCTTCGTTTGCGGTTTGTCTGAATGCGCAGGAATCCGTTACGCGTGTGAAGGCAGATTCCTTGCCCGCTCGGGAAAGATTGGAAAGCGATACGCTCAGTGTTCCTCTGAAAGCGCCTGTTTTGTCCGCAGGGACTGTTCCGTTCAGCATGTACGGTATAACTCCTTTTGATTATGCTTATACGGCATGGGAGCTTCATAAAGGCTTCAATGCTTCCGTCGGGCTGAATGTAACGTTCAGTCCCAGCAGATATGCACCGTCCGGTGCCGGTTTCGGCCAGAACGCGGCGTTTATGTATGCCGTTCCCGTGACGGACAGACTGAGTGTGGCGGCAGGTATTTATGCCAACAATTTCAATTGGGGCTTCATTGATTACCGCAACGTGGGCTTTGCGGCAGTGGCGGCCTTTAAGGTGAACGAGCGCGTCAGCCTTTATGCTTATGGAAACAAGTCGTTCATGCCCAAACGATCAGCATTGTATTATCCGCTGCCTGATTTTGCTCCCGACCGCTTAGGCGGCATGGTCAATTTCAAGTTGGGTGAAAGCAGTTCCATTAGCTTTGGCGTGGAGGGTGTAAGGTATCCGAACGGTTATTATTGGTGGTAATTTCATTTTTTTGTTGTATGAAGAGAATCGTCTGGTTGCTGCTGGTTTTTGTGTCTGTTTCATCTTTCTCTCAATCTGCAGACGAGCGCATTGGAGTCATATTGAACCGCTCGGATTGGTTTGAGTTGGAAAAAACTTATCCGGCAGTGAAGGATTCTATGCAGGCTGATTTCTTGAAACTGATGTCGGAAGCCTTCATCGGATATTATTTTAATCGTCCGGATGAGGCTTTGGAAAGTATCGAAAAATTGCTGGTGAGCCATCAGCCTGAGATTGGAGGTCAGAATGCCGTTAATATGGCTGTCCTGTCTTGCATGTTAAAAGGAATGGAAGGAATGTATGCTGAGGCAGCACAAGATGCGCAGGATATTATGGGACAGCTTAAACGGCAGGGCGGTGGAGAAGAAATGTGTACAGCGCTTGAAAGCATTCATTCTTTTTATAGTCGGTTGAAAGACGTGCCTCCTCCAAGCATATCCCGTCCGCAAGAAGATATAGTAATTCCTGTCGGCATTGAAAGGGTGATGTTGCCGGATGATTTTGAGCCTGAGGGATGGCGGGGCACAATTATTCTGATGCCGGTTGTGGTTAATGGGAAAAACTTATCGTTTTATATTTGATACGGGAGCAGGGACAAGTGCCGTGTCTGAGCGTATGGCAAAAGAAATGGGAGTGCGTGTTCTGAATGATTCGGTGATGATAAATCCCGATGTTCCAGGCTCCATGGTTGGAAAAATGGGAGTGCTGGACAACATGAAGATAGGAGAAATGAGTTTTTACAATTCGCTTGTTACCTTATTGCCGCCTAATGCGTTGGATTCTGTCTTGAGAGTGGATGCCGTTCTGGGTATGGATTTTATAGGATTGTTTGACGAGATTCGGATTTGTCCGAAGAGGAAAGAGGTCGTTTTTCCTGCCATTGCGTCTGATTTGCCTTCTTCTGGCCGTAATCTGATAAAGATGGACCGGACATTGAAATTAAAAGCAGAAAAAAACGGCGAGGAATTGTTGCTCCATTTTGATACTGGCTGCTCAACTGCCGGGCTGAACTATTTATATTACGAAACTCATAAGTCTGCGCTTGAATCTGCCGGCAAGCGTGAAACGGTTACAGGCGGCAGCTTCAATCGCCTAAACAAGAGGGAGGTGTTGCGTATTCCCGCTTTTGAAATAAAGGTCGGGGGCAAACCTGTGACATTGACTGATTTGATTGTGGATGTTAAGAATCATGGCACGAAGCCGGCAGAAGACATGGGCATTATCGGGATGGATCTGATTAATCCGTTTGACTGTGTGGTTATTAATCTGAAAGACATGTTTCTGGAACTCGAATAGGAATAAATGGTTTATAACTTCATGTTTTTATTGTTTGTATCAATGGTGTTTTTGACTTAATCAACTTACATAATGAACTATCAGGAAACAATCGCTTATCTATATAACAGCGCGCCGCTTTTTCAGCAGGTCGGGAAGGCGGCTTATAAGGAAGGACTGGAAAATACGTTTGCTCTTGACGAGCATCTGGGACATCCTCATGCTCGGTTCCACACCATTCATGTGGCGGGGACGAACGGTAAAGGTTCTTGTTCGCATACGTTGGCGGCCATTCTTCAAGCTGCCGGTTACAAGACTGGACTTTATACTTCGCCGCATTTGGTAGACTTCCGTGAGCGCATCCGTGTAAACGGCAGGCCGGTAGAAGAAGAATTTGTGGTGGATTTCGTGGAAATGCATCGCAGCTTTTTCGAGCCTTTGCATCCTTCTTTCTTTGAACTGACTACCGCCATGGCATTCGATTATTTTGCCCGTGAGAAAGTAGACGTGGCTATAATCGAAGTGGGGTTGGGTGGAAGACTGGACTGCACGAATATTATTCGTCCCGACTTATGTGTCATTACCAATATCAGTTTCGACCATATGCAGTTCTTGGGGGATACACTGCCCAAGATTGCTGCGGAAAAGGCAGGAATAATCAAGACGGGGATTCCCGTAGTGATAGGGGAAACGACACCTGAAACAAGGCCGGTTTTCGAAGAAAAAGCCAGAGCGGTCGAGGCTCCCATTTTTTTTGCGGAAGACGAGCAGCTTTTGGAAAAGACGGAGCGTGCCGATGACGGTGCTTATCTGTATCAGACCAGATATTATAAGAATCTGAAGGGAGAGCTTCGCGGATTATGTCAGGAAAAGAATACGAATACCTTGCTGGCAGCTTTGCGCCTGCTCATCAAGTCGGGCTATCGGATCGGTGATGCGGATGTCAGGAAGGGTTTCTCGCAGGTTTGCGAGCTGACGGGGCTGATGGGGCGTTGGCAGAAGCTGCGTGAGCAGCCCGCTGTGGTGTGTGACACCGGTCATAATGTGGGCGGCATATCTTATGTGGTGAAACAGCTTGCCATGCAGCGTTGCCGTACTTTGCGCATTGTGATAGGGATGGTGAATGATAAAGACATTACCGGAGTGCTGTCGATGCTTCCCAGGAATGCGCAGTATTATTTTACGCAGGCCAGTGTGAAAAGAGCGCTTCCGGCTGAAAAGGTTGAAGAGTTGGCTTCCGGATACGGATTGAAGGGAAACGTTTTTTCAGATGTCGGGAGTGCATACAGTGCGGCGCTTGCAGAGGCAGCTCCGGATGACTTCATTTTTGTCGGAGGAAGCAGTTTTATTGTGGCCGATTTACTTTCTTTAAACAAATAACCGTTCATCTTTTAGTAGAAAAGTTTGGGTTTTATGAAGAAAATCTTTTTATTTGCATAGTGTTTTGGATATGTGAATAAAAGATTTTTAATATATGAATGACACATTTTACAAAGAAGACAATTTAAGCGGTTTAAAAAGGTCTGATTTTCAAAAAAGTAATAGAGGGAAAGGAAACAGACTTGTTTATCTTGTCGAACAATTCGGGGGCTGAGGTCGCCGTTACGAATTATGGGGGTGCACTGCTGGCGGTAATGGTGCCTGATAAAGACGGCAAGCTGGCGAATGTAGTTCAAGGACATGACAGCATTGATCATGTCATCAACAGTCATGAGCCTTTTTTGAGTACGCTTATCGGACGTTACGGCAACCGCATTGCCAAGGGAAAGTTTACTCTTGACGGAAAAGAATATCAGTTGGCAATTAACAACGGTCCCAATTCGCTGCATGGCGGACCGACCGGCTTTCACAGCCGGGTGTGGGATGCCGAACAGACCAGCCGGCAAAGCCTTACGCTGCATTACCTTTCAAAAGACGGGGAAGAAGGTTTTCCGGGAAATTTGGATGTGACTGTGACTTATACGTTCACCGACGAGAATGAACTGATACTGACCTACAATGCCACAACAGACAAAAAGACGATTGTAAACCTGACACATCATGCGTTCTTTAGTCTTGCTGGTTTGGCGAATCCTACTCCTACTGTAGACAATAATGTCCTCACTTTGAATGCGGACTTCTATACGCCGATGGATGAAGTTTCCATTACGACCGGCGAGATTGCAAAGGTGGAAGGTACGCCGATGGATTTCCGCACGCCGCATACGGTAGGAAGCCGCATCAATGAACCTTTCCAGCAGCTGGTGTTCGGAGCGGGGTATGACCATTGCTATGTCTTGAATAAAAAAGAACCGGGTGAACTGGTCTTTGCTGCAAAATGTGTGGAGCCTGTGAGCGGGCGTTCGCTGGAGGTGTTCACAACCGAACCGGGAGTGCAGGTATATACGGCGAACTGGCATAATGGCTTTGAAGGCTATCACGGGGCCACTTTCCCGGCGCGCAGTGCAATCTGTTTCGAAGCGCAGCATTTTCCGGACTCGCCAAATAAAGGACATTTCCCTTCCGTTGTTCTTGACGCCGGGGATATGTACCATCAGGTAACCGTCTATAAATTCGGAGTTGAAAAATAATTTCCTTTTGATTATAAAACAAAATTCATTACACTTAAATTCTTAAACAAATCATGAATCAACAAAAGCAAAATGGCAAGGTCATCGCAATCGTCACTATGATTTTCCTTTTCGGTATGATTGCATTTGTTACTAATCTTGCTGCCCCAATGGGAATCGTATTGAAAAATCAGTTTTCTGTATCCAACGCGCTTGGAATGTTGGGTAATTTAGGTAACTTCATTGCATATGCGGTAATGGGAATCCCCAGCGGTATTTTATTGACAAAGGTGGGGTATAAGAAGACCGCCCTCATTGCAGTTGCCGTCGGCTTTATCGGTGTGGGCATACAGTATCTTTCCGGACATGCCAGCCCGTCTTCCGCTTTTGCCGTTTATTTGATAGGAGCTTTTGTGTCGGGATTTTCCATGTGCTTGCTCAATACGGTTGTAAATCCGATGCTGAACAAACTGGGCGGTGAAGGAAACAAGGGTAACCAGCTCATTCAGGTCGGAGGATCGTTCAACTCTGTAATGGCTACCATCACTCCGATGTTCGTAGGTATTCTGATTGCCGGTTCGGTTGAAAAGGCTACCATTTCTCAGATTTTCCCTGTCATGTATACGGCGATGGCGGTATTCGCGTTTGCTTTCTTCGTTCTTCTGTTTGTGAAGATTCCCGAACCGAAGACGTCTGAATCATCCGAGCCTATCGGCGTGCTGATAAAAGGAGTGCTTAGATTCCGTCATTTTGTGCTGGGTGCCATTGCCATCTTCGTGTATGTCGGAATTGAAGTTGGCGTGCCGGGCACATTGAACCTGTTCCTTACGGACCCTGTAGAAAAAGGAGGAGCTGGAATCAGTTCCACAATATCCGGTTTTGTTGTCGGCACGTATTGGTTGCTGATGCTTGTCGGCCGTCTTCTGGGAGCTTCATTGGGAGCTAAGGTGTCGAGCCGCGTTATGATGATCTTCACTTCCGGATTAGGTCTGATATTGGTATTCCTTGCCATATTCTCTTCTACCGCTTCATTGGTGAATTTGCCGGTGTTGCAGCAAAGCTCAACGGGAGGCTTGTCGTTCGGTATGGCTGAAGTTCCTATCAACGCGATGTTCCTGGTGCTTGTTGGCTTGTGTACTTCCATCATGTGGGGAGGAATATTCAACCTTGCGGTTGAAGGATTGGGCAAATACCTTGCTGCAGCTTCCGGAGTGTTTATGGTGTTGGTTTGCGGCGGCGGTATACTTCCTGTCATTCAGGGATGGCTGGCTGATGTGGCCGGTTTCATGAACAGCTATTGGGTAATCATTTTTGCATTGGCTTACTTGTTGTTCTACGGACTGGTGGGATGCAAGAATGTGAACAAAGACATACCGGTGGATTGAAAAATATGAAATGATGGGGGACGGACGGTTATTCCGGACTCCGTCATTTTGTTTTATATGAAATATTAACCTTTAATTTTTTATCATTATGGACATAGAATATGTAAGAAGTCGTTTTATCAAACATTTCGACGGCACGACGGGTTCAGTATACACATCTCCGGGACGTATTAATCTGATTGGTGAGCATACTGACTATAACGGTGGCTTCGTTTTTCCGGGAGCAGTGGACAAAGGCATGGTTGCTGAAATCAAGCCGAACGGAACAGACAAAGTTCGTGCTTATTCAATCGACCTGAAGGATTATGTTGAGTTCGGACTGAATGAGGAAGACGCTCCCAACGCAAGCTGGGCACGCTACATCTTTGGCGTGTGCCGTGAAATGATCAAGCGCGGAGTAGATGTGAAGGGATTCAATACAGCATTCTCCGGTGATGTGCCTCTGGGTGCGGGAATGTCTTCGTCTGCCGCTTTGGAATCGACTTATGCTTATGCCTTGAACGATCTGTTCGGTGACAATAAGATTGATAAATTTGAACTGGCTAAGGTGGGACAGGCTACAGAGCATAACTATTGTGGTGTAAACTGTGGTATTATGGATCAGTTTGCTTCTGTATTTGGCAAGGAAGGCCATTTGATCCGTTTGGACTGCCGTTCGTTGGAATATCAGTATTTCCCGTTTAAACCGGATGGCTACCGTTTGGTTCTGGTTGACTCTGTAGTGAAACATGAGTTGGCTTCGTCTGCCTACAACAAACGGCGTCAGAGTTGTGAAAATGTCGTTGCTGCCGTGCAGAAGATTCATCCGCATGTAGAGTATCTGAGAGATTGCAACATGGAGATGCTGAATGAGGTGAAAGCCCAGATCTCGGAAGAGGATTATATGCGTGCTGAATATGTGATTGAAGAAATTCAGCGTGTGCTCGATGTTTGTGATGCATTGGAAAGAGGCGACTATGAAACGGTCGGACAAAAAATGTATGAAACGCATCATGGCATGAGCAAACTGTATGAAGTGAGCTGTGAAGAACTTGACTTCTTGAATGATGTTGCTTTTGATTGCGGTGTAACCGGATCGCGCGTAATGGGCGGCGGCTTCGGTGGTTGTACAATCAATCTCGTGAAGAACGAACTGTATGAAACATTCATTTCTACGGCTAAAGAAAGATATAAAGAAAAATTCGGCCGCAGTCCGAAAGTTTATGATGTGGTCATCAGCGACGGTTCTCGCAAACTCTGTTAATTGTAAACATAATTTTAGTGGAGGTGCGCCAGGTGTGAAGGCGCACCTCTTTTTGTTCGCCCAGCACGAACATACTCTAACCGGTGCAAGTCCGTAACACGCCCGATAGCGGGAAGTGTATAGCCTAAGGCAAGGGTGTCCACCGTGAGTTGGAATCTGAAGGAAGCCGGCGGCAAACATCTGGCCTGACGTACAGAAACTTGATATAGGGATATTCAGTAAATATAATAAAATTAGCCAACTAATTCATACACAATGTATTGCGAATTAGTTGGCTTTTTTGTATCTTTAGATATTCCCCCGAAAATAAGGTTTGGCAGCCAAAACGGGGGAAATCCCCCAACAAAGATATGGCTAAGATACAAAATATTTCGGAAATACAGCCCACTTTGGGCTTTACAGAATTTGATGTTCTGGAAAAATATCGCAAGAGTTTTCATGAGAGTGAACTGGGCAGGCTTCACTCAGTTTTCCCGTTTGACCGTATGGCAAAAGCCATAGGCTTGTCAGAACAGCGTCTTGGACGCAGGAACATTTTTAGCCCTTCGGCAAAGATTGCCCTTATGGTCCTGAAAGCCTACACCGGATTCTCCGACAGACAGCTGGTGGAACATCTCAACGGCAACCTCCACTACCAGATGTTCTGCGGAATCATGACAGATCCGGCCTTTCCCATAACCAACTACAAGATAGTCAGTGCCATCCGCAATGAGATAGCATCCCGTCTTGATATTGACTCCCTTCAGGAGATACTGGCCTCCCACTGGAAACCATATCTTGAGAACCTTCACGTGTGCATGACTGATGCCACGTGTTATGGAAGTCACATGCGTTTTCCTACAGACATGAAACTGCTTTGGGAAAGTATTGAATGGCTTTACAGGCATATCTGCCGGCATTGTATGGATCTTGGGATAAGGCGTCCCCGTAACAAATATGCGGATGTGTCAGAGTCCTATCTTTCATACTGCAAGAAAAGAAAGAGGAAAGCCTCAAGAACACGGATGCTCAGGCAAACCGTATGATCAGACTCCTTGAAAAGCTCATCGTACAGAGGGATGAGATTCATAAGGAGTACGGGAGATCACTCAGATATACACAGGATTATCAGAAACGCCTTTCCATAATCAGAAAGGTTCTTGTACAGGAGAAGGAACTGTTTGAAGGCAGGAAGGTCAATGACCGCATCGTCAGCATCGACCGTCATTACGTACGTCCTATCGTAAGAGGCAAGGAAACAAAGTCTGTTGAATTCGGTGCAAAGGTTAACAACATACAGATAGACGGTATATCGTTTATCGAACACCTCTCGTTCAAGGCATTCAATGAGGGAATACGGCTGAAGGACTGTATCCGTATGCAACAGAAACTCATGAATGTCAGGGTTAGATGTGCGGCTGGAGATTCCATATATGCCAACAATGCAAATAGAAGGTTCTGTACAAAATATGGTATATCCACTTCCTTTTTACGCAAGGGAAGGGCGGCAAAGGATGAACCCTTGAGAAAGGTTCTCAGAAGTGAACTCTCCAAAGAAAGGGCCACCCGGCTTGAAGGAAGCTTCGGCACTCAAAAGCAACACTACTCACTCGCAAGAATAAAGGCCAGGAACAGGAAGACTGAAATCCTTTGGATTTTCTTTTCGAATACATACGGCAAATGCCGTACTGATGATAGACAAGGTCACGAGCAGAACAGCTAAAGCGGCATGACATGATTTTACAGACAGGAGCAGAAGAGGTCATCAGACTTCTTCCGGAACATCATGTCCAACAGATAGGATTATATGAAAAAACACAGAAAAAGGGCAATAATAATGGCATATAAAGTGATTATACTCTATCGACTTTATATGCCATCTTACTTTTTAGGGACATTTACTGAATATCCCTGATATAAGGCTAATGGGCATGGATGAGATTACAAAACAAGTCAAAGTCCGATAGCTATACGGAAATGCCCCGAGTAAATCAAGCAGGTATAAGATGGAAAGAGCATGTCCTTAACTGGGGAGGTCTCATGGACGTGCGGAGGATGAATTTCCGAAGTACGGAGTAAAGCCTGCCATGAGAAGTCAGCAGAGGCCATAGTACCCGATTTTTTTTCTCTACTCAACTCGGGGAAGGGCTGAACCATTAGTCAATTGAGCAGTAAATGAAAGTCACTCCATGAAGGGAAGAATGCAGAAAATACCGATGTCAATCGGTAGCCGCCCTCAAAATGATAGCACGGAATGCGAAAGCTATGAGGGGGTGCAGACTTTCATGGACATGACTGAAAACAACCTCAAGGAAGTGCAATTTGAACGTGGAAACCTATTGGAGTTCATCCTCTCGCCGTCGAACCTTAACCTTGCTTACCTGCAAGTTAAGCGCAATCACGGCAGTGGTGGAGTAGACGGACTGTCGACCGAGGGATTGGGCGGCTGTCTGAAAGAACACAAAGATGAACTTGTGGAATCCTTGAAATCGGGCAGATACCGCCCGAGTCCTGTCCTCCGTGTAGAAATCCCGAAGGATAATGGCAAGAAACGTCCGCTTGGTATCCCGACGGTAGTGGACAGGGTAATCCAACAAGCCATCAGCCAAATACTGATTCCCATCTATGAACGCCGGTTCAGCGACAACAGCTTTGGCTTCCGCCCCCATCGAAGCTGCCACAAGGCATTGAAACGGGCGCAGGAATATATCACCCAAGGTTATAAATACTGCGTGTGCCTTGACCTTGAAGGCTTCTTCGACACGGTGAACCACGCCATGCTGATAAGGATACTGTCCCGCACCATACGTGACGGACGTGTAATATCCCTCATCCACAAGTACCTTACGTCAGGCGTCATGGTCAGACGCAGCTATGAGGAAAGTGTGGAAGGTGTTCCCCAAGACGGTCCGTTAAGCCCTCTGCTGGCAAACATCATGCTTAACGAACTCGACAAGGAACTCGCCCGCAGGGGTCACAAGTTTGTCCGCTATGCAGACGACTGCATGGTACTAGTCCGTAGCAAGCGTGCAGCAGAACGCGTTCGTGAGAGCATCGCCGCTTTTATCGAATCACGGCTTCACCTTAAAGTGAACCGGGAAAAGACAGAAGTGGCCTACGTGGGCAGGGTGAAGTATTTGGGTTACTCCTTCTATGTGATGAACGGGCAATGCCGTCTGCGCCTGCATCCCAAGTCAGTTGCTAAGATGAAAGCTAAACTGAAAGAGCTGACCTCAAGAAGTAAGGGTTGGGGATACGCAAGACTGAAAGACAGGCTGACCCGATTCATCAATGGTTGGATGAACTACTTTAAATTGGCTGATATGCGTAACATCCTCCAATCGACGGATGAGTGGCTCCGTCACAGAATACGGAGTTATGTCTGGAAGAGTTGGAAGAAGGTCGGCGCAAGGTTCAAGAATCTCGTGAGATGTGGCATAGACAGGTGGCGGGCTTGGCAATGGGCCAATACCCGTGGTGGGTATTGGAATACGGCAGGAAGTCCGATACTATGCCGGGCCATGAATAACGAGAGGCTAAAACTTCAAGGCTACCCTTGCCTTGTGGACTTATATGTCAAATTGCATCAGCACTAAGGAACCGCCGTATGCCGAACGGCACGTACGGTGGTGTGAGAGGTCGATAAATACGAAAGTAGGAGATAAATGCCTATGATTAGTATTTACCTCCTACTCGATTATTCCTGTATCAGCGGAAGTTGTTCGAGCATTTGTTTGATGCGTATGGCTGTACGTGGCATGGGTTCGGCTACGGTGAGTCCGACCACTTCTTTTTCCTTCGCAATGTCATTTATGACGCGCACCACTTCCGTCATTTTCATTCCGCCGGGTATAATGCCTACTGCCGCGACAATTTCTGCCGGGTCGAGCACATCCATGTCAAAATGGATGACGACTTTGGATGCGTTGCACGCATTCAGCCATTGCGTATTTCATCGCTGTTCTCTTTCGTTTCTTCCGGTGTGAGGTGTTTGATGCCGTATTGCTTTTGTCTTTTCTTTTATTTCGTCCCTTTTCCCAGTCGCGGAGTCCGACAAACAGGATTTTTGACGGGCTTATCTGAGCCGGAAGTCTGGAAAGAATTTTCCGGTCACCGATTCCCATGCATGCGGTTACGGCCATGGCATGGTATCCCGAGTAGGCGTCCCCTGGGAGTGTGATGTCGGGATGTGCGTCGATCCAGATCATGGCTACGTCGTTGGGGTATTTGTTTGCCAGGTAAGTGAATGGTACAACGCTTGCCGAGCACTCTCCTCCAAGTGTGACAATTTTGTCGGGATTCTGAATGTTCAGGATATCGAGAGCGGCCTGTGTCTGTATGGAGATAATGTCACGGTCCATTATGCCTTCTGTCACTTTTCGCTCAATGAGTTCAGTTGTTACGGGAACGGTAAACGTTTCTTGTTTTTGTCCTGGAACGAGAAAATCCAATATCTGCGCACCCAGAAAATAACCGCGTGCCGCAAGGCCGGGATCGCTTATTTCCGGAATCCAGCGGGTGATATCTCCTCCTTGCCATTGTGGATAGATCAGACGGATTGTTTTCATGTTTTGACTATTTTATATACAAACTTAGTTGGTTTAAATTTTTCTGTTACGTAAGAGCCGTTGTTTTAAATTTTCCAATAACCTGAGCGGCATTTAAACGGACAGGCTCTAATGCTGCCGGCTTTCCTTTGTGTTTGTGGAATTATGTATGCAAAGATAGGATTTTGTTTCTTAACTTCACTGACTGTCGGCAGTCTGTCATATCCGTTTTCTGTTTCTGTAATCGGTTGGCGAAACTCCGCAGTGTTTCTTGAAATAGCGTCCGAAGACCGACTGGTCGGGAAAGTGCAGCTGATAGGCAATTTCCTTGATGCTGAGTCTGGTCTGCAGCAAGTAGTGTTGTGCTTGCAGCAGGGTGAATGTTTCTATCCACTGAATAGCGGTGCGTCCTGACTGATTTTTGACAATTGTGGAAAGATAGTTGGGCGAGAGGTGCTGCTCTCTTTGCATAAAAGGTTACGGAACGCTCTTCATTGCAGTTGCGGAAGACAGACATAAGAAAGCGGTTGAATATCTTTTCTTCACGGTTTTGGGGAAGTTCTTCTATTGTCGTGCAGTTGAAATAAATTTCGAGCACCTCAAGGCAAAGGGCTTGCAGCAGAGCCTGCACCAGTGTATGAAGCAATCGGACAGAACGCGGCTTCTCGGCTTTCCGAAGCAGTTCGGTGCGTGCAGTCAGCATCTCCACAGCCTGCTCCAGCCTTTGACATTCGGCCGTTCCCAGTTTCACGCAGGGATGAGAGCGGATGGCGAAACGTTCTGCCGCGGGTATGTTTGACAAGGCAGACTGAATTGTATCCAGCTCTCCTTCCATGAGGCATCCTTCGATATTATCCGTATGGCGTATGATGCGTATAAATGTATAAGGGGTGTAGAGGCACAGTACGCCTGCTTCAATGTGAAAGCTGTGATTGTCCAGCAGTATGTCGGCTTCTCCTTTCCGGCATAAGAAGAAGCCGTATTTGTTTTGCGATACGGTAGCATCATTTGCCAAAAGCTGTCCTATGTCCAGCATCTGATAGGCTGTCTGTTCCATGACGATTTTTTTTATTTGTACGCAAATTAACCAATAAGATTGATATATCCGTTATTTTTCATCGTTTATATTTTCTTTTATCGTTGAAATTGCACAATTGCTCCCATAAATTGCACCTCCTTGCAGCTGTAAACCGGACTAACTTTGCCTGCAAACAACAAGAAAATGTAAAGTCATGAAGTATCTGCTTTTATTGGTATGTTTGTTCTTTTGTTTGCCGGATGTTTACGGGCAGACAAAGACGTATTCGTTGAAAGAATGTGTGGAAACAGGGATCCGCAACAACCTTTCGTTGAAAAACAGCCGGTTGTCTGTGCTGAAAAGCAAAACGGCTTTAACCCAAAGCCGTTCCCGGCTGCTCCCTGTATTGTCTGCTGATTTTCGAATGGCGGACTACCTGATGAAACCTGCCAATGTGACCACCGGCACACTGCTGGGCAATGATTTTCCCGACGATCCGACGTGGCAGAAAATCCAGAGTATGCAGTATGCCATGACAGCAGGGATTCAGTTCGGTATGCCTCTCTATAACCAGACGGTGCTTTCAGCCGCGAAGGTTGCCCGTACGGTTCAGGAAATCAGTACCTTGTCGTACGAGAAAGCCGTGGAAGACCTGACCGTACAAGATTGGCAATGTTTATTATTTGGCGCAAGCTTCCTTGGAACAGCAAAATCTGCTGGACGAAAATATCCGCCGGATGGAGAAGCTTTGCACCATTGCTGAAGAACTGTATAAGGGCGGAGTTGTGCTGGAGGTAGATTTGACCCGTGTGCAAATCAGTCTGAAAAGCCTTGCGGCGCAGCACGACCAGTGCATTACGCTTCACGAACAGCAATTGAATCTGCTCCGTTTCCTGCTCGACCTTCCTCCCGAGGCGCCGCTGGAGGTCAGTTCCATGCCTTCTGAGGTGGCCTTGCTTCATACGGCGGGCATCAGCCGTTCCCTGCCGGAACTGCAGTTGCTGTCTGCCAGGCAAAAACTGGCGGACCGGCAAATCAAGGCGGTACGTGCCGGATATATCCCTTCCATCTCGTTGGGCGGACAGTTGGGAGCAGTAGGCTATCAGGAAAAGCTTCACCATTATTTTCATACGTCGGGCGAAACCCACAACTGGTTCGGCAACACGTACCTTGCTCTGTCGGTGCACATCCCAATATTCGACGCCAATGACAAACGGCTGAAAGTGCGCCAGTACCGGTACGACAGGCAGCAGGCGGAAACTTTCTTTGATATGCAGCGCAAGCAGCTGGAGAAGGAATACGCTGACGCATCGCGGCTGCTCCGTCATAACCTGGAGGTTTTCCGCACCCAAAAAGACAGTTACCGTCAGGCGGAAGATGTATATGCCGTTACTGAAGAAAAATACAGGGAAGGAGTGGCGTCCATGACGGAACTGCTGCAAGACGAGATGCGGCTCCGTGCCGCACAGTCGGCCTGTGTGCAGGCGCATTGTCAGTGTAACATGGCCCAGCTTGCCCTGCTGAAACTCGCTGGAAGTCTGGACTGTTTTACCCGGTGAGGCGGCAAAATATTGGATGTTCTGAAAACAAAACAAATAGATACGATTTATATGGAAACAACAGCGAATACCCGAAAACAAGAATCCGGAAAAAGATTCACGATGAAAAAGGCGGCCGGCATTGCAGGACTTTGCCTTGCGGCCTGGGGATTATGGAGTATGAGCCGGATTCGCCGGAGAACGCCTTTAAGAACGACCATGCCCGGACGTTGCTGATGCCTGTGATCTACTGCTACATCCTCTGCATCGTGCAGTTCAGCAACTACGTGTCGGCATGGGTGGCATACGAGTTCCGCTGGGAGTACACCTATCTGCTGGTGGCAGGCATGATGCTGGCCGCCGTATTTCTGGTGTCGTTCACCTTTTGTCCGGCTCCTGCGCACCGCTATCATTTGCCGTGGCGTTTGCTGCCGGACGCTCTGTTGCTGACGGTGGCGATGGGAGCGTTCTGCTATATCATGGTATTCGGAAAAACCTATGACTGGTTCGATCACCGATCGATGCGCGCGGCATGGGCAGTGATGCTTGTCGGCGGAGGTGCGTTCTTGTGGCTTTCTGCGGCTGTGCGTCAGAAACGGGTGCTGGAGCTGGGCATCTTCCGCTACCGTTACACGTGGTACGGCATCGGCATTTTTCTCCTGCTGATGCTGGTCAACAGCAGCACCCTGTTCGTTACCACCTATCTGAAAATGTCTACCGCTTCCGGCAACCTGGAGAGTGCCGCTGTTTCCTGCTGGGCGATTCCGGGCTGCGTGGCGGGACTCGTCTTTATGCTGGTATGCGTGTTTCGGGGCGTGCATTTCCGTTACATCTATGCTGCAGGCTTTCTGCTGATGCTGGGTGCCAATCTGTATATGTATTTCCATTACCAGACGATGGGCGTGTACGGACATATCATACCCCCGACACTGCTTCATTACTCCGGTATGCTTGTGCTGTATTCCGTGACCTGCGCTTTTGCCATGAAGCATCTGCCCGTACGCTATTTCGCTACGTGGCTGTTTCTGATGGTGGCGGTACGCAATGTGGCAGCTCCAGCTGTCGGAACTTCTGTGTATGGCAACTGGCTTCAGGAACGGCAGCAGCACTATATCACTCGCCTGGCACAGGATGTCCGGAGCGATAGTCCGCAGTTCGCTGCCCGGTTCATGCAGGCATCCCGTTTGGGGAAACAGCAAGGGAAAGACGAGGTAGAAGCTTCCCGCCTGGCATCCGTTCTGATGAAGGGGCAGGTTTCGCTGCAAGCCACGCTGGTGGCTATGAAAGACATCACCGGATCTACGATATGGATTTGCCTGGGAAGCACCTTTGCGGTGCTGCTGATGCCTTATCACCGAAAAGAAAGAACATAAACTACAGTGTATGGACAATCAATCATATAGAAAAATGGAACAGAAGAAACAGACGGTTCTCGATGCGATACAGAAAAGCGAAGGGAACATTGATTTTTATGGTCTGAAAGAAACGACCGGGATGGAAGCCATCGAATTGTTTTCTGTCGTTGAAGCCTTGGCGAAAGAAAACCGCATATTGATGCGCCTGAATCATTTGGACGAAGGGACATATTGTTATAAGTCCAGCGGTGACGTTCTGTATGAACGCTTCATGGATTTGCTGTTTGCCCATCACGGGAAAAGACGCAGCGTGGCGTTCTATGCCTCACGGTTGTGTATCACTCCCAAATACTTGTGCTGCATCGTCAAGAAGACGAGCGGAAAAACACCGACAGAGTGGATAAACGAAACGACCGTAAGGGAAATAGAATACACGCTCTGTCATACCCGGGCTTCCATCAAAGAAATTGTCTGCGAATTGGGATTCTCGAACCTTTCGAACTTCGGCAAATTCTTTAAGGCACATAAAGGCATGTCGCCCAGAATCTATCGCATGGTGCACTGCAATGTAGGATCTTTTTGATAGCATAGCTTATGGATAAAAGTACGATTGGAGAAAATGCAGGTATTGTATGGCGTACACTGCATGACAATACGTTTTCTTGGGAAGAACTTCTGAGACATACGGGCTTGAATCCGCTCGAACTGGCGTGTGCCGTCGGCTGGCTGGCCCGTGAAGACAAAATAACCGTTTCTTATCGGAACGGAATCTTGCACTTCGGCACGTATCACGAAACATACTACTGAAAAGCTGTTGCCTGAGCCGGAGGCAAGGCGCAGTGCGGCATTGCGGCAAGCGGCATTGCGGCAAGCGGCATGAAGCATTGTGTCTGCTTTTGTGCCGTTTCTTGCGGGCTGCCGTGTCCGGAATATGCCTTTGTGGGGACCGATTCCTTATCTCCAGGCTGGAGATTTATATCTTTAGCCTGGAGATGCAAATCTTCAGCCTGAAGATGCATGTCTTCAAGCTGAAGACAGATAATTGTACCGGACGTTTTAAGTTTGTCTGCCCGCAAAGCAGCCTGCACTCTTCTGCGAAATCGGATCTGTTGAATGTCAGCGGTTTCAGTCCGCTTTAATTTGCCTGCTTCAATTTGTGCGTTTTTTTCGTTTATTCGGAGAAATATTGTAACTTTGCGCATCAATCGTGAATTATATAAAACGTTACAGATATGAACATTTCTTATAATTGGCTGAAAGAGTACGTCGATTTCGACCTGACTCCCGATGAAGTGGCAGCCGCTCTTACATCCATCGGTCTGGAAACCGGCGGGGTAGAAGAAATACAATCAATAAAAGGAGGTCTGGAGGGCCTTGTGGTCGGAGAAGTTCTGACTTGTGTGCCGCATCCCAATTCTGACCACATGCACATTACAACCGTTAACCTGGGTGGGGGAGAGCCTGTTCAGATCGTGTGCGGAGCTGCGAATGTGGCTGCCGGACAGAAGGTTGTCGTTGCTACAATCGGGACCAAGCTTTACGACGGCGATGAATGCTTCACCATCAAAAAGTCCAAGCTGCGCGGCGTGGAGTCAAACGGAATGATCTGTGCCGAGGATGAAATAGGAGTGGGCACGAGCCACGAAGGTATCATCGTGCTTCCGGAAGACGTTGTTCCGGGAACGCCGGCCAAAGATTACTATAACATAAAAAGCGACTACGTGCTGGAGGTGGATATCACGCCGAACCGTGCCGATGCCTGCTCGCATTACGGTGTGGCCCGCGACCTGTATGCCTGGCTGATTCAGAACGGGCGTCAGGCTACGTTGAAACGCCCGTCGGTGGATGCCTTCAAGGTAGACAGCCATGACATGGATATCGACATTGTTGTAGAAAATGCCGAAGCCTGTCCGAGATATGCCGGAGTCGCCATTAAAAACGTTACGGTGAAGGAAAGTCCGGAGTGGCTGCAGACGAAATTGCGTACAATCGGTTTGCGTCCGATCAACAACATTGTGGACATCACAAACTATATTCTGCATGCCTACGGACAGCCGATGCACTGTTTTGACGCCGACAAGATAAAAGGCGGCAAGATTGTTGTCAAGACCGTTCCCCAAGGAACCAAGTTCGTTACGCTGGACGAGGTGGAGCGGACGCTTTCCGACCGTGACCTGATGATATGCAACGCGGAAGAGCCGATGTGCATCGCCGGAGTTTTCGGCGGACTGGATTCGGGCACGACCGAACAGACTAAAGATGTGTTCCTCGAAAGTGCCTATTTCCATCCTACCTGGGTGCGTAAGACCGCCCGCCGTCATGGACTGAGCACCGACTCTTCGTTCCGCTTTGAGCGCGGCATCGATCCTAACGCCACGATTTATGCCCTGAAGGAGGCAGCTCTGCTGGTGAAAGAACTGGCGGGAGGAGAAATCGCCTCTGAAATCAAGGACAATTATCCGGCTCCGATTGCCGACTTCCCCGTAGAGCTGACATATGCCTATGTAAACGGGCTGATCGGTAAAGATATTCCGAAAGATACGGTCAAACGTATCGTATCGATGATGAAGGCTACGCGCAAGAACAGTCTCCTCTTCCAGGAACTCTCGAAGTATCCGGCCGTGAGCCGCGACCTGGCGCTGCTGGTCGATGCCAACGTGGAGTTTGCTCAGATAGAACAGATCGCGCGACAGACGGAGAAGAAACTCCTCAAGCAGGTGGTGCTCTTCGACGTCTATCAGGGCAAGAACCTGCCCGAGGGCAAGAAGAGCTATGCCGTCAACTTCATCCTGCAGGACGAGAGCCGCACGCTGACCGACAAGGCCATCGAAGCCATCATGCAGAAGCTGATGAAGAATCTCACGACCAAGCTCCACGCGGAATTGAGATAGACAGGAAAGCTAAAGGCAAGAACATATACAACAAAAACAAAGAATAAGATAAATTCATGGGAAGAGCTTTTGAATATCGCAAGGCTACCAAGCTGAAGCGATGGGGTCACATGGCCCGCACGTTCACCAAACTGGGTAAGGAAATCGCTATCGCCGTGAAGGCTGGCGGTCCGGAACCGGAGAATAACCCGCGTTTGCGCGCCTTGATCGCCACTTGCAAGCGCGAGAACATGCCGAAGGACAACATCCAGCGCGCCATCAAGAACGCGGAAACTTCATGCCCCGACCAGCTTTGCAAGGCTTTGCGCCAGTGTGCATTGGACGAAGGCCGGTGACGCAGGTGAGGCTTTCGGACACAAGGGCACAAAGTTCGGCGTATTTTTACTGGAACAGCTTGTTTGCGTTTCCTGCGGCTTTGTGCCTTTGCGTTCGTTTTTATGTGTTCTGATGGTTTGTCTGAAGAAGGATGTATCAGCCGATCTTGCTTATTTTTTTCAGCTTTTCTTCATCGATGATTTTTATTTTACGGCCGTCGATGGTGATGAGCTTTTCCGACGCAAAGTTCGACAAGGTGCGTATGGCGTTGGACGTTGTCATGTTCGACAGGTTGGCGAGATCTTCTCTTGAGAGGTAGATGCTGAGCGTGCATTGGTCTTCTTCTACACCGTATGTTTCTTTCAGGAACAGCAGCGATTCAGCCAGACGTCCGCGAATGTGTTTTTGGGTAAGGTTGACTGTCCGTTCGTCAGAAATGCCCAAATCTTTCGACAGTTGTTTGATGAAGAACATGGCCAGCTGGGCATTGTCGAGTATGAGTTCGACAATGACAGGCATAGGAATCAGACAGATGGTGCACGGCTCGAATGCAGCCGCGGCAGTTACGAAATTTTCTTTGGCAAAATACGCCCGATAGGCGAAATACTCCTTGTTCTTGATGACGCGGATAATCTGGCTTCTCCCGCCTACTCCGTCTTTGTATATTTTTACTTTTCCGCTCAGCAGGCACATCAAGTTTTCCGGCGTTTCCCCCTCGCAATAAATCGTTTCGTTTTTTTTGTATTTTTGAATTGTAAAGTTCTTTGCGAGCAACTCTTTTTGAGCTTGCGTCAAAGGTTGCCATAAATCGGGTATGCTTTCGGCAATTTCAGTTTCTGTTAGTTCCTTTTTTACCATAAGATGTTACAAAACCATGTTATATGGCACAAAGGTAGTAAGAATATCTTTAAAATATTCTTTTTTCATTGTAAAAAATGCCTTTAAAATGTGGCTTTGTTATATATTTGTCACTGATTATGTGCCGAATCAGAATTTTTAACATATTGGCTTTGGTGGCAGCGCTGGCGTTTGGCTTCATTGCCGTTCCGGCGAGAGGGGGAACGTTTGGCAGCGGGAACAATAATTCCCGGATTACACCCGATTCGGTGTTGAACCATATATTTGACGCCGCTGCGGAACATGCCTCGAAGGTGAAAAGCTATAAGAGCGAGTTGTATCTTAAAGGCAACCTGAAAGTGCATAAGCAGAATCGGATAATCAAATATTTGCCGTCGATGTTCCGCCTTGAAAAGGGCGTGAAGGAGTATCTTTATGAATCGGTCAGCGACCTGCATTTCACGGCTCCGAATATTATAGACCGGAAGGTGAGGGCTGTGTCTACCACGTTTCCCAGCGTGCGCGGAGAGGCTTTTGACATCATCGACTATATGCGCTTCAATATCTATGCGCCTTCGCTTATGGGCGACCGCCTTATATCGCCGTTCAATCGTGAAGCGCGGATGCATTATCGCTATGCGTTGGAGGATGTGGTGTATCAGGCTGGCGGACCTGTCTACAAGATCAGGGTTACTCCGCGGTACAAGAGCACGCAGCTGGTTGAAGGGGTGATATGGGTTTCGTCGGCCGACTGGACCATCCGTTATCTGGATTTGTCGGGGAAATATGATCTGGTTGGATTTCGGGTAGCGATGCAAATGGGCAATACGGAAAAGACCAGGTATCTGCCGGCTGTGATGGATCTTGACCTGCATTTCAAGTTTCTCCGCAATCACCTTGAAATGCGCTATACGGGATGGATGAAATATACGGAGGTAGTGTTCCGCAAGCCGGGCGAAGAAATTATACCGCGGAAAAACAAAAGTGATTATGATTTGACCGCTTCTTACACGCTGACTTCTGACACTAGCAGTCTGGTCATGTTAAGAGATTCGTTCGACCGTATCCGTCCCATTCCTTTGGAAGCGGCGGAGGATTCGCTGTACAAAAGCTTGGATTACAGGCTGCGGACGCACAAGGCTGATTCCTCTAAAGCCGAAGGGCCGCTGAAGAAAAGCCTTGTATTCTGGGGGCAGATCGGAGATGCCCTCATCAGCAGCTATAACGTAGACCTCTCGAAGGTGGGCAACATATCCTGTTCGCCTATCATCAATCCCCTGCTCGTGAGCTACAGCCACCGCAATGGAATCTCCTACCGGCAAGTGTTTAAGTACAATAAACTGTTTCATGACGGCAAGCTTCTGCGTATTGCTCCGCAAATAGGCTTCAACTTTACGAAGAAGGAATTGTATGGAAAGGTGGATGTGGAGTATGTGTACAATCCGGCAAGACACGTGTGCCTTTGAGCTTCATGCCGGAAACGGTAACCGGATTTACAGCAGTGTGGTGCTTGACCAGCTGGAGCAGATGCCTGACAGTACGTTTTCTTTTGACGGACTTGAACTTGACTATTTCAAGGATATCTATGTGGACGTGTCGCACAACTTCGAGATTGTCAACGGCCTTCGTCTGTGGACCGGACTTTCGATGCACTGGCGTTATACGAAAAGCACGCCGGAAGTGGAAACGCGGGTCCGTTCCAAATACAACAGTTTCGCTCCCCGCATCCGCGTGGAATGGACTCCGGGCATGTATTACTATATGAACGGAAAGCGGAAAATCAATGTCGGCTCTCTTTATCCGACTTTCATGCTGGACTATGAAAGGGGCATCCGTCTGTTGAAGAACTCGGGTACATACGAGCGGATAGAACTTTCCATTGAGCAGAATATCCGTTTGCGCAATGTGCGCTCACTTTCGTATCATGTAGGTGGGGGTATGTTTACAGACCAGTCGGATATGTATTTCGTCGATTATGCGCATTTCTCCAATCTGAATCTTCCTCAGGGGTGGAATGATGATATCGGAGGAACTTTTCAGACGCTTGATGGCCGCTGGTATAACGCTTCAAGCCATTATATACGGGGAAACTTTACTTATGAGGCTCCGTTTATTCTTCTTTATCCAGTGAGCAAGCTGCTTTCGTTTGTGCAGAAGGAGCGCATCTATGCGGGCGTTCTTTTCATGCCTCATCTGAATCCTTATTTGGAATTCGGATACGGCTTTGCCACGCATATATTCGATGCCGGTATCTTTATCGGAAATGAAAAAGGTAAATTTACATCTGTAGGATGCAAATTTACCTTTGAACTGTTCAATGACAATAACAGATGATGCCGGGATTATACCAGTTCATCGGATGTATAGCTTTGAGGCAGCGGGCGGCAGTTGTATCCTGATGCCATGATTTCCCCGTAGGCACCGGCCGAGCGGATGGCGAAAAGGTCGCCGCGGCGGGCCTTGTTCAGGTCGATGGCCTTTCCGAATACATCGGATGATTCGCAGATCGGCCCCACGACATCGTATGCCTCTGCGGGCTCTTCCGATGTGATGTTTTCGATTTTATGGTATGCCTGGTACAGTGCCGGGCGGATGAGGTCCGTCATGCCTGCATCAACGATGGCAAACTGTTTGTTTGTCCCTTGCTTTACGTAGATTACTTTTGTAATCAGGCTTCCGCATTGGCCTACAACCGATCGTCCCAGTTCGAAGTGCAGCGTCTGTTGCGGACGCAGCCGCAGGTGTTTGTGGTATGTTTCGAAATATTCGGCAAAAGCAGGGACAGCCTGTCGGTTCGGATGCATATAGTCGATACCCAGACCTCCTCCCACATTGATGTGTTCTACAATGATCTGGCGTGCATAAAGCTTCTTCTGAAGTTCGTTTATGCGGTTGCAGAGAGCGATGAAATCCCCCATATCCATGATTTGCGAGCCGATATGGAAGTGCAGCCCGCAGAATTTGACGTTCTTCATTTCCAGCGCACGGTCGATGACGTAATCCATGTCTTTCATGCTGATTCCGAACTTGTTTTCCGCCAGTCCGGTTGTGATGTTGGCATGTGTGTGTGCTCCTACGTCCGGATTGATCCGGAAAGCGATGCGCGCCGTCTTGTTTTTAGCTGCTGCAAGTTCGTTGATGACTTCCAGTTCGGGAACAGACTCTACGTTGAAGCAGAAGATATCGTAATCAAGTGCAAGGTTAATCTCCTTGTCTGTTTTGCCCACTCCGGCAAAGACAATCTTGCCGGCAGGGAATCCGGCTTTGATGGCCGCCTTGATTTCTCCTCCGCTTACGCAGTCGGCGCCCAGTCCGCTTTCTCGTATGATGCTAAGGATTTTTGGATTTGCGTTTGCTTTCACGGCATAATGCACGTGATATTTGCCATATTTCCCGGCTTCGGAACTGATGGTCTTGAGCGTATTGCGCAGCAAGTTCGTGTCGTAGTAATAAAACGGAGTTTCCAGTTCGCGGAATTTGTTTACGGGGAATGTTCCTTTCATATGTCTTTAAATTTACTTGTTTTGTATAATGTATTGCTATAAGTCAGAACGCGTTGCCGCTTGTTCGCAGTAAAACGGATGTTTTATTGGCTCCGTTGCTTTGTGTCTGGTCCGGCGTAATTTCTAGCCGTTGAAAAGGAGGCTTTGCAAAAAGAGCGGATGATGCGGCAGTCAACCGTTTCATCCGCTCCGCATGTCACATCATGTGAGTGGTTTATTTGTGATTGAAAAGCACGTCGCTTAATGACTGGAGTGCACGTTGCTTGTCCGACTCACGGATCAGGAACGAAATATTGTAGTTGCTGCCTCCGTATGAAATCATGCGCACCGGAATATCGCGCATGGCATCAAGCGCTTTGGCTTCGAAGCCGACATTTTCCCATTCTAAATCACCCACGACGCAGACAATGCACATGTCATCGTCTACCGTAACTGTTCCGTATTTTTTCAGGTCGTTTACGATTTCATTCAGGTGTTTGGTGTTGTCTATCGACATCGACACACCCACCTCGGAAGTGCAGACCATATCAATGGCTGTCTGGTAGCTTTCGAATATCTCAAAGACCTTGCGGAGGAATCCGTGTGCAAGCAGCATACGGCTTGACTTGATTTTAATTGCCGTGATGTTGTCCTTGGCGGCAACAGCCTTGATCTTTCCCTTTTCTGTGTCGTTTGAAATCAGCGTTCCCGGAGCCGACGGTTCCATCGTGTTGAGCAGGCGTACAGGGATATTTGCATATTTGGCTGGCTGTACACAAGTGGGATGCAGGATTTTTGCTCCGAAATAGGCTAGTTCTGCAGCTTCTTCAAAATGAAGCTGGCGTACCGGCGACGTTTTGTCCACGATACGCGGATCGTTGTCATGCATGCCGTCGATGTCAGTCCAGATCTGGATTTCAGAAGCATTGATTGCCGCTCCGATAAGTGAGGCGGTATAGTCGCTTCCGCCGCGCTGCAGGTTGTCGATTTCTCCATAAGCGTTGCGGCAGATGAATCCTTGTGTAATGTATATTTCATATCCGGCGTTCGCTTCTAGCTGCGCGTCAAGCTTTTCGCGGATATAAGTCAGGTCAGGTTCGCCGTTCTTGTCCGTGCGCATGAACTCAAGCGCCGGAATCAGTACGGCTTTCACTCCCCTGTTCGCACAGGTAGTTGGTAACCATGTTCGTAGAGATTATTTCTCCTTGAGCCAGGATTACTTTTCTTCGAACAAAGTGAAGATATCTTTGGTGTATGAGCGAATATAGTCGAATACAGCTTTGACAAATTCCAGGGTCTTCTGTTTATATTCTTCCGTAGAATATAACTCATCAATATGCTGTTTGTATTTGGCCTCCAGTCTGTTGATGATTTCATTCGCGCCCTCTGGATTTTTCTTGTACAGATAATCCGAAATTTCAACTAGTGTGTTGGTTGTTCCCGACATGGCGGAAAGAACTACAATTTTCTGTTCGCCGTCAGTAATTAATTTGGCAACATCTTTCATTCTTTGTGCAGAACCTACCGATGTTCCTCCAAACTTTAAAACTTTCATTTTACGTTTCGAATTTAATTGTTTGTGAATATAATTTGCCGCAAATTTACGAATAAATTGCTGATTGCCGGTTTTTTCGGGTAAAAATCATTTCCTGCTTTGTCTTTTTTATGAATTGTGCATTGGATTGAAGCGGTGTTGTTCGCACCGGTATACTTTCCCTGGAAATTCGTTCAGCAGATTCAGGTTGTGGGTCGTCATGATGATGGCCGATCCCTGGCTGCATATTTCTTTCAGCAGTTCCACGATTTTCCGTCCGGTTTCCGCATCCAGATTGCCGGTCGGTTCATCAGCGAGAATAATGTCCGGCCTGTTGAGTATCGCCCGCGCAATGACAATGCGCTGCTGTTCTCCTCCCGACAGCTCGTTTGGCATTTTGTATCCTTTGGTTTCCATGCCTACTTGTGTCAGCACTTCCTGAATCCGGTTTTCGATTTCCATCTTGTTTTTCCATCCGGTCGCTTTCAGAACGAACTTCAGGTTTTCATACACAGTCCGGTCTGTCAGCAGTTGGAAATCCTGGAAAACGATTCCCAGCCTTCTTCGGAGGGAGGGGATGTCTTTTTGTCTGATGCTCTGCATGTCGTGTCCCAGCACGTTGGCCTCGCCCTGCTTTATCTCTACTTCTCCATAGATGGTTTTGAGGAATGTAGACTTTCCGCTTCCCACTTTTCCGATCAGATAGACGAATTCTCCTTGTTTCAGTTCGAAGTCGATTCCTGTCAGGATAATCTGGCCTTGAAGTTCGATTTCTACATTTTTATACGATATGATTGTCTGGTTCTCCATATTCACACCCGAATCAATGTTTTTTCCAGGTTGCACTGTGGCGTTCTTTCAGTTCCCGTGCCAGGTCTTCGATGCGGTAGCCTTTCGAGGTGAGCAGCACGATCAGGTGGTAAAGCAGATCTGCTCCTTCATAAATAAGCCGTTCGTCTGTGCCGTTGCATGCTTCGATGATTGTTTCCACGGCTTCTTCGCCAACTTTCTGTGCCATTTTGTTTACGCCCGACTTGAAAAGGCTGGTTGTGTATGAGTTTTCAGGCATTTCTTCGTGGCGTTTGTCTATGAAGTCTTGCAGTTCTTTCAGAAACATGATGTCCTGCTCATTTTTTTCTCCCCAGCATGTATCCGTTCCCTTGTGGCAGACCGGTCCGCACGGATTTGCCATGACCAGCAGGGTGTCGTTGTCGCAGTCGGCTTTGATGGACACGACGTTCAGAAAGTTTCCGCTTTCTTCCCCCTTGGTCCAGAGGCGTTTTTTCGTGCGGCTGAAAAAGGTTACTTTGCCTGTTTCGACAGTCTTTTCGTAAGCTTCTTTATTCATGAATCCCAGCATCAGTACTTTCTGTGTGCTGTTGTCCTGGATTATGGCCGGAATCAGGCCGTCCATTTTATCGAAATCTAGTTCCATCATATATGTTCTGTTTTTTAATTATATTCTTATGTTGATGCCTTCACGGCAAAGATACTTTTTTAGTTCGGGTATTGGAATTTCTCCGAAGTGAAAAACGCTTGCAGCCAGTGCCGCATCGGCTTTTCCTTTTGAGAAAGCGTCGCGGAAGTGTTCCATTTTTCCGGCTCCTCCTGATGCGATGACAGGTATTGTGAGCAAATCAGAAAGTTTTGCCAAGGCTTCGTTGGCGTATCCTGTTTTCACTCCGTCATGGTCCATGCTGGTGAAAAGTATTTCTCCAGCCCCGCGGTCGTTGGCTTCGTGCGCCCATTCGAAAAGCTGCCGTTCGGTTTCAACCCGTCCCCCGTTGAGGTAACATTTCCATCCTTGTGGGGTTTGTCGGGCATCAATGGCCACGACGCACACTTGCGAGCCGAAATGTTTGGCGATTTCGTCTATAAGCTGCGGAGAACGGATAGCGGCTGAATTGACCGATACTTTGTCGGCTCCGGCATTCAGAAGCCGGTCTACGTCGGCAAGTTCGTTAATCCCTCCTCCTACGGTGAACGGGATGTCAATTTCCGAAGCGATTCGTTTGACCAGTTCCGTGAAGGTCTTTCTGCCTTCATGACTGGCTGTTATGTCCAGATAAACCAGTTCGTCGGCACCTTGTGCGCTGTAAGCTTTTCCGAGTTCCACCGGATCGCCTGCCTGGCGCAGATTGACGAAGTTGGTCCCTTTCACTGTCTGTCCATCCTTGATGTCCAGGCATGGGATAATGCGTTTTGCTAGCATGGCCGGTTTTATATTATAATAGGAGAGAGGTCAGTTCCTTCAGCCGGATCCGTCCCTCATAAATTGCTTTTCCGAACACGACGGCAGGGATTCCCGCCTCGTCCAGTCTGTATATATCATCAATGTTGCTCACTCCGCCGCTTGCTATCAGGTGGATGTCAGGATGAGCTTGCATGATTTCGCGGTAGAGGTCGGTTGCGGGGCCTTCCATCATGCCGTCCCGGCTGATATCTGTGCAAAGGACCTTGCTTACTCCTTTGGTGATGTACCGGGCAAGAAAATCCATCAGTTCCGTTTCGCTTTCCTCTTTCCATCCGCTTACGGCAATTTTGCCGTTTTTTGCATCTGCTCCCAAGATAATGCGTTCGTTTCCGTATGTCTTGAGCCATCTTTCAAAGAGTTCCGGGTTCTTTATGGCAATGCTTCCAAGCGTGACCATTTGTGCTCCCGAATCGAAAGCGATGTGCAGGTCGTCATCGGTTTTGATTCCTCCTCCAAAGTCGATAGTCAGTGACGTGTGTCCGGCCAATTGTTCCAGTGTCCGGTAGTTGACTATATGTTTTGAGGCGGCTCCGTCCAGATCTACCACGTGAAGACGTTTCAGGCCGTTCGCTTCAAATTCTTTTGCCACTTCCAGCGGATTTTCGTTGTAGACTTTTTTTGAGTCGTATTCTCCTTTGGAAAGGCGGACGCATTTTCCGTCGATGATGTCAATGGCAGGTATCAGTTCAATCATGTTGTGCGGATTTTAGGTGGTTGTTTAAAGATTCAGAAAGTTGGCCAATATTCTTGCCCCCGCCGTCCCGCTCTTTTCCGGATGAAATTGGGTGGCATAGAAATTGTCCTTGTGCAATGCGGCGCTGAATGGAAGGATGTATTGGGTGGTTGCAGCCGTATATGCGTTGAGCGGTACATAATAGCTGTGCACGAAATATACAAACTCTTCTTTGTCGAAGCCTTTGAACAAATCGCTGCCTGTGTCTTGAATCGTGTTCCATCCCATGTGCGGAACTTTATCTTCGTGTCTTTGCGACTGGAACTTTTTCACGTCAATGTCGAACAGCCCCAAGCAGTCTGTGTTTCCTTCCTCTGAGTGCCGGCAAAGCAGCTGCATGCCCAGGCATATTCCCAGTACCGGTTGTTTCAAGTCTTTGATGAGCTGATCCAGTCCGGTTGCCTTCAAATGCTTCATGGTTGTTTCTGCTTCACCTACTCCGGGAAAAATCACTTTGTCTGCTCCTCGCAGCGTTTCTTTGTCTGCTGTAATCGTTGGTTCTATGCCCAGTCTTTTCAGCGCATAGTCTACAGAAAACAGATTTCCGGCATTGTATTTTATGATAGCTACCTTCATAGTTGGTCGACTTTCCTTATTAAAATAAATATGGTTGCAAAAATAACGAATTATAATTAATGTGCTAATATTTATGACATAAAGTTTGATTTAAATCCGTTTGTTTTGACAAAAAAGCTGGCTTGCTGTTTGCGGGAAGAAAGAAAAGAGTGATTTTCCGGAAAAAATAATGCCAAAAATATTGCAGATACGAAAAATAGTTGTACCTTTGCAACCGCAATCGAGAGAGAAAGCAGCAAAATCAAAACTTAATGGTGCGTTAGTTCAGTTGGTTAGAATACATGCCTGTCACGCATGGGGTCACGGGTTCGAGTCCCGTACGCACCGCAATAAACATTGAAAATCAATGTTTTACAGAATAAACGCCCGATTTTACGCCCAAAAATGTAAAGTCGGGCGTTTTCTTATTTAAAGGATTATGGGCTAATCCCCCTGCTTTTATACATTTCGTCTATTTTGTCTAAGAAGCTGTTTTGATTTCATTCGATAAATTTGTTAAGCATGATTTGGATGAATGCGATTTGTACCATGGCTTCCGCAGTTTCAGCGAGGAATTCATAATCGATGGTTAGCCTTCTGAAGTTTTCCAGCCATGAGAAAGAGCGTTCCACAATCCAGCGCTTAGGCAGAACTTGAAACTTGGTTGGACATTCGTCCGGCCTGAGCACGACATCCAATACCCATCCGAATTTCTTCTTGACCCAATCAGCCAACTTTCCCTTATAACCACCGTCTGCCAGGATTTTCACCAAGCGCGGGAATTTATAAGCAAGTTTCTCTATGGCTTGTGGGGCCGCCTTTGCTGTCATGCAGGTTGGCTTCATGGATTGCGACGGCTAACGGAAGACCAAGCGTATCGACAATTATGTGCTCTTTTCCGCCCCTTGATTTTCTTGTTCCCCGTCTATACCGCGGTCAGAATCAACATGATGGGAAGTCTTCACACTTCTGGAATCCATGATGCCAAGGCTGGGGCTTTCCTGACGCCCTGCCTGTTTACGGATGAAAGCGTGCAAGGTATCCATCACCTCTTCAAACACGCCTTCAAGCTTCCATTTACGGAAATAGTAATAGACGGTTTGCCAAGGGGCGAAGTCAGAGGGAAGCATACGCCACTGGCAGCCGGTCTTGTTGATATAAAGGATTGCATTCATTATCTCTTTAAGAGAATGTTTTCGGTTCCTCGCTTGCGGTTCTAAAATATTTTTTATAACTTGCCACTGTTTTCAGTCAGGTCGGTTGGATAGTGTGTCATAACTTTATAGTTTGGTACCTTTAAAAGATATAACATTTTTTCCAATTGGCCTGCTGATTTCAAATTTTAAGGAGACTGTAACATTATTCTTGAATCAATTCAAAACAGTTTCTAATAATGAAATGTTTGCCTTTCGTTGCTCCATTTTGCTTCTCAATGATTTTGCCTTTTTCGTTTTTCCTGTCGTAAGGCACAACATATACAAGCCGATTGGAGTAGCCCAAAAAGACTTTTTGTTTAGACCTGACATGAAACAGTTCAATCAGAAAACTGTGCATTGATTGATTGTCCTTTATTAAATCCCATAAATCATTCAAGCATTTGATGTCGTTTAATAATGGCAGGACTTTCTCCTTTATTGTGGAGCAAATCAAGTCTTTTACCGGTGAACAATTCTGATAGGGGCGCAATGTGAACCAATAATCACCTTTACCTATAATAGTCCCTATACGAGCTCTTATCGGACAATAACCTTCCAAAGGGAAATCACTGACTTTGTTAAACAAGCAGATTGCATAATCGCTCCAAGTTACACCAATATTGATTGTAAAATTCCATTGATTGAAATAACGATTAAATCCCCACCCGTCTTTTTGTATATTGATACACCAATCTAATTCTCCTGCATGAGCATGAAAATTATTGCCTTTCTTCCTAAACCCTGCGGATTTCAAAAGAGGAGCGATGCCGTTTTTGACAATGTAATTGAATTGTTCCTTAATATTTATCTTTTCTTCTTCTGTCATATCAACCGTAGATTTTATTTATTTTTCCATGTGCCGGTCGAGCAATTGCAGGTCTTCCGGAGTGAGGCTGCCGCTTGCCACATATCCGTCGAACCCGTATTCTTCCCTGAGCTAACATTCAAGCGTGCGTCCCCAGCGCGGGTCGCGCACCACGTCGAGGATGGATGCGTATACATTGGTATAGCCTAGCGTTGGATGGCGTTGATGGCTTTGGTATGATTGCCGTTCTTGTTGAGGTCTGTCCATCCGTCGTGATAGATGTTCTTGCGGCTTGTCTGCGCTGAGCCTGCCGTTCCGAGCAATAGCAGCAGCATTTCTGTCCGATATCCTGTTCTCATAGCGTCGGTCTTCTTTTGTATCTGCAAAGATAGAATAAATCTGCTAAACCGGACTTCCGTCGAAGAATTACGGGTGGGGAAAGGAAAAGCCTCTGTGCGGTGCGGAATGCTGGATTGACTTTTGGTCGGGTAATTGTGCCCTGTGCTTTCTTTTTGTCCGGTTATTGCTCTTTCTGACGACCGGCCTTGTTTCCGTTCCGTTCCTTCCGGAGGGTGCTGAAGCCTGATTTTCGTTGGTTTTCCCCCTTCGTGACCAGTCAAAAAGAGGAAATCGGCCGGAAAATGACGGCCTGTTTTACCAAGAATGAGCTGTTATTTTGCATGGAATGTCCCGTCATGCGATTGAAAATGTCCCGTCATCCGCTGAAATCGGTGAGGAAAACGGGTTTTCGGACGGCATTCTGCGGCGGATTTTTTCCAGTTGCCTTCTGTCTGCCGTCATCTTCCGCCTGTCTTTTTGTCGGGATGAAGAGGGCAGGAGGAAACAGTGTTCCGTAACGGGGAGGTAGCTCTGCCGTTTGTCTGCCTGCGCTGCCGGAACGCTTGCATTTCGCTTTCGGGCAGATTGCCGTGAGCGTGTTTTTTAGGGTGGAGGCGGACGCCGTTCCTGAATATCCGATTCTCATCCGTCCGGAAAATCAAAATGTCAGATTGATATGTGATGGGATTTATAAACTTTCTTTGTATCTTTGTGTTTCAGAAACGCATAAAAATCAAAAGTGGCATATGAAACGTGTAATCAAACTTCTGATCTATTATCTTGCATATACTTTCGGCATCGGGTGGTTGTTTTATGGAGGATACATGATAGCGCACCGCACGCTTGAAATGCCTCCGGTCACGGACCCTGCTTTCTTCAATCTGAGCGTGTGGGCCCAGCTGCTCGCAACGCTGGCGGTGGGGATCCATCTGCTGGTGTGGGGCTATGTGAGGCGCGATGACCTGAAGCTGAACTTCCCCAATGCAGGCAAGGTGATGCTGGTTGCAGCCGTATTCATTGTCGGCATGGGGTTCTGGACGAACTATCTCACCGAACTGACCCGGCTTCCCGACAATCTGAAGGCTGTGTTTGAAATGTCGATGAACCATCCGGCGGGCATCGTTTCGATTGTTTTCCTGGCGCCGGTGGTCGAAGAGCTTCTGCTCCGTGGAGCCATACAGGGGCATCTTATGCGGATATGGAAGAATCCGGCATGGGCGATCGTGCTTTCGTCGCTGATATTCGGACTGATGCACGGCAATCCGGTGCAGATTTTCTTTGCGTTTCTCACGGGAGTTGCGCTGGGATGGATGTACTGCCGCACGGGAAGCCTCTTGCCGGGGATGCTGATGCACTTCATCAACAACGGCTCGTCGGTGCTGCTCTATCACCTTTCGGGCGGTTCGGACGAAACCATGGCCGAGTCGCTCGGGACTTATGGGGCTGCGGGACTTGCGCTGGCGGGGGTAGCGCTGACCGTTCTCTGCGTCTGGCTTGTCAAGGCGCGTCTGGTGCCGTGTCAGATGACATGGCATGCCGCGGCTGGCGCTGAAAAGAACAAGGAAGAAAATGAACTGACCCTGTAAAATATTCCGAGGCTTATGGAACCGAAAAGCAATTATTCGAAACTGATGGCGGCGGTTTATCTGGTAATGTCCTATCTCGCCGCACTGGTGGTGCTGGAGCTTGTATGTTTCCTCACGTTCTATCCGCTGCTTGAAGGACACAGAGGATGGCAGTTGTTTTGCAGCATCGTCTGGCTCTATGCCGGGACGTATGTCTTCTACAGGCTGACCCGCCGCTATACCAAATGGTGGAAGAAGCTGGAGGGCAGGAAAAACGGATGAACGGAAATGTTTTTTGATTTCCGGGGCGATGCGTTATATAATATTTTCTTATATTTGCGGTTGTTAGTCAGAAAAAGATTTTATTATGAAAAATATTCGGTTCAAGGCGGCAGCGGCTTTTTTCCTGATGTCCGTTTCCTTGCCTTCTGTTTCAGCCCAGTCGCTCAAATCCCTGATGCGGATGCCGTTTGATGTTGTCGAGTCTAAATGGGAAATCAACAGCACCAACGGCAATCAGGAACTGAACTATTACAACAAGGATTTTTGTGACTACTATCTGTATCGCCAGCAGGACACGTCGTATGACTTGTCGCCGGGGAAAAACACCATCTTCACAATCCGCGAAAACGAAGCGTTCGACAATCCCTTCAAGAATGCCACCTACTATTCCTATTTCCGCGGGCGTTTCCCGAAAAAGTTCAACGTAGCCTTTCCATACGCGCTTCCGGTAAAGAACGGGGCGGAGGTGTCGTGGAAAACGGATCTGCGCGAGCCGTTCAAGACGCTGAACTTTTCCGTCCGTCAGGGAGATACCGTCTATGCCGTTCGCGGCGGAACGGTGTGCATGACCAACAACGAACGGCAGGTGCTGGTGTATCATTCCGACTATACCTTTGCCGCCTATCTGATGCTGGAGAAGAAGCTTGTGGATCCCGGTACGGAAGTCCTTGCCGGAGAGCCTGTCGGGGTGGCCGGACCAAGCGGCGTATCGGTTTCTTTCTTCTTTCTCGACGAGAACAAGTTTGAAGGGGGACTGGCGTCGGGCTATCCTTACTCGCATTATATGCCGGTGTTCCGGACAAGCAAAGGAGATGTCCGCATGGAAGAAAACAAGACCTACAAGGCGGTCACCGACGATGCCCTTATCATGCAGGAGATGAGCAAGCGCGAGCAGAAGAAATACTTGAAGAACAAGAAATGAAACCTTTCCGAATCTTTATGAAAACGAACTGGATATGGCTGCTGTGCCTTTTCCTCCTGGCTTCTTCTGCCAGAGCGCAATACATCCATGTGGATTATGCAGGCGACCCGCTTGAGGAGAAGGAACAGAAAGAGATTGAAGCGTTTTTGAAGTGTGAGGTGGCTTTTTATAGCCGTTTCGGGCTGCCCGATACACTGTCCATGAAACTTACGGTATTCGAACGCCGCAAAGATGCCATGAAATACGCTGTCAGCATAGGCATGTCTCCGAAGATGCCCTTGCAGAGCGTGAACGGAGTGTATAGCAAGAAGCGGAAAGAAGCAATCTTGTTTGGCAGGGAGAAGGGAAAGAAGCGCAGCTTGTCTGTCATTTACCACGAACTGAGCCATCACCTCACGCTGCAGGTGACGGACAACCGTCCGCCGGCATGGCTTATGGAAGGGCTTGCCGAGTATTTCGAACATTGCGAAATCAAGAAAGGCAAGCTGAAGCATGCGCTTACGTCTTATGAAATTGGCAGGATACGCACCATGTATATGCTGGGCGAAGTGACGCTGAAAGATTTTGTGGACTGCAATCTCAGCATGTTCATGAAAAGCCAGATGACAGACGAAGGCTATGCCTACATTCTGGCTCATGCGCTGACAACCTTCTGGGTAGAGAAAGTCCCTGAAGAATTGTTCGGCCAACTCATCAGGGACTTGCGTAACCGGGCAGACAAATCATCGGTGTTTGACAAGATCAATCGTATCTATCCCGGAGGGTTCAATAAGTTCGAGCAGGATTTTGCTCAGGAATTCATTGCCGGATAGCATTGTCGAACTCCCGGTGGAATACCGTTACGGCCTCAATTCCTTTCCGGAAGATGTCGAGCGGAAAGTTTTCGTTGGGAGAGTGGATGGCATTGCTCTCCAGGCCGAATCCCATCAGGATGGTCTTGATGCCCAGAATATGCTCAAAGTCGCTGATGATGGGGATGCTTCCTCCGCGGCGCACGGCCAGCGGTTTCTTCCCGAAAGCCTGCGCGAATCCTTTTTCCGCAGCGCGGTAAGCCGGGTGGCTGATCGGGCAGACGTAGCCTTCGCCTCCATGCATGGGAGTTACGCTTACGGTTACAGATTCAGGAGCGATCGAGCGTATATGTTCGGCAAACAGCTTTGATATCTTTTCGTGCTCCTGATGGGGAACCAGCCGGCACGATACTTTGGCATACGCCTTCGAGGGAAGCACGGTCTTGGAACCTTCTCCCGTGTATCCTCCCCATATTCCGCACACGTCGAACGACGGGCGGCAGCTGTTCCGTTCCAGCGTGGAATAGCCTTTTTCACCTTTCAGAGCCTTTACTCCGATAGCGTCCATGTATTTCTGCTCATCGAAGGGAATGCTGGCAATCATTTCGCGTTCGGCTTCGGACACTTCCTCCACATCGTCGTAAAAATGAGGGACAGTGATGCGTCCGTCTTCGTCCGTAATCTGATCTATCAGTCCGCACAGCACATTGATGGGGTTGGCTACGGCGCCTCCGAAATGTCCGGAGTGCAGGTCGCGGTTCGGTCCTGTCACTTCAATCTCCCAGTAGGCGAGTCCGCGAAGCCCTGTGGTCAGCGACGGCAGGTCGGCTTCCCAGCATGCTTGTGTCTGATACCAGGATTACGTCGGCCTTCAGCATGTCCTTATGTTCATGCAGAAAGGCGTTGAGGCTCGGCGATCCGATTTCTTCTTCTCCTTCAAGGATGAATTTCACATTGTGTCTGAGCTGGTTTTCGCGGACCAGGTATTCGAACGCCTTTGCCTGTATCATCGACTGTCCCTTGTCGTCATCGGCTCCCCTGCGCCCATATATGCCCGTCACGCACTTCCGGTTCAAAAGGTCGGCTCTTCCAAAGTTCCAGCGGTTCGGCGGGCATCACGTCGTAATGTCCGTAGATGAGTACGGTCGGCGCGTCGGGGCTTATCCGCTTTTCGGCATATACCAGCGGATTTCCTTGCGAAGGCATGACCATCGCCTCGTCCGCTCCGGCTTCAAGCAAGAGTTGGCGCCAGCGCTCGGCGCACGCCAGCATATCTTCTTTGTGTTTGGGTTCGGCACTGACGCTCGGAATGCGGATGAGGCTGAAAAGCTCGTCCAGAAACCGGCTTTCGTTTTCTCTGATGTATTCTTTGATGTCCATGGTAATTATAGATGTGTGGTCTTGTTCAGCAGGTAGAAGTCGAGCAGAGTCATGGCAGTCATGGCTTCCACGATGGGTACGGCGCGTGGCAGCACGCACGGGTCATGGCGTCCGCGGGCCTTCAGTATGGTTTCGTTTCCGTTGATGTCTACTGTTGGCTGTTCCATCAGTACGGTTGCCACGGGCTTGAATGCTACGCGGAAATAGATGTCTTCTCCGTTGCTGATGCCTCCCTGGATACCTCCCGAGCGGTTGGTGCGCAGCCTGATATGCCCGTTGTCGTTATAGAATATGTCGTTCTGTTCGCTGCCCTTCATCTCCATGTCGCCGAATCCCCGGCCATACTCGAATCCCTTGACCGCATTGATGCTCAGCATGGCTTGTCCCAGAGCGGCGTGGAGTTTTCCGAACACCGGTTCGCCCAGTCCTATGGGACATCCTTTCACCACACAGCTGACAACTCCTCCGATGGTGTTTCCTTCGCCTTTGATCTTGAAGATATAGTCTGCCATTTCTTTCGCCAGCTCCTGGTCAGGGCAGCGCACCGGATTGTCTTCAATCCGTTCGAGGTCGTAGGCCGTGTAGTCTTTGTCGAGCTTGAACGGACCCACTTGTGAGGTGAATGCTGTAATGCGGATGCCCAACTGCCTGAGGGCAAGTTTGGCCAACGCTCCGCCAACGACCCTCGCGATGGTTTCGCGTGCCGACGAGCGTCCTCCGCCCCGATGGTCACGGATTCCATATTTCTGCGTATAGGTATAGTCGGAATGCGAAGGGCGGAACACCTCCTTCATGTTGTCGTAGTCGTTTGAGTGCTGGTTTGTATTCCATACCACGAAACCGATGGGGCATCCTGTAGATACGCCCTCGTATATGCCGGAAAGAAACTCTACGGCATCTGCTTCCTTGCGTGCCGTGGTGATGGCTGATTGTCCCGGACGCCGGCGCGCCAGTTCGTTTTGGATAAAATCCATGTCAATGGCTATTCCCGCGGGGAATCCGTCGATAACGCCTCCTATTGCTTTTCCGTGTGATTCGCCGAAGCTGGTCAGACGGAATATATTTCCAAATGTATTCACGTTTTTAAAGTTGTTTGTAGTAATAATGTTTATCTGCTTTCCTTTCAGAACCGGCTTCCGGCTCCTCCTCCTCCGAAGTCGCCTCCTCCGAAACTTCCTCCTCCAAAGCTTCCTCCGCTGCCGCGTCCGCCTCCGAAACCTCCGAAGAACGGGCCTCCGATAAACGGACCGCCCCCGCCTCCACGGTGGCCGAGGTCATTGTCGTCTTTCTGCTCCTGTACCCGGTGTATGTATCCGCAGTGGGCGCAGCGGTATACTGTTTCTACTGTCCTTATTCCGGCGATGCGCGAAACGGTGCGCGAAGACACCTGGCGCAGCTTGTAATGACGGCATTTCGGACATTTCCTGCGCTGGCGGATAGTAAACCACAGCAGGATGGGAACGCCGGCAAAGCAGAATGCTAAAGCGACAAGCAGCAGCACGTTGTCGGAATTTTCTTCGGCAGGAGTCGGTGCGCCTTCTTCGTCTGCCAGCACCTGCCTCACGGCCTGTATGCCTGCAACCATTCCTTCGTCCCAGTCGCCTTTGCCGAATGCCGGCAGCATGTAGCGGTCTTGGATGCGTTTGCAGAGAGCGTCAGGGAGAATTCCTTCCAGTCCGTAGCCGGTGGCGAACTGGATGCAGCGTTCGCCGGTGACCAGGAGCACCACCAGTCCGTTGTCTTTTCCTTTTTGTCCTACACCGTTGGTGCGTCCTAATTGGTAGGCGAACTCAAAGCAGTCGCCTCCCGCTATCTGTTCTACGGCCACTGCAAGCACTTGGATGCCTGTCTGTTGTTCCAGCGCATAGAGCATGGTGTCCATGACGGCCACAGCATGATCCGACAATACGCGGTCGGGGTTGCTGACGTAGCGCATCTTGTTCTGCAGATGCACCATCGGTATCTCCTTTACCGTATATTCTTTTGCGGCAAGAGGAAGGCAGCACCACACGCACAGGCAGCACCACAGTCCGATGAATGTCAACCGTTTCATAATCCCTGCTGGTTAGAACTTCACTTCGGGAGCTTTCTCGCTTCCTTCTTCTGCTTCAAAATAAGGATGCTTTTCAAATCCGAACATGCCTGCAATGATGTTTTTGGGGAAGTGTCTGATGGTGGTGTTGAATCCGCGTGCCGCTTCGTTGAATTTCCGGCGTTCTACACTGATGCGGTTTTCAGTTCCTTCCAGTTGCGCCTGAAGTTCCTTGAAGTTTTCGTTCGCTTTCAGGTCCGGATACTTCTCCACGGTGACGAGCAGACGGCTCAGCGCACTTCCCACCGCGCCTTGCGCTTGTTGGTAGGCTGCCATGCTTTCAGGCGTGAGATTGTCTATGTCGATGTGTGTCTGTGTGGCTTTGGCACGCGCAGACACCACAGCGTCAAGCGTTTCCTTTTCGTGTGCGGCATATCCCTTTACTGTGTTCACCAGGTTGGGAATAAGGTCAGAACGCCGCTGGTACTGATTTTCCACGTTGCTCCATGCCGTGTTGACAACCTCTTCTTGGGTGACGAGCGAATTATAGGCAGACGCACACCACGCAACCAGCATGATGAGGACTGCTGCGATAATGATAGGGGTAATCCATTTCTTTTTCATATGTATGAATATTAGTTTCGTTGGCAAACATACATAAAAATCTCATTTTTTTCATACCTTTGCCGCTAAAAT
>VOFC01006978.1_pt1 | contig 94174 bp, 117 predicted proteins | sample 5384161 | NCBI WGS metagenome assembly VOFC01 (sample SAMN12384722, study PRJNA508395) | human gut metagenome | isolation source: healthy gut B | host: Homo sapiens | reverse complement strand
TTGACCGGCAGAAGCTGCTCAATGCCATGGTGCGTGCCTGCGCCAAGCGCCCGGTCAGCTATGAGTCATTGGAGCGCGCGGTCACCAGCATCGAGCAGACCCTGCTCAGTTCCTACGACCGCGAGATCCCCAGTGTGCGCATCGGGGAGCTGACCATGCAGGAACTGAAAAAGATCGACGAGGTGGCCTATGTCCGCTTTGCCTCGGTCTACCGGCAGTTTGCCGACGTGGAGAGCTTTTTCAATGAACTGAAAAAACTCATGGGCGACCGGAAGGAACCACAGAAATAACAGAATAGACCCCAAGCACCGGAACTGTGTCCGAACAGGCACAGTTCCGGTGCTTTTGTCATACCAAACCGCCGGGCCAGCCATTGCAGTGTTTCCACCTGTACCTGTGCGCGCCGAAGCTCCCCGAAGGCTTCTTCGGGGGCGTTCTGCTCCAGGTGGCCGTCGGCAGCACGCAGGGCTGCTTCCAGCTCGGTAAAATCCTCCGTGCGCAGCAGATGGTTCATCTTTTCCCGCATCCGGTCACACCGGTCGGCTCCGCGGGCCAGTGCCTGCCGGGCCGAGGAGGTCCGCTGGTGCGGATGGCCTCAATGGCACAGTCCAGGTCGGTGGAAATGTCATCGGCAAAGCGCTGTACCTGAAAGCTGCTGTAAAAAGGCAGTGGCCAGCAAAGCACGGCCACGATGGCAAACAGGCGTAGATCCGTTTCATCCGCTCACCTCACCGGGGACCGTTCCATGGCGGTCCTCTTTTTTTAAAAGAAAATAGTCCTCGGTCTCATTGCCGACAAGAAGCAGGATTTCCTGCGGCAACAGGGTATTGGCCTGCGCCGTGCGCTCCAGCCAGGCGCGGTCTTTGCCGCACCAGCGCAGATTGTCCTCGAGCACCTGCCCATCCAGCACAAAGGGGATGATCGCTGCTGGCATGCTCCACCTTGAGCTGCAGGTCGGACAGCCGGCAGGTTCTTTCTCCGGCCGCAGTGCCGCCGAGAGAGTCCCGTTCGTCTCAATGACCGCGTAGGAGACCTCCCGCGGGTCAAAGACGTCCTTGCCGCGCAGCGCTTCCATCAGGTCGGCCACCGTCAGGCGCAGCATGCGCAGAGCGTTCTGGTCGATCTCTCCATTCAGTATGACGGTTTTGGGCCTGCCGGATAGAAGATTGAAGAACTTCTGGCTGCGGAAGCTCAGCGCGGAGCCCAGCAGCTCCAGCGCAGCAATGAGAAACAGCGGGATCAGGCTGGCCGTCACCGGAACATCCTCTGATTCAATGGAGATGGACGCCAGATTGGAGATCAGGATGGTGGACACCAGTTCTTCGGGCTGCAATTCCCCCAGCTGACGCTTGCCCATCAGCCGCATGGCAAACAGCACGCACAGGTAGATCAAAATCGTGCGGAAGATCAACAACTTCATCGTGGAAACCTCCTGTCGGCACCCGCCGGTATGGAACCGGCTCCGGGCGGGCATACTGCTGTGCAAAGGAGTGGATGTTGTGTGCAGCAGTTGTCATTGCATCTGGCCGAAAATCTGGCAGAGCTGGACGCCCGGTTCGGTGCCTCTGCGGATTATTATGCCAAAGGAAATCATGATTTATCATTGCCGGGGCTGCATTGTGCTGTTTGACGGCATGGCCAGTCTGGATTCACTGTGGGAGCTGCTGTTGGACGCGGCCAGTCGGCAGGCGCTGCAGCAGCCCTGCCCATGCACCGGGCAGGAAGTGTATGAGCACATCCTGCATGGTTCCGCTTCCCCGGCCGAGAGCACCCCGGTGGAGGATCTGCCGGATCTTGTCAAGCGGTTAACGGCAGGCATGGCTGTGCTGCTGCTGGATGGCTGCGCGAAAGGCATTGCTTTTTCGGTGCAGGCCCTCAAGTACCGCTCGGTGGACGAGCCGGAAGGGGAGGGCAACCTGCGCGGCTCGTGGGAGGGCTTTGCCGACCTGCTGCGGGTGAACCTGAGCCTGCTGCGCCGTCTGGTCCGTACCGATGATCTGGTGTTGGAGGTGGCGCAGGCCGACACCGCCGCAGGGACAGAGTACGCTATTTGCTACTGCAGGGGCAAAGCAGACCCTGCCATGGTGCGACAGGTGCGGCAGACCCTTGCCGCTGCAAAGCCGGAGCTGCTGCTGGACAGCAGCTATTTTGTACCGTGGCTTCTGCCCAGCCGGGCACGGCTGTTCACTCCGGTCAGCTACACCCAGCGCCCGGCGGCGGCGGCGGCCAAACTGTGCGAGGGCCGCATTGTAGTGCTGGTCAATGGCAGCCCGTCGGCCATGGTGCTGCCGGCACTTTTCTGCGAAAACTTTGAATGCTTGGACGACTACGCGTCCACTGCGGTGTTCGCCTCCTTCTTGCGGGTGCTGAACTATGCTTCCTTTTACCTCACGGTCTTTCTGCCGGGGGCGTTCGTTTGTCTGGCGGTCTATCTGCCAGAGCTGATCCCGCCCCAATTGCTGTATAAGATCGAAGCCGCCGAAAAGGCTACGCCGCTGCCCTTGTTTGCAGAAATGCTGCTGGTCATCCTGCTGCTGGAAGTTATCCGGGAGGCCGGGCTGCGGATGCCGCAGTCGCTGGGGCATTCGGTCAGTCTGGTGGCCGCCCTCATTCTGGGCGATGCCGCCATTGCCACCGGCCTGATGAGCACCCCGGTCATCTTTGTGGCCAGCATTACGTCCATTGCGGTGTTCGTCACGCCCGCTTTGTACGAACCGGCCACCCTGCTGCGCATCGGCGTAGTGGTGGCTGCGGGGCTTGCCGGGCCGGTGGGACTGGCCGGGGCTTTTTTGTGCTGCTGCTCAGCCTGTCCGGCACCGGGATGTTGGGGGTGCCGTATCTTGCACAGCATCCGTTCCCGCAAAGCCCGTTGGCCGAGGACGGCGTCATCCGGCGCAACTATCGGCACCTGTCCCGCAAGGGGTTCAACATCTGGCAGAAACGGAGGCCCCGCGCATGAATAAAACGCAGGACAAATTTTCATTGCCGGCAGTGACCCTCAGCATCTTTGCCGCGGCGGCGGCAGAGCGTCTGCCGGTATGCAGTTCGTCCCGGGCGCTCCTCTGGCAGGAGGTGCTGGCTGCAGTACTGCTGATGATACTTTCTGCTTTGGTCAGTCGGTTCTGGCAGTCCGGCCCGCCAAAGCCTGCCGCCTGGGCAGCTGCATTTTGCCTGCAGGTCTGGCTGGCGGTGGAACTGGCCGGAACGTTCTGGAAGGCTCTGCAAGTCTGCCGGGAAGAGTTTTCTTCGCTGGCATTGCTGGGGTTTTTGCCGCTGCTGCTTTGGGCGGGCTGGCAGATGCCTGCCCGCGCATGGGGTGCCCCCCGGCGCAGGTGTTGTGGTGGTTTGTGGCGGTGGGAAGCGCGGTGTGTCTGATGGGGCTGTCCCGGCAGATGCACTGGGCCGGGCTGTTTGCGCAGGCTGCGCCGCAGAGCACGGCATTCACCGTTCCGGTCTATGCGGAATACTTTGCGGTACCGCTGCTCTGCGGCCGGGAGGAGCGGCGTGGTGTCTGCCTGCCCATTCTCACAGCCCTTGTACAAACGGCGGCAACGCTTGGCATGGCACTGGTGTTCGGTCGGACATACCCGGCGCGGGAATTGCTGCGTGCATGGAGCACCGGGACATTTTCCCGGCTGGACGCGGCGCTGCTGCTGGTCTGGCTGACCTGCGCAATTTTTCGCATCGGGGTGCTGTGCACGGTCGTCCGGATGCTGGGGCAGGAGTACGCCATACAAAAGCGAAAGGAAGTGCGGCAATGAAGCAGCGGTGGGCCCGAATTCTGCTTTATGCGGTGCTTGTCGGTTGGTGCCTGCTGTTCCTGCGCTGTGAGACCACTGAAAAAAGTATGATACGGGTGGTTTATCTGGAACAGAAGGAACAGACCTGGTCGGTGGGGCTTTTGTATCAGTCACCGGAAGCGGCAGCCGACGCAGCCGATGCCTCAGCCGCACTGCGCATCGCCGATGCCCGAGGGCAGACATTGGAAACAGCCCTTGCCGCTGCCGAAGGAACTTTGCCGCAGACGGCAGATTATCGTCTGTGCGATTATGTACTGTTCCCGGAGCAGACGGAGGATGCCGTGCTGGCAGCTTATGAGAATCTGGTGCTGGAACGCGGCTGCGGGCGCACAGCGGCCCGACTTTCCTGCACGGAATTTGATCTGAAAATACTCTTGCAGGCATGTGAAAAAACAGAGGAATTGCCCGACAAACTGCTGGACAAACTCAAAGCGGGCTCGGCGGCAATGCCCCGGCTGTATGCACACGAGGAAAGCATGCTGCTTCCTGTGCTTTGCTTGCCCGAAAGCACAGGAAGGGAAAGTGATGGTTTCTGGCAGCGGAGCCTTCCGCACCGGGAGCGGTGCGGTGCAGCGCCTGACAGAAAACGAGACAGAGGCGTTCCTTCTGCTGACGGGCACACCGGGCAAACGAACCTTCTGGCTGCAAGGAAAGCGTGTAACCATCCGGCGGTGCACCGTCTCAGTTGCTCTCCGGAAGCAGATGGCCACCCTGCGTCTGGACTGCCAGACGGCCTACGGCACGCCGCAGCCGGATGCGGCACAGTGTCAACAGTTGGAAGAGCTTTGCCTTGGGGTGGTACGTTCCTGCTGGCAGCAGGGGACAGACCTGCTGCATCTGCGGGAGCACAGTCTGCTGCGCACAGGCTCTCCCGACGGGTTTGACCCAACAAAAACGCCTGCCCGCAGCTGCAGGCAGACGTTGTATTTTTGGGTGCTTGAAAAATCAGGATGCCGTGGGGAAGGTGACCGTGATGGTCGTGCCGACGTCCACCTGACTTTCCAGCTTGATGCGGGCCTCGTGGATGAGGGCAATGTGCTTGACGATGGACAGCCCCAGTCCCGTGCCGCCGGTCTGCTTGCTGCGGCTCTTGTCCACGCGGTAGAAGCGCTCGAACACACTGCTCTGCGACTCGCGCGGGATGCCGATGCCGTTGTCGGTCACGGTCAGGCTGCAATGGCCGTCCCGGGTGCATGCTGTCACGATCTGCACCTTGCCGCCGGGGCGGTTGTAGCGGATGGCGTTGTCACACAGGTTCTGGCACAATTCATCCAACAGATTGCGGTTGCCCCGCACCGGTGCGCTCTCGCCCAGATAGGTCAGGGTGATGTAGGCGTGGCGGGCGTTCAGCTTCTGACGCTCCACACACTCCTTGACCACGTCCAGCAGGTCCACGACCTCCATTTCCGGCATGGAGGAGGTCTCGGAGGCGTTGTCCAGACTGGAGAGCTGTAGGATATCATTGACCAGCTGGATCATGCGGCTGGCTTCCACATGGATCTTCTGCGCAAAACCGGGCACATCCTCCGGCTTGGCAATGCCGGTCTCGATCAGTTCCGCATACCCGGAAATGCTGGTCAGCGGGGTCTTGAGCTCGTGGCTCACATTGGCGGTGAAATCCTGCCGCATCTTCTCGTTGTTTTCCCGCAGGATGCGGTCGGCATGGATGCTCTCGGCAAAGGGGATCAGTTCCTTGTACGGGACCTTATCCTGAATGTGGTCCAGATCCTCGGTCATGTTCAGCACCGGCTGCACAAGGGCGCGGGTGAGCAGGGTGGATAGGATCGCGGCAGCCAACATCAGGGCAACGCAGCTCAGCACGATGGCCGGCAGGGCTCCGTCGTAGACCGACCACACCGTTTCGGCGTCCTGCGCCACGCGCAGGATGTTGCCGCCGGGCAGCTGCACGGCATAATAATAGGTCTCATATCCCATGGTCTGGGAATCACGGATGTCCTTGCCGATGCTGCCCTGCAGCGCCTGCACGATCTCCGGACGGGTAAGATGGTTCTCCATGGGCTGATCGGTGGCAGACTCAAAGATCACGTCGCCGTCCGGGGAAATCAGCGTAATGCGCAGGTCGCCGGTCACAAAGAAAGAAAGCTGCTGCGGCTCGCTGGTCAGGTCATACCCGGCACGGATGAGATCGCTCTCTTTTTCCAGGTCATCCCAGGCCTGGGCGGTAAAAGCCCGGTGAAAGACAAAGATGCACAGTGCTGCGGTGAACAGCAGCCCCAGAAAGCCCATGAGGAACAGCCGGTAGCTGATTTTTTCTTCCATGCTGTGCGGCTTCATTCGTCTCCATCCTCCTCGTCATCGGCCAGCTTGTAGCCTACCTTGCGGATGGTGCCAATGTAGCGTCCGGCATCGCCCAGCTTTTTGCGCAGGGTGCGGATGTGCATGTCCACGGTGCGGCTTTCCACCGAAATGTCGGTGCCCCACACCACCTGCAAAATCGTCTCGCGGGTCACCACAAGGTTGGTGTTCTCCAGCAGAAGGCGCAGCAGGCTGTATTCTTTGTAGGTCAGTTCGACGGGCTGGTTGTTCACCGTCACGCTGTGACGTGCATTGTCCAGCAGGATCTCATGGAAGCTGAGCACATTGGGCCGTTCCTCCGGAGCCGCCCGGCGCAGAGAAGCACGCACCCGGCTGAGGAACTCCATGATGCCGAACGGCTTGGAAATGTAGTCGTCGGCACCGCAGTCCAGCCCGCGCACGGTGTCCAGCTCGCTGGATTTGGCCGTGACCATAATGATGGGCAGCCGGTGCAGGGAAGGGGTGTTGCGCAGCTTTTTCAGGATGGAGAACCCATCCTCGCCGGGCAGCATCACGTCCAGGATCACAAGCTCCGGGGCTTCGGTGCGCATGGCCTGCCAGAACGGTTCGGAACTGGCAAAGCTGGCCACTTCATAACCGTTGGACTGCAGGGCATACTGCTCCAGCTCACGGATGGCGTCATCATCTTCTACGATATAGATCATTTGTCAAATTCCTCCGCAGATTGATTGTCCGGGAAGAGATACCGCTCCCGGTATTTGTCCAGTCGACGGTGAAATTCTTCGCTCTCCTTGGTATCTTTGCCATGGCGCAGATCGTTGAGGTAAGCGTGGGTGTCAAAACTGTCCTGTGCTACCTCGATCTGGGCAACAGCCACATTGCTGCAGTGGTCGCACACACGCTCGTAGTTGGTCAGCAGATCGTCCAGCACAAAGCCGGACTCAATGGAGCAGCTGCCGGTCTGCAGGCGGGCGATGTGGTGTGCCTTGATGGCACGCACCAGCTCGTTGACCACAGCTTCCAGCGGCTCTACCTTGCTGGCCAGGTGCAGGTCTCCCTTGCGGAAGGCGTCGGTGGTGCGGCTCAGGATATCCTGCACGGCATCTTCCAGCACCTGCAGCTCCTCTTGTGCGTCCTTGGAAAATTCAATGTTCTTCTGGTGCATTTCCTCTGCGGATTCCAGCAGGTTGACCGAGTGGTCACTGATGCGCTCGAAATCGCTGATGGTGTGCAGCAGGGTATTCACGCTCTGGCTGTCGGCGTGGCTCAGCTCGCGGCCGGACAGCTTGACAAGGTAGGTGCCCAGAGCGTCCTCATAACGGTCCACGGTGCTTTCCTCGTCACGCACCTTCTGGGCCAGCTCGTCGTCCCACTGGTGGGTCAGGCTCATGGCCTGCACCACGCCCACGCGGGCCAGCTCTGCCATGTCGGCGGTGGCGCTGCGGGCGCGCTCCACGGCCACAGCCGGGGTGTTCAGCAGACGCTCATCCAGCAGGGCAAAGCTCTCTTTTTCCGGGGAATCCGGGATGGTGAGGATGGCCAGCTTTTCCAGCCCGTTGGCAAAAGGCAGCAGGATGAGGGTGGCCAGGATGTTGAAGGCGGAGTGCACCACGGCGATGCCCCAGGCTTCAATGGTGGAATCCACAAAGGCAAAGTGGCACACGGCGTTCAGACCGTAGAAACCAAACAGGAAGATGGTCACGCCGATGATGTTGAAGTACAGATGCACCATGGCGGCCCGGCGGGCATTCTTGGTGGCACCCACCGAGGAGATCAGCGCCGTGACACAGGTGCCGATGTTCTGGCCCATGATGATTGGGATGGCACTGCCGTAGGTGATCACGCCGGTGGCGCTCAGTGCCTGCAGAATGCCCACACTGGCGCTGGAACTCTGGATGATGCCGGTGACCAGTGCGCCCACCAGCACACCAAGGATGGGGTTGGAGAAGCGGACGAACAGGCTGGTGAACCACTCTTCGCCCTGCAGCGGCAGCACTGCGTTGGACATGGTGGTCATGCCGGTCATCAGCACGGCAAAGCCGATGAGGATGGTGCCCACACCTTTTTTCTTCTCACTCTTACACATATACAGCAAAATGCCGATAAATGCAAGCAAAGGACTGAAAGAAGTGGGTTTGAGCATCTTGATCAGCACACTGTCGCCCTGCAGACCCGAAAGGCTCAGGATCCAGCTGGTGACGGTGGTGCCCACGTTGCTGCCCATGATGACGCCGATGGCCTGATGCAGCTCCATGATACCGCTGTTGACAAAACCGACCACCATGACGGTGGTGGCGCTGGAGCTCTGGATCACGGCCGTGACGCACAGACCCAGAAAGAAGCCTTTGAGAGGGTTGTCGGTCAGCTTGCTCAGGATCTTCTGCAGCTGTCCGCCGGCCTGCTTCTCCAGGGCCTTGCCCATGATGTCCATACCGAACAGGAACAGGGCCAGGCCGCCCAGAAGCGAAAAGACATTGAAAATAGTCATAAGGATTTTCCTCACTTTGATTTGACGTGTTTTCTTCCGAATTTCAGTATAGTAGATGCATTGTAAAATCCGAAATCGAGCAAATGTAAAATCCATGTAAATGTAAAATCTTTTTTGCATGAAGCCCGGACAGACCTCTTCGCAGCAGCGTGCCTTGGCCTGCAGGATAGAAAAAGATGGGAACAGGCGTTGTAATCGTCCGGATTTTTTTACTATAATAAAAAGAAGAAGGATGCCGGCGCACAGCCGGGCACAAGAACACAGGAGGAACAAGGATGGGTACGTTCAACGTCTCGCTCAAAACGCTGACCGAGCGCGTCAGCCTGGAGGTGGTCTATACCCCCCCAAAGAACTGGACCAGATCAATGTTGAGATCGCAGAGGTCAACCGTCCGGGTCTGTTTCTGGCCGGATACTATGACTATTTTGATAAACTCCGTCTGCAGATCATGGGTCTGGCAGAGATGAATTTTCTGTCCGGGCTCTCGGCCGAAAAGCGCTACGAGGCGCTGGAACAGCTGTTCCGCCAGCAGCCGCCGGCTGTTATCGTGGGCCGCAGCGAAGAGTTGGAACCGTTCCCGGAGATGCTGGAGCTGGCCAAAAAGCACAGCGTGGCGCTGCTGCGCTCCAACGAGACGACCTGCACCCTGATGGGCAGCCTGATCAGCGTGCTGAACCTGGAGCTGGCTCCCCGTATCACCCGGCACGGCGTGCTGGTGGAGGTGTACGGCGAGGGCATCCTGATTCTGGGCGACAGCGGCATCGGCAAGAGCGAACTGGCCATTGAGCTGGTCAAGCGCGGCCACCGCCTGGTGGCCGACGATGCGGTAGAGCTGCGCAAGGTATCCAACCGCCAGATCATGGGCACCGCACCGGAAAATATCCGCCACTTCATTGAGCTGCGCGGCATTGGCATCGTCAATGTGGCCCGGGTGTTCGGTGTGGGTGCAGTCAAGCTGAGCGAGAGCCTGGACCTGGTGGTCCAGCTGGAAGCCTGGGACCCCACCAAGAATTACCAGCGTACGGGTCTGGAAAACGAATACTATGAGATTCTGGGCGTCAGCATTCCCAGCACCAGCATCCCGGTCTCGCCCGGACGCAACCTTGCTGTGGTGCTGGAAACCGCGGCCATCAACAACCGCCAGAAAAAGATGGGTTACAATGCGGCCAAGGAGCTGCTGATCCGTCTGGGTCTGGACGATAAACTGGACTAAAGGAGCACGCACCATGGAACAACTCAAGCAGCAGCTGCAGGCGGCTGGAATCCTTTATAAAGAAAACGAGCCGCTCTCGGCACACTGCACTTTCCGCATTGGCGGCCCGGCCGACCTGTTTGTGATGCCGCGGGATGAAGATCAGCTTTGTCAGACCGTTCAGTTCTGCAAACAGTCGGAGATCCGCTATTACCTGCTGGGCAATGGCAGCAACATCCTGTTTGCAGACGAGGGCTTTCGAGGAGCAGTCATTGATGTTTCTGCCGAAGCAGCGGGAATGGGACTGTCGATTTATCAGAATGCCGACGGCGATTATATTTCGGCACCGGCAGGTCTGAAACTTTCCGAGCTGTGCAAATTTGCCCTCCAGCACGGCTACACCGGGCTGGAATTTGCCTATGGCATCCCCGGCACGGTGGGCGGTGCCGTCTACATGAACGCCGGTGCTTACGGCGGCGAAATGAAGGATGTGCTGGAAGCCGTCAGCTATCTCACCGCCGACGGCCGTTGGGTGGACAGTGAAACGTCCGAGCTGGACTTCTCCTACCGGCACAGCGCGTTTGAAGAGAATGGTGCCTGCATCCTTGGCGCAGTGTTCCACCTGGAAAAAGGCGACCCGGATGCCATCAAGGCCCGGATGAACGAGCTGATGCAGAAGCGCATCGACAAACAGCCGCTGGACAAGCCCAGCGCCGGCAGCACCTTTAAGCGCCCGGCGGGCGCTTTTGCGGCGGCCCTCATCGACCAGTGCGGCCTGCGGGGTTACCGCCATGGCGGTGCCGCCGTAAGCGACAAGCACTGCGGTTTTGTAGTGAACCTGGGCGGTGCCACCTGTGCCGATGTGCTGGCACTGTGTGACGAGGTGCGCGCCATTGTAAAGGAAAAGACCGGCTACGATCTGGAAAAAGAGATCCGGGTCGTGAAATAAGATAGATTCAAAAAGGAGCGGGATCGAATCCATGGAACTGTTGATCGTCAGCGGACTTTCCGGTGCAGGAAAGTCGGTTGCTATGAATGCGCTGGAAGATATCGGTTATTTCTGCATTGACAACATCCCGGCGGCACTTCTGCCCAGCATCACGGCCTTTTCCAAGGCGGGCGATAACCAGCTGGACCGGGTGGCCCTGTGCATGGATGTGCGCGGCTGCCGCACGCGGGAAGAGATCGAACAGGCGCTGCAGCAGCTGGATGAGCAGAAAAAGCCCTATAAGATCCTGTTTCTGGATGCGCCGGATGACGTGCTCATGCGCCGCTACAGCGAGACCCGCCGCCGCCATCCCATCAGCATTTCCGAGGGGCTTTCCACCCGCGAGGCATTTCTGAAGGAACGTCAGATCCTGGAGCCGCTGCGGGTGCGGGCCGACTATACCATCAACACGGCCCTGCTCTCCACCGCCCAGAACAAGGAGCGCATCTGCGACCTGTTCCTGAAGAACGGCGGGGCAAAGAGTGCCATGCGGCTCACCATCATGTCCTTCGGGTTCAAGTTCGGCCTGCCGCCGGAGGCGGATCTGGTGCTGGACGTGCGCTGCCTGCCGAACCCCTTCTATGTGCCGGCGCTCAAGCACAAGACCGGTCTGGATCAGGAAGTGGTGGATTTTGTCATGAGTCACCCGGAGGCAAAGCAGCTGCTGGAACGGTACGAGTTGTTTTTGCAGGTGGCGCTGCCGCTCTATGTCAGGGAAGGCAAGAGCCAGCTGACCATTGCTGTGGGCTGCACCGGCGGCAAGCACCGCTCCATTACTTTTTGCGCGCAAGATCGCGGAGTACTGCACATCCCTCGGCTACGAGCCGGGTGTCCAGCACCGCGATGCCATGCGCTGACCAGAATTGAGGAACCACTATGAGCTTTGCATCCCGTGCACGGGAGGAGATCGCACAACGCAGCCTGCAGAAGGACTGCTGCGTGCGTGCGGCAGCGTATGGCTTTGCCTGCTTTGCCAAATATTTTGATAAAGGGGGGCTGGTGCTCCAGACCGAGCAGCCCCACACAGTGCAGCTGGCCCGGGAACTTTTTGCCCGCTGCGGGGTGCAGGGGGACGTTCTGGAAAAGCAGCGCCCCAGCGGCGTACTGTATGAGTTCAACATCCGGGCGCCGGAACAGGTGGCGCGGATGCATGAACTGTTCGGCACCACCGGCAGCGAGACGAGCCTGCAGATCGACCCCGCCCTGATCCGCTGTCAGACCTGCGTCAGTGCATACATTGGCGCAGCTTTTTTGTGCAGTGGCACCGTCACAGACCCGCAGAAGGAGTACAATCTGGAGTTCTTGACCGCGCGCACCAATCTGGCCCGGGATTTTGAAGCCCTGCTGGCTGAGCATGAATTTGCCCCGCACCGCACCCGCCGCAACGGCGTGAACCTGGTCTACGTCAAGAACAGCGCCAATCTGGAACGACTGCTCCGCTTTATGGGGCAGCCGGTGCGGCAGAGGAGATCCATGCACAGAAAGCCTTCAAGCAGGTGCGCAACCAGACCAACCGACAGACCAACTGCGACACGGCCAACCTTGGCAAAACGGCCCGGGCCAACGCCCAGACCCTCAGGGCCATCCGGTATCTGCAGGAAAACGATGCATTGGAAACACTGCCGGAGGTGCTGCAGCAGGCGGCAGCAGTACGTCTGCAATACCCCGACTTATCGCTTACCGCGTTGTGTGGCTGTTTTGACCCGGCGGTGAGCAAATCCGGCCTTTCGCACCGGATGAAAAAACTGGAAGCGTTGGCAGACGCCCTGCGGCAGCGCGTGGAAAAAAGGACAGGAGGCAGAGCCTTGAGCGAAATCAGCGAAAACAACCACTTGGGCAGAGACTTTGTCCACCTGCACATCCATACGGAATACAGTCTGCTGGACGGTGCCTGCCGCATCGACCAGCTGATGGACCGCGTCAAGGAATGCGGCCAGACCGCCATTGCCTGCACCGACCACGGCGTCATGTACGGCTGTGTGCAGTTCTATAAGGCAGCCAAAAAGGCGGGCATCAAGCCCATCATCGGCTGCGAGGTCTATGTGGCGACCCGTACCCGGTTCGACAAGGTCAACAAGATCGACGGCAACAACCATCTGATCCTGCTGTGCAAGAATGAGACCGGCTACAAAAACCTGATCAAGATGGTCTCGGCAGCGTTCGTGGAGGGCTTTTATTCCAAGCCCCGCGTGGACAAGCAGCTGTTGGAACAGTATCACGAGGGCCTTATCTGCCTGTCGGCCTGTCTGGCCGGTGAGGTGCCGCAGGCCATTCTGGCAGGGGACTACGAGCGGGCCAAGGCCACGGCCTTGTGGTATCGGGATTTGTTCGGAGAAGGCAATTATTACATCGAATTGCAGGACCATGGGCTGGAAGAGGACAACATCGTTCTGCCGCAGCTCATCAAGCTGGCGCGGGAAACCGGCATCCCCATGGCGGCCACCAATGACTCCCACTATCTGCGCAAGGAAGATGCCAAGATGCAGGCCATCCTGCTGTGCATCCAGACCGGCAAGACCATTCAGGATGCTGACCGCATGGAGTTCCAGACCGACGAATTTTACGTCAAGACTACAGATGAAATGTATGACCTGTTCTCCATGGTGCCGGAAGCCTGCGAAAACACGGCGAAAATTGCAGAACAGTGCAACTTTGACTTTGAGTTTGGCCACACCAAGATTCCTTATTATAAAGCCCCAGACGGCATGGATAATCAGGCATTCTTTGAAAAGCTCTGCTGGGAGGGTCTTGAACGCCGGTACGGGCCCAATGTCCCGCAGGCCAACAAGGACCGCCTGAGCTATGAGATCGGCGTGGTCAAAACCATGGGCTACACCAACTACTACCTTATCGTCTGGGACTACATCAATTACGCCAAAAGTCAGGGCATCCCGGTGGGCCCGGGCCGTGGTTCCGGTGCAGGCAGCATTGCGGCCTACAGCGTAGGCATCACGGATATCGACCCCATCCGGTACAATTTGATCTTCGAGCGCTTCCTGAACCCGGAGCGCGTCAGCATGCCCGATTTTGACGTGGACTTCTGCTACGAGCGTCGGCAGGAGGTCATTGATTACGTCAATCGGAAATACGGGGCCGATCATGTGGCGCAGATTGTCACCTTCGGTACCATGGCCGCCCGCAACGCCATCCGCGATGTGGGCCGTGTGATGGGTATCCCGTATCAGCAGGTGGATGTGGTGGCAAAACTGGTGCCCATGGAGCTCAAGATGACCCTGAAACGGGCACTGGAAGTTTCCACCGAGCTGAAAAAGCTCTATGACACCGACCCGCAGGTCACCGAGCTCATCGACACCGCCCTGAAGGTGGAGGGCATGCCACGGCATGCGTCCACCCATGCGGCGGGCGTGGTCATCACGCCGGAACCTACCGACTACTATCTGCCGCTGGCCACCAACGACGGCGTGCCGGTGACTCAGTTCAATATGACCACCATTGAGGAACTGGGCCTGCTGAAGATGGACTTTTTGGGCCTGCGCACCCTGACCGTTATCCGCGATGCGGAAACGGCGGTGCAGAAGCATCACCCGGAGTTCTCCATCCAGAAGCTGGATTACGACGACCCGGAGACCTATAAAATGCTGGCCCAGGGCGAGACCGAGGGTGTGTTCCAGCTGGAATCTTCCGGCATGAAGCAGGTGCTTGTAGGCCTGCAGCCGCAGAACCTGGAAGATGTCATCGCTCTGATCAGCCTGTACCGTCCCGGCCCCATGGACTCCATCCCAACCTATCTGCGCAACCGCCACGAGCCGGACAAGATCAGCTACAAGACCCCGCAGCTCGCCCATATCCTGGATGTGACCAACGGCTGCATCGTCTATCAGGAACAGGTCATGCAGATCTTCCGGGAGCTGGCGGGCTTCTCCTTCGGGCAGGCCGACAACGTCCGCCGTGCCATGAGTAAAAAGAAGCACGCTGTGATGGAGGCTGAGCGGGAGCACTTCGTGCACGGCTGCACCGAGCCGGGCCACGAGTGCCCCGGCTGTGTGGCCAACGGCATTTCGGAAAAAGGTCGCCAACGAGATCTACGATGAGATGTCCAGTTTTGCTTCTTACGCATTCAACAAGAGCCATGCGGCCTGCTACGCCTATGTGGCATTCCAGACCGCTTACCTCAAGTGCCATTACCCCAGCGAATTCATGGCCGCTCTGCTGACCAGTGTGCTGGACAACACGGACAAGGTCATTGAGTATTCCGGCGAGTGTGCCCGCCTTGGCATCAAGGTGCTGCCGCCGGATGTGAATGTTTCGGGCGGCGGCTTTACGGCGGACGAGAACGGCCAGATCCGCTTCGGCCTGAACGCGGTCAAGAATGTGGGCCGTAACCTGATCGAGAATGTGGTGCGGGAGCGTCGGAACAAGCCCTATACCAGCTTGTATGACTTCTGCAAGCGGATGCACGGCAACGAATTGAACCGCCGGGCGGTGGAGTGCCTGATCAAGGCCGGTGCCTTTGACCGGTTGGGCAACAACCGTCACAGCCATGTGGAAGCCGTGGAGGGCATCCTGAAGAGCATCGAGACCGACACCCGCCGCAATCTGGACGGCCAGCTGGACCTGTTTTCGGTGATGAGCGGGGGAGAGCAGGATGCCGCACAGGAGGACCGCTATGAGATCCGCCAGCTGCCGGAGTACAGCCATGCCGAATTGCTCCAGCAGGAAAAAAGAGGTCAGCGGCCTGTATCTGTCCGGTCATCCGCTGGATGCCTACCGGGAAAAAAATCGGCCCGCATCGGTTCCCACACCATCAAGGACCTCACCGGCGAGGACGCCCATGTGACGGACGGCGAGCGGGTGCGTGTGGTCTGTGCGGTGGTCAAGAACCGCATGATGACCACCAAGTCCAACAGTATGATGGCCTTTACCAGCGTGGAAGATCTGACTGGCACCATGGAAGTGATCGTGTTCCCCAAGGTGCTGGACACCTTCCGCGATGCTATCCGCGAAAATGCGGTCGTGGTCATCGACGGACGCCTGTCGGTGCGGGAGGATGAAGCCTCCAAGCTGCTGGCAGACAGCATCGTGCCCATTGACAGCTACGACCCTACCCGCCCGCAGAACGGCCGCCCGGACCCGGTCAAGGCGGCGGCAAAGCGGCTGTATATCCGTCTGCCGTCCCGCAACTGCCCGCAGTATGCCAAGGTGATCAATCTGCTGGGCATCTTTGACGGCAATATGCCGGTGATCCTGTATCTGGAAGACACAAAACAAAAGCTGGCGGCCCCCGGCATCTGTACACTTCCGGGCATCCGCTCTTCTTTGAAGAACTGGAAAGACTGGTGGGCGCAGAGAACATTGCAACAAAATGACATTTCTGTGCACGAATCTCGATAGGTCGGAAGGGCTCAAAATGGGCCCAAAATATTTTCAAATGGCTGAGAATGTGTTATAATGTTGAAAGGCAAGTCTTAACAATTCTTTACGATGCAAACACTGAGCGGCGTAATGAAGAAGGGCGCTGGCTCATGGGTGAATGAAGAAACAAATTGGAGGGAATCTCTCGTATGGAAAAGCAAATCAAAACGATTGGCGTGCTCACAAGCGGCGGCGATGCTCCTGGCATGAATGCTGCCGTGCGCGCTGTGGTCCGTACCGGCTTGCACAAAGGTTACCGCATGATCGGCATTCAGCGTGGTTACAACGGCCTGCTGAACGGCGAATGCTTTGAAATGAACCTGCGCAGCGTCTCGAACATCATTTCGGCCGGCGGTACCATTCTGTACACTGCCCGCTGCCTGGAGTTCAAGACCAAGGAAGGCCAGGATCGCGGTGCTGCCAAGTGTCGTGAGCTGGGCATTGACGCACTGGTCGTCATTGGCGGCGATGGTTCTTACCGCGGCGCACGTGAGCTGGCACACCGCGGCATCCCGATGATCGGCCTGCCCGGCACCATCGACAACGACATCGCCTGCACCGAGTACACCATCGGCTATGATACAGCCATGAACACCGCTCTGGAAATGATCGACAAGCTGCGCGACACCACCCAGAGCCACGACCGCTGCAGTGTGGTCGAGGTTATGGGCCGCAACGCCGGTTACATTGCCCTGAACGTTGCCATCGCCTCCGGTGCTATGGCTGTCCTGCTGCCGGAGAAGGAATTCGACATGCAGCACGACATTCTGGATAAGATCGCAGAGACCCAGAAGACCGGCAAGCGTCATTTCATCGTCATCGTTGCCGAGGGCGTGGGCCACGCACAGGAGATCGCAAACGAGATCCAGGCCCGCACCGGCATCGACTCCCGTGCCACCATTCTGGGCCATGTCCAGCGCGGCGGCTCTCCCACGCTGCGTGATCGCGTGAACGCATCCGCCATGGGCTACCAGGCCGTGTGCCTGCTGGAGCAGGGCAAGTACAACCGCATCGTCGGCATGAAGGGCGAGAAGCTGGTGGACTACCCGGTGGATGAAGCACTCGAAATGACCAAGACCCTCGACCCGGTCCTGATCGACGTCTGCAACACCATTTCTATCTGATTTCCTGCATTGCATTTCTGGAGCTGTTCTCTTGGCTGGGCTGAGAGGGCGGCTCCTTTTTTGTTGGGTTATAATGGTGTTGCACACGTCGTTTCGATGGTTGCAAAGACCATTGGCATCTGATAGTCTAGGAACTAGACAATGTCCGTGACCTGGACGCGAAAAAAATTCGTTTTCCATTATGAAGGAGGTGAGCAGAATGGCTCATGAACTGCTGGCAAAATCGGATCATCAACTCGGGATGTGCCTGCGGATGCTGTATGCAGAAGGCATCCGCAGTTCGATTCCTGTTCACAGCGCGAAAAACGAGAAGGGAAAGATGGAGTTTCTCGTGACTGTGCCTGTGGACGATGCACAGTTTGAGGTGCTGGAACGGCGCTATCAGACCCTGATCGGCTAAAGGAAAAGCCGAGCGCAGAACAGCCGGACCGGCATAGAGAGAAGAGCTTACACACGGAAAGTGCAGGCTCTTTTTCTTTTGGTTTTGCCGGGAGGACCGTAGCGTCTGCATTGGAATTTCTTTGAATGCAGCAAGAATCAATCTGGATATTAACGTCAAGTCGATAAAATTTTAATGACATAAACAGAGAGTATCTTTCGGAATTGATTTAAAATCAACTCACAAATGCGATATGGCACCGATTTCATGCATAAAAAATACGATTTGTATTTTTCCCTTTGCTTTGCAGAGTGCCGCTTGGTGTGGTATACTAGAACCGTACAAAAACGGTGTCCTGTGGGAGCAGTCTCCCGACACAGGTCACCCGGCAGGAGAGTGATTTGTTTGGAACTGGAACAGGCCCAGAAGCGTGTGGAGGAGCTGCGCGCTGTCATTGAAAAAGAACAACCGGCTCTATTATGACCAAGATGCCCCGGAGCTGGAGGATTTTGAATACGATGCATTGACCCGGGAACTGAAAGCGTTGGAAGCGCAGTTCCCGCAGCTGATCACGCCGACTTCGCCGACCCAGAAAGTGGGCGGGACCCCCAGCGGGCGCTTTACCAAGGTGACCCATGCGGTCAAGATGGAAAGTTTGTTGGATGCATTTTCGTATGATGAGCTGCGCGACTTTGACCGCCGCGTACGGGATGCAGGCATCGAACCGGAATATGTGGTCGAGATCAAGATCGACGGCCTTTCCTGCAGTCTGGAGTATGAGAACGGAGAACTCGTCCGGGCGTCCACCCGCGGCGACGGCGTGGTAGGCGAGGATGTGACCCAGAACGTCCGGGCAATCAAACGCATCCCCAAGACGCTGAAAAATGCGCCGGAGTTTCTGGAGGTGCGCGGTGAGGTATATATGCCCCACGAGGCCTTTCAGAAGCTGTGCGCGGAGCAGGAATTGCAGGGGGCCGCTCCCTTCAAGAACCCGCGCAATGCGGCGGCAGGTTCCCTGCGGCAAAAGGATGCAAAGATCACCGGAAGCCGCGGCCTGTCCATCTTTGTGTTCAACGTCCAGCAGATCCGCGGGAAGGAACTGACCCGCCATTCGGAAAGTCTGGACTATCTCAAGAGTCTCGGTCTGCCGGTGTCGCCGCGCTACCATGTGGTGCATGATATTGAGCAGGCCATTGCAGAGATCGAGCAGATCGGGCAGAACCGTGCCAAGCTGGATTTTGACATGGACGGTGCGGTCATCAAGGTAAACGATTTTGCCCAGCGGGAACAGATGGGTTCCACCAACAAATTCCCGCGCTGGGCCATCGCCTTCAAGTACCCGCCGGAGGTCAAGGAGACCACCCTGCGCAGCATCGAGGTGGCCGTGGGCCGCACCGGCGTGCTTACCCCCACCGCCTGCTTTGACCCGGTGTTTCTGGCAGGTACGACCGTGGCGCGCGCCACCCTCCACAATGAGGACTTTATCCGGCAATTTGGTCTGTGCATTGGCGACACCATTCAGGTGCGCAAGGCCGGCGATATCATCCCGGAAGTGATCGGGGTCACCCGCCACGCCGAGGACGCTCAGCCCTACGAGATGCCGACGGTTTGTCCGTCCTGCGGCGCACCGGTGGTGCATCTGGAGGACGAGGCGGCCCTGCGCTGCGTGAACCCGGAGTGTCCGGCACAGGCTTTGCGCAATATCATCCATTTTGCATCCCGGGATGCCATGGACATCGACGGTCTGGGCACGGCTGTGGCAACGCAGCTGGTGGAGAAAGACATGGTGCATTCGGCGGCAGACATCTATGCGCTTAGCCGGGAACAGCTGCTGACGCTGGACAAATTCAAGGAGAAAAGCGCGGACAATCTGCTGAATGCCATCCAGCGCTCAAAAGAGAACAATCTGGACAAGCTGCTGTTTGGCTTTGGCATTCGCAACATCGGCGACAAGGCGGCGGCATTGCTGGCAGAACATTTCGGTTCGTTGCAGGCCATCCGGGAAGCAGATGCCGCTGCCATCAGCGAGATCGACGGCTTTGGCGGTGTGATGGCCCAGAGCGTAGTGGAATTCTTTGCGAAGGAAGGCACCACAGACCTTGTGCACCGTCTGGCAGATGCCGGGGTCAACATGCAGTGGAAGGGCGAGCCCAAGGGCGACAAGCTGGCCGGTAAAACGCTGGTGGTTACCGGTACGCTGGAAACACTCTCCCGCAACGAGGCAGAAGCCCTCATCGTCAAAAACGGCGGCAAGGCCAGCGGCTCGGTCTCCAAAAAGACTTCCTATGTGGTCGCCGGTACAGCAGCCGGTTCTAAGCTGACCAAAGCGCAGGCGTTGGGCGTTCCGGTGCTGACCGAAGCCGAATTCCTTGATCTGCTCAAAGAAGAATAATTACAATTTTGCATAGCATAGCCTCTGCGGCGTTTCGGGCCGCAGGGGCTTTTTTGTTTGTGTGCGGTTCTAAGCGGGCGGGGGCTGCATACACTGGTAACACAAGTTTCGTTGAAAGGAAGTGCCCATTGTGGACGAGTATTACCGCGCGATCCGTCTGTTGCCTGCATGGCTGGCGCAGCCGCTGGCCCGGCTGCCGCAGAATACCGCCGAAAAAAGTGCACGAACTGCGGCTGCGGACAGGCTGTGGAATTTGCCTGTCCATTGCTGGGCAGCAGACGACGTTGGACGAGCTGCCGGAATGCCCGCAGACCCTGCGCGGCAGGACGCTGGATGCCCTGCAGATGGACGAGATCCTTTATGTGCTCTGCGGCGGTTCAGTACATACCCATCAGGCCGAACTGGCGCAGGGCTACCTGACCACGGCATCCGGCTGCCGTGTGGGGGTGGGCGGTCGGTTCGTATTGCGCGGCCCGGAGGATGTTGTGCTGCAGCGTCTTTTGTCGCTGAATTTCCGCATTGCGCGTCCAATTTGTACGGAACTTCCGGCGGAGCTGTGCACCCTTTTGCAGGGACATTTCATCGGGGCACTGTTGGTGGGAGAACCGGACAGCGGCAAGACCACCCTTCTGCGGCAGATCGCCCGGGAACTGGCTGCACAGAAACGGGCCGTGGCTGTGATCGACGAGCGAGGGGAACTTTTTCCGCCGGAGCGGCAGAATGGCGATGCCCTTGACTGCATCAGCGGCCTGCCCAAAGGCCGTGCGGTCCAGATGGCGCTGCGGACGCTGGCCCCGCAGGTGATCCTGTTGGACGAGCTGGGGGACCTGACCGAGGTCGCCGCACTGGAACAGGGCTTTTTCAGCGGGGTGGAGTTTGTGGTCAGCGTCCATGCCGCCACGCTGGAGGACGCTCTGCAAAGGCCGCAGGTGCGGGTTTTACAGCAGCAGGGAGCACTGCGGTTTCTTTTCCTGCTGGAAGGACGATGTGCACCGGGCCGGATCCGGGAGATCCGGCAGCTTCCGCTGCTATGATGCTGCACATTCTGGGTGCTCTGCTGTTTCCGTTGTGCGGCTGGCTGGCCGGGGATGCCATACAGGCCCGTACGGTACAGCACCTTGCTGCATTGCAGAAATGCCTTGCGCTTCTGGAACGCATCCGGCAGGAGGTCGCGTTCCGCCGGGCAGACCTGCAGCAGCTTTACGCAGAGCTCTGCCGGGAAGGCATACTGGAATCCGGCGCCCGCTGCTTACAGGAGGCCCCACCGCCGGAGGGCCTGACGCGGGAAGAACAGCAGTGCTTCCGGACGTGCATGTCCGGCCTTGGCCGTGCGGAAGCGCGGCAGGAGTGCGAACAGCTGGACTACTACCGGGCCCGCCTGCAGGCTTTGCAGCAAACGGCAGAACACGCTGCCCGGCGGCAGGCCGGTCTGCCCCGTAAACTGGGCCTTGCAGCCGGGATGGCAATGGCACTGCTGCTCATCTGAATTCGGAAATCTTGGAGGAAACAACGCAGATGGAAATTGATCTGGTGTTCAAAATTGCAGCCATCGGCATCATTGTGGCGGTGCTCAATCAGCTCTTGATCCGCTCCGGGCGGGAGGATCAGGCCATGATGACGACCCTTGCCGGCCTTGTGGTGGTCCTATCCATTCTGGTCAAGCAGATCAGCACCCTGTTTGTTACCATCAAGGCGCTGTTTTCGCTGTGAGTTCCGCCTGGGTCACGCTGGGGCTGGTGGCAGTGCTGGCAGCGATGCATGCACTTTTGCAAAAAGGAGCTTCCGGCCTATACGCTCCTGCTCTCACTGGGAGCAATCGTCCTTCTGCTGGTGCGGCTGGGCGGCACATTCCGCAGTGTTCTGGAGGGTGTCGCGCTGCTGGGACAGCAAACGGACAAGCAGGCGTTCCAATGCCTGCTGCGCAGCACGGGTATCCTGTTGCTTGCCGACTATACCCGTACCCTCTGCAAGGAGAGCGGGGCTGAGGCACTTGGCTGGTGTGCAGGGCTTGCGGGCCGCTGTCTGGTGCTGGCGGCAGTGTTCCCACTGCTGGAAGAAGTGTGTCAACGGATCTGGGGGCTGGCAGGATGAGCGGCAAAAAAAATACCGGGGGTTTCTGGCAGGGTTGGTGTTTCTGGCCGCAATGCCTTTTGGAACGGTGCAGGCTTTCGCACTGGAAAGCCTGCCCGGCCGGGAATTGTGGCAGCCCTACCTGACCCAAAGTGCACAGGGTGCAGCGGATTTTGCCCGGGACCCGGTGTCGGCATTGCTGAGCCTGCTGCCGGGTTCACCCGTGCAGCTTCTAGTCGATACCCTGCACAGCTACGCAGATCTTTTGCTGTTTCTGCTGCTGCTCACAGCTTTGTCATTTCTCGTTGGCGATGCAGCGGACGGTACCTTGCTGGACCTTGCGGCAGCCGGTGGCTGCGGGGTGCTCATCTGGGGTGATCTGCTGACACTGGCACAGTCTATCGGTGAACGCATGGACAGCTGGCGGCTGTTCCTCACGGGATTTCTGCCGGTGTGCGGCGCAGTCCTGACGGCAGGTGGAGAGGGAAACGCCGGAGCGGTGGCCAGCGGATTTCTGCTGAGCGTGCTGGCTCTGCTGGCACAGGGGATCACGCTGTGCATCCGGCCGCTGCTGCAAAGCTATCTGGCCATCAGCATGGCCTGCTGCATCCACACGCAGACGGGTCTCCCGGAAGCCTGCAGGATGAGCGGGCAGCTGCTGCGAAAAAGCATTTCGGCGGGCGGAAAACTGTTTGCGCTTCTGCTTGGCGTACAGCGAGTGATCACACTGCAATTGGACCACACGACATCCCGTCTGGGCCAGATGCTGACGGGCAGTGTCCCGGTGATCGGGCAGGCATTGAGCGGTGCGGCCGATACCGTATTGGCCGGGTTGCAGCTGCTCAAAAACTCTCTTGGAATCGCGGCACTGGTGATCCTTGGCGCGGAATTTGTTCCGCTGTATCTGGGACTGTTGTTCCACCTGGCAGTTCTGTCCGGGTGCAGGCTTCTGTGCAGCTTTGCCGGCATCGACCGGTGCCAGGCGCTGTTTGCCTGTCTGACGGAGGCGGTCCGGTGCATGGCGGCGGTCACAGCACTGTTCTTTTTCGCTGACAATGGTCGGTGTCGCGTTGATGACAATGATGAACGGAGGGTGAAATGCGGGTCGTAACGGCATTCTGCCTTGCATGTGTCTGCGCGGGAGCTGCTAGTGCAGCTGGTGGAAGCGGGCTGGGCGCGCCGATGCATAAAAGTGGTTGCGGGGCTATATATTCTAACAGTTCTGCTCCGTGCAATTTCTGCACTGCCTGCACGGACCGCACAGTGGCTTCAGCCGGTGCAGGCATCTGCCTCCATCGAGGGCGTGGAAACCACGATCCTCACGGAGGCGGCGAAGCGCTTGAATGAGATGTTGGCAGCGGAATGCGAGGCACAGACAGGCATCCCGGTCCGGGTGGAAACGGAATTGGAACAGACGCCGGACGGCATCCGCGCAGCTCGCGCGATCCTGTGGATGCCGCCGGACAGCCCGGCACAGGTACAGACACAGCTTGTGCAGCTTCTGCAAAAAGAACTTAGCACCGACGCTGTCACCGCAGCGGAAGAGGCGGAACCATGAAAAAAGCAACGATCACAACTGTTCTTCAGGGATGCAAAGGCCCGCAGGGGCGCACAAGACTTGCGGTGCTCATTGGCGGGGTGGCCATGCTGCTGTTGCTGCTGTCGGAGTTGATGCCGACCGGGACGAAGTCTGCTGCCGCCAGCACAGCCCCACAGGAAATCGCCGCGTATCAGACCCAGCTGGAAAACCGGCTTGAAACACTGATCGCTCAGATGGACGGAGCGGGAAAGACGACGGTGATGCTCACGCTGGAAACGGGGGAGGAAACGATCTATGCACTGGATACGCAGTCCGGGCAGATGCAGGAACAGCAGACGCATGTTCTGCTGGAAGATGGCTCCGCCCTGGCAGAGACGATCTATCAGCCGCAGATCCGCGGCGTGGCCGTGCTGTGCGACGGCGGGGGGAGATGTCCGCGTGGCAGCACGCATCACGGAGATGGTGGGAGCGCTGCTGGATCTGCCATCCAACCGGATCTGTGTGGAACAGCGCAAGCCATGATCTGACCCAGAACAAGGAGGATTCAAGATGAGAGCACTTTCCAGAAATACCCGGCGGGTGACCGCGCTTACGCTGGCCGCTGCCCTTGTCATTGCCGTTTATCTGAACTGGCAGTATGCCCGCACCGATACCGGCATTGCAGCGGACGAGGAAGCCCAGGTCGTTTCGGCCGAGCCTGTGCAGTCGGACACGGTCCTGGACGGCCTGCCCACGGAAGCCGAAACAGTGTCGGCCGCGAACAAAAACTACGGGGAAGCACAGCTGGTCAGCGTGGCAAGCGACAGCGGCGCAAAGTTCTTTGAAGAGGCACGCCTGAAACGGGAAAAGGCGCACGATGAAGCCATGGACACCCTGCAAAAAACCATGAAGTCCTCTTCGCTCTCTGCGGAGGAAAAGAAGGACTGCACCGCCCAGCTGACAGCCGGGTTGGAAGATCTGCACGCTGAAAATGAGATCGAGACCCTCATCAAAGCCAAAGGCTTTTGCGGACTGCCTGTGCTTTCTGCAGTCCGGCCGCGCCGATCTGACCGTCATGACATCCGGTGACCCGCTGACGGCGGCGCAGGTGGCGCAGATTCGGGACGTCGTGCTCAGCAAGAGCAGTGTGACGGCCCAGAACATCACGGTGGTGGAAGTAAAATAAAATAAAAAGTGTTTCCCTCCGACCGGAAGGAACCGGGCTGGAAAAAAAAGAACCCGTTGTGTGGTCCGACAGAGTTTTCCAAACAAGTATTGAAATCAACCCCGCATTGATGGTATAATAACACCATCAGAAAACAGGAACGGTGTGCTGCCCGGCCATTCGGCGGCGGCAGCTGCAAAGCCGTTTTGAACCGAAAAAAAGCGGCAGTTCTGCTGCTTTTCAATGGAGGACAGCACAATGGATTTACAGAATATGGATCTTCAGGGCGGTAGCCTTCAGATTTCGACCGAAGTCATTGCAAAGATCGCACGGTGCGCTGCGCTGGAAGTGGAAGGCGTGGCAGAAGTTTCCTGCGGGACCCAGAATAAAAAGCTGAAGGATCTGCTGGAAGCCAGCATCCAGCCGCCGGTGGCCGTGGAAATGCGCGACGGCACGGCAGAGCTTACGCTGCATCTGATCATGGCGTCCGGCGCACGCATCCCTGCAGTGGCGGAAAAGGTGCAGGAAAATGTCAAGTCGGCCGTGCAGAACATGACCAGTGTCACGGTGAGCCGTGTGAATCTGGTGATCGCAGGTCTTGCTGCGGAGCAGTAAGAGCACTTGCAGCCGTACAAAAGAATGGATAGAACGCGTTCTCTCTGCCGGGGTTTCCCGGCGGGGAGAGCTCCTATTATGAAAGGAATATTATGGAAAACATTTTGCCCCGTAGAGAAGCTCGCGAGAATGCATTTTTGCTGGCATTTTCGCAGACCTTTGGCGACGTCCCGTTGGCAGAGGCTCTGACCAACCATGCGGAAAACGACGAAGAGCACCCGGTGGATGGCTTCAGCAAGCTGCTGCTGAATGCTTATTACGACCATTCCGCAGAGGTGGATGACGAGATCCGCGCTCATCTGCGCAATTGGACCATGGAGCGTCTGCCGCGCGTCAGTCTGACCGTGCTGCGTCTGGCCATTGCAGAGATGCTGTTCGGCGGCGAGAACAAGCCCGGCGTTGCCATCAACGAGGCAGTGGAGCTGACCAAAAAGTATGGTGCCGATGAGGACTACCAGTTTGTGAATGGCCTGCTGGGTGCTGTGGCACGCGACCACGGCCTGAGTGATGAAGCCGTCGCGGAGTCGGCTGAACAGTGAGCCGTTATACGCTCGGGGTCGATACAAGCAACTATGCAACCTCTCTGGCAGTTTTTGATACAGCCGGAGAGGTTGTTTGTGCAAAAAGCGGTTTCTTCCGGTCAAATCCGGGCAGCTGGGCCTGCGGCAGAGCGATGCACTGTTCCACCACACCACGGCACTGCCGGAAATGCTGCACGAGCTTGCGCAGGAGTTTGATCTGACCCGCATCGACGCCGTGGGTGTCTCCCAGAAGCCGCGCCCGGCAGAGGGCAGTTATATGCCGTGCTTTCTGGGTGTGAACGCGGCGACGGCATTTGCAGCGGCGCGGAGCATCCCGCTGATTTATACGACCCACCAGCAGGGCCATGCCGCTGCGGCGCTGTTTGCAGCCCGCGGCGCAGACCTTTTTACGCAGAAAATCCTGCTGTTTCATATTTCCGGTGGCACGACGGATCTGCTGCTGTGTGATGAGGTACGCACGATCACCCAACTTGGCACTAGCACGGACCTTTACGCCGGACAGGCTGTGGACCGCGTGGGCGTCAAGCTCGGGTTTGCCTTCCCGGCGGGTGCAGAGGTGTCTCGCCTTGCTGCAGCGTGCCCGGAAGAGATCCGGCCGAAATCTAGCGTGAGGGGCATGCAGTGCAGCCTTTCCGGCCTGGAAAACCAGTGCAATGCCCTGCTTGCTGCGGGCAAAAGCCCGGAATATGTGTGCAAGTACTGCCTGCTCTGTGTGGCCGATACGGTGGTCAAAATGACAAAGGCTGCGCAGAAGGAATACCCGGGTCTGCCGGTGGTATGCGCCGGCGGCGTGATGAGCAGCGATGTGATCCGCCAATGGGTGCAGAAACGCCTGCCTCAGGTGTATTTTGTGCCGGGACAGTATTCCAGTGACAATGCCATTGGCGTGTCCATCCTTGCGGCACGGGAGGCCGGTTTATGGCTGAAGTGATCACGGTTTCGGCGCTGAACCGCTATGTCAAATCTCTTTTTGATGCAAACGACCGATTGTTTGATCTGGCATTGCGCGGCGAGGTGGCAAATTTTGTGCAGAACGCGCGCAGTGGGCATTGCTATTTCACCCTGCGGGATGAGCAGGCCAGCGTAAAAGCGGTGATGTTCCGCTCAGATGCGCGGCGGCTTGCGTTCCGTCCGGAAGAGGGGATGCGTGTGGTCGTGCGCTGCCGTGCAACGCTCTATGAGCGGGATGGCGCATTCCAGTTGTATGTCAATGAGATGTTCCCGGACGGAATCGGTGCAGCACAGCTGGCGTTGGAGCAGCTCAAGGCCCGGCTGGAACAGGAGGGCCTGTTTGATGCGGCACACAAAAAGCCGCTGCCGCAATATCCCCGGAATGCATTGGGCTGGTGACCAGCAAGACCGGCGCGGCTTTACAGGACATCCGAAATGTGATCAGCCGCCGCTGGCCGTCTGTCCGGCTGCTGCTGTGCCCGGTAACGGTGCAGGGGTTTGAAGCGGCTCCGCAGATTGCGGCGGCCATCCGGACGCTGGACCGCAGCGGCAGGGCAGATGTGATCATCGTGGCCCGCGGCGGCGGCAGCCGGGAGGATCTGTGGGTGTTCAACGCTGAGGTGATCGCGCGGGCAGCCTTTGCCTGCAAAACACCGCTGATCAGTGCCATTGGACACGAGATCGACTACACGATCCTGGACTTCGTGGCAGACCGGAGAGCCCCGACGCCCTCGGCAGCAGCAGAGCTTGCGGTGCCGGACCGGGAAGAACAATGGAATATTTTGCAAAATTTACAACAAAATATTTCTGAAAATATATGCAAACGGCTCAAGTTGTGCTATAATGAGCTGGAGCAATACAACTTAGCGTTGGAACACAAGCCCGCGCATCACATCTGGAAGAGGGATTTTGACCAGAGCGAACAGGCCGGGCAGACGCTTCAGATCCAGATACAGCGCCGGATGCAGGCTGCAAATATGCAGTTGGAACATGCCGCAGCACTGACAGCCTCTCTGAGCCCGTACCGGGTCCTTGCCCGAGGCTATGCAATGATCACCACGGGCAGAGGACAGATCTTTCCGGCAGACCAACTGGAGCCGGACAAGACCATCTACATTCGCAGCGCTTCCCGCCGGGCAAAGTGCCGGGTGGAGGCCGTGGAGGAAATTGATGAAAGCACCCAAAAGCTATGAAGAGGGCATGGAGCGCCTGAATGCCATTCTGGCCAAAATGCAGGACGAGCAGACGACTCTTGCAGAAGCCGTCAAGTTGTATGCGGAGGCAGCATCTCTGATGGAATACTGCCATACTGCGCTGGAAAAAACATCGCTCCAGATCGAGGAGATCGACGCGAAGATCACGCAGACCATGCAGGAACAGCGGGAGGAAAACTGATGGATTACAAAACACAATATCAGATGTATCTGTCGCAGGCTTCTGCCGCGCTGGAAGACGCCTGTGCAAAGTTTCTTCCGGAGGAATCGGAGGTATGCCGTGCGGCGCGGTACAGCCTGCTGGGCGGCGGAAAACGCATCCGGGCCGTGCTGGTGCTCAGTGTCTGTGATATGCTGGGCGGTGATCCGCAGACGGCCAGAACTTTCAGCGCTGCGGTGGAAATGCTGCACTGCTATTCGCTGATCCACGATGATCTGCCCTGCATGGACAACGATGACCTGCGGCGCGGTCGCCCCTCCTGCCACAAGGCATTCGGGGAGGCAACGGCCATGCTGGCAGGAGATGTGCTCCTGACCGAAGCCTTTGAAGCAATCGCCAATGCACCGGCTTGCCCGCAGGCCTGTGTGCAGGCCGCAAAGCGCGCTGGGCCTTGGTGCCGGCAGCCGCGGCATGGTGTATGGGCAGGAGCTGGATCTGAAATACGAAGCACTGGCAGCGACCGAGGAGCAGCTGCGGCTGATCCACCGCAATAAGACCGGTGCTTTGATCAACGCAGCCGTCCAGATGGGGGCAGCTGCCGCCGGTGCCGACGCCGACCAGTGCCGAGCACTGGAAGCATACGCCTACGGCATTGGTCTGGTGTTCCAGATCGTGGACGATGTGCTGGATGTTACCAGCACTCCAGAGCAGCTGGGCAAGCCCATTGGCAGCGACAGTGAAAACGGAAAAACAACGTTTGCAACGCTGTATGGCGTGGAGGGCGCAATGGCTCTTGCACAGCGCGTAAACGAAAAGACCTGCAGCGCTCTGCGCGAAACATTCGGCGAAAAATCGGCCTTTCTGGAGCAGCTTGCGCAGCAGCTCCTGACACGCAAACACTAAAACGGATCGTCGTCCGGGAAAGCAAAAAGGAAACGCTATGCAGTTCATTTATGAGATCCTTTCATTCAACCGCATCCTGACCGTGTCGCTCCTGGCATGGTTCGTGGCGCAGGTGCTCAAGACCCTGATCAACTTCATCCTGCTGGGCAAATTCCAGCTGGAGCGCATGTGGGGCGACGGCGGTATGCCCAGCGCCCACAGCGCCACCGTCTGCGCAATGGTCATTGCCACGGCACGGTGTGAGGGCATTGACTCTGCCATTTTTGCGGTGGCCTGCGTGGTGGCTATTATCACCATGCACGATGCTATGGGCGTCCGGCACGAGACTGGCGAGCAGGCAAAGGTGCTGAACCAGATGATCGACCAATGGATCGAGGTCAGCGAAAAGAACGCCCCGTTCCTGCAGAACATGCATCTGAAGGAAATGGTCGGCCATACTCCGCTGCAGGTGGTCGCAGGCTTTCTGGTGGGCCTTGTGGTCGGCCTGCTGTACCCGCTGGGCCTGTGAGACGTGCCAGCAGGGTAGGAAACATTGCATGAAGGAGTGTGATTTGGTTATGGAATCGTTGCTGCTGGACAACATTGATCAACCCAGCGATCTGAAAAATCTGGACAAAGAACAGGTAAACAAGCTCTGTGCGGAGATCCGTCAGTTTTTGCTGCGGAATATCTCCCGCACAGGCGGTCATTTGGCGTCCAACCTCGGCGCAGTGGAGCTGACGGTAGCTCTGCACCGGGTGATGACGACGCCAATGGACAAAATCGTTTTTGACGTGGGGCATCAGTGCTATACGCACAAACTGCTCACCGGCCGACGCAGCGGCTTTGCAAAACTGCGCCAGCTGGATGGCATTTCCGGTTTTCCGAACCCCAATGAGAGCGAGCATGATGCCTTTATTGCGGGGCACGGCAACACAGCGCTTTCGCTGTCCATCGGCATGGCCTGGGCCAAGAAGATCCCGGCATGAGCCGGGCTGGGTGGTTGCGGTCATCGGCGATGGTGCCTTTACGGGCGGCATGGTCTATGAGGGCATGAACAACATCGACTCCCTGGACAACCTGCTTGTGATCCTGAATGACAACAAGATGTCCATTTCCCACAATGTGGGCGCGCTGGCGCGGTATCTGACCCACCTGCGCACGACGACGGCATATTTTGACGCCAAGGACAATGTGCGGAGCTTCCTCGACAGTGTCCCGGTGGTGGGCACCCCGCTGAAAAAAGCCCTGACCGAGGGTAAAACATTGCTCCGACGGGCAATGTACCACTCGACCATGTTTGAGGACATGGGGTTCCAGTACATTGGGCCGGTGGATGGTCACAATGAGGAAGAACTGGAGCGGACCCTGCGCACCATCAGCCAGCGGCCCGGCCCGCACTTTCTGCATGTTGTGACCAAAAAGGGCAAAGGATATCAGCCGGCCGAGATGAACCCGGGCAACTACCATGGGGTATCGGCCTTTGACCCGGACGGGATGCCCGACCCGGAGGTGGCTCCCAAGGAATCGTTTTCGACGACCTTCGGGCAGGCGCTTGCGCGGGAAGCTGCACAGAACAGCCGCATCTGCGCCATTACCGCGGCCATGAAATATGGCACCGGGCTGCAGTTCTTTTCGCACAGTGCGCCGGAGCGGTTCTTTGACGTGGGCATGGCAGAGCAGCACGCCGTGACCTTTGCGGCAGGTCTGGCCAGTCAGGGCATGCTGCCGGTGGTGTGCATTTACTCCACCTTCCTGCAGCGCTCTTACGATCAGATCCTGCACGACGTGAACCTGCTGCAGGAGAATGTCGTGTTTGCCATTGACCGCGCGGGTTTTGTTCCGGCAGACGGAGAAACGCATCAGGGCGTTTACGACCCGGCTTTCCTGAGCCAGGTCGGTATGCCGCTCTATGCACCTTCCAATTATGCGGAGCTGACCTATTGGCTGCACGAGCTGCTGAAGGACGGCTGCAGAGGCCCCCGTGCGATCCGTTATCCGCGGGGTGGGGAAAAATGCCCGTCTGGCGCAGTATGGCTGCAGCGGACAGGACTATGATTTCCTGCACAGAACCGAGGGCGCCCAGGCGGTGTTGATCAGCTATGCAGACGAAATGGATGATATTCTGACTGCATGTGAAAAAACTTACGAAGCATCGTATCAATTGCGACGCACTTAAACTTGTAAAGCTGTTCCCCTTTACAGAAAAAATGATCGAAGCTGTGAAGAATTATAAGATCGTACTATTTGCAGAAGAATGTGTGGAATGGGGCAGCATCGGGGAGCATCTGGCCTATTGTCTGCAGCAGGCGGGCTGGAATGGAACCTTCCTGCACGCTGCTGTGCATACGGCCAACCTGCCCCATGCGACCGTTCCGCAGATCAAGCAGGTCACCGGGCTGGATGCCGACACCCTTGCACAGCAGGTGATGGATGCCCGGATGAAAGGAGAAAACATATCGTGAAAATTCGGTTGGATCAATATCTGGTTCAGCATGGTCTGATCCAGAGCCGTGAACGCGCCAAGGCCATGATCATGTCCGGTGTGGTGTTTGTCAACGAACAGAAGGTGGACAAGGCCGGTGAGATGATCAAGGATGATGCCAAGGTGGAGGTGCGCGGGCACGACATCGGTTATGTCAGCCGCGGCGGCCTAAAGCTGGAAAAAGGCCATGCAGTGTTTTCCGCTGACGCCCAAGGGCAAGGTGTGCATGGACATTGGTGCATCGACCGGCGGATTTACCGACTGCATGCTGCAGAACGGTGCGGTCAAGGTCTATGCAGTGGATGTGGGCTACGGCCAGTTGGCCTGGAAGCTGCGCACCGATGAGCGCGTGATCAACATGGAGCGCACCAACATCCGCAACGTTACGCCGGAGGCTCTGGATGAACCGATCGAGTTCTTCAGCGTGGACGTTTCCTTTATCTCGCTGCATCATATTTTTCCGGTGGCACAGGCCATCACCACGCCGGACGCCATGGGCGTCTGTCTGGTCAAGCCGCAGTTTGAAGCCGGGCGCGAAAAAGTGGGCAAGAACGGCGTGGTGCGTGACCCCGCCACCCACCGCGAAGTGCTGCACAATGCCATGGGCTATGCGGCTGCCAACGGATTTGCTGTGCGCGGGCTGGATTTCAGCCCGGTGAAAGGTCCGGAAGGCAATATCGAGTACCTGATGTTTGTGCAGAAGAGCGAGGAGCCCTGCGTGCTGGACGATGCGGCCGCCGAACAGGTCGTGGCTGCAAGCCATTCCACGCTGGACCGCTGAACGATACGGATACAGAACCAAAACAGGAGGCTTCGGCATGACGGTTTACATTTCTCCGAACCCCGGAAAGATCTCGGCCAGTGAGGTCGCTCTGCGTGCAGCGCAGATCCTGCAGAATCATGGTGCATCGGTGCTGATGTGCGAGGATCTGCGCACGGTCTGCAATGCGGCCGGCGTTGTATATCTGCCGCTGGAACAGTGTCTGGAACGTGCGGACGTAATCCTGACCATCGGCGGAGACGGAACGATCCTGCATGAGGCGAATCTTTCGCTCAAGCATGCAAAGCCGATCCTGGGCATCAACCTGGGCCGCTGCGGGTTTCTGGCTACCTGCGAGGTCAGCGAGATGGAAAGCAAGCTGCCTGCCGTGGCGCGGGGCGAGTTCCAGCTGGACAACCGGATGCTGCTCTACGCCCATGTTCTGGGCCATGACGGCTGGGAAGGCCATGCACTGAACGACGTTGTCGTGACAAAAGGCCGCCTGCAGCAGGCCATTGATTTCAGCATTTACTGCGATGACATTCTGGTGGAGCATTACCGGGGCGATGGTGTGATCGTTGCGACGCCGACCGGCTCTACTGCGTATTCGATGGCCGCAGGCGGACCCATTCTGGATTCGCAGACCAAAGGCGTGGTCGTCACGCCGATCTGTCCCCACAGTCTTGCCAGTCCGGCCATGGTGTTTGCGCAGGAACGCAAGCTGAACATCTGCGTCGGTCAGGTGGCCGACGGCGAGGTGTTCATCAGCTGTGACGGTGCAGCAGGATTCCCGCTCAAGGCGGGCGCAACGGCAGAAGTCCGGCTTTCGGATCAGGTGGTGCAGCTGATCACCTTCAGCAAGGCGGATCAGTTCCAGGCCATCGACCAGAAATTGCGCAGCAGACGATAAAAGGAGATACGACGAGCTATGGCACATGTCCGCAAAGAAGAAGCAAAAAGCAAGGGAGACCGTCTGCAGACCATTCTCCGTCTTGTGCAGGAGCATCCGATCAGTCGGCAGGAAGTGCTGCTGGACTATCTGCGCAAGGAAGGGTTTGATGTGACTCAGGCCACGATCTCGCGGGATATCCGGGAGCTGTGCCTGGTCAAGGCTGCCACTGCAGAGGGCTACCGCTATGTTTCCAGCCGGAACGAGAGCTTTAACCCCAAGACCCAGGGCCGGTTTGAGACGATCTTTCATGAGTCGGTGCTGGGGGTGGACTATGCAGGCCATGTGGTGCTGGTCAAGTGCTATTCCGGCATGGCCAATGCAGCCTGTGAGGTATTTGACGCATTGCAGTGGAAAAACGTGGTCGGCACCCTTTCGGGTGATGACACTTTTCTGATCGTTGCCCGCTCCGAGCGGGACGCTAAGACCATCTGCACGGAACTGACCCGGCACATCGGGTAAAACAAACGCGGGAGAGACGATAAACCATGTTAAGCTGCCTGCAAATTGAAAATGTCGCGGTCATCCAGAAGGCAGAAGTTCATTTTCAGCCGGGGCTGAACGTCCTCACCGGTGAGACTGGTGCGGGCAAGTCCATTCTGATCGACTCCATCAACGCAATCCTGGGCAATCGGACTTCCAAGGATCTTGTGCGCACGGGTGCGTCCAAAGCGGTGATCCGTGCATCTTTTGCGCAGATCCCGGATGTGGTACTGGACAAACTGGAAGCGGCCGGTTATGAGCGCTCGGCAGAGCTGCTTCTGAGCCGTGAGATCACCGCCGAAGGAAAGAGCAGCTGCCGGATCAACGGCATGCCCACCACGGCGGCTGTGCTGCGGGAGCTGTGCGGAGGTCTGATCAACATCAACGGCCAGCACGACTCGGTGGGACTGCTGAATCCGGCACACCATCTGAGCATTCTGGACGATTATGCGCAGAACGCCAAACTCTATCAGGAGTATTATGTGCTGTACCGGAGCCTGGTCAAGGTCAAGAAGGAACTGGACGCCATGATCACCGACGAGGCGGAAAAGCAGCGACGGATCGACCTGCTGAGCTATCAGGTACAGGAGATCGAAGAAGCCGGACTGACCGCCGGCGAGGAGCAGACACTGGAAAGCCGCCGCAAGGTGCTGGCCAACGCGTCCACCATCCGGAACCGGGTGGCAAAGGCCCATGCGCTGCTGTCCGGGGACGATGACACCCCCGGCGCAGTGGATCTGCTGGGTGAAGCATCCAACGCCATGGATACGGCCGCCCAGCTGGACGAGTCACTTTCCGGGGTGTCCGGCACGCTGATGGACCTGTACTATTCGGCCAAGGACGCAGCGGCAGAGCTGATCGACCGGCTGGATGCCTACGACACGAACGACGCCGAGCTGGATGAGATCGAACAGCGGCTGGATCTGTTGTACCGTCTCAAACGCAAGTACGGTGATACGGTGGAGGACATCATTGCCTTTGGACAGAAAGCACGGGAGGAACTGGAACAGATCCAGTTCTCGGAGCAGCGGCACGATCAGCTGCAGGCGGAAAAGCTGCGCCTGTATGGTCTGGCGCGCGAAAAGGCGGAGGCCTTGACCCAGACCCGTCTGAAAGCCTTTGACGAGCTGAATGCACGCATTACCGATACCTTGCAGTTCCTGAATATGCCGGGTGTGCGCATGACGCTGCACCACGCCCGTGGGCCGCTGGCAAGCCACGGACAGGACAGCGTGGAATTCTACATCTCCACGAACGCCGGCGAAGCCCCGAAACCGCTGGCCCGGATCGCTTCCGGCGGTGAGCTGAGCCGCATCACCCTTGCCATCAAGAATGCGATGGCAGACCGGGATGCAGTGCCCACGGTGATCTACGATGAGATCGACAGCGGTGTGTCCGGTAAGGCGGCGGGACGCATCGGTGAGGTGCTGCGCCAGAGCGCACAGGGACATCAGATCCTGTGCATCACCCATACGGCGCAAATCGCAGCACTGGCCGACTGCCACCTGCTGATCCGGAAAAATGTGACGAACGACCGCACTTATACCGAGATCCATCCGCTGGATACGGAGGGCCGCGTGGAAGCACTGGCCCGGTTGATTTCCGGCGATCATGTGACCGAGCTTTCACGGGCAAATGCGCGGGAAATGCTGGGTACCGGCCGCCAGTAACAGGGGAACGTTCCCGTCGGAATCCGGGGCTTGACAAGCCCGTGTTCTTGTGATAAAGTAAGTTTTGTTAATGGCGATGAAGGGAATAAGTACCCTGAAGTGTTCTGCCCAGAGAAACCCCGGTTGGTGCAAGGGGCCGCAGAACAGCAGGCGAATACCTCCCGGAGCTGCAGGCTGAATGCTGTCTGAGCTAGTAGGCTGTGCCGCGTGCGAGCGTTACAAACGCAGGAGTGTCACTCTACTCTGGGGTGTGCACTCGTGAGGTCGTTTCTGTGAGGAAGCGGCAAACAGAGGTGGTACCGCGAAGATTTCTCGCCCTCTGCCAAATTGATGTTTGGCAGAGGGCGTTTTTGTTTCCTCTGCCCCACAAAACAGGAGGATGTTTCTATGACTTTGTACGAAGAGCTGCAGGCCCGTGGTCTGGTGGCACAGATCACCGACAACGAGATCATTGATCTGATCAACAACGGCAAGGCTACTTTTTATATCGGCTTTGACTGCACGGCGGACAGCCTGACGGCCGGTCACTTCATGGCGCTCACGCTCATGAAACGCCTGCAGATGGCCGGCAACCAGCCGGTCGCGCTCATCGGCGGCGGTACCACGATGATCGGCGATCCCTCGGGCCGCACCGATATGCGTAAGATGCTGACCAAAGAGGACATCGCCCACAATGCCGCCTGCTTCAAGAAGCAGATGGAAAAGTTCATCGACTTCTCGGATGACAAGGCTTTGATGGTGAACAACGCCGACTGGCTGCTGAAGCTGAACTACGTCGAGCTTCTGCGGGACGTGGGCGCCTGCTTCTCGGTCAACAACATGCTGCGTGCCAAGTGCTATGAGCAGCGCATGGAGCGCGGTCTGTCCTTCCTCGAGTTCAACTACATGATCATGCAGAGCTACGACTTCTACTACATGTTCCAGCATTATGGCTGCAATATGCAGTTTGGCGGCGATGACCAGTGGAGCAACATGTTGGGCGGCACCGAGCTGATCCGCCGCAAGCTGGGCAAGGACGCCTACGCCATGACCATCACCCTGCTGACCGACTCGCAGGGCAAGAAGATGGGCAAGACCGCAGGCAATGCTGTCTGGCTGGACCCCAACAAGACCAGCCCCTTCGAGTTCTATCAGTACTGGCGCAATGTCGGTGATGCCGATGTCATGAAGTGCATCCGGATGCTGACCTTCCTGCCGCTGGAGCAGATCGACGAGATGAGCACCTGGAAGGATCAGCGCCTGAACGAGGCCAAGGAGATCCTGGCCTACGAGCTGACCAGCATGGTCCACGGCAAGGAAGAAGCTGAAAAGGCACAGGCAGCAGCCCGTGCACTGTTTGGCGGTGCTGCAATGGACACGGAGCACATGCCCAGCACCCAGCTGACCGAGGCGGATCTGACCGATGGCGCCATCGGCATTCTGACCCTGATGGTCAAGGCCGGCCTGGCTGCTTCCAACGGCGAGGCTCGCCGTCTGGTGACCCAGGGCGGTGTCCTGGCCGACGGCGAAAAAGGTTGCAGCTCCCACCGTCAGCTTTACCGCAGAACAGCTCAAGAAGGGCGTTGTGATCAAGAAGGGCAAGAAGGTCTATCACAAGGTCACCCTGTAAGCATCTGCCCAAGATCCCGCAATAAAAATACCGCTGTCCGGTTCAGAACCGGACAGCGGTATTTTTTTTGTTTGCATTCAGCGGAGAAGCAGGATGTTCTGCCCCTCGGTCACGTTGCCGGAAGCCACCACAGTGACATCCGAGAAGGCATCACTGTTGGTTACCACAACCGGAGTGGTCAGGGGATAACCATCGGCACGGATCTTCTGCAAGTCAAATTTCAGCAGAAGCTGTCCGCTTTGGACATGTTCGCCTGCCCGGACCTGCGGAGCAAATCCGGCTCCATGCCGTTCCACCGTGTCCATTCCAACATGAATCAGAAGGTCCACGCCGGAATCACACCGCAGACTGACGGCATGACTGCTTTCGGCAATTTTCAGGATCACACCGTCTGCCGGAGCATAGATCTCTCCCTTATCCGGTTCAATGGCACAGCCTTTGCCCAGAACCTCCGCCGAAAATACCGGATCCTCGATTCCATCCAGCGGAAGAAGCTTTCCCTCCAGCGGAGAAGCAATGAGCATTCCACCTTCCGAAGAGAAGAAGGAAACGACCGGTGCTTCAGGGTGCCGTTTTTTCCGATAATACGAAAAGACCTTACAGACCAGAAAGACAACACCTGCCATAGCCAGACCAATCAGCCCGGCCAGCAGAAGCCCGAACAGCATGCTGTCTGCCGTGATCCAGCGGTTCCATGCCAGAATGGCGGCTGCGATTCCAACGGCCGCAGCTGTCACTGCTTCGGCTGACTCAAAGCTCATACGCCTTTTTCAGTGTCTCGTAAGCGGCATCTTCGTTCTCGGCATGGACCAGCAGCGAGATATCCAGGTCGCTGGTGGTGATCAGAAGCACTTCAATGCCGACCATGGCCAGTGCATTCAGGGCACGAGCGGCCACACCGCAGCTGGTAACCATGTCCTCGCCAAAAAGGTTCAGTTTGGAATAGCCGACACTGATCAGCGGGGAAGCCTTGGCATCCTTGTCCAGGTTGGCGGCTGAAATGGCTTTCATTACCAGCGGCAGATCGCTGCCGGCGGCGGTAAAGCTGAAGTCAATGGTGGTGCCATGGGGTGCACTCTGGCTGATCATGTCCACGACAACGCCGTTGTCTGCAAAAATCTGCAGATAACGGGCCAGACTGTTGCCCTTAAATTCTACGTCCTGCACACTGATCATCATCAGGCTGGGCTCAATGTTGATTTTCGATACTCCGTACATAAAATCCCTCCATTCTGCCCGTCACATGGGCGTTCCAATTGATTCCCACGGTTTTATGTAAGCTCCAGAAAGTCGCTGCTGATATTATTTTGCGCGATTTTTTGAACGGTGTCAAGACTGAAATCGGAATGTTTTGCGCGCACACCATGCTGCTTTGCCAATTCCTGCGTGTAATCGCGGAAAAGATAGGTGCGCACATTGGATTTTCCAGCGTCATAATGGGTGACCGTCGGCAGGAGCTTCGGTTCCAGAACGGCACACTGCACCGTTCCGTCCGGCTCGGTGGTCTTTTGCAGCTGCAGGTTCAGGATAGCACCTACCAGCTGATCCGGCCGGTTCTGCGTGCTCAGAAAATTGCCCAGAGAATAGGCAACGAATGTCTGCCTTCCGTCTGCTGCACTCAGCCACTGAGCATCCTGCAGCACATGCGGGTGGGTGCCCACAATCACATCGGCACCCCAGTCTGCAAGCTGCTGTGCCAGTGTGCGCTGACCGTCCACAATGGTGTGGCTGTCCTCTACGCCCCAGTGCACACCCACGATCACAAAGTCGGCCTGCTGGTGTGCTGCACGAACCTGCTGCTCGATCACATCTGTCTGGCTGGTGTAGATCACGTTGGCGGGCATGGAGCTGCTGGTGGGGATGCCGTTGGTGTGCTCCGTGTAGGAAAGGTAGGCGATGGTCACCCCGTTGACGGTCTGCAGCGCAATGCGGCTGTAGTCATCCGCACCACGCCACAGGCCGGTGGTGACTACGTCCTCCGGCATGCTCTCCCAGAAATGCAGGGTGGCAGCCAGACCGGCTGCGCCCTTATCGTAGGTGTGGTTATTTGACAGGCTGAACACCCGGATGCCGGCCCGGTAAAGCGCCCGGGCACAGTCTCCCGGGGTAGAAAAGCAGGGATAGGAGGAGGGCTCCAGCTCATCGCTGCAGAGCGTTTCCTGATTGATCCAGTTGATGTCCTGCTGCGCATAGAAGGGTGCGACCTGTGCATAGCAGTAATCAAAGTCGTACTGCTGCCCATTGGCGGCCCGCCGGGCGGCCTGCTTGTAGATGGGGGAATGGATCAGGTCATCGCCCGTAGCCGAAAAGCGGAGCGTTTCCACCACCGGTTCCGGTTCGGGCTCCGGGACCGAGGACGCCGCAGGCTCCGTGCTGCTCACCGCACTGTCCGACGGTTCATCTCCGCCGGTCGGGATGGTGCCCACCGGGAGAAAGCGGAGCAGAAGCCCCATGCATGCCACGACGGCACCCGCTGTGAGCAGCGTGCCGACCCAGTGCTTCCCGGAGCGCCGCCGGGGTGTCGAATGCTTTGCCATGTTGAACCTCCTGCAGCACAGGGGCTATCCAAAAACCGCTGTGCCGCATCTGCAGGGCAAGAATCAGATCGAAGCGATCAGATCGCCCATATTGTACAGCCCCGGCTCCTTCTTTGCCAGATACACGGCGGCGTTGATGGCGCCGTTGGCAAAAATGCTGCGGGAATACGCCGTATGCCTGAGGGTGATCACCTCATCCGGGCCGCAGAACAGCACCTCATGGTCGCCCACGATGCTGCCGCCGCGTACCGAGCTGATGCCGATCTCCTTCGGGTCACGCTTCTGGCGGACGGAAGAGCGGTCGTAGACGTAGTGGTACGCGCCGTTGTTCTCCTCGTTGATGGCATCGGCCAGCATCAGAGCAGTGCCGCTGGGGGCATCCAGCTTGTTGTGATGGTGCTGTTCCACGATCTCCACGTCGTAGTTCACGCCCAGAATGGCAGAAGCACGCTTGCACAGCTCCGACAGCACGTTGATGCCCATGGACATGTTGGCGCTCTTGAACACGGGCACCGTGCGTGACAGCTGCACGACCTTGAGCTGCAGCTCTTCCGACAGGCCGGTGGTGCAGACCACGATGGGCAGCTTGTGGGCCTCGCAGTAGGGCAGAGCCTTTTCCACAGCAGCGGGGGAGCTGAAGTCGATGACGACATCGCCCTTGCCGTTCAGTTTTTCCAGGCTGTCATACACGGGGATGCCGTTCTGCTCGCCGTCCTTCACATCAATGCCTGCCACAACACAGCAGTCATCCCGCTGTGCGATCATATCGCACAGGACATGGCCCATACGGCCGCCAATGCCCTGGATCACGATTTCCGTCATAGTTGAGTTCCTTTCTTTTTACGCTATAATACGGCAAAATGCCCGGAGAACCGTCTCCCTGGGCATTTTACCTGAAACTTATTCCTGGATCAGACCGGCTGCGCGCAGGGTGTTCTCGATCTGTGCCTGATGTGCCTCACTGGGCTCCACCAGCGGCAGGCGGCACTCGCCGGCCTCCCAGCCCAGCAGATTCATTGCATACTTGATCGGGATGGGATTCACTTCGCAGAACAGTGCATCGGAGCGGCAGCATCTCCAGCTGCAGGTCGCGAGCCTTTGCGGTATCTCCGTCAAAGAAGGCCTGGCAGCAGTTGTGCACCAGCTCCGGTGCCACATTGGAAACCACGCTGATCACGCCCTTGCCGCCCAGAGCCAGCAGAGGAACCACTTGATCGTCGTTGCCGGAGTAGATGTTCAACTCATCGCCGCAGAGGGCTGCGATCTTGGCCACCTGCGAAATGTTGCCAGAAGCCTCCTTGATGCCGTTGATCAGCGGGTGCTTGCTCAGCTCCAGTGCCGTTTCCGGGGCAATGTTCAGGCCCGTGCGGGAGGGAACATTGTACACGATCACCGGGATGCCGCCGGCTTCTGCCATGGCGGTGAAGTGTGCCACCAGACCGGCCTGCGAGGTCTTGTTGTAGTAGGGGGTGACCATCAGCAGGGCGTCTGCGCCGCAGGCAGCCGACTTGGCAGCCAGTGCACAGCCGTGGTCGGTGTCGTTGGAGCCTGCACCTGCGATGACGGGAACACGGTGATTCACAACATCCACCGTGTACTTGATCGCAGCCAGCTGCTCCTCATCGGTCATGGTGGAGCACTCGCCGGTGGTGCCGCAGATGACGATGGCATCCGTGCTGCGGGCGATCTGGTCCTCGATGATGCGGCCCAGCTCGTCAAAATTGATGCTTCCGTCCTCATACATCGGGGTGATGATGGCAACACCCGCACCGGTAAAGACAGGATTCTTCATAGCAAAAACTCCTTTGATTGCGTTTTCACGCAAAAATTATACTCAGTCAAAATAGCCCTTGGCCGCCAGCAGCTCAGCCAGCAGCACGGCACCGCCGGCAGCACCGCGCAGGGTGTTGTGGCTCATGCAGGCAAACTTGTAGTCAAACAGAGTGTCCTCCCGCAGGCGGCCGATGCACACAGCCATACCGTTCTCGGTGTTGCGGTCCAGCTTGGGCTGCGGACGATCGGGCTCGGTGAAGTAGTGCAGGAACTGCTTGGGTGCGCTGGGCAGGTTCAGTTCCTGTGCGGGGCCGCGGAAGTTTGCCCAAGCTTCCAGCATCTGCTCCTGGGTGGGCTTTTTATCAAAGCTTACGAACACGGCTGCCGTGTGACCATCCGAAACAGGCACGCGGAAGCACTGTGCAGTGATGGTGGGCTTCTCGGCGTTGACGATGTGGTCGCCCTCAATGTGGCCCCACAGCTTCAGCGGCTCGCGCTCGCTCTTTTCCTCCTCGCCGCCGATGTAGGGGATCACGTTGTCCACGATCTCAGGCATCCGGTCAAAGGTCTTGCCTGCACCGGAAATAGCCTGATAGGTGCACACCAGAGCCTTGTTCACACCAAATTCCTTCATTAGCGGGTGCAGCGCGGGCACATAGCTCTGCAGGCTGCAGTTGGACTTGACCGCGATGAAGCCGCGCTTGGTGCCCAGACGCTTGCGCTGTGCGGGGATGATCTCAATATGGTCGGCATTGATCTCGGGCACCACCATGGGTACATCCGGGGTGAAGCGGTTGCCGCTGTTGTTGGACACCACCGGGCACTCTGCCTTGGCGTAGGCCTCTTCCAGAGCCTTGATCTCGTCCTTGGGCATGTTGACGGCGCAGAAGATGAAGTCCACCTGTGCGGCGACCTCTTCCACCTTGGAAGCGTCCTGCACCATCATCCCCTTGACGCTCTCGGGCATCGGGGTGGTCATGGCCCAGCGGCTGCCCACAGCCTCTTCATACGTTTTGCCTGCGCTGCGGCCAGAAGCAGCCAGGACGGTCAGCTTGAACCAGGGATGGTTCTCCATCAGAGTGATAAAACGCTGACCCACCATACCGGTTGCGCCTACGATACCCACTTTATACTGTTTTTCCATTTCCAGCACCTTTCCTTTCAAAAAGCACGAGCAATGTGCTCTCTGGTTTGCACAGAGACTTGAAAACAGACACTCTATGCAATATAATAGATACTGTCTATACAAATTTTATAATATCATTGATGCGGTACCCGTGTCAATCATCGGAAAGGCAAATGCACAGTATGTTAAAAAAAGATTTTTGGTACGATTTACCCAAAGAGCTCATTGCGCAGGAACCTGCAAGCCCCCGCGACTCTGCACGCCTGATGGTCCTGAGCCAGAAGGATGACAGCATCCAGCACAAGATCTTCCGGGATCTGCCGGATTTTCTGGAGCCCGGCGACCTGCTGGTGGTGAACAACTCCAAGGTGTTGCCCGCCCGCATCGTGGGCATCAAGCAGCCCACCGGTGCAGTCTGCGAGCTGCTGCTGCTCCGTCAGGTCAAGGGCGACCAGTGGGAATGCCTGGCAAAGCCCGGCAAGCGGATGCAGGTCGGCACCAAGGTCAGCTTCGGTGACGGCAGCCTGACCGCTGTGGTGGACGAGACCATGGAGGACGGCAACAAGTACGTTACATTCTCTTACGACACCGAGACACTGTACGAGAAGCTGGACGAGTTCGGCAAGATGCCGCTGCCGCCCTACATCACGAAGCAGCTCGAGGATCAGAGCCAGTACCAGACAGTTTACGCCAAGGAACTAGGCAGCGCCGCCGCCCCCACGGCGGGCCTGCACTTCACCCCGGAGCTGATGGACACCATCCGCGCCAAGGGTGTCGGCATTGCCGAGGTCACACTGCACGTTGGTCTGGGCACCTTCCGCCCTGTACAGGAGGACGAGATCGCCGACCACAAGATGCACAGCGAGTGGTATTCCATCAGCGAGGAGACCGCCCAGCGCATCCGCGACACCAAGGCTGCCGGTCACCGCGTGATCGCCGTGGGCACCACCAGCTGCCGCACCTTGGAAGCCGTGGCGGCCAAGTATGGCGAGATTCGCGCCTGCAGCGGCAATACCTCCATTTTCCTGTACCCGGGCGTCAAGTTCAACTGCATCGACGGCCTGGTCACCAACTTCCACCTGCCGGAGAGCACCTTGATCATGCTCATTGCCGCACTGTATGGCTACGACAAGACCATGCATGCCTACAAGGTGGCCGTGGAAGAGAAATACCGCTTCTTCAGTTTCGGTGATGCGATGCTCATTCTGTGAGTGAAGGCGCATGATCGAAACCTGTAAGAGATTGTTCTGAATACCGCAGGTTTCTGCGGCAGGATCGCACGGCTGTTTTCCGTGCGCAGAAAGGAAACACGAGACAATGCCTTCACTGACGACTTACAAGCTCCTCAAGCAGGAACACGATGCCCGGCGGGGTGAGTTCAAGACCGTGCACGGCACGGTGCAGACACCCGCTTTCCAGAACGTTGCTACGGCAGGCGCCATCAAGGGTGGCCTGTCGGCACAGGATCTGAAGGACATCGGCGCACAGGTGATGCTGTGCAACACCTACCATCTGCACCTGCGCCCCGGCGATAAGCTGGTGGCTGACATGGGCGGCCTGCACAAGTTCACCCGCTGGGACGGCCCGATCCTGACCGACAGCGGCGGCTTTCAGGTGTTCAGCCTGGCAAAGCTGCGCAAGATCACCGAAGAGGGCGTGACCTTTGCCTCCCATCTGGACGGCCACCGCATCTTCATGGGCCCGGAAGAGAGTATGCAGATCCAGGCAAACCTGGGTTCCACCATCGCCATGGCTTTTGACGAATGCGTGGAGAACCCGGCACAGCACGATTACTCCAAGGCGAGCTGCGAGCGCACCACCCGTTGGCTGAAGCGCTGCAAGGCCGAAATGGCCCGGCTGAAGCATGAGGGGAAGTCTACCAATCCGGATCAGCTGCTGTTCGGCATCAATCAGGGCTGCACCTTTGCTGACCTGCGTGTGGAACACATGAAGCAGATCGCAGATCTGGACCTGGACGGCTATGCCATCGGCGGTCTGGCCGTGGGCGAACCCACCGAGGTCATGTACGAGATGATCAGCCAGGTGGAGCCCTATATGCCCAAGGACAAGATCCGCTACCTGATGGGCGTGGGCACCCCCGGCAACATCATTGAAGCTGTCTCCCACGGTGTGGATCTGTTCGACTGCGTGATGCCCAGCCGCAACGCCCGCCACGGCCATCTGAACACCTGGGGCGGCATCATCAACATCAAGAACGCCAAGTATGAGCGCGACGAACGCCCCATCGACCCCGCCTGCGGCTGCCCGGCCTGCCGCAACTACTCGCGTGCCTATATCCGTCATCTGTTCAAGGCAGAGGAGATTTTGGGCATGCGTCTGGCCGTTATGCACAACCTGTGGTTCTACAACCATCTGATGGAGCGCATCCGCGACGAACTGGACGCAGGCACCTTCACGGCCTTCCACGACAGGTACGTTAAGCTGCTGGACACCAGAATTTGAGAATAAGCCTTGCAACCAGTCGAACAAGAAGGTATAATAAACTTATCTGAATTTTGAGAGGAGATTTTGCCAAATGCAATTTCTGACTACCACGTCCGAGGGCTACATCAGCCTGTTCTTCACGCTGGCACTGATGCTGGTCCTGCTGTACTTCATGATCTACCGTCCGCAGAAGAAGCAGGAGAAGAAGGACGCCGCCATGCGCAACAGCCTGGAGATCGGCGATCAGGTCACCACCATCGGCGGTGTGATCGGCCGCGTTGTTGCCATCAAGGATGATACCTTCGTGCTGGAAACCGGCGCAGACCGTGTGAAGATCCGCTTTACCAAGACTGCCATCGGCTCTGTCGAGAAGCTGAACATGGACAAGGCTGAAAGCAAGACGGACAAGAAGTAATTTTTTCGATCACCGCATATCCGACGCGTCTCTCTGCATAGTGTATGGCAGGGAGGCGCGTTTTTATGTTGGAAAAAACTCATGCCCCGGCGGCTCTGCTGCTGGGAGCGCTGGCAGGAGTATTGGCTGCGACGCTCGGCATCTTGGGGTCTGCGGCCTGGATGGCAAAGCAGGGCTGCTCGGCGTCCATGGCGTGGCCGCTGGCCACGGTGTCGGTTTGCGTCGGGGGCTTCTGCGGCAGCGCACTGGCGGCGTTCTGGAAAAAAGAACAGGGTCTTTTGACGGGCTTGCTGTTGGGCGGACTGTTTGCGGCAGCGCTGAGCGGTCTGCTGCTGATGTCCGGCGGCCTGTTTGACACCCTGGCTTTGCTCCGGATGGCAGCGGTGCTTCTCTGCAGCTGTGCCGGGGGTGTTCTGGGCCGGGCTCTCGGAGAGAAAAAACGTCGGATCTGAAGGAGGATGCAGGATGTGGGTCTATCCGTCTGATGAAGTCCGGACATCGCCTGAGCCTACGGCGCTTTTGCCGCAGCTCCCGGCAGAGTCCGGTACCCCGAAGCAACCGGTTCCGGAGCCCCTGAACGCCGGAGAAGCAATGCCGGATGGCGTCGCACAGCAACCGGAACGGCTGCACCGCCGCATGCGGCATGCCAGCCGGGATTGCTGCCTGCTGGCGGCGGCCTTTTTGCTGGGCACGGCGGCTGCAGGGGCTTTGCAGGCGGTCTGTGATGCCTCGCAGCAGGAGATGCTGAGCTATTTTCTGCAATGCTGGTGCGGGCTCTTTTCGGTTTCTGCGCCAACGTCTGCAGCAGGGCTGTTCTGCGCCGAGTATGCGGCCCTTGCAGCTGCGGCAACGCTGCTGCTTTTGCTGGGCCTGTCCGCTGTGGGGCCGGTGTGCATCTTTTTGTTTACGATGCTGTACGGCCTTGGCAACGGCTTTTTATCCGCGCAGCTGCTGGCGGGGGCAGACGGGAAAAGCATCCTCGCTTTGTTGCTGCTGGGCATTCCGGCCGCCTGTGCCGCCGGCTGCCTGTGCATGTTCGGTGCAGCAGCACTGCAGGTGAGCGGGCGCATCCGGGCCTACTCCTTCCGGAAAACGGCCGGACAAGCCTGTTCCGGGGCGCGGGAACTGATGGGGCAGTATCTGCTGGTGATCGTGGTATTTTTGCCACTGTGCGGCGCAGCGACAGGGCTCGCGTATCTGGGCGGAAAAATCCTTTAACGTCAGCTTTTCTTGCGATGCCGCCCCGGGTATGCTACAATAAGGAAAATGGATGAGAAACGCAGGAGTCTTTTTTTATGAAAGAGCCGAAACTGAAAACTGTTTATGTCTGCTCCAACTGCGGGGGAGACAAGCCCCCGCTGGATGGGCCGCTGCCCGAGCTGCGGGAGCTGGAATACCATGAATGAAGATGTAGTGGCCGAAGCTCCGAAAGCGGGCACCGCTGCGGCACGGCAGGCGGCTGCTGCCCGTCCGGAGGGCGTGACCAGCCTGACGGCCCGGCGTCTGTCCGAGATCAGCACCACCGAGGAGAAGAGCCGCATTCTGACTGGCATCTCCGAGCTTGACCGCGTGCTGGGCGGCGGCATCGTGCTGGGCGGCGTTGTGTTGCTGAGCGGCGAGCCGGGCGTGGGCAAATCCACCATGTTGCTGCAACTGTGCGGTGCCATTTCCAATCAGCATAGCGTTCTGTATATCACGGGCGAAGAATCGGTCCGGCAGGTCAAGCTGCGTGCAGCCCGCTTGAAGGTCCCGCAGGACAATATCTATCTGGCCGCCGAAAACGATGTAGACGAGATCTGTGGTCTTATCGAGAAGGAAAAGCCCGAGCTTGTGGTCATCGACTCCATCCAGACGATGCGCTGTATGGACATCTCGTCGTCGTCCGGTACAGTCAGCCAGGTGAAGGATAGCGCCGCGCGGCTGCTGGCTGTTGCCAAAAACAGGAGATCCCCATGTTCATCGTGGGTCATGTGAACAAGGACGGTGCCATTGCCGGCCCCAAGGTCATGGAGCATATCGTGGATACGGTGCTTTACTTTGAGGGTGACAAGATGCTGCCATACCGCATCCTGCGGGCGGCAAAGAACCGCTATGGCTCCACGAATGAGCTTGGCATGTTCGATATGACCGGTACCGGTCTGGCCGAGATTGAAAACCCGTCGCAGATGCTGCTGGAAGGCCGTCCACTGGGCGTTTCCGGAAACTGCGTGGCCTGTACCATGGAGGGCAGCCGACCCATTCTGAGCGAGATCCAGGCCCTTGCCACCAAGACGAATTTCCCGGCCCCACGACGTGCCTGCAGCGGCTACGACTATAACCGCATGAATCTGCTCATCGCCGTGTTGGAAAAGCGTGCAGGCTATTTCTTCGGCAATCTGGACGTGTATGTCAACATTGTGGGCGGCATTGCCCTGCGGGACACGGCCTGTGATCTTTCGGTGTGTCTGAGTATGGTGTCCTCGCTGCTGGACCGCCCGGTCAGCGACAAGCTGATCGCCATTGGTGAGGTTGGCTTGGGTGGGGAAGTGCGCAGTGTGCCCAACTTGGAACAGCGTCTGCATGAGGCAGAACGCATTGGGTTTGAACGCGCCGTGGTGCCCAAGCACAGCCTGAACCACCTGAACCCGGCGGATTATCCGGGCATGAAGCTGATTGGTGCCGCGTATATTTCCGATGCCATCAACGCACTGAAAACAGATCGTTTGTAAGAGGATGCCATGTCGATTTATCTGGACGAAAAGAACCCCGGCAAACACAAGCCCTTTGAGGATGCTTCGCCGGATATTGTGGAATATGTACGCTATCTGGAAGTGATCGCCGGCAAAAGCGCCAATACGGCGTTCAGCTATTTTTGTGACCTGCGTGGGTTCAGCCGCTTTATGAAGCGCCGACGCGGCCTTGTTCCGGCAGACAGCGAGATGCAGGACATCGACCCCAAAGGATTGGACACGGCATTCTGGGCCAGCGTGACCAAAGAAGATATCTACGAATACCTGTATTTCCTCAACCGGGAATGCGGCAACAAAAAATCGTCCACGGCCCGGCGGCTGGCCAGTCTCCACGGCTTTTATGATTATCTGGTCAATCAGGTCAACCGGCTGGATTCCGACCCGACCGCTGCGATCAAACCTCCCAAACAGGACAAGGTCCTGCCCAAATACCTGACTGCAGAACAGTCCATGGATCTGCTGGAAAGCACCCAGACCCAGAGCGATTTCCCGGAGCGGGATTACTGCATGGTGGTCCTGTTCCTGAACTGCGGCATGCGTCTGTCGGAGCTTGTGGGCATGGACTTGGATGACATTGATCTGGAACAGCGGCAGATCCGGCTGTTCGGCAAGGGCCACAAGGAGCGCATGGTGTATCTGAACGATGCCTGCGTGGAAGCGCTGCAGCTTTACCTGAACAAGCGCAATGTGATGGAAGGTCTTTCGCCAAAAGAACGTGCCGTGTTCGTGACCCGGCGGCGCAAGGAACGCATTTCCAACCGGCGGGTGGAGCAGCTGGTGACCGGAGCCATGAAAGCAGCCGGACTGAAAGGTTTTTCCACCCACAAACTGCGCCATACGGCTGCAACGCTGATGTACCAGACCGGCAATGTGGATATCCTGACCTTGAAACAATTGCTGGGCCACAGCAGCGTTGGTACGACGCAAATCTATACCCATCTGCAGGAATTCCAGGTGCGTGCCGCCATTGAAGAAAACCCGCTGGGCAAGGCATCCCGCAAAAAGCCCGGCAAAGCAGCCTTGGATACAACAGAAGCTGAAACAGGGGAGAGCAGGGAAGAATTGCCTGGCAGCACTGCCGAAGCTGTGGAAAACAGCGCAACTGCGGAAGATTCTTCTGCACCCATGGCAGCCTTTGATGGCTCTGCAAAAGAGGGTTTCGGACTGGACACCGAGACGCTCGCAGCAAATTCGGACGCAGATACGGAAAAAGTAATTGAAATATGCTTTGTCAGGCACCTTATGATCTCAGAATCAAAAGGTGCTTTTTTTGTTTGCTCTGTGAATAAATTAACGAAGCTTACAGAGTGCAACAGGAATCCACCGCGGCACCTGTTGGTTTTCCAGCCGGCAGAGATTCTATAAAGGCACGTTTGTAAAACGGCTGCAGCTGGGCATTGTCGGCACAATCAAAAAAGTCTGTGCAGAGCGAAATCGGTGCTTTAAAAGATATCCACGAAAATGCCAACCGGAATGCAGCCCCGGAATGCAGCCAACGATTTGGTTCGACATGACCAAATGGTCGTACACAGAAAAATAAAAAAGATTGGAATGACCTTAAACAAATATAAATAATGACTGGCAAACAACGAGTGCCGGAAAAAAAAAGATTGTAAAGACTGTGCAATCCGAAGAATCAAATTATAATGATAAAAACAAAGTATAAAATTATAAAAAACAGATAAATTGAAGCAAAACCCGCAAAACGCGGTTTGGGCGGTCGGAACGCCGGCGGGACGCCAAAAGAGCCAAAATCTGGAAAAGAGAGGCTTTTTCGCTTCCCTCTATTTCACATAACGTGCATTATACGAAAAAACATATCCTAAAAAATCAGGGCCTTCCCTTCACGCAGGTTTCTGCGATCCGGAGGCCCTGATGACTTGGGTTGCGGCATTTTAATTTTTGGCACAGGAAACGTCTCTTCCCCGTTTTGAGGATCATTGGTTTGCATCCGGCAGCGGCGTGGTGCCAAAATATGCACAGATGGCCTCGTAGTAAATACGCGCAGTTCGTTTGCAGCCCTGTTCGCTGCCAAAGCGTTCCACATCATCCGCATTGGTCACAAAGCATTGTTCCGCCAGCACGACCGGACAGTTTACATCCTCCAGCAGTGTGAAGCTCCGTTCTGCACGCACTTCGGTATGGGTACTCTCCACCAGCTGCTTCTGATCATTTTCCAGATAATAAATGTAACGGATGCCGCCGCGCCCACGCAGGTGCGCTCCGGCGTTCTGCATCCCCTCTGCCAATTTCTGAGCAAAGTAATAACTCTCCGCATGCCATGTGCGCCCCGGCACAGATGGATAGCACTCAAAGCCGGCTGCACTGGAACCGTTTGCGGCGGAGTTTCCGTGAATGGAAAGCAGCAACTGTGGAGCCTGCGCATTGGCGGCGGCTGCCCGCTCGGCAGGCGTTGCGGTCTGGTCAAAGGCATCCCGCGTCCGGAGCGGAATGTAATTCGGGTCCTGCTCCAGCCATGCAAGCAGCACGGAGGCCGTGGCGGCCGTCATGTCTTTTTTCTTCCACCACTCCCCTTGCGCCCGGGTCGTTGCCGCCATGCCCGGCATCAATGGCTACCGATACGGCGGGTCGCCCACCTGCGGCCGAAACGCCTCTCCGGATGCAGAGACACTTCCCTGCTCTTGTGAAGAAACCCGCAACGCTTCTCGCCAGAGAAACGCCGAAAAAACAAATGCAAGCACACAGAAACAGAGTGTGAGGGCCGTGCGGAGAAAAGAACTCTCCTTCCGTTTCGCTCTTCGCTTCTTTTTCTGGTGTGTGGGCTTGCGACGTTCTGCCATGATATGTACTTCCTGTCCAGATAAACTTCCTATAATAATACGAGTATACTCGGTTTTTTTCTGCAGTGCAAGCAAAAAAAAGCCTGCCCGTAAGCAGCGGGCAGGCTTTGAAATGACCCCTTATTTCAGCTCCACGACGGTCACGCCGCTTTCGCCTTCGCCGTAACGGCCCAGACGGAAGCTCTTGACCATGCGGTTGCCGCGCAGGTGCTTGTGGATGGCAGTGCGCAGTGCGCCGGTGCCATTGCCGTGGATCAGGTAGACTACGGTCTGGCCGTTCAGAATGGCGCGGTCGATGAAGGAATCCACCTCTGGCAAGGCCTCGTCCACGGTCAATCCCAGCAGATTGCACTCCATTTTGGCGCTGCGGTGCACCCGCTCCACGCGGCCATTCGGACGGTTTGCGTCGCCGGTCAGGCGGGAATACCGCTGCTGTGCCTTGGTCTGCGGTTTCGGGTCCTTGACCAGCTTTTCCGGCTGTTTGAGACCCTTGAGCGGGACCTTGGTCTTGATGATGCCGGCCCGTACCAGAACATCCCCGTTCTTGTCCGGCAGCGAAAGCACCGTGGCCAGCTGGTTGAGCTCTGCAATGCAGACCTCCTGCCCTACCTTGACCTCTTTCAGCGGCACAAATTCCTTGACCGGATTGTGGACGACCTCGGTCCCGATAAAGAGCTTTTCTGACTCTTTTTTGCGATCTCACGGGCACGCTGCGCTTTCTGCTGGGTGCTCAGGCGCTCGTCCTTCTGCAGCTGACGCAGTTCGTCGGTCAGTCGCATAGGCCTGCGTTTCCACCTGCTGGGCCAGCGCACGGGCTTTGGCGCGGGCCGCTTCCAGCTCGTTTTCGCCCTGCTGGATCAGTTCATCCCGCTTTTTCTGGGCAGCCTCCAGCTGGTGGGATGCCTCGTTCTTCAGCTCTTCCACCTCGTTCTGGCTGGCCTTGAGCTGGAGTTTCAGATCATCCAGCTGACCCAGAACGGCATCCAGCCGCTTATCCTCGGCCGACAGATGCTGCTGCGCTGCCTCAATGACCCGCTCCGGGATGCCAAGCTTCTCACTGATGAGGAATGCGTTGGACTTGCCCGGCACGCCGACGCTCAGCTTATAGGTCGGGCGCAGCGTTTCCAGATCGAATTCGCAGCTGGCGTTCACGACGCCCTTGGTCTCCAGTGCGAACACCTTGAGCTCTGCATAGTGGGTGGTCGCCATCAGCAGCACGCCGCGGCGGCGCAGTTCTTCAATGATGGCCACAGCCAGCGCGGCACCCTCGGCAGGGTCGGTACCGGCGCCCAGCTCGTCCAGCAGCACAAGGGTGTGCGGCATGGCCAGCTCCAGAATGCCGGTGATTTTCTTCATATGGCCGGAGAAGGTGGAAAGGCTCTGTTCGATGCTCTGCTCATCGCCGATGTCCACGAGAAACTCATCGAACACGCAGACCTCGCTGCGCTCGTCGGCCGGGATCAGGAAACCACACTGTGCCATCGCGCACAGCAGACCGGCCGTTTTCAGGGTGACGGTCTTGCCGCCGGTGTTCGGGCCGGTGATGATGAGCGAATCATATTCTTTGCCCAGTGCAATGTCCACCGGCACGCACTTCTGTGGGTCGATCAATGGGTGGCGTGCCCGGATCAGCGAGAAGGAATTGTCGGTGCGCACTGCAGGTTTGAATGCCTTGAGCTCCAGCGCCAGACGCGCCTTTGCCAGCAGGACATCAATGTCCAGCATGGCCTGATAGCTGTACTGGAACTGCGGCTCAATGGCTGCCACCTGTGCGGTAAAGGCTACCAGAATGCGCTCGATCTCCTGCGCTTCCTGGGCACGATACTGCAGGATGCGGGCATTGGCTTCCACGACAGCCTGCGGTTCCACAAACACCGTTGCACCGGTAGAGGAAACGTCATGGATGATGCCGCTCACTTCGCCGCGGTATTCGCTCTTGACCGGGACAACGTAGCGGCCGTTGCGCATGGAGACCACACTCTCCTGCAGATATTTTGAGGTGTCCATGTTGCGCACCATGCTTTCCAGACGGTCGCGAATGCTGTTTTCGGTCGCACGGATCTTCTTGCGCAGGTCGTTCAGGGTGCGGGAGGCCGTGTCGGCCATCGCATCCGGGGCAAGGATCGCACTGGAGATCTGCTGTTCCAGGCCCGGCTCCGGGGACAACGCATAGAACAGATCATCGGTCGGGAGCATATCGTGCTCCGAAGAACCGTACCAGTTGGTCAGGTTCTGGAAGTTGCGCAGAGCACCGGCCACCATCAGCAGCTCGCCCATGGAAAGCACGCCGCCCTTGACCGCACGGGCGGCCAGCGCACTGACGCCCTCCACTCCGCCGAAACGGGGCGAACCGTTCTTAATCAGCAGCGTATTGATGGCATCCGTCTGCTCCAGCGCATAGCGCACCTCGTCCGGGTCACACTGCGGCTCAAGTGCCAGGAGCTTCGCCTTTGCTTCCTTACATACACAGCCCTCCGCAGCACGGGCGATGATCTTATCCAGTTCTAATGTTTTTAAGTAGCTTGTTTCCATAATATCCTTTTGCTCAGGGCAGCACCGTTTTTAAAAAGTCGTAGCTCTTCAGCGGCTTGTCCAGATGCGTTAGCGCATACTGCTCCGCTACGGCTGCCAGCTTTTCCAGACTGCCCACAGAAATCTTGAACGAAAATATTTTTTTGTCCTCCACAAGGCAGATGTGCCGCAGTGCAAACAGTGCATTGCGATCCAGATTGCAGCGTTTCCCAGCCTTGGCCGCACAATCAGCACAGAGCAGATAGCCCTCCTGCACATCCAGATAAAAGGCATCGCCTGCATCGTAGGTGCCGCAGTCGCGGCAGCACACCAACTGCGGCAGAAAGCCACACTCGCTCATGGTGCGAAGCTCAAAAACGGCCTTGATGGCCCGCAGGTCCGCCTTGTGCTCACTGATCATGTACAGGCAGTTCAGCAGCAGACGCAGTTCCCGCTCAGCTTCCTGTCCGGTGGGGGTCAACGCAGCAGCCATTTCGGCCAGATACATGGCCAGACTCATCCCCTCGATGGAGGAAGAAATGCCGTGAAAGACATTCTTGACGGCCGCTTCGCGCACAGTATACATGTTGCGCCCCGGCACCAGCGTGAATTCCGAATAGCAAAACAGCCCGCACGCGCTGAACAATTTGCTTTTCAGCCGCAGGCTGCTCTGTGCCAAGCTGAGATTACCCCCAGCCCCGGGGTCAGGATCGTGAGGATCCGGTCCGATTCTTTATAGCGGGTCTCTTTCAACACCAGACCCAGTTACAAAGGTCTCCATGATCCGTGTCTCCTGCCGGATGCTCGTCCGGCATCTGTGTCTGTTTGTACTCCAGATAACGGAGAATGTTTCCCGTGCAGGCAAAGGCCTGCCAGCTTGTTTGCACGTCCATTGGCCGGGTCTCCTTTCCGGGCAGCGCCACTGCCGTCAGTATTCTCTGGCGGCGGTGGCGTTATCCGAGGAAAACCCGCCCTGCATTGGAAAAGCTCAGCGGTTGCCGTTGTTCTGCTTAAAGCCGAAATTGTTCAGCAAAAACTCGTTGTCCCGCCAGTCCGACTTCACCTTGACCCAGCACTGCAGGTTCACACGGCAGCCCAGAAACTCTTCGCAGTCGGCACGGGCCGCACTGGCAATCTTTTTTTCAGCATGGCGCCGCCCTTGCCGATGACCATGCCCTTGTGGCTTTCCCGCTCACAGTAAATGTTCACATCAATGTCGATGAGATCGGTGCCGGGGCGCTCCTTGAAGCGCTCCACGACACCGCGATGCCGTGCGGGATCTCGTCGCGCATGAACAGCAGATGCTTTTTCACGGATGACCTCTGCCACCAGTTCCTTCTCCGGCATATCGGTGTAGGCATCATCATCAAAGTAATGGGGGCCTTCTACTGCGTAGCGGCTCAAGGCATCGAACAGCGTTTCACAGCCGTCCTCGTTGCGGACGCTGACCGTGTAGATGTCATCGAATACACCCAGCGCCTTCAGCTCTTCTTTGCGGGCTTCCAGGTCAGCGGCATCCTTGACAAGGTCTGTCTTATTGATGACGGCAATGGCCGGGCCGCCGCTGCTGCGCAGCATGTCCACCAGAACCATCTCGGATTCATTCAGGGCACCATAGGGCTCAAACAGCATCATGGAAACATCCACATCCGCAATGGAATCGCTGGCGGTTTTGTCCATGCGCTTGCCCAGCTTGTTGCGGGCTTTGTGTACGCCGGGGGTATCCAGCAGCACATACTGCAGCGGGCCGCGGGTGATCACACCGGTAATGCGGGTCCGGGTGGTCTGCGGCTTGGAGGTGACGATCGCCACCTTCTCGCCAACCAGACGGTTGGTCAGGCTGGACTTGCCCACATTGGGGCGGCCGATGACCGCCACAAAAACCGACGACGTATCGTAATGGCCCTGAACGGGCGTCGTGTTACTCAAAATCAAACTCCTGTCTTGCTGTTGCAGAAATGCACGTTGGATCAAAGGCAAATCATTCGGTGTAGCTCACCGTGCGGGGCAGGCCCAGCTGCAGCAGTACAGCCTCTTCTTTTTTTCGCGCATACGCATAGCTTCCAGACCGCCGTTTTCGTGGTCGTAACCCAGCAGATGCAGCATGGAGTGAACAGTCAGAAAAGCCACCTCCCGCTGCAGCGGATGGCCGTAGAGGGTCGCCTGCTCCTGGGCGCGCTCCATGCTGATGACGATATCGCCCAGCATTTTGCAGCCGTTGTTTTCGTCCACATCATATTTGCCATCCACACCCAGCAGGGGAATCAAAACGTCGGTGGGCATGGGCTTGTTGCGGTACTGGTTGTTCAGCTCTGCAATGGCCGCGTTGTCCACAAAGGTCACGCTGATCTCAGCCGGAGCCTCAAAGTGCTCGAACTCCAGCACAGCGTTGCAGGCGCGGCGGATCAGGATGCGGAGGCCGGACGGGACCTTGACGGCCTTCTGGGAATTGGTGATCAGAACTTTATTGGACATAGAATCAGTCCTCTCCTTTCTGGTTTGGCTGTTTTTTTTCGGGATGTGCAGCCCTGTCGTATGCCTTGATGATCTCCTGCACAAGGCGGTGGCGCACAACGTCTTTTTCGGTAAAGTAGCACTGCGCAATGCCGTTCACATGCTTGAGCACATGCAGCGCGTCCACAAGGCCGCTGCGGGTTCGCTCCGGCAGGTCGATCTGGGTCACATCACCGGTCACAACGACCTTGGAACCCACGCCCATGCGGGTCAGGAACATTTTCATCTGCTCCGGCGTTGTGTTTTGCGCCTCGTCCAGAATAATAAAGGAATCGTCCAGCGTGCGGCCTCGCATATAGGCAAGCGGCGCCACCTCAATGATCTGTTTTTCCACCAGACGCTCATATGTCTCGGCCCCCAGCATATCAAACAGACCGTCATACAGCGGGCGCAGATACGGGTCCACCTTTTGCTGCAGATCACCGGGCAGAAAACCCAGTTTCTCCCCTGCTTCTACCGCCGGGCGGGTCAGCACGATGCGGGACACCTCCTTGGCCTTGAAGGCCTTTACGGCCATAGCTACGGCGAGGTAGGTCTTACCGGTGCCCGCCGGGCCGACACCAAAGGTGATGGCATTGTTCCGGATGGCATTCAGGTATTCCTTCTGGCCCAGCGTTTTGGGCCGGATGGGCCGCCCTTTGACCGTAACCGTTACAAAATCCTCGGTCAGTTCCCGCACCCGTTTCTCAGCGCCGTCATGGGCCAGGCTGATGCAGTAGCGCACAGTCTGATCCTCCAGCGGGGTATGGTTCTCAATCAGAAGAAGCATCCCTTCCACCGCGCGGCTGGCCGCCGCTACGTTGGCCGGTTCACCGGAGAGCCGGAGCTGTGTGCCCCGGCAGACGGCCGTAACGGAGAACTCGTTTTCCAGCAGCCGGATGTTCCGGTCGCAGTTGCCAAAGACCGCTGCGGCGATCTCTACACTATCCAGTTCAATGTTCTTTTTTCTGCCATGTGCTCCTCCTGATGTGCCTGCTTCGATAGCTATATTGTACCACCAAAATCCTTAGAAGAAAACTATGAAAATTGCACAAAATATTTTTCCGGCTTCCATCGTTTTTACATATTGGTGGAATGGTCTTGACAAACTATATCGGGGTGCGATATACTGGGTCTGTGGTATATCGGGCGACGATATAAAGACCGTCGATAGAAATGGAGGTGCATCGGCAATGGAAAACATTGCACTGACCGAGTCCACCTATTACATTTTGCTTTCTCTTTATCATCCGCAGCATGGCTACGGTATTATGCAGCAGACCGAGCAGCTTTCCGGCGGGCGGGTACACCTTGCCGCAGGGACATTGTATGGAGCGCTGAACTCCCTGTGCGAAAAAGGATGGATCCGACAGCTGCCCGTGGAACGTGGGAGCCGCAAAAAAGAGTATCAGTTGACCGCGGAAGGACTTGCAGTCCTGAAGCACGAGCTTGCCCGGCTGCAGCAGCTGGTTGCAAACGGCGAAAGTATCCTGAAGGAGGAATGACCATGAACACGCGCAAAACCATCCATAAAGTCTATCTGGCATGGGATTTCAAGAAGGAAGAACTCTGGCTCAACGAAATGGCGGCGGAAGGCTGGGCTTTGGAGCATGCAGCGTTTTGCTCGTACACCTTCGTGCACTGTGAGCCGGGCGAATACATCATCCGCATGGAGATGAATGCAGACCGGGACTATCGCAGCTTTGTGGAAGAAACCGGTGCAGAATATGTCGGCGGCTGTGTGAACTGGATCTATTTCCGCCGCAAAGCCGAGCTGGGTCGTTTGACCTGTTTTCGGACATAGATTCCCGCATTGCGCATCTTGCACGCATCGGTAAATCGCTCTGGCTGATCTGCCTTGCCAATCTGATCATCGGTGTTGTCAATATCATAGACGGGCAGACGTTTTCCATTGTAAATCTGCTGTGCAGCGTTCTGCTGGCCTATGGTCTGGGCCGCATCCATGGGATGAAAGCATCCCTTGAAGAAGAGCGTGCCCTGCACGAATAAACCTTTGTCAAGCCTTTTTGTGCCACAACCGCATAGAAAAACAAAATGTATCTTTGGGTAAAACAGCAATAGCAAACGTTTCTCCTGCGTGATACAATAGCAAACGTTGCGTGCCCTGCCGCCGCAGCAAAAAGATTGAAGGAGAAATGAACGATGGAACAATGCTATCTGATGCCCGGACAGGAACGCTGCGAACGATTCAAGGACGCAAACGGTGTTCCGCGTGTTCACTACTCCTACCGTTCCCTGCACGGTGCCTTTGACTGCGAGAGCCGCAGCCTGGAGGAAGCCCAGCATCTGTGTGAGGACTGTCTGGTCGGCCAGGACCGCTGCTACCGCAACTGATCTCATAAAAAAGAAGCGCCTCTGTTTCATGGATGGTCACTCCATCCGGAGCAGAGGCGTTTTTTGTTGTTAGTTCCACAGCTGTGCGCAGACAAGCTCCAGCACACTGCCGGCAATACAGCGGGATTTATCCGAAATCAGGAAACAGTTGGAAAGCTCCTCCCGCCGGGGGTCCACATCAGCCACCTTGAACCCCGGAGTGACCGGGTAGCCGCTGCGCAGCAGCAGACCGCGCAGGATGCCGCCGATCTGTGTGGTGACCGGGATGGATTTGCCTTCCGACGTCCGGATCTGTGCGATGATCTCCCCTGCTTCCACCAGGTCACCGATCTTTCGCACATCCTGAAAGATGCCTTCCGTCTGCGCATGGATGACCCGCTCCTTGCCATAACCGCCGATGACACCCGGGACGCCCGTGTTGGGGATGGCCGCACCCTCCCGGATGATACGGCCCAGCCGATGGCCGCGCTTCGTCTCGACCACGACATCCACATCCTGTCCGGCTGTAAATCCGGGGCCAAGGGCGATGGTCAGCGGTGCCATATCACGGGTGGTGCCAAGGTTCTTCTTGGCCAGAATGGCATCCACCAAGACTTCCGGCTTTGCTTGTGCCACGCAGCTGCCTGCCGGGTCGATGAGGACGGGCACCGCATTCTGTGCCCAGACGGTCGGAGCCTGTTCCAGTGTCGTCGATACGAACAGCCCTCAGGCCCTCTACCGTTGTTTCACCTTCGTACACAGCTTCGCAGAGCGACACCTGCCGCCGGATAGCCGCCGGGTGAGCGGTTTCCAGTACAAGCACCCGCAGCCCAGCGGACCACAAACGATGAATGGTGCCGGTAGCAAGGTCGCCGCCGCCGCGCACCAGGATCAAGGCATCCTGTTTCATTCGATGGATCCTCCTTCCGGAATGATTTCCAGCAGAAGCTCCATGGAACCACCGCAGGCCGCAACCGCGGCATCTTCGTTTTTGCCGTCGGCCGAAAATGTGACCGTCTGCACCGATGCTGTATGCCCGGCCAGCATTTCAGCAGCGGCCTGCCGAGTACGGTATTCCATGATGCCGCCGCCCACACTGCCCACAGTCGTGCCATCGGGCAGGAGCAGCATTTTGGAGCCGACCTCCCGCGGGGTGGAGCCGTGCCGTGCAATGATCGTCGCCAGCACTGCAGGCTGGCCGTTCTGTGCGGCCTGCTCCATCGCCGCCAGCAAGCGCCGGAGAAAGCCCTCGGTCTGAGGGCGGGCGTTTTTCACTTCCACGATCTGCGCCAGAATGGACAGCGCGATCTCTTCGGCTGTTTTGGCCCCGATGGCAAGTCCGATGGGGGCCTGCACAGCTTCCACCCGTGCAGCATCCGCCCCGGCTTCCAGCAGCTGTCGCCGTACCAGTGCGGCCCGGCCCCGGCTGCCCATCATGCCAACGTAAGCCGCCGGTTTCTGCAAGATCTGCTCCAGGCAGGCCACATCAAAGGCATGGGCGCGGGTCACGACCACAAAGTAGGTCTCTGCCCCGCCGGGCACCTGCTCCAGTGCCTGCGCAAACGGTAAGCAGAAGACCGTGTCCGCTCCGGCATCCCGCAGGTCCTGCGCATATTCCGTGCGGTCCTCCATAGCAAGCACCGGCAGGCCCAGCAGTTTTGCCAGCCGTACCACCGATGCCGCTACATGGCCGCCGCCGCAGACAACGATCTGCGGCACCGCACCGAATCGTTCCACAAACACCCGCGTGCCGTCCAGTTCCAGAAACCCGGTGGCTGTGCATTCCTGCAAACGGGAAAGGCTGCTGCTGCAATACGCCGCTGCTGTGGGTCTGCCACACCGGGCACCCGCCGCGCAGCAGCATCCGGCTGCCGGCCTCCGGTCCATCCAGAACCGCCGCAAGGAGTATAGTCTCCGGTGACCTGCCCTTTCTGCAGGGCAAAAAATGCGTTTGCGCTCATAAAATGTTCTCCTGTTCGTCATTGCTCCACCTGCGACACCGCGTCGTAAGCTGCCGGGTCCAGCAGGCTGTTCCAGTGTTCCCAATCCTCCGGCGTCATGCGCCAGGCAAGGCCGCACCCGGCGGAGATCTCCCGCGGGAGCGGGATCAGCCGCCCGGGGATCTGTGCCGTGGCGCAGTGCTTCTTCCCCAGGCCATGGCTTCCACCGTTGTGCGGAAGGAGAGCACGATATAGGTCTTTTTTGTGCGCATTTACAGCTCCTGTGCCAGCTCCCGCACGGCCTGGCAGCGTGCAGAGCTTCTTCCATGGTATTGCTGTGTGAAAAAAGCTGAACCGTACCACGCCCTGCTCCACGGTGCCAAGCGCCCTGTGCATCAGCGGAGCACAGTGCGCACCGGCCCGGACACAGATGCCGTACTCTTCCCAGAGCACGTCCGCCACCCGGGCGGAGTCCTCGCCTATCAAGTTCAGCGAGACGATGGGCGCACGCGGCTGTGAATCGTCGCCGTAAACCGTCACGCCGGGCATTTCCGGACGACTTTTCGTCAAAAACAGGCGTGCAAGCGCATTTCCTTTTGCTTCCAGCGCTTCCACGCCCTGTGTCAGGAGCCAGCGCACCCCGGCGCCCAGCCCGGCAATCCCGTGCACGTTCAGGGTGCCGGCTTCCAAAGCAGTGGGCATCTCGACGGGATGCGCTCGTCATAGCTGTGCACCCGCTGCCGCCCACTACAAGGGGCGCGACCTGCACACCCGGGCGCACATACAGCCCGCCGGTCCCCTGCGGGCCCAGTAGCCTTGTGTCCGGTGAAACAGAGAACATCGACCCCCAGTGCCTGCACATCCACCGGCATGGCACCCGCTGTCTGGGCGGCATCCACGAGAAACAACAGGCCGTGCTTTTTTGCAAAAGCGGATACGAACGCCAGGTCCGTGCGGTTTCCGGTGACATTGGAAGCCCCGGTGACCACCACAAGCCTGGTGTTTGGGCGGAGAAAGCTTTTCCCAAACTGCGCATAGCAGAGCGCCGTTTGTCGTCCACCCCACAAAACTCACCTCACCCCCCTGCCTTTGGAGGCGGTAGAGGGGCCGCAGGACGGAATTGTGCTCACAGACCGTAGTGATGACATGATCCCCCGGGCCAAAGAGCCCGTTGATGGCCGTGTTCAGCGCCTGGGTCGTTGGATGCAAAGGCGATGCAGGCCGGGCCTTCGGCGTGGAAGAGCCGGGCCAGCGCTTCCCGGGCGGTAGACGATGCGGGAGGCGTGCAGGGTGTCGGCGCATGGGCCCACGGCGGCCGGGTTGCCCGCATGTCTGCAAAGCATCCAGCATTGCCTGCCCCACCTCCGGGGGCTTGTACAAGCGTGGTTGCGGCGTTATCAAGGTAGATCACGGCTTGACCACGTTCCCGGCATGGGTCAGCTTTTCAACGATGGCGTACATGTTGGTCACGCTGCCTACGGCCAGCTTCTCCGTCATGCCGTAGTAGTTCAGGCAGGTGCCGCAGGTGAGGATCTCGACGCCCTCAGCTTCCAGCGCCTTCAGGTCGTCCAGCATGGGCGAACCCTCACAGGTGAGGTGACTGCGCCGCCGTTATAGAAGAGGATCGTCTTGGGCAGCTTGTCCTGCTGGGTCAGCGCAGAAAGATGAAGGCCTTCAGCAGGGTCTTGCCCAGCTCCTCGGCACCCTCGCCCATCTTGTCGGACGCGATGACCACCACTGTATCGGTGCGGGCATCAGGGGCAGCAGGCCGGCTTCTGCCTGCTTTTCCTTGCCCGGCAGGCATCCCCGTGTCCTTGATGGTAAAGCGGACACGGTATTCCTGCTCGGCCAGTTTTTCGGAGCTGGACAGATAGCCCTTCTGCTGGGCCATCTTTGGTCAGGTTCTGTACAGCGATCTCATTGTCCACGAGTACTTCGACTTCGCCGGCGCCGTGCAGTTCTGCAATCGCTTTCTGGCCTTCACTACAGGCAGCGGGCAGGCGTCCCCTCTGGCATCAACTTGAGCATAATTTTTTCTCCTATCATTTTTATTCAGGATGTTACAAATGATCTCGGTTTCCTGCTTCTCTGTGATCTCTCCCACAATTTGTGCGGGCAGACCCGCCGCCTTTTGCAGCTCTGCTTCCAGGGCAGCGGCATCCTGCGGGGTCCACTGCCAACAGCAGTCCGCCCGAGGTCTGGGGGTCGAACAAGACTTTCCTGCATGGCAAACGGAACATTTTCGAACCGGACGAAGGGCCCGGTATGATTTCGGTTGCGCTGCCCGGCGGCGGTATAAAGGAAGTCATCTGCCGCCTCCCACGCACCGGCAGCACCGGCACAGCATTGGCATCAATGACGCAGGAGAGGTTCTCCCCCATCATCTCATGGAGGTGGCCGAGAAAGCTGAACCCGGTCACATCCGTGGCCGCGTGGACCTCGTACCTGCGTGCGATCTCCGCCGCTGTTTTGTTCAGGGTTGTCATGGAGCTGATTGCTGCTGCCATCTGTTCCGGAGCCGCTTCGCCCACACGGTTGGCGGTGCAGATCAGCCCCACACCAAGCGCCTTGGTCAGAAGAAGCTTGTCGCCCGGGCGGCCGGTATCGTTGGCCGTCAGGCGGTGCGGGTCTACAAGGCCGGTCACCGACAGGCCGTACTTGACGCCGGTATCGGCGATGGAATGACCACCGGCGAGGCTACCCCCGGCTTCGGCTACCTTTTCTGCGCCGCCGCGCAAGATCTCGCCGAGCATGTTCAGGTCCATGCTCTCGGGGAAGCAGACCAGGTTCAGGGCAGTCTTGACCTCACCACCCATGGCATACACGTCGCTCAGGGCATTGGTCGCTGCGATCTGCCCGAAGGTATAGGGGTCATCGACCATGGGTGGGAAAAAGTCCACCGTCTGCACCAGAGCAATGTCCTCGGTGATGCGGTAGACGGCAGCATCGTCCCGGCTGTCGTAGCCAACCAGAAGGTTCGGGGTCTTTTTCGCCCCGGGGCAGCTTTTCCAGAATGCGGCTCAGTACACCGGCACCCAGCTTTGCGGTGCATCCGCCGCCGGTACAGAATACAATGGGGCCTTGTTCTGCCATTTCATGCACGCTCCCTTTCATCAAAATGGGTCAAACGCCCTGTTACATCGTAATTTTTTTTCAAGAGGAGCAGTGAGGGTCTGTTCTCCGGCAGCAATGCGGGCGGGGGCATCCGCCTGATTGAGCACCACAGAAAAACGGCGGTTTCCCACCAGTTTTCGTCCTCCCTGCTCACTGGCCAGCAGCCTTGCCAGCAGCTCCGGGGTCAGAAGCGTTTCGGGAGCAGCGCCCAGCAGGGCGCAGGCCTGCTCCAGCCGGAAGCAGACCTCCCGCAGAGGTCTGCCCAGCGCGGACAACCCGGCCACGGCCAGCACAGCATCGCTTTCCGGCAGAAGTACCGGCTCATGCTCTGCCGGGACTTTGCAGGGCATCCGTTTGGCCCCGTCTGCTTCCAGAAAACCATATCTGCCTGTGCCATCCAGCAGGTCAGGGTCTGCTGCCGGCGGCAGGGCGGTCATCTTGCCCTGCTCTGCCGGGACACCGGCCACGGCATATCGCCCTGCCGCCCAGAGGGACGCAAGAGCAGCTTCATCTGCGGCATAATTCTCCCCGGGCTGCAGGATGTGGGTGGTAGTGCTCACCAGCACCCGCCAACCTTTGGCGGCACAATGCCGGGCAATGGCATACAGCAGTGTTGTTTTTCCTCCGCCGCCCACCAGCGAGACCACATGGCCTTTTTCAGCCAGAAACGGAAATTGTTTTTCCGAATCAGCATCAGCGGTTTTCTTCCACCGCCATGGCAATCTGCTCCGGGGTGATGGGCAGCTCGTAGAAGCGGGTGCCGATGGCGTTGTAGATGGCGTCCGAGATGGCGGGAAGCGGGGTGTTGATGACCACTTCGCCGATGGACTTCGCACCAAAGGGGCCGTTGGGCTCGTAGCTGCTCTCGAACTCCACCCGGATGTGGCCGATGTCCACGCGGGTGGGGATCTTATACTGCATAAAGGAATTTTCCATCGGCCAACCCTTGGCATCGTAGGTGATGTTCTCGGTCAGAGCCATGCCAATGCCCTGCAGGATGCCGCCCCTCAGTCTGCACACGGGTCAGGTTGGGGTTGATGGGAGTACCGCAGTCCACGCAGGCGTCGAACTCCAGCAGACCTTCACCTCGCCGGTCTCGGTGTCCACCTCTACTTCTCAGCCGCGCCCACCATGTAGGGCGGAGGCGACAGGGGCGAGGCGAGGTGGGTCTCGGTGATCTTCCAGCGGGACCATGTGGCCGAACTGGGAGGCAAAGGCCATCTCAGAGAGAGAGACCCTTTTTCTCCGGGTCTCGCGTTTCAAACACGAACTTTGCCGTCAAAATCCACGGCATCTTCGGGGCAGCCCAGCAGCTCCGCGCCCAGCTTACAGATCTGGCCCGCAGCCGGAGGGCGCACTTCTCCACTGGCCTTGCCAGTGACATAGGTGGTAGAGGACGCGTAGGAGCCGGAATCATAGGGCGAGGTATCGGTATCCGCGCCAAAGACGGTGATATTGTCCAGGTCACAGTCCAGCACCTCGGCGGCGATCTGAGCCAGCGTGGTGTCACAGCCGGTACCCATATCGGCAGCGCCGATGATGAGGGAGTAGAATCCGTCATCGTTTACCTTGAGGGTGGCACTGCCCACGTCCATGCCGGAAATACCGGAGCCCTGCATGGCCATGCCCATGCCCACGGCGCGCACCTTGCCATTGCCAAGATCACGCACAGGGTATTTGTGGTCCCAGTCGATCATCTCGTGGACTTTTTTCAGGCAGCGATCCAGCGCGCAGCTGGTGTTCACAGCGCCGTAATAGGCGGGCATTACATCGCCCTCTTTGACGATGTTCATTTCACGGATCTTGAAGGGGTCCATGTGGAGTCTGTGTGCCAGCTCGTTCACCGCAGATTCCACAGCAAACAGACCCTGGGTAGCACCGTAGCCGCGGTAGGCACCGGCAGACATGTGGTTGGTGTACACCACATCGCTGACAAAGCGGAATGCTTCGGCCTTGCCGTACAGCGGGATGGACTTGTGCCCGGAAAGGCCCACCGTTGTGGGGCCGTGCTCGCCGTAGGCACCGGTGTTGGATAGCGTGTAGAGGTCGATGCCCTTCACGATGCCATCCTTCGTGGCACCCAGCCGGACATGCATCTCCATTTCGTGGCGCGGCGAGGATGCCGTCTGGCTCTCTTCGCGGGTGAAGATCAGCTTACAGGGTTTCTTGGTTTTCCAGGTAACAAAGGCGGGGTATACGGCTCGCTGACAGCAGTCTGCTTGGCACCAAAGCCGCCGCCGATGCGGGGTTTGATGACGCGGATCATGGATTTGGGGATGTGCAGGGCGTTGGCCACATTGCGGCGCGTGTGGAACACGATCTGGGTGGAGCTGAGCACGTTCAGACGTCCATAAGTGTCAATCCAGCAACAATAGGTGCGGAAGGTCTCCATCATGGCCTGCTGGCAGGCCTTGGTGTGGTAGACGCGGTCGATGACAACATCGCACTTTGCCAGCACAGCATCGATGTCGCCGGAGCCGCACTCATCGTGGGCGCAGAGATTGCGCTTGTTGTCGGCACCAACAGGGCTCAGGCTCTTCCAGCTGTCCTCCGGATGCACCAGAATCGGGTTATCTTTGCGGTGTGGAAGTCCAGCACCGGCTCCAGCACCTGGTACTCCACCTTGATGAGCTTGAGGGCCTTCTCGACACACTTCTCGTCCTTGCCCACCAAAATGGCCACCACGTCTCCCACAAAACGGACGTGGCGGTCAATGACCAGTCGGTCACGGGGGGCTTGCCTCCGGGGTAAGGTCTGGCCCGCCTGGGTGTAGCGGGGCGCATCCTGCGGCACATCCTCCCAGGTGAAGATGGCTTCAATGCCGGGCACCTTCTTGGCCACGGTCGTGTTGATGCGTCCGGACCATGGCGTTTGCATGAGGCGAGCGCAGCAGCTTGACGATCAGGCAGTCCTGCGGGATCCAGATCATCCATATAGACCGGCTGGCCGGTGACCAGCTGCATAGCGTCCTTTTTGCGGAACGGTTTGTTGACCGTGTTCATTCAGCAGCCCTCCTGTTCTGCTTTCTTCCAGTCCAGAAAATTCAGGATGCCCGCAGCTGGCCTTCATAGCCGGAGCAGCGGCAGAGATTGCCGGAAAGATATTCCTTTTGATTTCTTCGGCAGACGGGTATGGATTTTCCCGGAACAGCGCCAGAGCATTCATAATAAAGCCTGGGTTGCAGAAGCCGCACTGCTCCGCACCCTGATCGGCGATAAAGGCACCGAATTCAGGCAGCCTTCTTCCTGCAGGCCCTCCAGCGTGGTCACCCTGTGACCGTCGGCGCGGGCGGCCAGCACAGAACAGGACAGCACTGGCACATCGTCCAGAAAGACCGTGCACAAGCCGCAGTTGGAGGTTTCGCAGCCGCGTTTGACACTGTAACAGCCGTGTTTGCGCACAAAGTCGATGAGCAGCATGTCCGGTGCCACCTCTGACGATGATCACTGGTTCCGTTCAGCATCAGATTGACCTGCATTTAGTTTCCCTCCTGTACGGCGCGGTTTTCCAGTTCTTCGGCTGCACGCGCGCACCAGCACACCAGTCAGGTGGCGGCGGTATTCGGCGCTGCCGCGCATGTTGGAACCGGTCCGATGTTGCCCTGCCCGCACCTCAGCGGCAAAGCGGGCGGCGGTCAGCTCCGGCGTTTCGGCGGCATTGCTGCAGGGTATACAGCACTGCCTTGCCGGGCCGGGCACCAATGGCGACCCGGAAGCTGCCATCCTGCGGCCGGCGAGCGGCACAGGTGAGCACCGGGAAATCCGTCTGGCTGTTGCGCACCGACTGATAGCAGAATGCTGCCTGCTCTTTCGGCACGATGCCCGACCACCAGGATATCCCTGTCGTAGGGCGCTGGCATATACTCCCCCGCAGGCACGATGCCGCCCTTGTAGAGCTCCACCGAAGCGTTCATGGCCAGGAACAGGGTCAGCACATCCGAAAAGCCAAAACGACTGTAGATGCTGCCGCCGACGGTGGCGAGGTTGCGCAGCTGCACACCCACAATGTGGCGCACCGCTTCCCGCACGCGCCGCCCGTGGGTAGGCTTCCAGTCCGGGGTGGGTCTCCAGCTGGCGCAGGGGACCATCGCCCCAATGGAAAAGCCCACCTCAGTCTCCTCGATGCCGTCCAGCCCAAGCCCCGACAGGTCGATGGCGGTGCCGACATTGATGTTTTCCATCTTGAGCCAGATCATGCCGCCGAGGACCCGATTGTTTCGCTTCTGGTTGAGCTGCCAGGCTTCTCGAGGCTTTCGGCCCGTTTGTATTCCCGGATCGTCATCATACGCAGTCCCTTTCTTTTTTTTATCGATTGCTATTTTATTTTATCACAAAAGATTGCGTTTAATCCACTGGAAAGATTGCCGCATAATAATGAAAAAATCCCATTTTAAAGGCAGGTCTTTTTTTATGAAAAAAACGCCCTCCCTTCGGTGGGGATGCGTGCATCATGGCATCGGGGCTGGCCCGGCGGTTCGGCTCCAACAAGCTTCTGGCGCGTTTGACGGTCAGCCCCCTGCTGTGCCGGGCTGCAGGCGGCCACCGACACGCCGCAGCTGTCGGCACGCATCGTGGTGACCCGCTCGGCGCAGGTGCAGGCGCTGTGCAAAGCACAGGGGGTGCCGGTGCTCCTGCATGCACTGCCCGGCCGGAACGACACCGTGCGGCTGGGGCTTTCGGCGCTGCTGGCACAGCATCCGGAACTGACCGGGTGCATCTTCCTGCCCGGAGACCAGCCCCTGCTGCAGCGGGCTACGGTGGAAGCGCTGCTGACGGCCTTTGCACAGACGCAAAAAGAAACAGAGCGGGTGATCTTCCGGCTGGGAGCCCGGCCGGACATGGCCCGGACCCCCTTGTAGGAAGCCCCGTTCTGTTCAGCAACGGCTTTTTCCCGGAGCTGCTCACCCTGCCGGAGAGCAAGGGCGGCAGCGTCCTGCTCACCCTGAGCAGGTACCAGTTACGCCCAGCGGCGGGAAGAACTGCATGGATGCAGATACGCCGGAAGTTCTGGAGGAGCTGGCCATTGACACCGATAATGGTGCCGCACCTGGCAGCAGCTGGAAGCCTTGTCCCCTGGAAAAAGCTGGGGTAAGATTTACTCTGCCAGATCGTTCTTGGGCAGCAGCACGTTCAGCAGAATTGCTACGAAGGCGGCCGGAACAATACCGGACTCACCGCAGATCAGCTGGAATGCATGGGGCGTATTGGCCAGGATGCCGCTGTTGGCACCCATGCCGTAGCCCACGCCCAGCGCCACCGACGACGATGGTCAGCGGCGCGGGGTCATCTTTTCCTTGGTGATGAGCTGGATGCCGGACACCACGATGGAGGAGAACATCATGACGGCTGCGCCGCCCAGAACGGCCTGCGGCATGATGGAGACGAGTGCGCCCAGCTTGGGGATGAGGCCGCAGAGCATCAGGAACACGGCGCCGGTGGCCAGGGCGCCCCGGTTGACCACCTTGGTCATGGCCACGAGGCCCACATTCTGGCTGAAAGAGGTATTGGGCAGGACGCCGAAGCAGTGCCGCGAAGGAAGAGCCGAGACCGTCACAGATGATGCCGCCGGACAGCTCCTTGTCGGTGGCCTCGCGGCTCATGCCGCCCTCCATGACGCCGGAGATGTCGCCCACGGTCTCAACAGCGGTGACGATGAACATGATCAGCACGGGCAGGATCGCGCGCACATCAAACACAATCTTGACAGGCACCAGCTTGGGGATGGCGAACCAGCTGGCCTGTGCCACCTTGCTCCAGTTCAGCACCCATGCCTTGGTGAACTCCACACCCTCGGCGGTGACGCCGGTGGTGGGCAGGACAAAGCCCATGACAATGGCTGCCAGATAGCCCGCCACAATGCCGATGAGTATGGAGGAGGAGCTGAGGAAGCCCGTGGTCCAGTGCTTGAAGATGAGGATGACTACCAGCACGAAGACTGCCAGCAGCAGGTTCTCCACAGAGCCGAAGTCCTTGGCTGCGTTGCCGCCGCCGAAGGAGTTGACACCCACGGAGATCAGGGACAGACCGATGGACAGCACCACCGTACCGGTGACCACAGAGGGGAAGAACTTGCGCAGGGGCTTCAGGAAGAAGCCCAGCACGGTCTCAAACAGGCCGCCCAGGATCGAAGCGCCCATGATGGCGCCGTAGGCCAGCACGCCGCCTCCCATGCTGCCCACAACGCTGTTGAACACCCCCAGAAAGCCGGAGCTGGTACCCATGATAATCGGGACTTGCGCCGCCCACAGGGCCGATGGTGAACAGCTGCACCAGCGTGACGATACCTGCCACGAACATGGCGTTCTGCAGCAGGCTGACCTGCAGGTCAGCAAACTCACCGCCTGCAATGCCGCAGGCACTGGTGATGATCAGCAGCGGGGTCAGGTTGCCCACGAACATGGCGGGGGGATGGCCTGCTTCAGCGACATTTTACCGTCAAACTGATACGCAGCTTCTTCCAGCTTAACTTCCTTCAAATGTTCCACTCTCCTCAATCGTTGAATGTTTTTGATGTTTTCATTGCTTTGCAAAAAGCGGATTCATTATAGCAAAAATGAAAAATGTTGTAAATTAAGTATGACTTTTCCATGAACGGCTGCAACATTGCCCGATGGTCGTTTCCGGGTCAGAGACAGCAAAAAAAAGCAGCGGTTTTCCGCGCACGCTTCCACCCGGAATGGACTGGTTTCGCGCAGAATCCCCTGCTTTTTTCTAGAGTTTTTTCAGTTTTTGTGCGATACAGAGATTTTACAATTTCTTTGTCCGCACATCAGGCTTCCTCGCCCACATAGGTGAACCGTCGCTGGGTCTTGCCGTCGCGGGTAACCATCTCGTTCCACATGGAGGCGGGCCGCACCCACAGACTGTGCTCCCCGTACAGCTGCCGGTAGACCACATATTCCTCCTCGGTCTCGCTATGGCGGGCCACACCCAGCACCTCATATTCTTTGCCTTTGAAATGCCGGTAACGCCCGGCCGAATCTCTTCGCTCATCGTTTTTCTCCTTTTACCGACTGGCTAAGACGTAATCTCGCAGGCAGTGCCGGATGCCCTGCTGTGTGGTATCAAAGCGGATGCCGGCCTTTTCCAACTTTTTGCCGTCCATGACCAGATTGCGCGGCCAGTCGGCGGCTTCAATCTGCACCGCAATGTCCAGCTCCTGCGCGAACTGCTGTGCCGTGTGCACCATATTTTCCGTATTGGAGCTGCCAAAGTTGTACACGCCGCCGGGCAGGCTCAGTGCCGGAGCAAGGTTTGCGATCACCTGTCGGACATAGGTCACGCCCCGGCAGTCGTTGGCCGAAAAGGTCACCGACGTCCCATGCAGGGCGGCGCGCAAAAGGTTCAGCGGCAGGTTGTCCCGGATGGGCAGCCCGTAGCCCGGCAGGTCATACATCCAGCTGGCCCGCAGCAGCACAGCGTCCGGGCAGAGTTCCAGCACGCGCTGTTCCATTTCCAGTTTGCAGCGGCCATATACATTGGTCGGCTGCAGAGGCAATGTCTCCGGCAGCGGCCCGGGCTGCGTGATTCCGGCATAGACCTGATCTGAACTGAACGCCAGCAGCTTTGCGCCGGATGCGCAGGCAGCTTTTTGCCACCCAGACCGGCAGCTCCACGTTGGCACGATGGGCTTCCTCCGGGTGCTGTGCGCAATAGCCGGTGTCCGACAGAGCCGCCGCGTGCACAATGGCCGCAGGCTGTAGTTTCTGAATGGTCTCGGTCACTTCTGCCTCCCCGGCTGCTGCCAGAAAGCCGCTGGGCAGGCTGCAAAGCTCCGCATCCCCCAGCCCCTGCTGCAGGATGCGTGCGCCCAGAAAGCCGCTGCCGCCTGTGATGAGAACGCGTTTCATCGGTACAATCTCCCTCCCTGGTTTGCTGTCAGTATAGCATATTTTGTGCAGTAAGAAAAGCAACTGCGCCCCAACGCAAAAGCTTCAGAGCGCAGCTGCATTTTTTCAGAGGAAGAATTCCAGCACAAAGACCACAGCGCAGCAGGCCACCGCCACCTGGAACAGGCTGGCACCGAACCATGCCGCCGCAATGCCCACCACCAGCGCCACAGCACCAGCTGCCGGACTCTGGGTGGCGTTGACAATGGCCGGGAAGGTCATGACGGCCAGCGTCACGTATGGCACATAGTACAGGAACGACTGAACGAACCGGTTCTTGATGGGTTTGCGGATCAGAGTAAGCGGCAGGATGCGGATCGCATACGACACCAGTGCCATGACCGCAATGTAAATGTAGTTGTTATGCGTCATGTTCCGCCTCCTGATCCTTGACCGGGAACAGCACCGCAGCCACACTGGAAATAAGTACGGTGAGCAGGATGGTCCGGGTGCCGTCCGAAAGTGCCAAGATGCCCGGCAGATAGTTGCAGGCAAAGCTCAATGCAAAGCTGATGGCCACCAGCACAGCCACCACCTTATCCTTGCGAGCCGGCGGGATAATGATGGCTAAAAACATTCCGTACAGCGCCACACTCAGGGCACTGACCACCCGCAGCGGCAGCAGGTTGCCGGCAACGATGCCCAATGCCGTGCCGGATGCCCACGCCGGGGCTGCCAGCAGGATGGCACCGTAAGTATAGCAGGGGTTCAGGCTGCCGGGCCGGGCAATGGTGATGCCGAACAGCTCGTCCGTTACGTCGTAACCGATGACCAGCCGATGCCAGAAGGGTGTACCCGGCGCAAACCGCTGAGCCAGCGCGCAGCTCATGAGCAGATAGCGTGCATTGGCGATGAGGGTGATCACGGCCACCTGAAAATAGCTGGCACCGCTCATAATAAGCGCAAAGGCAGCGTATTCACCGGCCGATGCGTTGTTCAGCAGACTGGCCAGAAACCCCTGAAACGGGGTAAAACCCGCCTTGCGGGCTGCAATGCCCAGCGAGAAAGAGACGGCAAAATAGCCCAGTGCGATGGGCACGCCATCCCGGATGCCCTCACAGAACACCTTTCGGCTGAAGGCCCACACAGGCTTCTGCTCCCGGATGATGTCCGCATCCAGAAGCGAATTGCTTGTTTCCATGTTGAAATTGCTCCTTTCCTGTTCCAAACATTGTCTATTATACTCCACCGCCGGGCCGGAGAAAAGGGCCTTGTAACATTTTTTGTGATAAAAACGCTCAAAAATTTTTATGGTAGACATAAGATTTCGTTTGGCCGAATCGCTTGTTCGGGCATACAAAAAAAGCACAGGCACCACTCCGGAAAGAGCAATGTCTGTGCTTTGGGGGTCAGAGGCCCGGCACCAGAAAATGCTGTGCCTGCGTCAGCACCCGGGTGTCGGGGTCCAGTCCGTTGGCCGCCAGCATCTGGGCCGGCGGCACATGGAACCGCCGCGCGATATCGAACAGCGCCTCCCCTTCCTGTGCATAGTAAATGCGCAAGGTGATCTCCGGGTCGGCAGGGGTCAGGGCTTCGCCCAGCGAAATGCTGCCAATGCCCTGGCGGGTACTGCGTCCCAGGATGGCACCCTCAGCCCGGGCGGTGATGGTTACGGTAAGAGTTCCGCCGGTGCAGGTACACTGTACGCTGTCGGTACTCAGCCAGCATTCCGGCTGCAGCTGCATCCCGGCGGGCACCTCGGCCGGGATGGGCACGGAAAGCTCCAGCGTTTTTTCGTAGCTGTCCAGCTCTCCCAGGCTGTTCTCCGCAAAGGCGGTGGCCGTGGCGCGGGCTGTCAGCGCCCAGCCGCCGCCTTGCCCACTCTGCTGCGAGATGCTGACAGGCCCATACGATACAAAACAGGCACGCAGCTGTGCCCCGGCATCCGGCAGCGGGCCGGAACCGGAAACCGTCGTGGTTGCATTCAGCAGGCAGACCAGTTCTTCGGCCGCCAGCTCCTGTGGGACAAGTTCCGTTTCAAACCGGGTGGAAAAAGCATCCACCGCTACTTGCAGCTGATAGCTGCGCCATGCCCGCAGATGCAGCATCAGGCTGGCCGACAGGGTGCCCGCCGCGTCCGGCTGCCCTTCCGTCAGGGAGAAGCCTACCGGCTCCACCACGCAAAGACACTTGCAGTCCTCGGTCAGGCCGTCCACATCCAGCACCTGCTGGAACGGCAGAGTCGTGCTCAAGCTCTGCAATTCGGTTTCCTGCTCGGCACGCCAGGCACACTGCACCCGTACTTCGCCCTTGACCACCGCTTTGCCGGACAGCAGCCGTACCTCCTGTGCAGTGGCTGTGCCTGCAATGTCCAGCACCGCCGCCGGCGGGCTGGGAAAAGCCAACTCCCCTTCGGCCGAGATCAGCTTATCCAGCACCGCAATGCTGCGCACGCCCTGCAGGGTGTCCAGCTGCTGCTCAATGCCGCCATCGGCCAGTGCAGTGATCACCTCCGCTTTGTTCTGGGTGCGCACGGTCGCCACCAGCCCCACGGCACCCCGCACCTCCATGCGGCGCGGATTGACCACCCGGCTGTTGAGGTATTCGGTCTGACCCTCCACCACTGCCGTCCAGGCCGTAAAGTCAAATTCCGGCAGTTCCAGCTGCTTTGTAAAGGGCAGTTTCTGTTCGGTCTGGCAGAGACCTGTACCCTCCTCGCCCTGATAATAGACCGTACAGCGCAGATAACCCTCCAGTGTCAGCCTGCCCGGCTGCAGCTGCTTTTGCAGGATGACCGGCTTTGCAAAGCATTTGACCAGTTTGAATACCGGCGGCAGATAGTCCGAGATCAGGATCTCGGTTTCCAGCGGGAGTTCTGCCTTCACGGTGCAGCTTGCGCCCGCCTGCGGCAGGGTGTCCCGAAAGATCTTCAGTTCCATGCAAGATGCTCCTTTCCCCTGTCCGCTTCTACCACACGGTATGCGGCCGGGCCGGGAGATATGCAGCAAAAAAAGCTCCCGCCGGGGCCTGCCCGACAGGGAGCTTTTCCTGACTTGCGCTTATTCCTGCGTGTTGCTGCGGATGCCAAACAGTCTGCGCAGCACACCGCGCAGCAGTCTGGGGCTTTTGAGCACGATCACCTGCATCCCGATCCCCACCTTTCCGTCTGATACCACACTATAAGCAGTTTGCAGCCGGAATGTTCCGGAATTGCCGGAAAAGGATCAGTCCGCCACCGTTTCTACGATGACCAGTGCCCCTTCGCGAGTGGACACCGTGATGCAGTCGGAGCCTTCGGCGTATTCGTTGCTGACACCCAGCGGGTAGCCTGCGGTCAGCTCTGCATCGGTGAGTTCGTAATAGGAACCCTGCTCGCAGACGCCCTCTGCACGGCCTTCCATGGGGAACGCCGAGAAATAGAAGTAATCCTCTTTGGGGTAGCGGCGCGTCTCGCCGGGCATCACAAAGGTGATACGGCTGCGCTCGTCCTGCAGGGTGGCACGCACGCCGCGCTTTTCCAGGCCGAGGCCGGTGCACAGGTTGGCAAGGGTATGCTCCAGCCGCCTGCCGCCGAGGCCCCCAGCAGAAGCACCTCGTCAAAGCCCTTCTGCACGGCCAGCTTTGCCGCGTATTCCGTATCGGTATCGTCCTTGACATGGGGCAGAACTACGATCTCGTCGTCCTCCTGCTGCGGGCAGGGTGCCGTGTCGAAGTCGCCCACGATCACATGGGGCTTGCAGTGCAGGGGCGCGCAGTTGCGGTAGCCTGCATCGCAGGCGATGATAAAATCATCTTCCCGCAGCAGACCGGCCAGCGCCGGAGAGACCGGGCAGGCCGAAAGGATCACACACCGTGCCATAAACAAACCTTCCTTGCTTTTTAAAATTTGGGGCGCTGCCAGTCCTTGACGTCCTTGACCTCTTCGTACATGGCACAGTAGCTGTCGTACCGCGTCCGGGAGAGCTTGCCCTCGGCCAGAGCGGGCCGCACGGCGCATCCCTTCTCGGTACGGTGGGAGCAGCCGGTGAACTGGCACTGCCCGAGGTAGGGCCCGAACTCCGGGAAAACATGCTCCAGATTCTCCTTGGGGATAAAGCCCGCGCGGTTCGCTTCCAGGCTGGCAAAGCCGGGGGTATCGGCAATTCGGCCGCCAAAGGCTTCAAAAATAGTCACTTCCCGGGTGGTATGGCGGCCGCGGCCCAGCTTCTGGCTGATGGCGCTGGTCTCCCGGGCAGCATCCGGCAGCAATGCGTTGAGCAGCGTGGACTTGCCCACACCGGAGTTGCCGCAGAACGCGCACAGCCGTCCGCTGATCCACTGTTTGACCTCGTCCAGCCCGGCTCCGCTGCCGTAGTCGATGCGGATGAACGGCAGGGTGGATTTTTCATACGCACTGCGCAGGAATTCTGCCTCCGCCAGATCGCTCTTGGTGCACACGATCACCGGCTGCACGCCCTTGTCCACTGCAATGGCAGACAGCTTGTCCAGCACCAAGGTGCTGGGGGTAGGCTGGGTGGTGCTGGCCACCAGAAACAGAACGTCCAGGTTTGCCACCGGCGGGCGCACAAAAACGTTTTTACGGGGGGCGATCTGTGCAATGACCGAAGCACCGTTTTCGGTCTCCAGCGTTACCTCATCCCCGGCCACCGGGGTGATCTTCTGCTTGCGAAAAATGCCGCGGGGCTTGCATTCCACGATGCCATCCGGCGTTTTAACGTAGTAAAAACCGCCGATGCCTTTTACGATATAACCGTTCATGCCTGCCTCCGTCAGCCCAACAGCGAAGCCCACCAGTCGGCAAGGCCGGAGCCTTCGCTGCTGGAAGCGGATTCACCGGTCTCGGTGCTGGAAGAAGAGCCGGAAGAGGAGCTGCTGTCACCGCCCCACAGGCTGCCCCACCAGTCGCTGCCGCTGTCGCTGGGTGCTTCCGGCTCCACCGGCGCGGGGCTCCGGGCCTGCGCTCACGGTGATGTTCACGCGGCCGTTCAGCTTGGCGGTGGAACCGGCCGCCGGGTTCTGCCCGATGACCGTGCCCACCGGCTGGTCGCTGTACTGGTCGGTCTGGCTGCCCAGGCCCAGATGGTTCTGCACCAGCAGGGTGCGGGCATCGTCCACGCTCATGCCGGACAGCGACGGCACCTTGGTAGTGGTGGCCACCTGCGGGCGGCTGACATAGACCACCACCGTGGATCCGGATTCTACCTGGGTGCCGGCTGCCGGGTCGGTGCGGATCACGGCGCCGGAGGCCACGGAGGTGTCCACGGCCTGGGTCACCAGCACAGAAACGCCCAGGCTCTTGAGCTGCTGCTCGGCGTCGGCCTGCACATAGTTGGTCAGATCTGGCACGGTGACATACTGAGTGCCCAGACTGACGGTCAGCGTCACGCTCTGACCCTCGCGGACGGTGCGGCCGGACACCGGCGACTGTTTGTAGATATAACCGGCCGCATAGTTGCTGTTGTATTCCTGCTCCCAGGTCACGCTGATCTGGCCGGAAGCCACCTGCTCGGTGGCCTGGGCTTCCTCCTGGGTCATGCCGATGTAATCGTTCAGGGTGATATCGGCCTTGTTGTTCATCAGGTTGGACGAGTCGTTCAGGATCAGCCAGCACAGGGCCAAACAGGCCAGTGCAAAAGCGATCGTGATGCCGAACAGGACCGGCAGAAAAATGGTGCGCCGCTTGCGCTTTGCCTTTTTGCCGCGCGGGGCAGCCGACTCGTTCGGATGGTTCTGGCGGGCAGCTTTGTTCTGATTCATCGTACGTTTCACCACCTTTTCGGGTGCATCCTCTGTGATATATTGATACTCGAACATGACGGACGGGTTCTGCACATAGGTGTCCAGCGCGTCCAGCATTTCACGGGCCGAAGCATACCGGTTCTGCGGCAGCTTCGCCATGGCTTTTTCGGTGATCTCCACCAGTGCGGCAGGCACCTGCGGAGCGATCTCGTGCAGGGATTTCGGCTGATCCGAGATTTGCTTGATGGCCACCTCCACGGCGTCCTCTGCATCAAACGGCAGCTGACCGGAGAGCATCTCGTACATCATGACGCCCACCGAGTAAATATCGCTGGTGCAGTCGGTCTCGTCGCCCTTGGCCTGCTCCGGGCTGATATAATGCACACTGCCCATCGCCTTGCCGGTGGCATCTGGTTATCTGCCCGGGAAATGCGCGCGATGCCGAAAGTCCATCATGCGCAGCTGGCCGTTATCCAGCAGCATAATGTTCTGGGGCTTGATATCCCGGTGCACGATGCCGTTGGCGTGGGCGTGCTCCAGCGCCTTGAGGATCTGGGAGATGAAGTGCACAGTCTCCCGGCTGGTGAGTTTGCCGCCCCGCTCATTGAGGTACTCCCGCAGGGTCATGCCGTCCACATATTCCATGACGATATACTGCAGCTGGTCGTTGACCGAAACGTCGTATACCTTGACGATGTTGGGGTGGTTGAGCAGCGAAATGGCCTTGGATTCGTTCTTGAACCGGCGCACAAGCTCCGGGTCGTGGGTGTACTCCTGCCGGAGCACTTTCACCGCCACCACAGTACCGGCGGGCACCGGACCGTTGCGGCCCAGCATAACCGCCTTGTACACGTTGGCCATGCCGCCGGAGCCGATGAGTTCCCTGACCGTGTACAGGCCATCCAGCTTTTTGCCGATCAGGTTATCCATGGTGCACCTCCGTAGGCTCCACGGCCAGCAGCAAGGCCGTGATGTTGTCAGAGCCGCCGTTCTCGTTGGCGGCATCCAGCAGCCTCGGGCAGGTCGTAGAACTGGCAGTGCGCCAGCAACTGCTCCAGCTGAGCCACCGGTACCGCGTTGGTCAGGCCGTCGGAGCAGAGCAGCAGAATGTCGCCCGGATGCACAGCCACACTGGTGAACTCCGGCTCCAGCCGGTAATCCACGCCCAGCGCCCTGGTGATGATGTTCTTCTGGGGATGATGCTCGGCTTCCTCCTCGGTGATGGTGCCGCAGTCCACCAGCTCCTGCACATAGGAGTGATCATGGGTGAGCTGCGCCAGTCTGCCATCCCGGAACAGATAGGCACGGGAGTCGCCTGCGTGGCACAGATAGGCTTTGCCGGAGCGCACCAGTGCGCACACCGCCGTGGTGCCCATACCGGCCAGAGACTCTTCCCGGATGGACTTCTGGAACACAAAGCGGTTGGCGCTGACCAGCGTCCGTTTGAGAAAGAGCTCTTCCTCTCCGGGCAGACATTTGTTGTAGTGCTCCTGAAAACAGCGCTCGATCACATCGCATGCGCTCTGGGATGCTTCCCTGCCGCCGCGTGCGCCACCCATGCCGTCGCACACCAGGGCCCAAACCGCACCGCCGGGCAGCTGCCCAGCACGGTAATCGTCCTGATTGTCCTGCCGGACGCGTCCGACATCCGTTTTTCCTGCTAGTTTCATAGGCTTCTCCCTCTTTTACGCCTTACCATTCATTTCATCGCGGCGTAGCTGGCCGCAGGCGGCACTGATCTCGCTGCCCAGACGGCGGCGCACTGTAGCGTTTACGCCAAGACTTTCAAGCTTCTGCTGGAACCGGCGCACATTGGCTGCATCCGTAGCGGAGTACGGGCTGCCGTCCACGGGGTTGATGGGGATCAGATTTACATGAGCACCCATGCCGCGGATCAGGTCTGCCAGCTGCTTTGCGCAGATATCGGAGTCATTGACACCGCGCACCATGGAGTATTCAAAGCTGACGCGGCGTCCGGTGGTGTCCTGATAGCGTCGCACGGCCGGATCAGCTGTTCTACCGGGTAGGCGTCGTTGACCGGCATCATGCTGCTGCGGATCTCGTTGTTGGGGGCGTGCAGGGACACCGACAGGGTCAGCTGCAACTTCTTTCTCGGCCAACATGTCGATCTTGGGCACCAGGCCGCAAGTGGACAGGCTGATGTTGCGCATGCCGATGTTGACGCCCTCCGGCGAGGTGATGTTTTCCAGAAAGCGCATCACTTCGTCAAAATTGTCCAGTGGCTCGCCGATGCCCATGAGGACGATGTGGGAAATGCGCTCCCCGATGTCCTTCTGGGCGGTATAGATCTCAGAGCAGATCTCACCGGCTTCCAGGTTGCGCACACGCCCTGCCTGGGTGGAGGCGCAGAAGCGGCAGCCCATGCCGGCAGCCTACCTGAGTGGAGACGCAGACCGTGTTGCCGTAGTGGTAGCGCATGACAACCGTTTCGATGCAGTTGCCATCGGCCATGCGCAGCAGATACTTCACAGTACCGTCCTTGGCTTCCTGCCGGCGTTCGATCTTGCGGTGCAGCAATATAAAACTGCTCTTCCAGCTTTGCCAGCAGGGTCTTGGGCTGGTCGGTCATGGCAGAAAATTCGGTGACCAGCTTCTGGTGCACCCAGTGGAAGATCTGCTTGGCCCGGAAGCCCGGCTGACCCATGGCCTTGAGCGCAGCGGAAAGCTCGGCCAGCGTCAGCGGAAGAGATACAGCGTTTTTGTTCCATGGTATTCTCCTATGAATCAATACGAACCGGACGGCGGGTTCATTGCGTTTTCTGCATGGCGCAGAGGAAAAATCCGTCCATCCCGGTGCGGGTGGGCACCGAGAGCGCCCCGTGTTCCCCCACTGTCATTCCGTCAGGGAACGCCACAGCAGGCTCTGCCACACAAACTCCGGGTGCCGCGCAGGAATGCGCGACATCTGCAGTTGATTTTCTTCCGGCTCGATGGTGCAGGTAGAGTAGACCATCCGCCCGCCGGCCTTGAGCAGCCGGCTGCTGTGTCCAGAATGGACGCTGGGTGGCCAATAATTCAGCCTGGCGTGCTTTTTCCAGCGTCTTATAGCGGATATCCGGCTTTTTTGCCAGAATACCCAGGCCGCTGCAGGGCACATCCACCAGAATGCGGTCGGCCTGCGGGCAGGGCCGGGTTTGTCTGCGTTGCGTCATTGCACAGAGTTTTCACATTGGTAAACCCCATCCGTTCCACGGCGGTGCGGATGAGCTGTACGCGGTTCTCCGCCACATCGCAGCTGTACAGTGTGCCGGGTATTCTGCATTTCCTCGGCCAGCAGCAGGGTCTTGCCGCCGGGTGCGGCACACAGGTCGATCACGGTATCGCCGGGTTTTGCCTCCACACAGAGGGCTGCCAGCTGGCTGGCCTGCCCCTCCACATGGAAATATCCCTCCTTGAAGAGTTCCTGGTCCGCGGGGCTGCCCTCAAATCGTGCCAACACACTGCCGGGCACTATGCCCTGCCGCACTCCCGCCACCAGTGCAGTGAGCTTTTTCGCACAGCGCAGCGGCGTCCGCTTTGAGGGGTTTGCCCGCAGGCTGGTGCAGGCCGCCGTCTGCCTTGTAGGTGAGGATGTTCCGTGCTTCGTCCGGATAGTTCTTGTGCAGGAACTCCGCCACATCTTGCCCGGCCGAGCCCAGCACCATCAGGCGCTCTATGTCATCCCTGAAGCGGGCCGTGTCCAGATCATAGGTACAGGCGCGGTGCAGCACAGCGTTGACCAGCCCCGATGCACTGGATTTTTTAAAGCTCCGGGTCAGCTTGACGGCCTCATTGACGGCCGCCGACACCGGCACCTGCATATAGCGGGCCTGCGCCAGCGCGGCCCGCAGGATCTCGCGCACCGGGGCATCCAGCTTTGCCAGCCCCTTGGGCAGGAACTGTTCCAGAATATAGTCCAGTGTGCCCTGATGCTCCAGCACTGTGTAAAAAATGGCTCTGGCGAAGGCCTTGTCGCGGCCTTCCAGCTTCTGGCGCTTGAGTTCGGCGTCCAGCACCAGATTGGAAAAGCCGTCCTGCTCCTGCCGCACCAGTGCAGCCACTGCCGCTGCCCGTGGATTGGCCGCCATCAGAGGATCCCCCGCTTTGAGCCGCAGACCCGCCGCAAAGGAGGTGCCATCCATCGGCTTTTTGCCTTCCGGCACCACATGAAGTAGCTGGATCCGCCATCGGCACAGGCCACGGTGAGGGGCTTTGTTGCAAGCACCGTGCCCGGAGCCTCCCCCTGAGAGGCAACCACGCGGCACTCGGTCACCTTGACCTTTTTGCCGCCTGCGGTCACGAACCAGGCGCAGGGCCAGGGGTTCATGCCGCGCACCCAGTTGTGGATGTGTGCGGCGGAGTCGGTCAGCCGGAACTCTGCCATCTCCTTGTCCAGCATCGGGGCCAGCGTAGCGTTTCATGCTGGTCCTGGGGCTGCGGCGTCAGGGTCCCGGCAGCAATGGCCGGAACCACCTCGCACAGCACGCGGGCACCCACGGCCGTGACCCGGTCGAACAGCTCGCCGCTGGTCTCCTCCGGGCCGATGGCGATCTTCTCGCAGCGCAGCACGTCGCCGGTGTCCAGACCCTCGTCCATCTGCATGATGGACACGCCGGTCTCGGCATCACCGTTCAGCACCGACCACTGCACCGGAGCACTGCCGCGGTACTTCGGCAGCAGCGAGACGTGCAGGTTGATGCAGCCGTACTTCGGAATTTCCAGCACGGACTTGGGCAGGATGCAGCCGTAAGCCACCACCACGATGAGCTCAGGGGCAAGCGCGCGGATGTTGGCATCCTCGCTGCCGTCCCGCAGGGTGCGGGGCTGGAATACCGGGGTGCCGTGCTCCAGTGCCACTTCCTTGACCGGCGGGGCCGTGAGCACCTGCTTGCGGCCCACAGGCTTGTCGCGCCGGGTGTATACGCCGCAGATCTCGTGACCGGCGGAATACAGGGCCTTCAGGCACTCCGCGGCAATGTCCGGGGTTCCCATGAACAAAATGCGCATCAGTTGTTTCCTTTCGCTTCGCGGGCAGCTTTCTTTGCCCTCCTCGGTGTCCTCGTAGAAATACTCGCTGGACTCCATGATGGTAATGCCGTCCAGATGGTCATTCTCATGCTGGATGCAGCGGGCCAGCAGGTCCTCAGCCTCCAGTTCGAACCAGTTGCCGTTGCGGTCCTGCGCACGCACCTTGACGGCAACGGGACGGGTCACGGCACCGTTGTGACCGGGGAAGGACAGGCAGCCCTCATAGGCGGTCTCCTCGTCCTCAGAAACGGCGATGATCTCGGGGTTGACGAAGTCGATGAACTTGTACTCGTAATCCTCCGGGATCTCTTCCGGTGCGTCGGTGGTATCCCACACCACGAACATGCGGCGCAGCATGCCCACCTGAGGGCCTGCCAGACCCACGCCGTCGGCGGCGATCATCGTCTCCCGCATGTCGTCCAGCAGGGTGGCAAGGCGATCGTCAAAATTGGTAGTCACGGGGCGGCAGACCTTGTTCAGGATGGGGTCGCCTTCTTTTACAATGTTGCGGATTGCCATAAATGGTACCTCCAAAAATTATCAGATATCACCGTCCGAATGCAGGTCCACCACAACGGTGGCCTTGGACGGAAGTTTTTCCTGTTCATACAGTCCAGCGTACTGCGCACAAGGTCCCGGAAACGTCGGTCGTTGCGGCACTTGACGGTGAGCTTGTAGCGGTAGGTGTCGTTGATCTTTTCAATGCTGCCGGGCGTGGGACCCAAAATGCGCAAAGGCAGATCGGGCTGCTTGGACGCCTGCTGCCCCAGCAGCAATGCCGAAATCGGGCGGCGGCCCGGGCCACTTCGATTTCCTTTGGCCCGGCAAAGCCGATGACACACAGCCCACAGAAGGGCGGGTACAGGCCCAGTTTCCGGTACGCGATCTCCTGCTCGAAGAAGGCGTCGTAATCCTGTGCGGCGGCAAGGTTGAGCACCGGGTTGTCGGGGTCGGTGGTCTGGATGATGGCAAAGCCGGGGTCCCTTTTGCACGGCCGCTCCGCCCCACTACCTGTGTAATGAGACTGAACACGGTCTCGTAGGCCCGGAAGCCCTGTGCGAACAGCAGCGAGTCGATGCCCAGCACCCCCACCAGCGTCACGTCCTCGAAATCGAGGCCCTTGGCCACCATCTGGGTGCCCACCATAATGTCGTACTCATGCCGGGCAAACTTTGCCAGCAGTTTTTCGTGAGCGTCCTTGGCGGCGGTGGAGTCCTGATCCATGCGCAGCACCCGTGCTTCCGGAAAGAGCTTTGCCAGCTCCTCCTCAGCCTTCTGGGTGCCGAAGCCCCGGTATTGCAGCTTGCCGCCGCAAGTCGGGCAGACCGTGGGCGGCGGGTCCAGCTGGCTGCCGCAGTAATGGCAGAGCAGCTTGTGGGCTGACTTATGATAGACCATGGGCACGCTGCACTTGGGGCATTTCAGTACCTCGCGGCAGTCCTCGCACTGGGCCATGGTCTGGTAGCCCCGGCGGTTGAAGAGCAGAATGGTCTGCTTTTTCGCCTCCAGATTGCGGTGGATGGCATCTTCCAGTGCAAGGCTGATCTCCCGGGGGTTGCCCGAGGCCAGCTCGGCCCGCATATCCACGATCTGCACCCTGGGCAGCGGATTGCCGCCGTAGCGTTTGGTAAGCTGTACCAGCTGGGTGCGGCCGTTCCGGGCCGTATAGTAGCTCTCGGTGCTGGGGGTCGCGCTGGCCAGCAGCAGCAGGGCGCCGTTCTCCGCTGCCCGCTGCCGGGCCACTTCATGGGCCGAGTAGCGGGGCGCGGACTCAGAGCGGTAGGTGTGTTCCTGTTCCTCGTCCACGATGATCAGTCCGATGTTTTCCAGCGGTGAGAAGATCGCGCTGCGGGTGCCCACCACGATGTCCGCACCGCCGTCCTGGATCATCTGCCATTGCAGCAGCCGCTCGGTATGGTTGAGGGCCGAGTGCTGCACCGCCACCCGACGGCCGAACTGGCGCTTCAGCCGCAGGATCATCTGCGGTGTCAGGCTGATCTCCGGCACCAGCACCAGCGCCCGTTGCCCCAGTTCCAGACACCGGGAAATCAACTTTAAAAACACCAACGTCTTTGCCGCTGCCGGTAACGCCATACAACAGAGCCGAATGCGGGGCGGCATCCTCTAGCTTCGGCAGCAGCGCGTCATAAGCGGCCTGCTGCTCCTGCGTGAGCACGATGGGCTCATTCTGCAACGGGATGGAGCGCATACAGGTCGATGGATTTGTTCACCTTGGTGCATTCCAGCACGCCTTTGGTACAGAGATTGTCCAGCACGGCGCGGCTGATGCCCTTATCTTCCAACTCCGTCAGGGTGCGGGGGCCGCCGCTCAACAGCGCCACCGCCGCCAGCTGTTTTGCCGTAGGCTTTGGCTTTTGCGGCAGCCCGCCCACAAGGCGGTAGGAGTTCTCGGTGTGGCGGGTGAGCTGCTTTTGCAGCACGGGCGTGACACCATCGGCCGCCACAGTGGGCTTGTACTGCGCCCCATAGGGGATGACCGCCTTGACCGCTTCATAATAGGTGCAGAAGGTGCGTTCCTTCAGAAAAGTGCACCAGACGCAGCAGTTCCGGGGTCAGGCAGGCGGATGCCGGGGCCACGTCGAAAAGATATTTCAGCTTCGCGCTTTCCGGCTCGGCATCGCAGGCCAGCACCACGCCCATGCGGGCGCGGCTGCCGCGGCCAAAGGGCACCAGCACCATGCTGCCAAGTTTTACCGCATTCTGCTGATCCGGCATGACGGCATAGGTATAAAGCTTATCAAAGTGGAAGGTCGCATTGCTGACGGCAACGCCTACCGTTTTGGGCATTCGTCCAGCTCCTTCAAAATGTTATTCTGCGGCACCAATGCGCTGGCAAATGGCCTGATACAGTGCATCGGCGCAGGTATCGACCTCGTTCGTTGACCAGCTTGAGTGTGAACTTATCCTGCTCGGCCAGCTCCTGCCGGGCGGTGGCAAGACGTTCCTGAATGCTTTCCTCGGTCTCGGTGCCGCGGCCCCGCAGACGGTGCTCCAGTTCCTCCACCGACGGCGGCAGCAGGAACACCGTGGTAGCACCCGGGAACATCCGGCGGATGTTGGCAGCGCCGTGCACGTCGATGACCAGAACCACCAGTTTGCCGGCTTCCAGACGCTTGTCCACTTCCTCGCGCAGGGTGCCATAGTAGTTGCCGTTGTAGAAGTTGTGCTCCACCACCTGATCGTTCTCGATCAGCTGCTGGAACTGCTCCCGGGTGCGGTAATAATAATCCACGCCCTCCTGCTCACCGGGACGCGGTGCGCGGGTGGTGGCAGACACGGTTTTTTCGATCTCCGGATGGGCCTCGCGCAGTGCCTTGACCACGCTGTCCTTACCGGTGCCGGCGGCACCGGACACAACAAACAGAAATTTATCCTTCTCCATGGGTCTGTTCCTCCTCTGTTGTTCCCTTGCTCTCCTGCCCGGCCGCACGGTTTGCCACCGTTTCCGGCTGAAGGGCCGAGAGCACCACATGATCGGAATCCATGATGAGCACGGCACGGGTGCTGCGCCCATAGGAAGCGTCGATCAGCATGCCGCGCTCCCGTGCTTCCTTGACCAGACGCTTGACCGGTGCAGAGTCCGGGCTGACGACTGCCACGACGCGCCCCGCGCTGACCATATTGCCAAACCCGATGTTGATGAGCTTCATAAACCCCTCCGAATTTTCTGTATCACTCCAGATTCTGGATCTGCTCGCGGATCTTCTCGATTTCCGCCTTCATATCCACCACGATGCGGGTGGTGTCCAGATCCTGACACTTGGAACCGATGGTATTCGTTTCGCGGTTCAGCTCCTGCGTCAGGAAGTCCAGCTTGCGGCCCACGGGCTCGTCCAGCTTGCAGGATATCGCGGTACTGCGCAATGTGGCTGCGCAGACGGACAGTCTCCTCATCCACGGCAGTCTTGTCGCCAAAGATGGCAGCCTCGGTCAGCACGCGGGCATCGTCAATGTCGCGGTCCTCCAGAATGACCTTGAGCTTTTCGTACAGGCGGTTGGTATAGGCCTCCACCCGGCCTGCACTCAGGGTCTCCACCTTGCCGACGCATTCCTCGAGGAAGTTCAGGCGGTTTTCCACGTCGGCCTTCATCTTGGCACCCTCGGCGGCACGCATCTCCACAAAACGATCCAGTGCCTGGGCCGTGACGGCAGACACATCTTCCCACAGCTGCTCTTCGTCCACATCGGCGTGGCGGGTGGCCAGCACATCCGGAAAGCGGGTCAGGACAGCGGCAGAAATGTCATTCTTGACCCCCAGCTGCTCCGAAAGATCCCGCATGGCCTGCTGATAGCTGCGGGCCAGCTCCATGTTGACGGCGACCACCGTATCGGCGGCGTCCACATTCTGCACGGTCATGCTCAGCTCCACCTTGCCGCGGGAGATGCGCTCGTTGAGCTGCTTTTTCAGGCGGCTGTCCAGATAACTGCAGGTGCGCGGGATGCGCGAAGAATACTCAAAGTAGCGGGAATTCACGCTGCGCAGCTCCACCGTGATCTCACGGCCATTGCGCACAGCAGTCCCCCGGCCAAAGCCGGTCATGCTTAAGATCATAACGCTCTCCTGTTCTTACATTTTCAGTGTTTCAGCTTACAAGTTTCGGTATACGTATCCGCCTTTGGGTACACAAACCCATGTTACGATACATATAGTTTCATTTTACTATTCTTCGGCCCAAAATTCAAGGTGCACTGTTGCGTGCCGCCGCCAAAACCGGCCGCAATACACGGTGCAAAGCAAAAAAGCTCTGATACAAAATCTTCCGATCCTGTATCAGAGCCTGTTTCAGTTGGTTTTATATACGCAGGTCACGCTGTTCTGCAGCAGATTTGCGTTCAGCAGTGCGCGCTCCACCCAGTGGATATTGTCCGCAATGGTATCGCGGGAGACACCGTATTCTGCCGCAATGTTCTCCATGCTGCGGTACTCGCGGCGGTAGAGCAAAGTCAGCACCAGCTTATCCTGCATTGTGATCTTGGTAAAATGCGGCCTGCGCCGGTGTTCCTTGCAATAAGCCGCATTCAGTGCTTCCAGCATCTGGGCAAATTCCTTCCGGGTGATGCCGAAGGTAAATTCATAATCCTGCTCTGTAAATTCCGCAAGGCGCTGTACCGTGATGCTTCTCATGCAGATCACCTCTTCTTTTTCCGGGGATGCCCGGGTGTCGGCTGCATCCATTTTGATTCATTATAAAATGGATGGATTTTCATGTCAATGAGCCGCCGCCCATTTTTGGGGCCAGATCCGGTGCAAAAAAAAAAGGAGCCTCCCGCCGCAAAAAGCGGGAAGCTCCTGAATCCGTTATGAAAGATCAGACGGGATGAGACTGATTGGAGTCCACATGGTCACCGTCCACGCCCTGCTTCTTGGCATTGCGCTTTTCAAAGAACTTGGGTGCCACCTGCGGGAACATTGCGTAGGTCAGCACATCCTCTTCCTGCGTTGCCCACTTGGCAGCTTCTGCCTTCAGCTTGTCCATCTCAGGAGCCAGAGTATCAGCAAAGCGGCAGGTAATGGGCTGCTCGTCGCCCAGGATTTTCTTGGTGAACTCGGGCTTGATGGGAGCGGGAGTCTTGCCGTAGTCGCCGTGGACCAGACCCTTGAACTCCTTGGTGACCATCTTGTAGCGCTCGCCCAGGATCACGTTGAACACAGCCTGCGTACCAACGATCTGGCTGGTGGGGGTGACCAGCGGCGGATAGCCTGCATCCTCGCGGACACGAGGGATCTCAGCCAGCACTTCATCCAGCTTGTCTTCCTTGCCGGCATCCTTCAGCTGTTTGAGCATGTTGGAGAACATGCCGCCCGGCACCTGATACAGCAGGGTGTTTGCGTCCACGCCGAGGCTCTTCGGGCTGATCTGGCCGTTGGCAATGTACTTCTCGCGCAGCTTTGCAAAGTATGCACGGACAACGTTCAGCTGCTTCAGATCCAGACCGGTGTCATAATCGGTACCCTGCAGGGCAGCGACCAGGCTCTCGGTGGGCATGTGGCTGGTGCCCAGGCTCAGGGGGCTCATGGCGGTATCGATGATGTCGGCACCTGCCTCGATGCCCTTCAGGATGGACATGGAAGCCAGACCTGCGGTGTAGTGGCTGTGGATGTCAACAGGGATGCTGACGGTCTCCTTCAGCTTCTTGACCAGATCATAGCAGGTGTAGGGGTGAGCAGGCCAGCCATGTCCTTGATGCAGATGGAGTTTGCACCCATCTCCTCGAGGGTCTTGGCGTAGGCTGCAAAGTACTCGTTGTTGTGCACGGGGCTGGGGTGTAGCTGATGCAGCCCTGCACATGGGCCCCTTCCTTGTTGGCTGCCTTGATGGCGGTCTGCAGGTTGCGCGGATCGTTCAGTGCATCGAAAATACGGATCACGTCGATGCCGTTTGCAACAGACTTCTGCACAAAGTACTCAACGGCATCGTCTGCGTAGGGACGGTAGCCCAGCATATTCTGGCCGCGGAACAGCATCTGCAGCTTCTGGTGGGGCAGCTCCTTGCGCAGGATGCGCAGGCGCTCCCACGGGTCTTCGTCCAGAAAGCGGATGCAGCTGTCGAACGTAGCGCCGCCCCAGCACTCCACGGAGAAGTAGTTGATCTTATCCATTTCCGGCAGGATGGGACGCATCTCATCCATGGTCATGCGGGTGGCCAGCAGAGACTGGTGGGCATCGCGCAGGACGACCTCGGTAACCTTGATCGGCTTTTTGGCCATGATTGTCACCTCTCCCTTAGTTCATGGAAACCAGAACGTCACCGGAGTTGACGGTGTCGCCCTTGTTGACATTGACGGATGCAACGGTGCCGTCCTGGGGAGCCAGGATCTCGTTCTCCATCTTCATGGCCTCCAGGATCACCAGCACGTCACCGGCCTCGACAGATGCACCGGCCTTGACCTTGACATCCAGAATGTTGCCGGGCATGGGAGCCTTGACGGCAACGGCACCAGCAGCGCCTGCAGCAGCCTTCGGGGCGGCAGCGGGAGCCGGAGCAGCCTTGGGAGCAGCGGGGGCAGCCGGAGCGGCAGCAGCAACAGGAGCAGCACCTGCAGCGGTCTCCTCCACGGAAACGCTGTAAGCAACACCATTGACGGTAATATTGTAGTACTTCATGGAAGGATCCTCCAAATCAAAATCGTATCAGAAAAACGTTATACGGATGCTTACAGAGCCATGTTGCCGTGCTTCTTGGGCAGGCGGGCAGCACGCTTGGTGCTCAGCAGCTCCAGTGCAGCAACCACGCTTGCACGGACATTCGCTGCATCGCAGGTCAGGTCAGCAGCACCGCAGGCGACCGCATTTGCTGCGCTGCACACCTCGGCGGTGTAAGCAGCAGCCTTGGCGTTGGTGGCAACAATGATGTTGTCGGAAGCGTCGATCTCGTCCTTGTACAGAACGCTGACCGCTGCGCTGGGCTCCAGAGCGCTGACCACGCAGCCGGTGACGGCAATGCGCAGGTCCGCAGCAGCCAATGCGGTGTAGACCGGGCCCACAGCCTTGCCAGCCAGCACAGCCACCTTTGCGGTGGTAGCGTCGGCATAGGTAGCAGCCAGACGGGCAGCCTCGCGGATGCCGCCGGCGACGTCATCGGTCACGCTGGGCACAAAGCCCTCGGTGTCCACGACGGTGACCACAGGCACGCTGAAAGCGTCGCACAAGCGCACAAAGCGGGAAGCCTTGGCTACGCAGTTGTGGCACAGCTGCTTGCCGGTTGCCACAACGCCCACGGCGTTGCCGCCGATGGTTGCAAATGCGGTGTAGACCGACTTACCAAAGCCTGCGTACAGCTCCACGGTGCTGTCCTTGTCCACCACAGCGGCAGCAGCCTTTGCAGGCTCTGCACCGGCAGCCAGAGCAGCAGTGGGCTGCTCGAACTCAAAGATCGCAGGGCCGGTCAGGTTGTTGGCCGGCAGCAGGCCCACGATGTGAGCAGCCTTCTCGGCAGCTTCCTCAGCAGTGGGTGCCACAATGGCAGCCACGCCAGCCTTTGCAGCGGCGGCTGCGGTGCCGGCATCGGCCACCTTGTCGCCCTTGGCAGCAGAGGTGAACGGAGCGGTGAAGAACAGCTCTGCGCCCTCAGCCATGATGCAGACATCTGCATTGGCAGCGCTCAGTGCGCTGGTGCCGCCGCAGACACCCAGAACAACAGCCACCTGCGGGATCACGCCGGAAACCTTTGCGATCTGCGCATTCAGCTTTGCGCTGGCGGTCAGCACGTCCAGACCCTCAGCCAGCTTTGCGCCGACGGAGTTGTAGAAGGTGACGACCGGGCAGCCAGTCTGAGCTGCCATCTCCAGAACCTTGATGTTCTTTTCAACATCCTTTACGGTAACAGCTTCGCCGTTCTGGTAAACAGCGTAAGCCTGCTGACCTGCCGCATAGCCGCAGGCAGCGCTCACTGCACCGTCAGCAAACAGCGCAGTGTATTCCCCGTCATCGAAAAACTTGGCGAGGATTTCTCCCTTATTGATCTTTGAAGCCATGATTAGACCTCCTGGTTGTCTGTGTGAGCTTTCAAAATTAGTTTTATTATACAGAAGCTGGCAAAAAAATGCAAGGGATTCTATAAAAATCCATGCGAATCAACATCTGTCGCGCAAAAAGTTCTACAATTTTTTAACGATTCATCGTTTCTCCGCTTTCCCGCCTTTTTTTGCGGGCATTTTGCGCCGCACATTCGGCTGTCAAAAATTCTCTTTCAATTTTGTGGATTCTGTCTTCCCCTGCTGCATTTTATTTTATAAGAAGTTATGTTACACTATATTTAATTTGTAAATTTTTTTTTCGCAGAACAGCCCGCCGGGAAGCTTCCTACCGCGGGTCATTTTGCAGAATATAAAAGGAAGGCCATGTCAAATTGAAAGATCTGCTCACTTCACTCCGCGCCTCCAACGAAACCTACAACTCCATGAAGCACTCCGCCCGGGCTATCATCCGCCGCGCCGAGATCCCCCTGCTCGCGGTCATCGTCCTGTATAAGGCTGCAACGAACCTGCTGTTCGTCCCCCTGATGCAGCAGCTCTGGTCGCTCACGCTGCGGTTCGCACCCATGCACTACCTGAGCAACAACAATGCTTCCGATATCTTTTCCTCCCCGCGATCATCCTGTGCATCACGCTCATTGCCATCCTGACCGCGTTCTGGGCGCTGTATGAGTTTTTCCGTCCTGCTGCACGGGCTGGATCTTGCCCGCAAGGGCGAAACGATCCGCCTGCCTGCCCTGCTGTGCACCTCTCTTGCAGATATCCGCCACGCATTCCTGCCGCAGAACTGGCTCGTTCTGGTCTACAGTGCCGTGCTGATCCCGTTCACCAATTTTTTCCTCGCCTATAACTATATCACGCAGCTTGCCGTGCCGGAATACATCATGGGTGTCATCCGGGCAAACAGCCGGTATTACCTGCTCTATCTGGCTGCCGGTGCTGCCCTGCTGTTCCTCTGTGTCAGCTGGGTGCTGGTGCTGCCGCTGTTCGTGCTGGAGCGCAAAAGCCTGTGGCAGTCGGTAAAGGAAAGCTTTTGCTGCATCCGCAGGCGCGTCTTCCGTGCTTTTCTTTTGCTGCTGCGCTGGAACCTCTCGGTCGTCCTGCGTTCCCTGCTGCTGACGGCAGCGGTTGCCGTGCCGCTGTACGGCATCATCATCGCGGTCGGGCTGCAGAGCACACAGGCCATGTTTGCACTGTCCCGCGCGGCGCTGGCCATTGAGATGCCTTTCTTCCAGTTCCTGATCGACTGCGCCATCACCATGGCGCAGTGCACGATCCTCGTCATGCTGCACTGCCGCCTGCGGGAGTCTCTCCCCTCTGAGCCGGAGCCGGTCCAGAGCGGAAAGCATCACCGTTCCACCGGCAGGCTGCTTCTGGGTGCATCGGTTGCGGGTGCTACTCTGCTCACCTTTGCGCTGGCATTCTGTTACCTTGCCCTGCCCAGAGACGACGAGCTGCTCTCCATGCTGGGCGGCGTTGCGCCGGTAGTCACCGCGCACCGCGGCTACTCCGCTGCCGCACCGGAAAACACCCTGCCCGCTTTCCAGCTGGCCATCGATCAGGGCTGCGAGTGGGCCGAGCTGGATGTGCAGATGACCAGGGACGGCGTGGTCATGGTGACCCACGATACCAGCCTGCGCCGCTGCACCGGCCGCAACGCGAACATTTACGACCTGACCTGTAACGAGGTTCGTAAGCTGGATGCCGGGCGCTGGTTCGGCCAGAAGTACACTGGTGCCAAAGTTCCCACACTGGAAGAAGTGCTGGACCTGTGCAAAGGTAAGATCCAGCTGAACATTGAGATCAAGCCCAATACCGCCACCCCGGAGCTGGAAGCTGAGACCGTCGCATCATCCGGGAAAAAGGCTTTGAAAAGGACTGCGTGATCACCTCCCAGAGCTACGAGACCCTTTGCAAGGTAAAGGAGCTGGCGCCGGAGATCCGGACCGGCTATATCCTTGCACTGGGCGTGGGCAGTTATTACGATCTGCCTGCCGCAGATTTCTTCAGCGTACAGTCCACCTTTATCACCTCCGGTATGGTGCAGCAGATCCATAAGCGCAGCAAGACGATCTCCGCATGGACCGTCAACCGCGAAGAGGATGCCAGCGAACTGCTGAGCATCGGCGTGGACGACCTGATCACCGATAAGCCGGATATGATCCAGCAGCTGCTGAGCGAGGATGCCGACCTTGACAACAGCCTCGTCCTCCTGCGCGACTTCATCCGTGACCTGTTCGCTCCGTCCGATGTCGATGAACCCACTCCTGAGGAAGAGACCATCGAAGAAGCCATCGAGGACCCGGACGAATTGCTGGATGCATCGTAATCGCGGCAAAGATCATATTCTGTTAAACTAGCCGTACACACATAAAAAAAGCCCCCCTGCCAGTTCATCACCGGCAGGGGGCTTACAAGTTTACCTGATCCAGTTTTATCAAGTAAGATCATTCCGGTTCGGTAAGCTTGGATCTTTACGAGCATAGAGCCAGAGCACGGGGAATCAGATGGAACGAGTCGCCGGCACCCAGAACGACAGCCATCAGACCGAACAGCTTGAACTGGTGGCTGCCCTTGCAGCCACAAATCATCAGGATACCGATGGTGATGACGGATACCAGATACACAGCATCAAAAACAGTTTCTACGATTGCTTGCATAGTTGATTGCTCCTTGTTGATAGATCAAATTTATTGTAACACTGCATTTTTTGCAGGGTCGGCTTAGTTTTTACGGTCATCAATGGCTTGCTTGGCAAAGTTGCATCCAAAGTGCAGGATGTTGAAGCTGGCAGCGCTCCACACAAGGCAGGCGAGCAGCAATAGGATACTGCGATGGACTTTCCTAGGAGTGTCCCTTTTAAGTGAACATTGTTCATTTTGGGCATTATAAAATTCCCACAGCAGTGTGGGAAGAAAATGCGGTCAATATAAGGTTCTGCGCACGATTTCCAGCACAGCAGCGGGGTCGTAGTCCTGCCGCAGCAAGGCAGACAGCATCAGCGAAAATAGAACATCGGCAAATTTTTCAACGGTGAATTGCGCGTCAAAAGCGCCCGGACGGATTTTGGCATCCTGTTGCAGCACCGTGCAAAGACCGTTTAAGATATGGTGCCAGATTTGCTGCATGTGCCGTTTGCCATCGGCCTTGTCCTCCTGCATAAAGCCGAGAGAGTGCAGTGTGAAGAATCCAGATACTGCTCACAGCCGTAGGCCATGCGCTCGTACATCCATTTGACACAGGTCTGCACGTCCTGAAATACAGCCTCGTCCTGCGGGCGGTGGAAAATCTCGCACCAGACGCTCTCGACCGTGGCGCTGATAAGCTCAGGCTCACGGCTGTTTTTTAAGATATCTTCCTTGGAGGTTACGATTGTATTCATGTGGTCACCCTCAATATGAACAATGTTCATTTTTATTATACTGCCCGTTCCACTTTGTCAAGAGGATTTCATAAAAGGTTTATATTTTGCGGATTAAGACATTGAATGCAAACTTACAAAAAATCATAAAAGGAGTATATGTATGATGCCACCTTACTGTCGATTCAGTATCATCTATTTTCGATAATGTCAGGGCATTTTTCTTAATGTCAATAATGTCAAAAAGCCCCGGAAAGAAACGTAAACTCGTAACTTTCCGGGGCTTTCAAATTATTCTCAAATGTTAAACCGAACCAGTAATCCGGGTGGCTCCACAATGAAGTTTTCCGCGGCTTAGTGTCAAACTAATGTCACAGAGCAAATTTTTTAGCAAATTTTATTTGATGCTACGTTAAA
>VOFC01001113.1_pt1 | contig 94347 bp, 117 predicted proteins | sample 5384161 | NCBI WGS metagenome assembly VOFC01 (sample SAMN12384722, study PRJNA508395) | human gut metagenome | isolation source: healthy gut B | host: Homo sapiens | reverse complement strand
CAATAAATTCACAGTGCTTATATTGCAATTTCAGAAACAGGCCGGTATAATAGAATGCAAAATGGGGTCGAAGGGGTGTGAAACGGGTATGGCAAAGATTTTAGCATTTGTCAATCAGAAGGGCGGCGTTGGAAAAACAACCTCCGCGGTCAATTTAGCCGCCGCACTGCAAAAAGGCGGGCAAACGTGTTCTTCTGTGCGACTTTGACCCGCAGGCCAACGCGACCTCCGGCCTTGGCGTAGAAAAAAGCACAGCCGCGCATTCGACCTATGATATCGTGATTGAGGACTTCCCCGCCGCAGACGCCGTGATTCGCACAAAATACTGCGACATTCTGGCCTCCAACGTTGCGCTGTCCGGCGCAGGTGTAGAGTTGGTAGGCGTTGAGAAGCGGGAATACGCGCTTCGGCATGCACCGAGCCGCTGCGGGAAAAGTATGATTATATCTTCATCGACTGCCCGCCGTCTCTGGAGCTTCTGACGCTCAACGCGCTCTGCGCGGCCGATCAGGTTTTGATTCCCGTGCAGTGCGAATATTACGCGCTGGAGGGCCTTTCCGATCTGATGGTCACGCTCCGCGCAGTTAAGAAGCGGCTGAACCCGTCGATCTCCATTTTCGGCGTTTTACTTACCATGTACGACGGCCGGACGAATTTCTCCGCACAGGTTGCCGAGGAGGTCCGCCGCCATTTTCCCGGCAAGGTCTTTGCTGTGGCCATCCCGCGCAACGTGCGATTATCCGAAGCGCCCAGCCACGGCATGCCCGTGTGTGCCTATGATAAATTCAGCCGCGGTGCAGCGGCCTATGACGCAGTCGCGCAGGAGATCCTTGCGAAAGAACAGTGAGAGGAGCAACGCATATGGCAATGCGAAAGGGTCTTGGCAAGGGTCTTGGCGCCCTGATTGGGGACTTTAACGAGCAGCCGAACACGCCCGGCGAAGGTGCAGTGACGCTGCCGCTGCAAAAATTGAACCAAATCCCCTTCAGCCGCGAAAAAAACTTCAATCCTGAAGAACTGGATTCCCCTGGCGGATTCCATCCGCATGCACGGCATTATCCAGCCGCTGACGGTCCGCAAGCTGCCATCCGGGTTTTATCAGATCATCGCAGGCGAACGCCGCTGGCGTGCGGCACGGCTGGCCGGACTATCCGACGTGCCGGTCGTGATCATTGAAGCTGATGATAAAAAGGCAATGGAACTGGCGCTGATTGAAAACTTACAGCGATCAGACCTCAACCCGATTGAAGAGGCGCTCGGCTATCAGGAATTGATGGGTACCTACGAAATGACGCAGGAGCAGGCCGCCGCCCGTGTGGGCAAATCCCGCCCGGCGGTTGCGAACGCGCTGCGGCTTTTTAGCCTCAGTCCGGCCGTTCTGGAGCTGGTCAAGGACGGTTCCCTGATCCGCCGGTCACGCGCGGGCGCTGCTGCCCGTCAAGGATGAGGCGCAGCAGCTGTCCATCGCGCAGAAGGTCATGGCGCTGGGTCTTTCCGTCCGGCAGACGGAGGCGCTTTGCAAAAAGCTTACCAAGCAGGCGCAGCCCGTCAAGGAGCAGCCGCCGCGGGTCGATTATCTGGCTGAATGTGAAAAAGGAACTGACTGCCGGCCTTGGCCGCAAGGTGCGTATCGTCTCCGGTAAACGCAAAGGCCGCATCGAACTGGAATACTATGGGCAGGACGATCTGCAGCAATTGATATTAAATTTTTAAGAGAAAATCCTGAGGCTGTAAAGCAGAACATAAGAAATAAATTTCAGGACAGCAAACTTGAACTTGTTGACAAGGTAATCGAGCTTGACGCTGAAAGCAGAGCAGTAAAGGCGCAGGCTGACGAGTTGCGTGCTAACAGAAACAAAATTTCAAAGCAGATCGGCGCTCTTATGGCTCAAGGTAAAAAAGAAGAGGGTATGGCTCTTAAAGAAGAGGTTACCCGTCAGGCTGAACAGCTTGCCGAGCTTGAAAAGAAAGAAGAAGACCTTTCGGCAAAAGTAACCGAGATTATGATGGTTATTCCACAGATGATTGACCCATCTGTTCCGATTGGTAAAGATGACAGCCAGAATGTAGAAATCGAGCGTTTTGGCGAGCCTGTTGTACCTGATTTCGAGATTCCGTACCACACAGACATTATGGAAAAACTCAACGGCATTGACCTTGACTCTGCAAGAAAGGTAGCAGGTAACGGTTTCTATTATCTTATGGGCGACATCGCAAGACTTCACAGTGCCGTTATCGCTTACGCAAGAGATTTTATGATTGACAGAGGTTTCACATACTGCGTACCTCCTTTTATGATTAGAAGTAATGTTGTTACAGGCGTTATGAGCTTTGCTGAAATGGACGCTATGATGTACAAGATTGAGGGCGAAGACCTTTATCTTATCGGCACAAGCGAACACTCGATGATCGGTAAGTTCATTGACACAATTAATAAAGAGGAAGACCTCCCTTATACACTCACAAGTTATTCGCCATGTTTCCGTAAGGAAAAGGGTGCTCACGGCATTGAGGAGCGTGGTGTTTACAGAATCCACCAGTTTGAAAAAGCTGATCGACCGCAGCCGTTCAAAGGCAGCCACTTGTAAATCTGATGCACCGTAACAGGCGGCGCGTACCATAGTGCCTGTAGGGTGACTATGTGTGTTCGCAGTGACTGAAAATAAGGGCTTGCCTAAACTGCACCCGCAGCACGCACCAAACCGTAACCCAGCGCCCCTTTTCTCCCCATTCTTTTCCGGCAAGGCGGAAAAGAATGGGCCGCCGGAGGCTCGTCGGAAACGGCCTCGACGGAACGAGTCTCCGCTGTTTGAGAAGCCTCTTTTCCTCTAAACCCGTTTCCTCCTCTTTCCCGCCGAACCGCTTCGCTGGGTTCGCCGGGAAATATCAAACATAAAGAGAGGCATACCAGATGAAGAAATTTCTGAATGAATTTAAGACCTTTATCTCGCGCGGCAACGTGATGGATATGGCTATCGGCGTTGTGATTGCGACGGCATTCGGCAAGATCAGTGCCAGTCTTGTCGCGGATATCATTATGCCGCTTATTGGCTGTCTGATTGGCGGCGTGGATCTGGCGACGCTCAATATCACGCTCAAACCCGCCGTCATGGACGGCGAAACTGTCGTATCGGAAGCAGTTGTGCTGGGCCTTGGCACATTTTTGACCACGATCATTGATTTCCTGCTGATTGCGTTCGTCGTATTTCTGGTCGTCAAGGCTATGAATATGGCAAAGGCCAAGCTGGAAAAGCCCGCCGAGCCGGAACCTGAAAAGGAACCGGAACCTACAAAGGAAGAGCAGCTTCTAACAGAGATCCGTGATCTTCTGAAAAACAAATAATACGCCAAACGGACGCGACTCCCGCGTCCGTTTTTTGTGTAGTTTCAGGACTTTTCATTTGCCTATAAATCTGATAGACTATTCGTATTAAAAGTGGGAGGTTTTCTTATGTCCGGTGTCTGTCAGAAAATCGATTTCAGTTCCTGGCCGCGCAGAGAGATTTTTTCCTTCTTTTCCTCGCTCGATCAGCCGTTTTACAGTGTCTGCTTCCGCGTGGACGTGACACGGCTGCACGCATACACCAAAGCGCACGGCCTGTCTTTTTATTACGCCATGACATATCTCGTCACACAGGCGGTCAACGAGGTTGAAACCTGCGTTATACCATCTGGGATGGCAGCGTTTATCTGCTGGACAAGCGCACCCCGAGCTTTACAGAGCTGAAAAAAGGGCAGCGAGCAGTTCCAGATCATCACCTGTCCATGTAAGAGTACGATGGAGGACTTCTGCCGGGCCGCAAAGGAACGAAGTGAAGCACAGACATCGTTCGTAGAGACGGCCTCCGAGACAGACGATCTGATTTATATTTCATGCCTGCCATGGTTCGATCTCACCTGCTGCACAAACGAGCGGCAAATTGATGTAAATGACGCCATCCCCCGCATCACCTGGGGTAAATATGTCCGGCAGGAAAACGGCCGTGAAACGCTGGGACTTTCTATTGAGGTCAACCACCGGCTTATCGACGGCGTGCACTTAGGCCGGTTTTACGAATCTCTGCAAAACAAGATCAATGAATTGGAGTAAGCATTCAAAGTCATGAAAAACAGCAAACTCGCCGCGCTGCGCGCGGCGTTTCCCTATACCGTGCCGATCTTCGCGGGCTTCTGGTTCCTTGCGATGGCCTATGGCATTCAGATGAGCACGTCCGGATTTTCCTTTTGGTATCCGATGATTATGAGTGCCGTGATCTACGGCGGAAGTTTGGAATTTGTCGCCGTGAGCATGCTGCTCTCCCCGTTTGCGCCCGTGCAGACATTTTTGATGACGCTCATGATTCAGGCGCGCCATCTGTTTTACGGCATTTCCATGCTGGATAAATATAAAAATCTCGGCCCGAAAAAATATTACCTGATCTACGCCATGTGCGACGAAACATTCAGCGTCAATTATACTGCCAAAATCCCGGAAAACGTTGACCGGGGCTGGTTTTATTTCTTTGTGACCCTTCTCAATCAGCTTTATTGGGTCAGCGGCGCGACGATCGGCGGTCTGCTCGGCAGTCTTATCCACTTTGACACGACGGGGTTGGATTTCGTTATGACGGCTATGTTCGTTGTGATTTTTATGGAGCAGTGGATGAAGGAACGGCGGTATTTCAGCGAACTTGTTGGCTTTCTCGCAGCAGTCTGCTGCCGGCTGGTATTCGGCGCGGATAATTTCCTCATTCCGACGATGGTCTGCATCCTCGCTTGTCTGTCGTTTTTGAAAAAGCCAATCGAATCAAAATTCGGAGGTGAACGCTTATGACGCTTCCGCAGCAAATAATAACCATCGCGCTCTGCGCTCTTGGCACGCAGCTGACGCGTTTTCTTCCCTTCCTGATCTTCAACGAGCATAAAAAAACACCGCTTTTCGTGCAATATCTCGGCAAAGTCCTGCCCGGCGCAATTTTCTCCATGCTGATAATTTACTGCTTGAAAAACATCTCGTTTACACAAGGCAATCACAGCTTGCCGGAACTGATTGGCATCGCTGTTACAGCTGGTCTGCACCTCTGGAAGCGCAGCATGCTCCTGTCTATCGCAGGCGGTACGATCGTGTATATGCTTTTGATCCGGTTTGTTTTCTGAACACACAGGTCAAAGGTAGAGGGCGATGCCGGTACACATTGACCCGGCAGATTGCATCGCTTTTACGAAAATCCATGGCGAATTCGTAACTTCCCATTGGGCCGATGTGGGCATCGTCCCCTACAGGATTTCGGCGAATCTGTACTGCTTCACAAATTCTGACCGCAAAGCTGATTCACCGCGTCCAAGCACTCTTTTCTCTTTTCTCTAGCAAGAGAAAAGACAGGGGCCGCCGGAGGCATATCCAGCCGCCGAATATGCAAAAAAATCCCCTTTCCGCGAAGGGGATTTTTCTATATTCTTATTATATTAAAGAGTCTGCCCCATCTCCCCTTGAAAATTATCCACAGCTGTGCTATTATTAGTGTGTATAATTTTGTGCTTTTTCTGCCCGCGCGGCAAATACAGAAAGGAGCTGCGCCATGTATTCTTCCGCTTACGTCTGGGCCAAGGTTTTGGGGCATATGGAGTCCCGCCTGACCCCGCAGGTTGTGTCAACCTGGTTTGACGATACTGAGATTCTCGAGTTGACGGATGAGAAACTCGTGCTCTATTCCCCCTCCTCCTTCCGAAAGGATATCATCGTCCGCCGCTGCACCGGCTACATCAAAGAGGCCATGCAGGAAATTTTCCAGCTGAACGTCGATGTCGTTGTACTCGACGACACGGAAATTGAGGCCTATCGAGGCAAATCGCAGAAGCCGGAGTTCATCGAGTTTAACCCGCAGTTTACCTTTGACAATTTCGTCGTCGGCTCCTCGAATCGCTTTGCGCACGCAGCAGCTGTTTCTGTGGCCAACAATCCGGCGGAAACGTATAACCCGCTTTTCATTTATGGCCCGTCCGGCCTCGGCAAAACGCACCTTCTCTACGCCATTGCGAGCGTCGTGCACAAAAACCATCCCAGCTACAACATCGTCTATATCAAGGGTGATCAGTTTACAAATGAACTGATTGCTGCCCTGCAGGAAGGCCGGAACAATGAATTCCGCTATAAATACCGCAACGCCGACCTGTTCCTGGTTGACGATATTCAGTTTATCGCCGGCAAGGAATCGACGCAGGAGGAATTTTTCCATACCTTCAATAACCTCTACGAGAACCACCACCAGATTGTTCTGACTGCCGACCGGCCGCCCAATGAGATGCTCCGTCTGGAGGACCGTCTGAAGACCCGGTTCGAGTGGGGCCTGATTGCAGATATCCAGCCGCCCGATTTTGAGACGCGCATGGCAATCATCAAGAACAAATCCGTCTCGCTTGGCTTTGATCTGCCGAACGATGTCTGTACGTTCATCGCCGAAAATGTGACCTCGAACGTGCGTCTGCTGGAGGGCACGGTCAAAAAGATCCGCGCCTATCACGACCTTGACAACATGGAACTGACCGTTCCGAACGTGTCCCGCGCTATCAAGGACATGTACAACAAGGAAAAAGCCGAAAATCTGCCCACTCCGAACCTCATCATCGGTGAAGTCTCCCGATTCTATAACATCGAAGAATCCGTTATCCGCGGAACGCTTAAAAACAAGAATACTGCCGAAGCGCGGCAGGTCGCCATGTATCTGGTACGCAAGCTTACCAATTTAAGCCTGCCCGACATCGGCAAGGAATTCGGCCGTGACCATTCGACCGTCATTCACTCGCTCAAAAAGGTCGAGCAGCAGCTTGCCGCAGGCACCGGAACGCTCGCCGACAACATCCGCGACATTACGGCGAACATCAACAGTAAGCTTTAATTTTTGTCCACACCAACCTGTGGAATCCACACGACTCCCTTTGTGGAAAGCTGTGAAACAGAAGTTTCACAAAACTGCATGTTGATAACATTCTTTTTTCTGCACACCTGCCTGTGGACAAAAAGCATTGATCTGTCAAGAAAAAAAACAGCTTTTCCACATAAAATTCTCCTACTGCTACCTACTTCTAAAAAATATCCTTTCTTTCTCTTGAAAGAAGAAACGGAGGAAGTTCCATGAAATTTACCTGTGAAAAAAACGCACTGGTGAGCGCCGTCTCCGTCGCCTCCCGTACCGTCGCGCAGAAGAGCACCATTCCGGCGCTCGAGGGAATTTATATCCGGGCCGGCGTAAAGCTGACGCTTTCCGGTTATAATCTCGAAACGGGCATTACCATCTCCGTCGATGCCGAGATCCAGCAGACTGGCGCCTGCATCATGCCCTCCCGTCTCTTCTTCGACATTATCCGAAAGCTGCCCGACGATACCGTCAGCATCTCGGTTGACGAAAAATTCAAAGTATCCATCCGCGGCGGCATTTCCTCGTTCACCATCACGGCTATGTCCTCCGAGGATTACCCGAACTGCCGGAAGTCGAGTCCGACAAAGGCATCAGCCTGCCGCAGAATGAACTCAAAGCCATGATCGGCGGCACCAGTTTTGCCGTCAGCGAAAATCAGGCCCGTCCCATTCATACCGGCTGCTTGTTTGAGGTAGAAGATACTTCGATTACAGTCGTCGCTGTTGACGGCTACCGGCTGGCGCTGCGCCGCTGGAAATCGGAAGAGCCGATCGGACGGACACTCAAGTTTGTTGTGCCTGCCGCCGCTTTAAAAAGAAGCGGAAAAAATTCTCGGCGATACGGACGACCCTTGCACGTTCTTCCTCGGCAGCAAGCATATCCTCTTCACCATCGGCGAGGCGACACTGGTCTGCCGCCTGCTGGAAGGCGAATTCCTGGATTGGCGGCGCGTTCTGCCGCAGAACCAGCCGGTGAAGCTGGCCGTGAACGTCGCAAAAATGACCGATTCCATCGAGCGTGTCGGCCTGATCATCTCTGAAAAGCTCAAGAGCCCGGTGCGCTGCAAATTCGGCGAGAATACGGCGGATTTCCGCTCTGTTTCCACCATCGGCGAAGCACATGACGTCTGCCAGATCGCGGGCGACGGGCAGGATATGGAGATTGGCTTCAACTGCCGGTATCTGCTCGACGCGCTGCGCGCGATTCCGGATGCGGAATGCTCACTTGAACTCATCAACGGACTCAGCCCCATCGTCATGAATCCTTGTGACGGATCTGAGCGGTACAGCTACATGGTTCTGCCGGTCCGGCTGAAAGCGGGGGAATAAGATGAAGGTCAGAGTCACAAAAAAAGCTTTCGGACGCGCCGATTGAGATCCCTATTCATACCGAGTTTATCAAACTGCAGGATTTTCTGAAATTCGCCAACGCCATTGAATCCGGCGGCATGGCCAAGACCTTTATTCAGGAGGGTGAAGTCCGCGTTAACGGCGAGGTCTGCACGATGCGAGGCAAGAAGCTTCACCCCGGAGACGAGGTCACATTCCTGCAGAATACCTGGCGCGTCACGGAAGAGCACGCATGAAGCTGCAAAGCCTGCAACTCTACGATTTTCGGAATTACGAGACGGCCAGCGTCAGCTTTCATCCCGGCGTCAATCTGATTGTCGGCGAAAATGCGCAGGGAAAGACCAATCTGCTGGAAGCCGTTTTTTATTTGTCTACCGGCAAAAGCTTTCGCACCGCCCGCAATCAGGAACTCATCCGCTTCGGCGCAGAATTTACAGACCTGAATTGCAGTCTGTTTTCCGGCGGCCGGGAACAGAGTCTGCGGGCTGTGCTGTTTTCCGGAAGAAAGCCGCGGCAGCTGTACATCGGCGGCGTAAAGCAGCGCTCCGCCGCCGGACTATCCGGCGTGCTGACGACCGTTCTGTTCTGCCCGGACGATTTGCTGATTTTAAAAAGTGGGTCCGCCGGAAGGCGAAAGATTCTCGATACCGCCCTCTGCCAGCTTCGGCCCGGCTATGCGCAGGCGCTGGCGGAATATCAGAAGCTGTATGACAGCAAATCAAGAATTTTAAAAGATTATCACGAGGCCCCATCCCTCCTGGAGCCGCTGCCGGAATTCAACTACCGCATGGCGCAGGTCGGTGCGGTCATAATCGCCTACCGGGCAAAATTCCTGCGGGAACTTTCTAAACAGGCGCGGCTGTACCATGCGGAATTTTCTGGCGGACGGGAGGAACTTTCCCTTGTCTATCAGACTGTTTCGACCGTGACAGACCCGTTCGCAGAAAAAAAAGTCATCTTTCAGCAGCTGCTTGATCACCAGCAGGCGCATTACCGCGCCGAGTTGGATTCCGGTCAGTGTTTGTCCGGCCCGCACAAAGACGATTTTGAAACGCTCCTCGGCGACCGCTCCGTCAAAGCCTACGGCTCTCAGGGCCAGACCCGCACGGCAGCTATCAGCCTGAAGCTGGCTGAGCGCGAATTATTCCGCGCCGATACCGGCGAAGAGCCGGTTCTGCTGCTGGACGATGTGCTGTCAGAACTGGACGCGCGGCGGCAGGATTTCGTGCTCAATCAAATTCGCTCCGGTCAGGTGCTTATCACCTGCTGTGAGCCAGAACGCATCACAAATATCGGAAAACGCATTTTCGTGGAGGGCGGACAGATCCGGGAGGAGTCGTCATGTATCTGAATATCGGCGGCGATTTCTCCGTCCGCGCCGAATCTGTAATCGGCGTGTTCGATCTGGACAACACCAGCTGCTCCAAATGGACGCGGAAATTTCTCGCGGAGGCACAAAAGGCCGGTGCTATCGTGGAAGCGACGGACGAACTGCCGAAATCCTTTCTGGTCGTCAGCGAATACGGCGAAAACCGCGTCATTCTGACAAAATATAATGCAGCCGTTCTGCTCAAACGCATGCAGGACGCGCAACGTACCCCGATCTCTGCTAAAGGAGAAGCAATATGACAGAAGAAATCAAGGATATCATCGAAGCCGAAAAAGAATATAACGCCAGCCAAATCCAGGTTCTGGAGGGACTGGAGGCCGTAAGAAAGCGGCCCGGCATGTATATCGGCTCGACCAGCAGTTCGGGCCTGCACCATCTGGTCTATGAGATCGTCGATAACGCAATCGACGAAGCACTGGCCGGATACTGCAAGCACGTCGTTGTGACCATCAACGAGGGCAATACCATCACCGTCACCGATGACGGCCGCGGCATCCCCGTCGATATTCAGGCTCAGACCGGCAAGCCCGCACTTGAGGTCGTCTATACCGTTCTGCACGCGGGCGGCAAATTCGGCGGCGGGGGATATAAAGTCTCCGGCGGTCTGCACGGCGTCGGTGCATCGGTCGTCAACGCGCTTTCCGAGTGGCTGGAGGTCGAGGTCAGTAAGGACGGGAAGATTTATCAAATGAAATTCTCCCGCGGCCATATTACCCAGGAAATACGCATCATCGGCACCACGGACAAGCACGGCACGAAGGTCACCTTCAAACCCGATCCCGAGATGTTCGACACGCTGGAATATGACTACGAAACCCTCCATACCCGCATGCGCGAGCAGGCATTTTTGAACGCCGGTCTGCAGATTACCATCCGCGACGAACGCATCGAGTCTGCCGACAAGCCCGAAAAAGAGCGCTTCGCCTCCATGTGCTACGAGGGCGGCATCCGTGAGTTCGTCCAGTGGTATAACCGCCACAAAACGCCGATCCACGAGCAGGTCATCTACATGTCCGGCTCCAAGGGCGACGACACGGCGGAGGTCGCATTGCAGTATAACGACTCGTTCAACTCCAATATCGTTTCCTTCGCAAATGATATCCATACCCCCGAGGGCGGCATGCACGAGGAGGGCTTTAAGCGGGCACTGACGAATGTGCTCAACGCCTACGGCGTCAAAAAAGAAAAGGCTACATCAAGGGCGATGATAAGGTCACCGGTGACGATGTACGCGAAGGTCTGACGGCCATCGTTTCCGTCAAGCTGACGGAGGCGCAGTTTGAGGGACAGACAAAGGCCAAACTCGGCAACGCCTCCATGCGCACGCTTGTCAGCAATATCGTCACACAGCAGCTGACGGAATTCTTAGAGGAAAATCCAGCCGTCGGCAAGCTGATTCTCGACAAAGCCATGATGGCCAACCGGGCGCGGGAAGCCGCCAGAAAAGCCCGCGAAGCAATCCGCCGTAAGACGGGCCTTGAATCCGGCCAGATGCCGGATAAGCTGCGCGACTGCAACGACACCGATCCCACGCTCACCGAACTTTATATCGTCGAGGGTGATTCCGCAGGCGGCTCGGCCACACAGGGCCGCGATTCCCGCTTCCAGGCAATCCTCCCCCTCTGGGGCAAGATGCTGAACGTAGAAAAGGCCCGGGCCGACAAGGTATACGGCAACGACAAGCTGCAGCCGGTCATTACCGCGCTCGGCGCCGGCATCGGCGACGAATTCAATCTCGACAAACTGCGCTATCACAAGGTCATCATCATGGCTGATGCTGATGTTGACGGCAGCCACATCCGCACGCTTCTGCTCACATTCTTCTTCCGCTTCATGCGGCCGCTGATCGAGCACGGCTATGTCTATTCCGCTGTCCCGCCCCTTTATAAGCTTTCGCGCGGCAAGACGCAGCGTGTGGCGTATTCTGACCCGGAGCGCGATCAGATTTCCGCCGAAATGCGCGCGGACAACCCGAACGCGAAGGTCGATATCTCCCGGTATAAGGGTCTCGGCGAAATGAACCCGCATGAACTGTGGGAAACGACCATGGACCCCACTACGCGGACGCTGCGCCGCATTACGCTCGAGGACGCCGTGCAGGCCGACCAGATCTTCACCGTTCTGATGGGCGAGGACGTCGAGCCGCGCAAGGAATTCATCGAAGAAAACGCGAAATACGTCGTGAATCTGGATATCTGATTCCAGTCAATCTTTGTAGGGCCGATGCCCACATCGGCCCTGAATCTGCTGCGATTTCGCCTGAAATTACCGATAAACCGGTGCATCCTGCGCGGGCCGATATGTACCGGCAAGCGGCAGATCACATCCGTAACGCTCCTTCGCCGCAAACGGCTGTGACCGGCATCGGCCCCCCACAAAGGAGAAAGCATAAATGGCACATAAAAAAGATTACAAGCCCGAGGATATTATGTTCCCGGAACAGCGGATCGTGCAGTCGGAGCTTGTACATGAGATGAAAAGTTCGTACATCGACTACGCGATGTCCGTCATTGTCGGCCGTGCGCTGCCGGATGTACGAGACGGCTTAAAGCCCGTCCACCGGCGCATTCTCTACGCCATGTACGAGGACGGCCTGACCTCCGACAAGCCGTTTAAGAAATCGGCGACATGTGTCGGCGACGTGCTGGGCCGGTATCATCCGCACGGCGACGCATCGGTCTACGACGCGATGGTCCGTCTGGCGCAGGATTTCTCCATGCGCTATCCGCTCGTTGACGGCCACGGCAACTTCGGTTCCGTTGACGGCGATCCCCCGCGGCCTACCGTTATACCGAAGCGCGGATGTCGAAGCTTTGCAACGAGATGCTGCGCGACATCGACAAGGAAACCGTTCTGTGGGACCCGAACTTCGATGAATCGAGAAAGGAACCGCGCGTCCTGCCGTCACGCTTCCCGAACCTGCTGGTCAACGGCTCGTCCGGTATTGCCGTCGGCATGGCGACAAATATCCCGCCGCACAACCTGACCGAGGTGATTAATGCCTGCATCTGCATTCTGGAAAACCCGGAAGCAGAACTGGCAGACCTCATGGACTATATCAAGGGTCCGGATTTCCCGACCAAGGGCATCATTATGGGCCGCAGCGGCATCCGCGCCGCGTATGCCACGGGCCGCGGCAAGATCACTGTCCGCGCCCGGACGGAGTTTGAGGAATTCGGACAGAACCGCGAACGCATCATCGTCACAGAACTTCCCTATCAGGTCAACAAACGCCAGCTGATCGCCAACATGGCCGAGCAGGTGCGCGACAAGCGGCTTGAGGGCATTTCCGATATCCGCGACGAAACCGACCGCAACGGCATGCGCGTCGTTGTTGAACTGAAAAAGGACGCGAACCCGCAGGTCGTTTTGAACCGGCTGTTTGCCCAGACGCAGATGCAGACCACGTTCGGCGTGACGATGCTTGCGCTGGTCAACAACCAGCAACAGCCGAAGATTTTGTCCCTGCGGCATATGCTGGATGAATATCTGACCTTCCAGGAAGAGATCATCACGAAGCGGACACAGTACGATCTCAAAAAAGCGCTCGACCGGCAGCATGTGCTGGAGGGTCTGCTCATTGCCGAGGACAATATCGACGAGGTCATCAAGACCATCCGTGAAAGCTATGACAACGCAAAAGAGCGCCTAATGGAGCGGTTCAATCTGTCCGAGATTCAGGCGCAGGTCGTGCTGGACATGCAGCTTAAGCGTCTGCAGGGACTCGAACGCGAGAAGCTGGAAGCGGAATATGAGGAACTTGAAAAGCGCATTGCGTATTACCGCGAACTGCTGTCCAACGAGGAAATGCTCAAGGGCGTTCTGAAGGACGAATTGACTGCCATCCGCGATAAATACGGCGATGATCGTCTGACTGAAATTCAGGATGTTGAGGACGAGATCGACATTGAAGACCTGATTGAAGAGGAGCAGTGCGTCTTTACGCTTTCCCATGCGGGCTACTGCAAGCGTGTTCCCGCTTCGACCTACCGCAGCCAGAAGCGCGGCGGCAGAGGCGTCACGGGCATGACGACGAAGGAGGAGGACTTCGTAGAGGGCGTGTTTACCGCCTCCACGCATGACTATATCCTCTTCTTCACGAACCTCGGCAAGGTGCACCGCCGCAAGGGCTATCAGATCCCGGAGGCAGGCCGCACGGCCAAGGGCACGAATCTGGTCAATATCCTCCCATTTGAGCCGGGCGAGAAGGTCACGGCGGGTATCACCGTGCATGAATTCGACGAGGATTATCTTGTCTTTGTTACCAGAAACGGCACTGTCAAACGGTTGGAACTGGCAAGCCTCAATACCGCGCGCAAAGCCGGAATCCGCGCGCTGACGCTCTCGGAGGGCGATGAACTGATTGCCGTTATGAAGACCGACGGCAAGCAGGATATCCTGCTTGCAAGCGCGAACGGCATGGTCATCTGCTTCAACGAAAACGACGTGCGTGTCATGGGCCGCGATGCAGCCGGTGTGCGCGGCATGATGCTGGACGCGGGAGACTATGTGGTCGGCGCGGGCATCGCCTCGAGAGGCAAGCAGCTGCTTTCCGTCACGGAATGCGGCTACGGCAAGCGCACGGAGATCGAATCTTATCTGCGCCTTGGCGAAGACGGCCAGCGCCGTCCGCAAAACCGCGGCGGCAAGGGCCTCAAGGGTTATAACATCACGGCCAAGACCGGCAAAATTGCGGGCGTGGCAATCGTGGACGACGCGGACGATATCATGCTGATTGAAAACGGCGGCGTGCTCATCCGCATGGCGGCGGCAGATATCAATGTCTACGGCCGTGACACGCAGGGCGTCATTCTCATGCGCCTTGAATCCGGCAGCCGCGTTATTTCCGTGGACCGCGTGGACCGGGAGCCGGAAGAGCCCGCGGAGAACGAAGAGGCATGAAGACCGTCACCATCTACACCGATGGGGCCTGCTCCGGCAATCCCGGCCCCGGCGGCTGGTGCGCGATTCTGGAGTATAACGGACACGAGAAACTGATCTCCGGCGGCGAGGAACGCACCACAAACAACCGCATGGAACTCACCGCAGTCATACAGGCCCTGCTTGCTCTGCGCGAACCGTGTGTTGTAGAACTTTATTCCGACTCCAAATACGTTATTGACGCATTGGAAAAGGGCTGGGCATGGGGCTGGCGGAAAAAGGGCTGGGTCAAGTCTGACAAAAAGCCCGCGCTGAACCCCGACCTCTGGGAGATGCTGCTCGGCCTTGTGAGCCAGCACGAGATGCACTATCACTGGGTCAAGGGCCACGAGGAAAACGAAAAAAACAACCGCTGCGACGAGCAGGCGGTTCTGGAGAGCCGGAAATTCAAAGCATGAGGACGCGCCGCCTGTTACGGTATTCCAAATTTGTAGGTAGTTGCGTTTGAATGGCCGCGGTAAATCAGCCTTGCATTCAAAAATTGCAGGGCAGTACGAATTCGCCGCAGTCCCACAAAAGCCTCCCCTTGCCGCGCTCTGCGCGGTAAGGGGAGGTGCCATTTGCGTCAGCAAATGACGGAGGGGATTTGTTTTAGATTTCAGAGTGCGCTGTAATTTGCAGCACTCGAATCCCCTCAGGCGCTTCGCGCCAATTTCCCTTGGGCACAAGGAGAGCCTTTGGTGCGTCAGAAATTTTGAACTCTTTCAAATATCGCGGAAAAAAATACCCGCAGGAGGCTCAGCCTTCTGCGGGTCGGTTTGTTTATAGCGGAGTTTTTTGATTTTTACAAACGCGCGGGGATATTTGAGCGGTGTGGACTTGATTTTACGGATCACAACGGCCTTGTGTACGGCATCCTGAATGGGATATTCGTACACGCGCTCGATCGTTCCGCCAAGCAGCGCCACGGCGCGCTTTGCCTCTTCCATTTCCTCACCTGCCAGCGCACCCTTCATCGCCAGGAACGCGCCGCCCACCTTTACATACGGCAGGCAGAGTTCCGACAGGATATTCAGCCGCGCCACGGCGCGGGACGTCGCAATGTCATACTGCTCCCGGCAGGTCTGGACAAATTCTTCTGCCCGGGCAGTAACAACCTCGGCTTCTACGCCAAGCTGCGGCAGAATCTCCCGCAGCCATGTCATGCGCTTGGCCAGAGAATCCAGAAGCGTCAGTCTGATCGACGGCTCCGCAATTTTCAGCGGGACGCCGGGAAAGCCCGCGCCGCAGCCAACATCGATCACGCGCTTGCCGGAAAAGTCCTCTGCCTGCAAAAGTGCGATGCAGTCGAGAAAATGCAGTTCGGCCACGGCCTGCGGCTCAGTGATGGCTGTGAGGTTCATGACTTTGTTCTTTTCAATCAGCGCCTGCCCGAATGCGCAGAGCGTGTCGATCTGCTCCGGCGCCAAGCCGGAGCGCGCTTCCAGTACTGCCCTCATTTGTCCGCCTTTCGGATATACAGCACGCCAAGGGTTCCCGGTCCGCAGTGGCTGCTGACGGTGCAGCCGGCACGCGTGACGCAGATCTCCTCAAACGGCTGTAACTTTTGCACAGTTTCCACAGCCTTTTGCACCGTTTCTTCCGACACGCCGGAGTGCGTGATGAACACGCGGCGCAGTTCCAGATCGCTGCGGTTTCCAATTTTGTCGGTGATATACTCGCAGACGCATTTGTCAAAGCTGCCGCGATATTTTTTGCCGACGCCCATTTTGCCGTCCTTGACCTCAATGCACGGGCGAAGCTTTAAAAGATTTGCGCCCAGAAGCGTCACGGCGGAGCACCGGCCGCCCTTTTTCATGTAATCCAGCCGGTCGAGAATGAAGCTGGCTTCCACACGGCCTGTCAGATCGTGCAGCGCCGCAACAATATCGTCCGGCTCCATGCCTTCGCGCGCCATGCGCTCGGCTTCCAACACAACAAGTCCATGACCTGTGGATAAATTTCTGGAATCGACGACGTATACGTTGTCAAAATCCGCCGCTGCCAGTTTCGCGTTCTGATAGCAGCAGGAAAAATCCAGAGAGATACAGACGTGGATGACGAAGTCGTTTTTTTCAGACAACTCTGTAAACGCGCGGACATAATCGGCCAGATTGACCGCCGCTGTCTGCGGCAGACTTCCGCCGGCAGAGACGTGCGCATAGATATCATCGGGCTTGACGTCCACGCCGTCGCGCAGCGTCTTGCCGTCCATGCTCACATAGAGGGGCAGCAGGCGGATGTTGTACCGTTCCAGCTGCTCCGGGCTGAGATCACAGGTAGAGTCAGACGTGATCTGATAACGCATAGAGAGTTCCTTCCTTTTTTTCATCTGCATCCATTAAGGACGCGCGTGTGGTAACCGATGGTTCAATACGTCTGCGGTTACCTTGGCGCAGAGCGCGGAAAAAATCGCGCAGCGCCTGTGAACATTCCGCTTCCAGTATGCCGCCGCTGACCTCCGGCTGAAAACAGCCTGGCAGATGCAGCAGATCGACAAGACTTCCCGCCGCGCCGGATTTTGGATCGCACGCGCCGAAGACGACGCGCGGCAGATGCGCGTTTAAAATCGCACCGGCACACATGGGGCATGGCTCCAGCGTCACATACAGCGTACACTGCCACAGCCGCCAGCCGCCAAGCGTCCGGCAGGCTTCGCCGATGGCCTCCAGTTCTGCGTGGGCCAGCGCCGTTTTTCCTTTTTCACGCCGGTTGCGGCCACGGCCGACAATGCGGTCTTCCAGTGTAATCACACACCCCACCGGAACCTCACCGTCCGCTGCCGCTTCCTGTGCAAGCAGGAGCGCTTCGCGCATCATTGCCTCATCCAAGTCCGTACACACACCTCCACGGCAAGAGTCATTCTATCATACCCGAAAATGGAAGATTCGTCAACACCCGCTGTGCGGCGCTTTCCTTGGGAAAACGGGCTTTTTGCTTGCTTTTAACAGGCGGACGCGATATACTGAATATATCAGGCAGCGACGCTGCAAAGAATGGATGGAAGAAAGGATCACGACGGTATGAGTACTGTATATCAGAATCTGACCCCCCGCACAGCTGCGCGAGGAATACGCAGCAGTCAAGGCGCAGTTCGACGCGCTGAAGGCGAAGGAACTGAAACTCAACATGGCAAGAGGCAAGCCCGGCAAGGAGCAGCTTGATCTCGTCTCCGATATCCTCAGCATCCTCAAGACCCCGGAGGACTGCATGTCCAACGGCGTCGATGCCCGCAACTACGGCGAACTGTCCGGCCTCAAGGAAGCAAAGGAATACTGGGCGGATGTGCTCGGCTGCAAGAGCGAAGAGTGCTTCATCGGCGGCAACGCATCGCTGACGCTCATGTACGATCTGGTCAGCAAGGGGCTATACGCACGGTCTTGCACGTTCGGAAAAGCCGTGGTGCAAGCTGGATACCGTCAAGTGGCTCTGCCCGGCGCCCGGCTACGACCGCCATTTTAAAATCACCGAATCGTTCGGCTTTGAACTCATTACAATTCCCATGACCCCCACCGGCCCCGACATGGACAAGGTCGAAGAAGCGGTCAAGGACCCGGCTGTCAAGGGCATGTGGTGCGTGCCGAAATACTCCAACCCCGACGGCATCGTCTACTCCGACGAGACCATCGCGCGCATCGCGGCATTGAAGCCCGCCGCGCCCGATTTTGCCCTCATGTGGGATAACGCCTACTGCATCCACGAGTTTGACGGCGAATTTGTTCCCTTCCAGGATATCCTGACACTCTGCCGCGAGGCCGGCAACGACGGCATGGTCTATGAATTTGCCTCCACGTCCAAGGTCACGCTCCCCGGCGCGGGCTTCTCCGTTATGGCTACGAGCGAGGCCAATCAGGCGTATCTGCAAAAACTCATCGGCATCCAGACCATTTCCTATGACAAGGTCAACTCTCTGCGCCATGTGCGCTTTTTAAAGGACAAGGCCCACACGCTGGAACTTATGAAGAAGCACGCAGCCATTCTGAACCCGAAGTTCCAGTGCGTTCTGCGCCATCTGGACACCGAGATCGCGCCGCTCGGCATTGCGTCCTGGCAGCGGCCGAAAGGCGGTTATTTCGTCTCGGTCAACACGGCCCCGGGGCTTGCCAAGCGCACGCTGGCACTGTGCAAGGAAGCCGGTGTCGTCATGACCGGTGCGGGCGCGACGTTCCCCTATGGCCGCGACCCGCAGGATTCCAACATCCGCATTGCCCCGTCCCTGCCCCCGGTTGAGGAGCTGGAGCAGGCGATGGAGATCTTCTGCACCAGTCTGCGCCTGGCCGCACTGGAGCAGCGAATGCAGTAAGTAAATTAAGGCTCCCCTTTGAATAAAGGGGAGCTGGCCCGAAGGGCCTGAGGGGATTTTGTACACACAAATTGCAGAGTACGCTGCACCCCGTACCCCATCCCCTCCGCCATTTGCTTTCGCAAATGCCACCTCCCCTTACCCGTGCGGGGCACGGCAAGAGGAGGCTTTGGCGCGCCGGGCTTCCCGGCCGCAGTTCATCGCAGCAAGGAGCAGCACATGAAGGTTTTGATTCTCGGCGGCGGAGCCAGCGGACTGATGGCCGCGCTTTCTGCCGCGCAGGACGAACAGAATACCGTCACCGTTCTTGAACGGCAGTCGCGTGTCGGGCGCAAGCTGCGCGCCACCGGCAACGGCCGGTGCAACCTGACGAACCTCGATTTATCCCCGGAGCACTATCACGGGCAGGACGCGGGCTTTGCCCGCGCCGCACTTTCGCGGTTTGATGGAAACACTACGCTGGACTTTTTTCACGCGCTGGGCCTGCTGACTGCGGCGGAGCCGTCCGGGCGGGTCTATCCTCTCTCTGATCAGGCCAACAGTGTCGTGGATGTGCTGCGGTTCGCCGCCGCACAAGCGGGTGTGCAGCTTGTCTGCGGCTTCGACGCGCAGAACGTGAAGAAAAAAGCGCGCGGCTATCAGGTTACGGGCGCGGACGGCAGCGCGTGTTTCGGCGATAAGCTGATCGTCGCCTGCGGCGGCTGCGCGGGAAAGGCGCTGGGCGGAACAATGTCCGGCTATGAACTGCTTTCACAGCTTGGCCACAGCCGCACGGCGCTGCACCCCAGCCTCACACAGATCCGCACGGACCCGGCTCCTATCCGGGGGCTGAAGGGCGTGCGGGCAGATTGCCGCATGCGCCTGCGCGCAGACGGCAGAACAATACAGGAGGACGCGGGCGAGGCGCAGTTTACAGAGACGGGCGTTTCCGGCCCAGTTGCATTCGCGCTTTCGCGGGCAGCGGGACAGGCACAGGGTGCCGAACTGCTACTCGATTTTCTGCGGGACTATCCCGCGCCGCAGGTGCGAGGGCTTTTGGGCGCGGCGCGCAGCGTTCCCGGTACTGGCTGGCGAGGAACTGCTTTCCGGCATGCTTCACCCGCGCCTCGGCAAGACGCTCTGCCATGCCCGCGGCCTCGGCGCGCAGCCGCTTGCGTCCATTTCCGACGCGGCGCTGGACGCACTGGTAAATGCAATTAAATATTTTTCTCTCCCCGTTACAGGTGTTTCCGGCTTTGAGAGCGCGCAGGTGACGGCTGGCGGTGTCCGGACGGCGGAATTCCGCGCCGACACGCTTGAAAGCCGGCTTGCTCCCGGTGTGTTCGCCTGCGGCGAGGTTCTGGATATCGACGGCGACTGCGGCGGATACAACCTGCAATGGGCCTGGTCGTCCGGCTATGTGGCCGGAAAGCTGGGGAAGCTATAAACATATTCCTACCCGTTTATAGGGGTGGACGACTCTGTCCGCCCAGCAGAATGCACCGAATCATCAAAAATTCTCGGCGAATTCGTATGCACTTACCCACTTGACTGTAGGGGCCGATGCCTGCATCGGCCCGCTGGGGAGTTGCGAATTCACCTGAGATTTCCGTTAAAACGCTGCATTCTGCCGGGTCGATGTGGGCAGCGACCCCTACAACCATGCGTGCAGGCATATCTGTATTCGCCGTAAGATTTCTGAAAAAGCACTGCTTCCAGCGGGCCAACAGAGTCTGTCAAGCCCAGATTGTTTACAAGAGTCGTCGGCCCCTACAGAAATTGCATTCCCGCCTGTTAAAACAGGCTCGACATACTTTGACAATAAAATAGGAGAACACATATGGATATCACACTCAGAATGAGCGACCACGCGCTGACTGCGCGCGCTGCTGCCGCTGCCGGAATCGTGCTGCTGCAGAACAAGAACCGGACGCTCCCGCTGCTGCCGCAGGAGGACGGTGCGCCGCTGCCTGTCGCGGTGTTTGGCATCAAACAGCTTCAGACGCCCGCTTTCGACAAAACGATGACGCCGTGGCGTGCAATCGGCGTCCTGGACGGACTTGCAGCAAGCGAGACGGTCAGGCCAGACGCGCTTCTGGCCCGCAAATACCGCACATGGGCGGTAGAACACCCGGAGGGCAGCGAAATGCCGCTGACAACGCTCGATTTTGGGGCCCTGCGCCATGACTGCGCGGCGGCTGTCGTCGTCATCGGCAGGACGCCGGAGCGCTATAGCCTCCAGCTGACCGACGAGGAGACGGCTATGCTCACGCGCGTCACGTCCGTATTCGACCGGACCATCCTCGTGCTGGCCGCGCCGGGGTTCATCGAGCTGAATGAAGCCGCGCTCGCCTGCGGCGCGATCGTCTTCCTCGGCCTTGCCGGGCAGGAGGCAGGCGGCGCGCTGGCGGACGTGCTGACGGCGAAGGTCATGCCGTCCGGCCACCTTTCCTTCACGTGGCCCGAGAATGCGGAGGCGTTTTCCGACGCCTGCGCCGCAGCGGACCAGTTTACGGGCTACCGCTATTTTGATTCCTTCGGCACGCCGTGCGCTATCCGTTCGGCTACGGTCTCGGCTATGGGAAGATCGAATTCGGAAGCGTCTCGGCAGGGCTTGACGGCTGCGACGTGACCGTAAGCGCCGAGCTCGTCAACACCGGAGAGGAATTTGCCGCCAGCGAACTTGTGCAGGTCTATGTAACGCGGCCTGAGGGCGATCTGACGCGGCCGGTAAGCTTTCTGGACTGCTTCCAGAAAAGCCGCCTGCTCGCCCCCGGCGAGAGCCAGACGATCCGCCTGCGCTTCCCTATCACCGACCTTGCCGTCTACCGCGAGAGCGCGCACGCGTTCGTGCTGGACGCGGGCTACTACGATATCCGCATCGGCACAAGCAGCCGCGCCTGCTATCTCGCGGGCTCTATCCGGCTGACCCGCAGCGCCGTGTGCAGGCGGCGGAGCCGCTTACACTGTCTGCCGCACAGGAACGCACGCGGCCGGAAAACGTCTGCTTCCAGTTCCCTGAGGATCTGGCCGAGATCGAGCAGGCGCACAAGCACGCCATCCGCTTCTCTGACCGCGCCCTGCCCCGCCGCAGCCGCAAAAAGGGCCGCCCCTTCACCGGCTGCCGCCCGGACGGCGAGGCGCATACGCTCGCGGACGTGCGCGAGGGCCGGTGCAGCGTGTTCCATCTCGTGGCCGGGATGGACACGGAGAATCTGGAACGGCTGGTCTGCGGCTTCGGCAGAGAGGCAGCATCCGTCCCCGGCGCGCTTGGTGCGTCGGCGGCGATCGAGCGCTACGGCATCCCCGCCTTGCAGCTGGCTGGCGGCGCACAGGGGCTGCGCCTGCTGCGCGAGATCCCCGATGAGGAAACGGGCGAGATTGTCCGGCGGCAGTGCGCGACGGTCTTCCCCGCGCCCGCACAGCTTGCCTGCTCGTTTGACCAGGAAGTCGTCCGGGCTGTCGGCCGCGCGGTGGGCCTTGAAATGGCAGAACTTGGCGTTCAGCTTTGGCTGGGGCCGGATACAGGCATAATGCGTTCGCCGCAGGAGGCGCGGTTCGCAGAAAAATGGTCGGAGGACCCGGTCGTCTGCGGCACGATGACCGCCGCGCTGGCCGCGGGCGCGTGGCCCTATGGGACGGCTGTGCTGCACGCACAGAGCCTGCCGGAGGCCGTCTCCGTTTCCTCTCGCAGTCCGCGCTGCGCGACGTGTATGGTCTTCCGTTTGAGCTGGCCGCAGACGGCTGCCGCGCGGCAAAACTGCCGGACTGCGCCATCTCCGGCCAGCGGCTCACGGAAAACAGTCCGCTTCTGCGCGCATGGCTGCTCGACTGCGGCTACGGCGGCATGCTCTGGGGCGATGAACGCTCCGTTCCGACCGCATCGGTCTGGAAAAGGCAGCGATCCGGATTCTCAAATGGATGCTGCAGGCAAAAAAGATGTGAAAATCATGGAAGAAGCCGTGAAAAGTCATTGCAATCAGCGGCGAAAGCTGATATAATCAAAATTGCTCCCCCCCTGTGAGGGGGCAATTCTGACACCGGGGTACGGTTCGCCGCAGTCCGGCGCGGAATATCATTACGAAAGAGGTAGATTTTCAAATGAAGAAGTATCTTGCACTGCTTCTGGTCCTGGTCATGGTCCTGAGCCTGGCTGCCTGCGCATCCAAGCCCGCAGAGACCACCGACGAACCCGAAACCACCACCGGTTCCCGCTCCCGCAGAAGAGACCAAGGACGAAGAGCCCGCCCCGCCGAGGAGACCAAGGAAGAAGAACCCACCGAAGAGCCGGCTGACAACACCGAGTACGCCGTCGCTATGATCACCGACTATGGTGACATCACCGACCAGTCCTTCAACCAGACCACCTATGAGGCCTGCAAGGCATTCTCCGACGACAACGGCCTTGAGCACCTTCAGCTACTTCAGGCCCGCCGGCGATAACACCGCTGACCGTGTGGCCATGATCGAGAAGGCCGCCGACGAGGGCTTCAACGTCATCGTCATGCCTGGCTACGCCTTCGGCGGCGCCATCGTTGAGGCCGCTCCCGAATTCCCCGATGTGAAGTTCATCGCGCTCGACGTCGGCAAGGGCGATCTGCTCGAGACCGCCGTTGCCGCTGCTGGCGAGACCTATGACTACGATCCCGACAACTGGAAGCTGGACGACTACGTGGACATGAGCAACGTGTACTGCGCCATCTATCAGGAAGAGCTCGGCGGTTACATGGCCGGTTACGCTGCTGTGAAGCTGGGCTACAAGAGCCTGGGCTTCCTGGGCGGCATGGCTGTTCCCGCCGTTGTCCGCTATGGCTACGGCTTCGTGCAGGGCGTTGACGCCGCTGCCGCCGATCTGGGCCTGACCGATGTGACCGTAAACTATGTCTATGGCGGCCAGTTCTTCGGCGACGCTGACATCACCGCTGTGATGGACACCTGGTACCGGGGCGGCACCGAGGTCGTGTTCGCCTGCGGCGGCGGTATCTACACCTCCGCTGTGGACGCTGCCAATGCATCCGATGGGTGAGGGCACGCCTTCACGCGACTACAAGATGGTCAATGTCGAGCGACATCAGCATCCGCGTCTATATCGATTCCAACGGACAACAGTCCGTCCCTCCTTCCAGACCGCATCGGGCAGCGATTTTCCGTCCGGACAGGGCCGGATCCGCGTCTATATCGATTCCAACGCCGCATTCCAGACATTTTGTCCGGCGTCCTGGCCGGAAATGGCCTCGGCTCTGCGCTCGTTGGAGCGCTGCGGCGCGGACTGCGTTATCATGCCGTGCAACACCGCGCATTATTTCCTTCCCCGCCTGCAGGCCATGACAAGCCTGCCGTTTCTCAGTATGCTCGAGGCTACGGCGAAGACATGCGCAAAGGATTTTCCCGGCCAGACCGCTGCAATCCTCGCAACGAAGGGCACGCTTGCAACCGGCCTTTATGAAAAGGCGCTGAATGCACAGGGCGTGCACTGTCTTGTGCCGGACGAAGGCGAGCAGGATGTGCTGATGCACCTGATCTACGATGTTGTGAAGGCATCCAAGCCGCTTGAACCGGAGCAGGGTGCATGGCAGGCGCTTCTGGACGGACTTCGCGCGCGCGGCGCGGACTATTTTATCCTCGGCTGCACGGAATTGCCTATTATCGCCGATACTTTGCCGCAGCCCGGGCCATTCGTTGACCCGACGGCAGAACTTGCGAAGGCTGCTATCCGCATCTGCGGCTACAAAGTCAAGGGCGAATGAACCGGCAAACAGACAACAGGCTTCCCATCGAACGGGTTCGATGGGAAGCCTGTTTTTGCTGTGTATAAGCACCATATTACAGCGTGAGCGTATGGTATACGTCGCCGGAAAGCGTTTTCCACTGAAAAACGCCGTCTTCCAGCGTCAGATAGCCGCGTGCGGAGCCGTTTTTCGGAATGGAGACAGAGCCGGGGTTCAAATAGAGGTTTTCCTCGCCGAACGGCTCCCACGCGGGTACATGTGTATGGCCGTGCAGGAGAATATCGCCGGGGCAGAGCGGCGGCAGGTGCGCGGTGTTGTAGACGTGGCCGTGCGTGGCGTAGATCAGTCGGTTTCCAACCGGGAAGATGCTGTAATCGGCCAGAATCGGGAAGTTCAGCACCATCTGGTCAACCTCCGTGTCGCAGTTGCCGCGGACGCAGAAGAGCCGGTCTCGCCGTTCGTTGAGCATGGCCAGCACCTGTTTGGGGGCATATTCCTCCGGCAGATCGTTGCGCGGGCCGTGGTAGAGAATGTCACCCAGAAGCAGGAGTCGGGCTGCTCCTTCCCGGTCAAACGCGGAAAGCAGGTCACGGCAATAGCCTGCCGCGCCGTGGATATCCGATGCGATCATGAGTTTCATAAACAGTCCCTCCTCAGCGTTTTGCGAGATCCTTTACGACCTCACCCGCAATGATCAGCCCTGCCACAGACGGTACGAAAGCCGTGCTGCCTGGGATATCGCGGCGTTCGGTACACTTGTGCTTGGCGCCCGGCGGGCAGATGCAGTGGCTGCGGCAGCTGATGGACATGTCTTCAATGGGCCTGGTCGGAATTTCGTCAGAATAGACGACCTTCAGATGCTTCACGCCGCGCTTTCTGAGCGCCGTGCGCATCACGCGCGCCAGCGGGCAGCCGCTGGTCTTGTAGATATCGGCTACGCGAAAGCGGGTCGGGTCGAGTTTGTTGCCCGCGCCCATGCAGCTGATGATGGGGACGCCCGCCTTCTGCGCCTCCAGAACCAGCGTGACCTTGGCTGTTACGGTATCGACGGCATCGACCACATAGTCGTACGTCGAAAAATCAAACTGATCCGCCGTCTCCGGCAAATAGAAGCACTGGTGCACGCGCACATCGCAGTCCGGGTTGATCTCCAGAATGCGGTCGCGCATGACCTCAACCTTGTATTTGCCGACGGTCTTGCGTGTGGCAATGATCTGCCGGTTGAGGTTCGTCAGGCAGACCTTGTCGTCATCGACAAGATCAAACGCGCCGACACCGCTGCGCACAAGCGCTTCACAGACATAGCCGCCCACGCCGCCGATGCCGAACACGGCCACATGCGCACCCTTCAGCTTTTCCATGGCCTCCGCGCCGAGCAGAAGCTGCGTTCTCGAAAATTGATTGAGCATAAGTCCCTCGATTACATATAGAAGTTATAGGCTTATCATAAAGACAGGACTACACACTGTCAAGGGATTTGCAGCGCTTTTGGGCAGATTTGTGAAAATAAACCGTGACATTTGGCGCGCTTTCGTTTAAACTGAAAGTAAGCAGGTACGCGGAAGCGTCCGCGCATCACAAACAAAAAGGGGAGAATCGTTTTGAAGGAACGCTATAAGCCTTTGCTGACGCCGTGGAAGATCGGCAAGGTCGAGATCAAGAACCGCATCGTGCTCACCAGCATGGGCGGCACAGACCTGTTCGGCTGGATGGAATGGAACCATTTTGACAAGGACGGCGCGCGCTTCATTCTGGAGGTTGCGAAAAACAACGCCGGTCTTGTCCTGCCCGGTTGTCAGCCGGTGTATAACCCAATGTACGGCCAGTGGCTGCATAAGAACAAGAAAATGTATGACGATCTGGCAAAGTGGATGCCGGAATTCCACAAGACGGGCGCGAAGTTGTTCGTGCAGCTGACGGCGGGCTTCGGCCGCAGCTTTACCGTGTCCGAGATGATGGAAAAGCTTTATAACAATCCCGTGCTGCGTGTGCTGTCGAAGCCGGTCATGGATCTCGACAAGATCACGGCCACGGCCAGTCCGTCACCCAACCGGTGGTCGGACAAGCTGCCGTCACGCGAGATGACGAAGGAGGAAATTCAGGAGTTCATTGACTCGTTCGCCAAGAGCTCCAAACTGCTCAAGGACGCGGGCGTTGACGGCGTGGAGGTTCACGCAGTCCACGAGGGCTATCTGCTCGACCAGTTCACGCTCCACTACGTCAACAAGCGCACGGATGAGTATGGCGGAAGTCTGGAAAACCGCTACCGCTTCGCCGCTGAGATCGTCAAGGCCATCAAGGCTGCCTGCGGCCCGGATTTCCCGGTGTCGCTGCGCTATTCCGTCGTCTCGAAGACCAAGGGCTTCCGGCAGGGCGCGCTGCCCGGCGAGGAGTATGTCGAGGCGGGCCGCGACATGGCCGAGTCCGAGATCGCCGCGAAGTTTTTGCAGGACGCAGGCTATGACATGCTCAACTGCGACAACGGAACCTATGACGCGTGGTACTGGGCGCATCCGCCGGTGTATATGCCTGAAAAAACTGCAATCTGGCCGAGGTCGAGCATATCAAAAACTTCGTCGATATCCCCGTCGTCTGCGCGGGGCGCATGACGCTGGATGCCGCAGCCGAGGCCGTCGCTGCAGGAAAACTTGACGGCGCGGGCTTTGCTCGCAACTTCCTGGCTGACCCGGAATGGTTTACCAAGGTGCTCGAAGACCGCGAGGCCGATATCCGCCCGTGCATTCTCTGCCACAATGGCTGCTTCAACATGTGTCACTATAAGGGCGTGCCGAACGATCAGGATTTGAGCGACTCTCTGCATCTGGCGCGCTGCGCGGTCAACGCGGAGATGATGCAGTGGGACAAGCACTATATCAAAAAGACGAATGAGCCGAAGACTGTTCATATCGTCGGCGGCGGCATCGGCGGCATGGAGGCTGCCCGCGTGCTGACGCTGCGCGGCCATAAGCCGATTATCTATGAAAAGTCCGGTGTGCTTGGCGGCACGTTCATTGCGGCCTCGTCCGAAAGCTATAAGGGGCAAGCTCCGTGACCTTCTGACATGGTACCGCCGCGAGATGGAAAAGCTTGGCGTTGGAGATCCGGCTGAATACGGAGGTCAAGGAGATCGAATCCTTTGGCTCCGATCCCGTGATCATCGCCACCGGCTCGACCCCGCGCGTGCTTAAAAAGGTTCCCGGCCATGAGAAGATGCTCGAAGCCTGCGAGTATCTGCTCGGCGCGCCAGTGGGTGAAAAAATCGCCGTCGTGGGCGGCGGTCTGACCGGCTGCGAGATAGCATATGAACTCGCATTGCAGGGCAAGGACGTTACGATTGTCGAAATGAAGGACGATCTGGTGTCCCAGAAGGGCGTCTGTCTTGCAAACAGTTCGTATCTGCGTGAGTGGTTTGCGTGGAAGCAGGTTCCTGTCTATCTGGAAACGACGCTCCGCGAGGTCAAAGACGGCTCCATCGTCTGCGCGGCGAAGGACGGCTCCGCCGTCGAGATCCCGTGCGACACGGTTATTTCCTCCGCCGGCTATATCTCCACGCCGCTTGTGGAGGAAAAGGGCCACAAGAATGTGCAGCTGGTCGGCGACTGCCTGCGCGTCGGAAATCTCCGTTCCGTCGTCTGGCGTGCCTACGAAGCAGCCATGAAAATCTGAAGCTTGCAGAAAAAATCGGCGCCCGGGCATCTGCCCGGGCGCCGTTGGTTTTATTTCGCGTATTCGACTGCTTTCGTTTCGCGGATGACGTTGACCTTGATCTGGCCGGGGTACTCGAGTTCGGACTCGATCTTCTTGGCAAGATCGTGGGCCAAAGGATCATATTGTCCTCTGTAACCTCTTCGGGCTTGACCATTACGCGGACCTCGCGGCCGGCCTGAATGGCGTAGGCCTTTTCGACGCCGGGGAAGGAGTTCGTCAGTTCTTCCAGCTTTTCGAGCCTGCGGATATAGTTCTCGACGTTCTCACGGCGTGCACCGGGGCGTGCAGCGGAGATTGCGTCGGCGGCCTGTACGAGGCAGGCAATAACGGTCTGCGGCTCAACATCGCCATGGTGCGCCTCGATGGCGTTGATGACGACGGGGTTCTCCTTGTACTTTCTGGCGAGTTCGACGCCCAACTGGACGTGGCTGCCTTCCATCTCGTGGTCAACGGACTTGCCGAGGTCGTGCAGCAGACCGGCACGCTTTGCCAGCGTCACATCGACGCCAAGTTCGGACGCCATCAGACCCGCAATGTGCGCAACCTCAATGGAGTGGTTCAGGACGTTCTGGCCATAGGACGTGCGGTATTTCTGGCGGCCCAGAAGCTTAATGAGTTCGGGGTGCAGATTGTGGACACCGGTTTCAAACGTCGCGCGTTCGCCTTCAACCTTGATGGTGTGGTCAACCTCGCGGCGAGCCTTTTTCAACCATGTCTTCGATGCGGGTCGGATGGATGCGGCCGTCGGCAATCAGCTTTTCGAGCGCAAGCCGTGCGACCTCACGGCGGACGGGATCGAACGAGGAAACCGTGATGGCCTCCGGGGTGTCGTCGATGATGAGGTCAACGCCGGTGATGGTTTCAAGGGTGCGGATGTTGCGGCCCTCGCGGCCGATGATGCGGCCCTTCATTTCATCGTTGGGCAGCGGTACGACGGAGACGGTCGTTTCGGCGGCATGGTCTGCCGCGCAGCGCTGGATGGCGGTGGCGATGATCTCGCGGGCCGTCTGATCGGCCTCCTCCTTCATCTGCGCTTCGATCTCCTTGATCTTCATCGCGGTCTCGTGGCGGACATCGTCTTCGACGCCCTTGAGGATGTAGGCCTTGGCCTCGTCCTGCGTCAGGCCGGAGATCTTTTCCAGAACCTCCATCTGGCTGCGCTTGAGAGAATCGACCTCTTCCTGCTTCTTGTCGATGGCCGTGATCTTCTTGGCCAACTCGTCCTCTTTCTTCTCGTGAAGATTGATCTTCTTGTCAAGGGCTTCTTCCTTCTGCTGCAGACGGCGCTCCTGCTTGAGACTTCCGCGCGGCGCTCCTTGACCTCCTGCTCATATTCGCTGCGTGATTTATGGATCTCTTCCTTAGCCTCGAGCAGCATTTCGCGCTTTTTGCTTTCTCCGCCCTTGATGGCTTCGTTGATGATGCGCCGGGCTTCCTCTTCGGCGGAACCGATCTGCTTTTCCGCAACCTTTTTGCGGTACAGAACGCCGGCCGCGAGGAAAAAATGCCGCGCAGAGCACGATTGCCGCGATGCTAATGATGAGGCATAGCGTATTAAATTCCATAAACTGCGAATCACACCTCCTGTTTTCAGTATTGGGTACGCCGGCACTCCGGCGACTTGAATCATAAAGCGCAATGAGCTTCCCCAAGTCCCATTACAGCCATACAAATCCTACCCTACATTGTACCGGTTTGCCGCGTGTCTGTCAAGGCGCAATTCGGAAAAAATGCACGAAACGGGATACGCCTGTTTGGGCGCTTTTGGCAAGAACCGCCCAAGTAACCGATGACGCACGCAGTTGACAAGCGGCAAAAAGTGTGATTCTATAAAGGAAAAGCGGAGATCAGGCCGCCGCGAACACCTGCGGCAGCCGCCGCGTGATGGCGACGCATAGAAAGCTTCCCAGCGCAATTTTCAGCAGATCGCCCGGCAGATAGATCAGCATGCCGTTTTTGATGACTTGCCAGAACGTCAGCCCTTTGCCCAGATATGCGTTTGCAATCAGCGCCATATACGGAACGCCGATGGCGTACAGAACGGCCAGCCCTGCCAGCATGGCAAGCGCCGTCCCCCAGAAGGTCAGGGGCCGCTTCGCCAGCTTCCCAATCACAAACGCCGACGGGATCAGACCCAGCAAAAAGCCGAACGTCGGCTGCAGGACATAGGAAAATCCGCCGCCCAGCGCGAAAATCGGCACGCCGACCAGCCCAATCAGCACATACACGCCCTGCGACAGCGCGCCGTATCCCGCGCCGAGCAGAATGCCCGCCATGGCCGTGAACAGGAATTGCAGCGAAATCGCCGCCAGCGCGAAGGGAATCTTGAAAAATGCGCCGATTGCCGTCAGCGCGGCGAACAGTGCCGTCAGAACCAGCATCAATGTCTTTCTGTGCTGCATAAGAAGTTCTCCTTTTGTAAACCAAATTTAGAAACAGGTTTACAATACACGAAACTGAACGAAAAATCAAGGGGATAATTATCATGTTGAAAGAAGAAGTTCTCTCCCTGCTGTTAAATGCGCGGGAACCCGTCTCCGGCGAGGGCATCTGCAAGACCTTCGGCGTGACCCGGGCCGCCGTCTGGAAGACCATCGACCAGCTGCGGCAGGAGGGCTATGGAATTGACGCCGCGCCGAAGCGCGGCTATACGCTCGCGTTCGTGCCCGAACGGCTCGATACGGCGCTCGTGCGTGCACATCTGTCTGGACACCCGTGGCAGGCACTGACGACTGCCGTGCCCAGCGTGGATTCTACGAACAACGCCTGCAAGCGCCTCGCCGCCGAGGGAGCGCCGGACGGCACGGCCATCCTGACCGGCTGCCAGACCGCCGGACGGGCCGCCGGGGCCGTACCTTCGTCTCCCCGCCGGGCGGCCTGTATTTCAGCGTGATCCTGCGCCCGCACGCAAAGCCGGAGGCGCTCATGCACCTCACGGCCATGGTCGCGGTTGCCGCCGCACGGGCGGTGTTCGCGGTCAGCGGTGTGTATCCCGATATCAAATGGACGAACGACCTTGTGCTTGGCGGAAAAAAAAACTCTGCGGCATCCTCACCGAGATCGGCATCGAGGCCGAATCGCGCGAGGTCGATTACGCCGTCGTCGGCATCGGCATCAACTGTGAGCAGGTCGAACTCCCGCCTGAGGTCAGCGCCATGTCAATCAGTCTGGAAGCGTTTACCGGCCAAAGGCCCGACCGCGCGCGCCTTGCCGCCGCCCTTGTCCGGTCGCTTTCTGAGATGGAACAGGCGCTGTTTACTGAAAAAGACGCTTGGCTGCAAGAATTTTCTGCGCACTGCATCACCATCGGGCAGGATGTCAAGCTTGTCCGGGGCGACGACGTGGCCTACGCCCACGCCGACGGCATCGACGCCGAAGCCGCCCTCCTCGTCACCTACCCCGACGGCGCCAAAGCCGCCATCGCCTCCGGCGAAGTCTCCGTCCGAGGGATGTATGGATATGTGTGAGGAACCTGTTCGTATTGTTCTGCAGGGGCACAGCGGTCTGACTTTCTAACTGTCAATTCCTATAGGCAGGTACTTGGAATTCTGCGTATTCCGGTAAAAAAGGGAACCCGCGCGCGCATCGTCAGGATGCGCGCGGGTTCGTATATTGAGGGAAAAGGGGATTGCGAGAACTTGTCGTCTGCGGGTGAAGGGGGTCACAAAGGCGCAGATAAAAAAGAATACATACAAGCGCCGGTTTTGTGGCATGACCGCCTGGTGCTATTGTCCGGCTGCGGACAGATCAGTTGTGGGCAGGATGGTAATATGCTCTTCCGCATATGCAACAGAACTGTCCATCATCACCTGCGCATAGATCAGCGCTGCACAGCAGACGATCACGACGATCAGCACAGCGGCCAAAAGATACCGCCGGTGCAGCTTTTTCTGATAGGCCTGCACGCGTTCCGGCGCGATTCCGCTTAAAAGTTCCTGCGCGGCCTCGTCCGGTGTGCCGACATGGGCAATCAGCGCGTCCAGCGTGGTGCAGTCCGGCGCGGATTCGGTCAGCTCCTCCCGCAGCCCGGTCAGCAGCTGTCTGCGCTGCACCGCCGGGAGCGGCAGCCGTTTTCCAACCGCCCGGCAGTATTGCCGGATCACGGCGTCATTATGCTTCATGTCCGTCCCATCCCTCCATCAGCTGCCGGAACACGCCGGAGATCTCGTCGTATTCGGCCAGTGTCTGCCGCAGATACTCGCGTCCCGCGGCCGTAACGGCATAGTAATTCCGCGCACGGCCATCGACGATCTCGCTTGCGCTGACAGCCAGATAGCCCTGCTCCTCCAGCCGGTACAGGACGGGATACAGCAGGGAAAGCTGGTATTTTCCGCCCGAACGCTGTTTTAATTCCTGAATCAGTTCATACCCATACATCGGCCTGTCGGATAAGATCCGCAAAACGGCAAACGGGCTGGTTGCTCGCTTGAAATACGCCAAAAACGAATGCCCGGAATCCTCCTGCTTCGCCATAGGCCTCCCTCCTTCCGGATGAGGGCGTTGACAATAGTTTTATAGCACAGTATTTTATAAAAGTCCATATAAAGCATTGACAAGTATAGAGGGAGGATATACTATAAATAGCGATAATCGCTGCTGGATACTCAATTGCCGCTGACGTTTTTGCGCTTTGCGCGCTGTCTGCGCGGCCATGGGAGCGGCATCAGGTGCTGACGCTCTGCCTTTCGATCGTCGCCTTCACGATCAGCGGAACCTACAGGTGGATCACGATCTGTACAACGCTTGATCAGCGAAAGCAAAACAGGAAGCGGCAGAAAGAAAGGAGAACGAACCAATGAAACGCTTTACAGCGCTTTTTCTGGCTGCGTGGCTGGTGCTTCTGATGGGCTGCGCAGCTTCGCGGCAGCTGGGGCAGGTATGCGGGGCGGAGAACTGGTCGTCCGTCCAGCTGGTTGAGCGATACGACCGGGCCGGAGAGGAAGCGACGTCACGTTCCACGGATGCGGTCAGTCTGGAGGCGCTTCGGACGCTGCTGCACGAAGCATACGCAAAGCCCGCCTATGCGTCCGCACAGCTTCCCGTGCCGTGCATCCAGCTCTTCCTGTCCTGTGCGGACGGAACGCTCTGCACACTTGCTGTCGGAGCAAACGGACGCGTTGTCCTGACCGCGCATTCCGAGGGCAGCGAAACCGCGTCTTACTGGAATACAGGCTCTTCGGCGCTGTATGACGCGCTGCTGTCGATGGTAAATTAAAAAACCCCGGCGCGCTTTGGATGGTTCGATCATCCGAAGCGCGCTGTTTGTTTGCATTGACAGCGCGTCTCCGATGTGATACGATATTCTAGAAATTTTGTTCGCATTGAAGGGAGGCACGATCATGGAGTTGCTGGAGGGGCTGAACGCGGCGCAGCGGGAGGCTGTTTTATCGACTGAGGGCTTTGTGCGCGTGATCGCGGGCGCGGGCTCCGGCAAGACGCGGGCGCTGACGCGGCGGTTTGCGTATCTGGTGACGGAACTCGGCATTCTGCCGGGGAATCTTCTGTGCGTAACGTTCACGAACAAGGCCGCAAACGAAATGCGCCAGCGCATCCACAACCTGACCGGCGACGAGGATACCGGCTACATCAACACCTTCCACGGCTTCTGCGTCTCCATTCTGCAGGAGGACAGCCACGCCGTCGGCTATCCCAAAAGCTTTCTCGTGCTCGACAACAGCGATATTGACGCCATGCTCCAGATCATCTATGAAGAGCGTGGGCTGACGCTGCGCGACATGACGTTCTCCCATGCGCGGGACATGATCGAAATGCTGAAGCAGAAGGAGCGGCCCGAATATTACGAGGATATGCTCACGCTGCCGCTCGATACATTAAAAGAAAAAATACTGGAAGGCCGAGAACGCAAAAGATAGTATCTTCTACGGTTATCTCTATCAGGAAAAGAAGTGCTTTGCGCTGGATTATAACGACCTGATCGTCTTCACGCTCCACATTTTCCGCACGCACGAGGATATCCGCCTCAAGTGGCAAAAGCGGCTGGAATACATCATGATCGACGAATTTCAGGACATTGACCCGCCGCAGTACGCCTTGATGCAGGTGCTGTGCGACTATCACAAAAATCTGTTCATTGTCGGCGACCCCGACCAGACCATCTACACATGGCGCGGGGCCGACGTGCGGTATCTTCTGGACTTTGACAAGGTCTACCCCCACGGCGAAGACCATCATGATGATGGAAAATTACCGCTCCACGCCGGAAATCCTTGCGGCCTGCAACAGTCTGATTGCGAAAAACGCGAACCGCATCAAAAAAGACCTTCTGCCCATGCTGCCGGGCGGCGCGCCGGTTCTGTGCCACCACGCGGCCAACAGCGAACAGGAAGCCCGCTGGATCGCCGCGCAGATCAAAACGCTCCACGAGGCCGGGACGCCCTACCGCGATATGGCGGTTTTATACCGCGCGCACTATATCACGCGCGGCGTGGAGGAACTTCTCCTGAAGGAAAAAATCCCGTACACGATCTACAGCGGCGTGCAGTTCTTTGCCCGTGCTGAAATCAAGGACGCGCTGAGTTATCTGCGCATGATCGCCTGCCGGGACGACCTGTCGTTCCTGCGCATTGCGAACGTACCCAAGCGGAATCTTGGCGAGCGCCGCATGGCGTTTTTGAAGGACTATGCCGCGCAGAACGGCTGCTCGCTTTACGACGCACTGCGCCGGAATCTGGACAGTGAACTGCTGCGCGGGACGAAGGGCGGGAAATTTGTCTCGCTGATCGAATCGTTCACCGGCATTTATGATCAAATGCCTGTTTCCGAACTGCTGGCCGCCGTTCTGAACGAAAGCGGCTATGAGGCCATGCTCCGCACGGAGGGCAGCCAGATGCGGCTGGACAATCTGGCCGAACTCAAGCAGTCGGTCTATACCTACGAGACGACCTGCGGCGAGGAATGCACGCTGGAGCATTATCTGGCGCACGTCGCGCTGTTCACAAACGCTGATCTCGACGATCCGCGCGATCAGGTGCGGCTTATGACTGTCCACAGCGCGAAGGGACTGGAATTCCCGCATGTGTTTTTATGCGCGATGAACGAGGGCATTTTCCCGTCAAAAAAGACGCGGACGCTGCCCGGCATGGAGGAGGAACGGCGGCTGTGCTTCGTTGCTATGACGCGCGCACAAAAGGCCCTCTATCTGTCCGAGGCCGAGGGCCGCAATCTCGACGGCAGCCCGCGCTATCCGTCGCGCTTCCTGCTGGATATCGACGATTCGCTTTTGACCTTTACGCACACCCCGCGCGAAGACCTCATCCGGCAGGCGCGGGAATATATCGGCTTTTCCACCCGCCTTCTGGACGAGAGCGGGCTTTCGCAGGGGTTTGCCCCCGGCACGAGAGTCCGCCACGCCGTCTTTGGGCTGGGAACCGTGCTGGAACGCGATCCGGCGCAGAATGCGCAGCTGGTGCAGTTCGATTCCATGCCCACCCCGCGCCTGATTTCCCTGCGCACAAAGCTGGAGCGGGAATGACGCCTTCCGCGCAAATTCACAGCATAAAAATTATCCGGCGCTGCACAAAAGCTGTGCGGCGCCGGGATTTTTATGCGTGATAGTTCAGAATGTCGTTTGCAACCGGGGTGTAGAACAGGCGGTGGATGCGGGCGGGGTCTTTGGTCTGGCCGAGAATCCACATCAGCTTGCCCGTGATGGCCTCGGTCGTCATGTCGAACGCTTCGAGCACCTGCGGGCATTCGCGGATCTTATGCCCGACCTGATAGACGCCGACATTGCTGCCCTCGTTCTGCACCTGCGTGGTCAGAACGACGGTTTTCCCGGCCTGAATGCCCTCTTCCAGCACGGAAAGAAAGTCATTCCCGTCATACGACGGGATCCCGCCGACGCCGAAGCTCTCCAAAATCAGCGCGTCGTTGTGCCGGAGCATCCAACTCGCAAGTTCTGCCCGCGCGCCGGGAATGAGTTTCAGAAGCGCAACGCGCTCGTCGAGCGTGTCATAGAAGACCGGCTCGGGCAGGCAGGCGTTTTCGATATACTGCAGGATGCACCCGTCCTGCAGCACGGCCAGATACGGATAATTGATGCTGGAAAAGGCCTCGTAGCTCTTTGAGCGCGTCTTGCACGCGCGCGTGCCCTGGATGACCTTGCCGTTGAAGACGATCATCACGCCGTGCAGCGTGTCGCTGCACGCGCAGAGGAACGCGTCGGTCAGGTTGACCTTGGAATCGGTCGAGTCGAAGCTGATGGGCTTCTGGGCGCCGGTCAGGATAATGGGCTTGCGTGCGCCCTGAATGAGATAGCTGAGCGCTGCAGCGGTATAGGCCATGGTGTCCGTGCCGTGACTGATGACAAAGCCGTCATAGCGGTCGTACCGCTCCCGGATGGCCTTTGCAATCAGAAGCCAGTGCGTTGGGGCAAGATTTGTGCTGTCCAGCGACAGAAGCTGCAGACACTCGGCCCGGCACAGCGACGATACTGCCGGGACGAACGCGAGAAGCTGCTCGCTCGTCAACTCCGGCATAAGCCCCTCCGCCGTCTTTCCGGACGCGATGGTCCCGCCGGTGCCGATCATCAGGATTCGTTTCATGGGCGTATCCTCCCGCGTTTTTTCATTATTCTTCCGTCTGCACCGTATACGGCAGGAACCAGTCGAGGTAGCGTGTCGGCTCTGTTACGGCGCCGCGCGTGGTGTAGAGCGCATAGCTTTTGAAGAGGATGGGCGTGATGTATCCGCGCTCGCACACGCGCTTGTAGAGGTTATAGGTGTTGCCGCTGTTGACCAGCGCCATGCTGCACAGGTTCATCATCGTGCTGTCGGAGAGACTGCCGTAGTTGAGCGTGCCCGTGGCGCCGAAGAACGGCGAAAGGTCAAAGTTCGGAGACAGGCGGACCTCGCCGTAGTACAGGTCAAAATTGCCCTGCAGCAGCGCGTTTTTGTACTCGGTGTACTCCATGGACTTGACCGTGATGTTGAAGCCCAGGGAATTGAGCATTCTGGCAACCTCGTTCGCTGCCTGTACGCGGATATAGCTTGACGAGCAAACGATCATCGTCCCCTCGACCGGGACGGAATAGCCCTTTGACGGGGACGTAGAGGTCCAGAATGCCGTCGCCTGTCGCGTCCTCGACCGAGGCGCTCGCGAGCTGGTCATAGTACGAGCCGGTGTCGTAGGCGAAGCTGTTGGCAAGCTTGACGTCGTAATACCGGGAATTGGGCGAGCACGGCAGCGTAGATGCCACGGCGAAGCCGCCCAGCGTCTGCTCGACCAGCTGCTCGCGGTCGATGGCGAAAGTGATGGCGCCGCGCAGACCGTAGTTGGAGAAGACGGACGAGTTCATGTTGTAGCCGATGTACTGCATGATGGTCGTCTCTTCGTTCCAGATCTCATAGTCGTTGTGGAAGCCCGCGAAGGCCGATGAATTCGGATCCGTCAGGACCATGTTGACCTTCTGATACTCGAAATTATCGCGCACATCCGCCGCAGTGGACGAGACGGTCAGCGCGATCTCGTCAAAGTCCACCAGCGGCGGCGTATCACGCCACCAATTTTTGCAGCGTGTCAGCTTTGTTTCGGCAAATTCATACGGGCCTGTGCCCGGAGGGCTGACCTCGTCCTTCGTCCCGGCCTTGATGATGGGGATATCGAGCAGCAGCGGCAGGCATTCATACGCCTCGCTCGTCGTGAGCACCAGCGTCAGATCATCCTGCGCTTCGGCGGAATCGATAAAGCGCAGGCGGGAGCCGTAGTAGTCAGAGCCCGTGGCGGATTCAATGGAATACGCCGCGTCCGCCGCCGTAAGCGCGCTGCCGTCGTGGAATGTAACACCGGAGCGAAGCTTCACCGTGGTTGTCCGGCCGTCGTCGGTGACGAAATACGTCTCGGCAAGAACGGGCTCCGCCTCATATCCGCTCCGTCACGGCAAACAGCGGCTCATAGAGGAAGGAAAAGATGATGCGGTTGTTGAGGCTCTGGCAGTTATAGGGCTGCAGGCCGTAGTCCGGCTGGTAGGCGAGGCCGAAGGCATCGAGCTCCGTATAGGTCTCGGTGACGACCTGCTTGACCTCCTGCTGCTTGTCCGAGCCATCAACCGAGCCGGTCTGCTGGGCGGCGACGGCTTCGTCGCCGACGGGGAAAAGATTCTGCATCCATTCGCTCGTTGCGATCGTCGTACAGCCGCAAAGGAGCGCCAGACAGAGCGCAAATGCCGTAAGGACCAAAAGCTTCCGCTTCATGCCGGTGCGCCTCCTTTCAGCCGGATGATGGCGGCCTGTGAGCCGCGGTTTCCGCCGGTCACGCGGTGCGACCAGAAGCGGTTCGGCTGGCATTTTGTGCAGTCCGGGCAGATATCAATCGCCCGCACGCCTGCCTTTTCCAGCCAGCTGCGGTTCAGAAGCTTCAGATCGACGTGCGATTTTTCGCCGTGCGGCTCGATGGCCGCCTCCGCGTCCGGGCCGAGCGCTTGCCGCATGGCCTCCGGCACCTCCGGCCCGACCTCAAAGCAGCAGCGGCCGATACACGGGCCGATGGCCGCGCGAATGTGCTCCGGCGCGCAGCCAAATTCCGTCTGCATGCGCAAAACGGCCTTGTACGCGATCCCTAGTGCCGTTCCGCGCCACCCGGCGTGGACGGCGGCGATGGCCTGCCGCACTGGGTCAAAGAGCAGCAGCGTTGTGCAGTCTGCACCGAAGCAGACGAGCGCCACGCCGGGCTCGTCGGTCAGAAGCCCGTCGCAGACGGCGGTCTGCTCCCGCTCCAGCCCCGTGCCGCAGTCCTGTTCGCCGACGCGCAGCAGAAGATCGGTATGCTCCTGCCGGGTGAAGACCGTCTCCTCCGGCGAAAAGCCGGCGGCAGCGCCGAGAATGCGGTAATTCTCCCGCACGTTCTCCGGCCTGTCTCCCCGGTGCGTGCCGAGATTGAGGGAGGACAGCGCCCCCTCGCTCACGCCGCCGAAGCGCGTGGAGAAGCAGTGCACGCTCCCGCAGAGCGCGTCGGCGGTCAGATATTCAAGTGTTCCGTGGTGAATGGTGTGAAACATAGGTTTTGATGCAAAGCGTGCAGAACGCTTCGGTATACTCTGCATGGACTGCCGCCCGCGGCATATATTGCAACATCTGAAGTTTTGCACCAGTGCTTTATTGAAGTTACAATGTGTAGGGGCCGATGCCCACATCGGCCCGCTGGGCAGCAGCGGATTCGCTGAAGCGTTCCGTTTAAATGGTGCAGCCTGCACGGGCTGATGTGGGCATCGGCCCCTACAGGCGCATACGATTTTTTCAGACAGTGTCAGTTGGCGTTCTGGCCGCGTTCGGCGGCGAGATCCTTGTCGCGGCAGCATTTTTTGTATTTTTTGCCGCTGCCGCACGGGCACGGGTCATTCGGGCCAACCTTGATCTTCTTGACGACAGGCTGACGCTTGACAGTCTTGTCGCCTCCGGCACCTTCGCCGGTGACCTTTGCCACGCGCTGGCGCTTGATTTCCTCATTCGTCTTGATCCGGACAAGGAAGACGCGGCGGACGATCTCTTCCTTGATCGCGTCGTTCATGGCCTCGAACATGTCAAAGCCCTCGCGCTTATACTCGATGACGGGGTCTGTCTGCGCGTAGGCGCGCAGGCGGATGCCCTGCCGCAGATCGTCCATGGCGTCGATGTGATCCATCCAGAATTCATCGACCACGCGCAGCGTTACGACGCGCTCAATCTCGCGCATGACGGGAGATGTGAACTGCTCTTCCCGCTTGGCATAGGCGCGCTGCATGAGAGACAAAATCTTCTCTTCCGCCTGCTCCCGCGTGAGCGCGGCCAACTCCTCGTCGGAGAGAAGCCATGTGCCCGTGGGGGAAGAAGATGGGCTCGAAATGCGTCATCATCTCGAAGAAATGCTGCTTGTCGGTCAGCTTCGGCTGCTCACCGAAGGCGCTGGCAACGTAGGTATCCACATAGAACCGCATCATGGACTGGATGTTCTTCTGCAGATCCTCGCCGTCGAGCACCTGGCGGCGCTGCTCGTAAATGATCTTACGCTGGACATTCATCACGTCGTCGTATTCCAGCACGTTCTTTCTGGACTGGAAGTTGCGGCCCTCAACGGTCTTCTGCGCGTTCTCAATCGCGCCGGAGAGAATTTTGGCGTCGATAGGCGTATCCTCGTCGATGCCGAGCGTCTCCATCATGTTCATAATGCGCTCGGAGCCGAACAGACGCATGATATCGTCCTGCATGGACAGATAAAACCGCGTCTCGCCGGGGTCGCCCTGGCGGCCGGAACGGCCGCGAAGCTGATTGTCGATCCGGCGCGATTCATGACGCTCGGTGCCGATGATGAAAAGGCCTCCTGCCTGCCGCACAAGTTCTGCCTGTTTGTCTGTCTCGACCTTGAAGCGCTTATACGCTTCGGTATAGGCCGCACGGGCAGCCAGAATTTCGGGATTCTCCGTCTCGGCGAAGGAATTGGACTCGGCGATCAGTTCGTCGGACAGGCCCTGCTTGCGCAGTTCGTTCTTTGCCATGTATTCGGCGTTGCCGCCCAGCATGATGTCGGTGCCGCGGCCCGCCATGTTCGTCGCAATGGTCACGGCGCCCAGATGGCCCGCCTGCGCGACGATCTCGGCTTCTTTTTCATGGTGCTTGGCGTTCAGGACGTTGTGCGGGATACCCTCGCGCTTGAGCATCTGCGACAGAAGTTCCGATTTTTCAATGGAGATCGTGCCGACCAGAACCGGCTGGCCCTTGGCATGGCATTCCTTGATCTGCGCGATGACGGCACGGTATTTGCCTGCCTCGGTCTTATAAACAACATCGGGGTCGTCGATACGGATGACCGGTTTATTCGTCGGGATCTCGACAACGTCGAGATTGTAAATGCCGGAGAATTCCTCCTCCTCGGTCAGCGCCGTGCCGGTCATGCCGGAAAGCTTGTCGTACAGACGGAAGAAGTTCTGGAATGTGATGGTGGCGAGCGTCTTGTTTTCGCTTGCAACCTTGACGCCCTCCTTGGCCTCGATGGCCTGATGCAGACCCTCGTTATAACGGCGGCCGTACATGAGTCGGCCGGTGAATTCATCGACGATGATGACCTCGCCGTCCTTGACAACGTAGTCGATATCACGCTTCATGAGGCCCCTTGCCTTCATGGCCTGATTGATGTGGTGCGAGCGTGGCGTTTTCTGGGTCGGCCAGATTTTCCACATTGAAGAACTGCTCGGCCTTTTCAATGCCCTTCTGCGTGAGCGACACGGAGCGGTCTTTTTCATCGACAATGTAATCGCAGTCATACTGATCCTGCAGTTCCTTGTTGTCCGTCGTGGAGAAGACCTGCTTTTTCAGGCGGGAGACGAAATAATCCGCCATTTCATACAGCTTGGACGATTCCTCGCCTTTGCCGGAAATGATGAGCGGTGTGCGCGCTTCGTCAATGAGGATGGAGTCAACCTCATCAACGATGGCGAACGCGTGACCGCGCTGCACCATCTCCTGTTTGTAAATCGCCATATTGTCGCGCAGATAATCGAAGCCCAACTCGTTATTTGTGCCGTAGGTGATATCGGCGGCATAGGCTGCGCGGCGCTGTTCTGCAGTCAGATCGTGGACAATGAGGCCGACGGAAAGTCCTAAGAAGCGGTAGACCTTGCCCATCCACTCCGAGTCGCGCTTGGCGAGATAATCGTTGACCGTGACGATGTGCACGCCCCTTCCGGCCAGCGCATTCAAGTATGCAGGCAGGATTGCGACGAGCGTCTTGCCTTCGCCGGTCTTCATTTCGGCGATGCGGCCCTGGTGCAGCACGATGCCGCCCACGACCTGCACCCGGTACGGACGCATGCCGAGCACGCGGTCAGCTGCCTCGCGGCAGACGGCGAACGCCTCCGGCAGCAGCGCGTCGAGCGTCTCACCGGATGCGTAGCGATCCTTGAATTCCTGCGTTTTTGCGCGAAGTTCCTGGTCAGTCAGCTTTTTATACGGCTCCTCAAGCGCCATGACGGCCTCGACCTGCGGTTCGAGTTTTTTGACCTCGCGCTCCGAGCGGGTGCCGAATAGTTTTGTAAACAGTCCCATGGTAAAAACCCTTTCTGCGCCGCGCGGTGCGCTGCGGCGGTTTTCGTATTCTAAAGTGCAATTATAGCACATACAGACCGGTAAAAAAAGAAGAAATTGTGAATTTCGGCGGCTTGATTTACCCGGACGGGACTGGTAAAATGAGTTTGATTTTTATGGTATCGAGGTACTTTGCGTATGGCTATCCGTCTTGTGGCCGTCGATGTTGACGGTACGCTCGTCACTGCCGACCAGCGTGTTCTGCCGCGGGTGCAGGCCGCGGCGCAGCGTGCGCTGGAACACGGCATCCAGCTTGTTTTGTGCACCGGCCGCGCGCCGGAGAGTGTTGGTATATTTTAGATGCGCTTCCGCAGATCCGCTACGCTGTCACGCAGACGGGCGCAATCGCGCAGGATCTGAAAACCGGTGAAACGCTCTATCACTGCCCGCTGTCCCCGGATGATGCGCGGCTGATCTATTCCCATGTGCGCCGCTACGACGGGCTTGTCAATTTCTTCTCCGGCGGTATTGTGTATAATGCCAAGCAGCAGATGGCGCAGTTTGAACGCTATTATCCTGCCGACTTCCGCTGGCTGTTTGAACGGTCGCACGAATTTGTCGATGATCTGGACGCCATGGTCGCCGGATGGAACAGGCCCGTGGAAAAACTCTATGTGCCGTTCTCCAGCCGGGAAGAGTGCGAAAAGGCGATGGCCGATCTGACAAAGCTGCCGTATTTCGTGACAGGCGCGGGCTATGTTGATCTGGAGGTTATGAATCCGAACACCAGCAAGGGCATCGCGCTTGGGGCGCTGTGCAAAAACTCGGCGTTCCGCCCAAGCAGGTCATGGCCATCGGCGACAGCGGCAACGATGCGGCCATGCTCGACTTTGCAGGCGTCGGCGTTGCAATGGGAAACGGGGAAGAAGCACTCAAGCAGAAAGCAGATCTGATCGCGCCGACGAACGAAGATGGCGGTGTGGCCGATATGCTGGAACTTGCAATCAAGGGAGAGATTTAAATGGGCGTGCAGGATTTAACGGTACAGATGGTCGTGATTGTCGTGATCGGCGTTTTTTTTGCGTCGTTCATGGACGCCATCGCGGGCGGCGGCGGTATTATTTCCGTGCCGACCTATCTGCTGGCGGGACTTCCCATGCACTTTGCGCTGGGCACGAACAAGTTCTCCTCCTCCATCGGCACCGCGTTTTCTACTGGCCGGTATATCAAAAACGGCTATGTTGACTGGAAGCTTGGCATTCCGTCCATCGTTCTGGCGCTGATCGGCTCGTTTTTCGGAACAAAATTACAGCTGATGATCTCCGAGGTGTACTTTACAGTACCTGCTGCTGATCGTGCTGCCGGTCGTGGCCTTCGTCGTGCTGCGGCAGCGTCAGCTGCCGGAGGAACGCGGCGATATCGAGCCAAAAAAGCAGATGGCTATCGTCTATCTGGCAGCGCTCGTCGTCGGCGCATACGACGGGTTCTACGGCCCCGGGACAGGCACGTTCCTGCTGCTCATTTTCTGCAATCTCGGCAAACTTGACGTGCGCACAGCGGGCGGCAACGTTAAACTCGTGAATTTGTCCTCCAATATCGCCTCGCTCCTGACCAGCCTTTTTAAGCGGCAAGGTCTTCCTCGTCCTCGGCCTGATCGGCACGGTGTCGAGCATTTTGGGCCATTTCATCGGCGCGGGACTCGCCATTAAAAACGGCTCCAAGATCGTAAAGCCCGCCATCATCATCGTCCTCATCCTGCTGGCCGCAAAGGTCGTCCAGGGATTGATCGCGGGCTGACGCATAAAAACGCACGAAGAAAAGGGACCGACAAGGCTGTCGGTCCCTTTTCTCAATCTGCCGCAAAGTTGTATTCCGCTGTAGGGGCCGCTGCCCGCATCGGCCCCTACGAACAGGCATCTGCTTTCTTCAGACAGCCGGATCAGGCCGTGCGCGGCATAGTTCCGATTCCGGGCAGGCGGATTGGCGCAGGGTGGACAGGGCAAGACCCAGAAGAGCCGCGTCCATGACGGTATACAAATTTCCCGAGATGAACGGCAGCGGCGCGGACAGCGGGAAGATCCCAGTCTGATACAAAAGGCCCAGCGTCAGCTGCATGGAAAGAATCATGCCCGTTGGGATGCACAGCATCCGCCCAAGCGGATTTTGCAGCTTTGCCGTCCGCACGAGCAACATCACGAGCAGCACCGCCTGCGGCGCATACAGCATTGCGAGCCACACCCATGCAGGCGCGCCGGACAGTGTGCCAAGCCGGTTTGCTTCCGCCAAAGTGCCGCGCGTCAGCAGAGCGGAAGCCGTGGAGGAATTTTTCCAATATTCCCTCAAAATCTCCCGCCACTCCCGCAGACCGGCGGGGCTGAAATACCAGTCGGAAAAATTCTGGTACCGCTGTGCGTCCTGATAGAAAATCCCCACAACTGCAAGCACCAGCAGCGCCCACACGAGCGCCCGCGCGCAATTCTTTTTCACCTGAAACAGCCCCGCACGGATCGCACTCAGCAGAACAGCTGCCGCGCACACGGCAAACAGAAGCTGGGGCAAAATTCCGACGTATCGATCCCATAGGAACGGGAGCGCAAACGGCGCCACCGCTGCCAGCGACAGCCAGAAGCCGCCCTTTTTCCCTTGCAGCGCGTACACGACCAGCGCATACGCCGCCGGATACAGCAGCGCGGCATACTCGCTCGTGTCGCCCACCGTGATCCCGAGCATACGAGGTGCACCGGGGCCCATGAACGTCGTCTGATACACGCAGACCGCGCCGAGCACAAGCACTGCGCCATAGATGTACCACGCGTACCGGCTCAGGCAGCGGTAATCCAGATAATACCCGCCAAGCAGCGCACCACAGGCCAGAAGCCCGGACGCAAGCGCGAAGGCATACGAAGAGCCGATCCATTCGGCGCGCAGGTACATCCCAAGCACGATAGCAAGCCCGGCAAAGAGTAAGATCGCCGTCTGCCGCTTTGGCCGGTGCACCGCGTCGAGCGCAAGACCGACAGTCTCCGCGTCGCCCATCTGCCGGACGGCCTCGGCCTCCGCCGCATCCTCGGTCATGCCCTCGGCCAGATACGCCTCGGTCTGCTCTTCCAGATGTGTCCGCAGTTCGCGCTCCAGCGCCGGACGCACGCGTTTCCAGCGCACCTGCGCCCCGGCAGTCTCCAGATACCGTTCGATCCGTTCAGCCACCGTAAGCGCCTCCCTTCAACACTTTGCCGACTGCCCGCGTATAGGCGTTCCACTCCGTCTCTTTCTCTTGAAGCCGTTTGCGCCCCGCGTCCGTCAGATGGTAATACCGCCGCGGACGGCCCGCGGCGGAGGCTCGTCCCGTGCGGTGATATAGCCCTTCTGCTCAAGCGCGTGCAGAAGGGGATAGAGCGTCCCGGCCTTGAGGTCGAACGCGTGCTCCGACCGGCTGCGCAGCGTCTCGATCATCTGATAGCCGTACATGTCCTCCTGCTCGAGCAGCTTCAAAAGCAGCATCCCCGTGCTCCCGGCCAGCAGGGTTTTGTCGAACTCCATAGCGAACCTCCTTTAATAGATAGATGGTCTATATATCGGATGTCTATATATTAGCGCATATTTACGGCTTGTCAAGAGAAATTTGCGGGGCTGTACGAATTCGCCGAAGGCTGGTAGGGGCAGAACGGCAAAGTGTGTGCAGATATGCAAAAAAGCCTCCCCTTGCCGCGCTCTGCGCGGTAAGGGGAGGCGGCATTTGCGGCAGCAAATGGCGGAGGGGATGGGGCAGGGGCAGCGTGCTCCCAAATGTACAATGTACTGTGTACAAAATCCGCTCAGCCGGCGCTGCCGTATGGCTGCAGAACCGCTTCGCGGTCTGCGATCTGGCCGATGGGGCGCAGCGGCTCCGGCACGCCGTCAAATGAGCCGATGTGCTTTTCAAACCAGACTACGTCGCGCCAGCGGCCGTTTTTTATAGCCGGTGTTGTGGTATGTTCCCAGCAGCTGAAAGCCAAGCTTCCGGTGCAGGGCGGCGCTTGCGTCGTTCGGCATGGTTACGACGCCGTAGGCTGTGCGGACGCCCTGTTTTCTGAGCAGGTCCAGAAGCGCCCGGTAGAGTTTTGTGCCGAGGCCCATTCCCGCTGCGTCCTTGGAGACGTAGACGGAAAGTTCTGCGTTCCAGTCATAGGCTGCACGCTCCTGCGCGCGGTGGGCGTAGGCGTAGGCGAGGATTTTTCCGTCCTCCTCCGCAACCAGCCATAGATAAACCGCGCCGTAGCTGCGGATGCGTCCGGCGAATTCCGCCTCGGACGGCAGCGCTGTCTCAAAGGTGATGGACGTATCGATATACTGTGCGTAAATGGCGAGACAGGCAGATGCGTCATGCTCGTCTGCAAATCGAAGCTTCATTTTGCTGCCTCCCCTACGGAACCACGATGTCGATCGCGCGGTGCTCGTTGTGAATTTCAACCTCGGTGACGCTGCCGCCGAATTCGCCGTCAACTGTCCACGAAACCGGCTCGTCGAACTCAAAGCGCAGCGCGCCGGTCTGCGCGGAGATGAATGAATCGTTCTCAAAATCCAGCCGCAGCGCGCGCGTCGCGGCCAGATTGAACTCTGCGAGCGTTTTTGTCGCGCGCACGAGAATCATTTCATACAGCCCGTCGTTGAGCGAGATGCCGAGATCCTTCGTGGCCTTGAAGCCGCCGACGGAGGTCGTGCTGGTCACAAGCCCGACGAGTACGTCGGCCTCTTCCATCCGGTCTTCATAATAGACGCGCACATGCGTCGGCTTCAGCCGCCCAAGCGCGCCTGCGCCGTTCATAATGTACGCAAGCCTGCCCCAGATGCGCTTGTCCTCCTGCGGCGTTTCATACGGCACGTCCGTAAAGATGCCGAAGGCGGCGACGTAGGTAAAAAACCGGTCCGGGCCGAACGAGCCAATGTCCAGCGGGTAGAGTCTGCCTGCTACGATCTCCTGTGCGGCGCGGATGGGATCTTTGGAAAGACCCAGCGTGGAGGCCACGTCGTTGACTGTGCCGCCGGGGATGTAGCCCAGCGGAGGGCGTTTTTCATACGGCAATTCCATAAGGCCGGAGACAGCCTCGTTGAGTGTTCCGTCGCCGCCGGTGCAGACGATCAGATCGTACTGCGTTCCGCGTGCGGCGATCTGCCGGGTGATATCCCGCGGGCCGGCCGTCATGTGCACGGTCGGCTCATAGCCGCCCTTGCAGAAGATTGCCAGTACCTCCATGAGCGAGGAACGGATCTCGGCGTGGCCTGCGTTCGGATTGATGAAAAACAGTAAGCGTTTCATGCGTGGGGTTCCTCCCGGCAGCTTGTCAGTTCTGCTGCATGACGTCAACGATGGCTGCGTTCTGTTCGGTTTCTTCGGCCTCGAACTTTGCCGAAACCTCCTGCAGAACGCTTACGGAGAGTTCGTTCAGATAATCGTCCTCCGCGCGGACATACCAGTACGCATGCTCGCTCGTGGAGGAGAAGTACATGATGTGATAGCCGTAATCGGTCTTGACGATGCCGGTGTCGCCGGGCTGACGGGATGCGTCGAAGCACCATGCGTCAAACGCATCGACCATCTGGCCGGGATAAACATCCTCATACAGGCCGCCGTTTTCTGCGCTGCCGGGATCGGCAGAGTTTTCCGCAGCCATGAATGCAAAGGACTCTTCCGTGTGTTCCCCGTTTTTCCACTCGGTCAGCAGATCATTGGCCTTCTTCTCGGCCGCAGCCCATGCTTCGTCGGTGTAGGTGCCGTCGTCGTTCGTGCCCTCGGGCTGGATGAGGATATGACGCACATTCACCATCTTCACATCGGATTTCTCAATGCCGTTTCCGGCGTAAGACTCGGCGTTGTCATCATAGTATTTGCTGATATCGTCCTCGGTGTAGGTCTTCGCATCGACGAGCACCTGCAGATAGGACGAGGCCGTGATCTGCCGCTCGACAAAGTCGTGATACGACGACAGCGTAGCTGCCGGGCCATAGGCCATCTGGAGATATTCATCCGCGCTGCCGTAGCTGTAGCTTGCGGCGGCCACGGTGATCTGGTTGTCAAGATCGTCGAGGTAGTCCTGATCCTCCTGACTCAGCTGGAAGCCTGCAAGCCGGGCCTCCAGCCAGATGGCGGTGACGTTTTCGTAGTTCGTGATCGCGCCCTGCAGGAAATACTGCTGCCAGGTGAGCGTGTCGTCAAACAGGCACATCTGCTGGTCGAACGGCGTGCTGGTGTCGATAAAATATGAAGCGTAGCTGCCGTAGTTGTTCATAAGCGTGTAGTACTGCTGCCAGTAGTAATACGGAAGCTCGCGGTTCGTCAGATGATCGTCGCCGCAGACAGCGATCTCACGGTTCAGAACGTCCTCAGTCAGCGCATCTGCCTCTACAGTGTAGCTGACGCCGTTGCCGGCCGGCTCTGTCTGTTCGCCGTCCGCCTGCTCACCCCCGTCTGGCCGTCTTCCGCCGGTGTCTGATCGTCCGGCTGAGTATTGTCGGTGCCGTCAGGGGTATCGGCAGGCTCGGAGATCGTCGCATCGCCGGGCTGCTCTGCATCCGGGCTGACCGTTTTCGGCTTCAGCGTGAGGATCAGCACGAGCGCTGCGGCGACCACAACGGCTGCGCCGCCGATGATCCATGGCAGCGGAGATTTTTTCTTTGCGGTTTTTTTGCGTTCAGCGCTTCCTGCGCAGCGGCATCCTCGCCGGAGATGGTAAAGGAAACTTCCTCGCCGGTCTGCACTTCGTCCTGCTCCGGCGTCAGGTTGGTCTTATCGTCCATGTGTGTCATTGCCTCCCATATTGTTGGTGTCCCCTAAGCATACCACATGAGCACGCGGTTTGCAATCGCGGCAGAGGCGTTCAGTTTTAAACATTTTTTGAATTTCTGCCGGGGTTTTTCTTGACAAGGGGACAATAAATGGGTAAACTATAGCTGATATATGCGATGAAAAGGACAAGTACGGGGTTTTGACGCGCAAAGAGAGCTGCCGGTCGGTGTAAGGCAGCGGCAAGGCTTCCCCGAATATCCCCTTGGAGCAGCCGGGCTGAACGAAGAGTAAGCCCGGACGGGACTTCCCGTTACAGAAGGCGAGTGCCCGCAGATTTTTGCGGGAATTCAGGTGGTACCGCGGTCATTTATCGCCCTGAGCCAAGGCTCGGGGCGCTTTTGTTTTTGCAGGAGGAATTATGGAATACAAACAGACGCTCAACATGAACAAGTCGGGCTTTCCGATGCGCGGCGGTCTTCCGATGCGCGAACCGGATATGCTGAAAAACTGGCAGGAACTCGACCTTTACAACGAACTGCTCAAAAAAAAATGAGGGCAAGCCTCTCTTTGCCCTGCACGACGGCCCTCCGTTCTCCAACGGCTCGCTGCACATGGGCCACGCACTCAACAAGTGCATCAAGGACTTCATGATCCGTTCAGCGGCCATGCGCGGGTATTATACCCCGTATATCCCCGGCTGGGATAACCACGGCATGCCCATTGAGTCCGCCATCATCAAGCAGAACAAGCTGAACCACAAGGCCATGCCCATTCCGGAGTTCCGTTCCGCCTGCCATGACTTTGCGCAGCATTATATTGATGTCCAGATGGAGGGCTTCAAGCGTCTCGGCGTCGTCGCCGACTGGGCGCACCCGTATAAGACCATGGCCCCGAGCTTTGAGGCAGAGGAGGTCAAGGTCTTTGGCGCGATGTACAAAAAGGGCTACATCTACAAGGGACTCAAGCCCGTCTACTGGTGCTATCACGACGAGACGGCGCTGGCAGAAGCCGAGATCGAATATCAGGATGACCCCTGCACCACGGTCTATGTCAAGTTCCCCTGCACGACGATCAGGGCAAGCTCACGGACGAGGAGAAGAAGAACCTCTCGTTCGTCATCTGGACGACCACGATCTGGACGCTGCCCGGCAACCTCGCCATCGCGCTGAACCCGGTCGAAAGCTATGTCATCGTCCGCAACAACCAGAACGGCGAGCAGTATCTCGTCGCCGAAGCGCTCATGGAGAAGGTCATGAAGGTCGGCGGCGTGGAGGATTATACCGTCGTTTCCCGCCACGAGGGCGCGTTCTTTGAGAACATGCTGGCCAACCATCCGTTCCTGCCGAAGACCTCCCGCCTTGTCCTGGCCGACTACGTCACCATGGACTCCGGCACGGGCTGCGTCCATACCGCCCCGGGCTTCGGCGCGGACGACTATCAGACCTGCCGCCGCTACGGCATGGATATGGTCGTTCCCGTGAACGATCAGGGCCGCCACACCGACTACGCAGGCAAATATGCCGGTATGCTGGTCGAGGAATCCAATCCTGTCATTCTCAAGGACATGCAGGAAGCGGGCGTGCTGTTCGCCTCCGAGCAGATCGTCCACTCGTATCCGCACTGCTGGCGCTGCAAGAAGCCTATTATCTTCCGCGCGACCCCCGCAGTGGTTCTGCTCCGTCGATTCGTTCAAGGATGCAGCCTGCGCGGCCTGTGACGATGTGCGGTGGCTGCCCGCGTGGGGCATTGACCGCATGAAGGCCATGATCCGTGAGCGCGCCGACTGGTGCATCTCTCGTCAGCGCCGCTGGGGTCTGCCGATCCCGGTGTTCTACTGCAAGGACTGCGGCAAGCCCATCTGCACGGATGAAACCATCGCCAAGATCTCGAAGCTGTTCGGCGAATTCGGCTCGAACGTCTGGTTCGAGAAGGACGCGGACGAACTCGTCCCCGAAGGCTTCGCCTGCCCGCACTGCGGCGGCAAGCACTTTGAGAAGGAAACAGATACGCTTGACGGCTGGTTCGACTCCGGCTCGACGCACTTTGCTTCCATGCAGAAGGACCAGGGCTTCTGGCCCGCGACGGTCTACCTTGAGGGCCTTGATCAGTACCGCGGCTGGTTCCAGTCGAGTCTGCTGACCGCTGTCGGCGCGCTTGGGAAGGGCGCTCCCTTTAAAGAGTGCGTCACCCACGGCTGGACGGTCGATGGCGAGGGCAAGGCCATGCACAAGTCCCTCGGCAACGGCGTTGACCCTGCGGACGTGTTCAAGAAATACGGCGCGGACATCTGCCGCCTGTGGGCAGGCTCGGCGGATTATCACGTCGATGTGCGCTGCTCCGATGAGATCTTCAAGCAGCTGAGCCAGAACTACCTCAAGTTCCGCAATACGGCGAAGTTCTGCCTTGACAATCTGACCGATTTTGATCCCAACCAGCTGACCGCGCCCGCCGATATGGAAGCGCTCGACCGCTGGGCCATCACGAAGCTGAACGAACTGCTGGTCAAGTGCGAGGCGGCGTATCAGAATTATGAATTCCTGACCGTTTCCCACGCCGTCAACGATTTCTGCGTCGTCACGCTTTCGAGCCTCTATCTCGATATCATCAAAGACCGCCTGTACTGCGACGGCGCGGATTCCGCCGCCCGCCGCTCGGCGCAGAGCGCGCTGTGGATCATCCTCGATGCCATGACGAAGGTCTTCGCGCCGATCCTCGCGTTCACTTGCGACGAGATCTGGCTCCAGATGCCGCACCGCGACGGCGACGACGGCCGCAACGTGCTGCTGAACCAGATGTCGAAGCCGTATACGGATTACGCGCTGCTTGATACCGAAATGGCCGTTTGGGAGACTGCGCTGCGCGTCCGCTCGGACGTCAACGGCGCGCTGGAGACTGCCCGCGCCGACAAGCGCATCGGCAAGAGCCTCGAAGCACATGTGGCGCTGTTTGCGACTGACGAGGACGCAAAGGCTGCGTTGGATACGATCAAGACTGTTGACCTTCCGGAGATCTTCATCGTCTCCAACGTCAGCACGAACGAAGCTGCCCCCGCAGAGGGCGCCGTTGTTGGACAGGGCGTGAATTTCCCTGGCCTGACCGTCGCCGTGACCGAGGCGAAGGGCACGAAGTGTCCGCGCTGCTGGATGCACTCCGAGAGCGCTGACGAGCACGGCCTGTGCCCACGCTGCGCCGCCGTCTGCAAATCTCTCGGCGTCGTATTTGAATAAGCTGCACCGATAACCCGCACCCGCCGCTGCTACAGCGGCGGGCGCATTTGCGTGCTGAAAAAGTCCGATTTTCACGAAGCATTGCAAGAGCGCGGCATTCAGGTGGGCATCGGCTCCTATGGCAGGACGCAAAGCGGAAAAAGGTCTCCAAATTCTGAAAGGAAGCCTTTTCTACTTTTTTTACGGCTGCACGTTGCGGAAAAAAAAGAAAGAAGGACACAATACAGGAAAGTATTTTGGAAGAAAAATCCAAGAAATTTACAGCCAGAACAGGAGGTAAATTTGCTGTAAACGACAGTTTTTTTGGAGAAAAAATTTGTTGAGAATTACTTTAAAAAAGCAAAGAGTCAACACGGTAAAGTGTTGATAAATGTGAAAGGGTGTGATATAAAAACGAAGCAGGACTCCTGCGGAAACTAATTAAGCAAAGTGAAGGAGACGCAATATGAAGAAGATGTGGGGCACACGGGTGCTGGCCATGCTTTTGGTGCTTGCGCTGACGGCAGGATTGGTGCCGGCGGCGCTTGCGGCAAACAGCGAAGTATCGGTCGCATTCAAGCAGGTGCCGAATGACACGCTCGATACGCTTATCCGTCCGGATCTGGCGGTGGGCGAAATTGAGAACGCGGAAATGGGAGAGGATACGGCTGCCTATCAGGCGCACGATCTGGTTCGTGTTTCCATTATCCTGGAGGACGCATCCACACTGGAAGCCTATTCCGACGCGGCTGCGGAGGGGACACTGGCCGAGATGCGGCTGCTGTGTCTTACCGCGCAGCACTCCAGCGCAAGCAGGACAGCGTTGTCCGGAAAATCTCGTCCACGATCCTCGGACGGGAGGATCTGGATGTTGTCTGGAATCTGACGTTGGTCGCCAACATGATCTCTGCCAATGTGGAATACGGCAAGATCGAGCAGATTAAGCAGCTCCCGGGCGTCGCGGATGTGGTTCTGGAGCAGCAGTATGAGCCTGCCGCGTCCGAAAACACCGTGCAGCCCAACATGGAGATCTCAACCGGCATGACCGGCACGACCACGGCATGGTCTACCGGCTATACAGGGGCCGGAATGCGGATCGCCATTATCGATACGGGCTTGGATATGTCGCACCAGTCGTTTGACAATGGCGCGTATGAATACGCGCTTGAGCAGAACGCGGCGCGCGCAAAGGAATCCGTCGAAGCCTATAAGGCCTCTCTCGATCTGCTCGATGCGGACGAGATCAACGAAAAGCTGAGCCTGCTGCATATCAAGGAAGGCGTCAGTGCGGCGGATCTGTACCGGACAGAAAAGGTCGCATACGGCTATTGCTACATCGACAAGGATCTGGACGTAACGCATGAGACGGACACGGAGGGCGAGCACGGCTCCCATGTTGCCGGTATCGCGGCGGCCAACCGGTATCTGCCGGACGGAAACGGCGGATATGTCTCTGCATTGGACAGCGTACATATGCACGGCGCAGCGCCGGATGCACAGGTTCTGGTCATGAAGGTCTTCGGCGACGAGGGCGGCGCGTATGACTCGGACTATACGGCAGCCATTGAGGATGCAATCGTGCTCGGTGCGGATACGATCAACCTCTCGCTCGGCTCTGCCAGTCCCGGCCCGAGCAAGGCGAGAACGGAAGCTTATCAGAAGATCTTCGACGATCTGGAGAACGCTTCCTCCGTTGTGACGGTTTCTTCCGGCAACGCCGGCTATTGGGCCAAGAACGCTGATCCGATCGGCTATCTTTACAGCGACGGCGTCAGCATGCAGACAGACGGCCAGCCGGGCAGCTATGCAAACAGCCTGACGGTCGCGTCGGTCGATAACGACGGCTTTATCGGCAACTACCTCCTGATCGGACAGGATCCAATCGCGCCGTCCGAAACCACCGGCTTTACGAACAAGCCGATCTCCACGATCGTGGGAGAGCACGAATTCGTGTTTTTCTCCGAGGATGCAACGAAGTATGCCGTGGACGCAGCCGGGAACAACCTGCTGCTTGCCTATGCAGATGCAGTCAAGGACAAGATTGCCTTCGTTTCCAGAGGACAGTCCTCGTTCTACCAGAAGCATGACGCCGCAGCCGCCGCAGGCGCGCTGGCGTGCGTGGTCTACAACAACCAGTCCGGCTCAATCAACATGGACCTGAGCAGCAGTACCGCAACGATCCCGTGCGTATCGATCACACAGGACGACGGCGAATTGGTTCGCACGCAGGCCGAGCCGGTTTATGCAGAGGACGGCACGACAGTCCTGTATTATACCGGCAAGATCGAAGTGCGCGGCAAGGAACCGGTTCGGTTCAACCGCGATTATAAGACCATCAGTGAATTCAGTTCCTGGGGCGTTCCGGGCGATCTGACGCTGAAGCCGGAGATCGCTGCGCCCGGCGGCAATATCTACTCGCTCAACGGCCTGCACAACAGCACCAGCGGTATGCAGGGCGGCCACCAGGACTATGAACTCATGAGCGGCACCTCGATGGCTGCGCCGCAGATCGCCGGTATCGGCGCACTGGTCAAGCAGTACATTGAATCCAAGGGCCTTTCCCGCAGCGATCTGACCGACCGCGCGCTGGCCCAGTCGATCATGATGTCCACGGCAGAGCCGGTCGTCAACAATGAAAACGACGCATATTACCCGGTCATTCAGCAGGGTGCAGGCATGGTCAACGCTGCGGCGGCGACCTCTGCGGACTCCTACATTAAAATGCAGGCTGATGCGACCGCATCCTGGGCTGACGGCAAGGTCAAGGCTGAACTTGGCGACGACCCCGCACGCACGGGCAGCTATGATTTCAGTTTCACCGTCAACAACCTCGACGGACGGACGCACGCCTATGCGCTGAGTGCCGAACTGTTTACGCAGGCTCTGCTCGACTATGAGGGGCAGAGTTACATGGACACGCTGACGACGCCGCTGAGCGCCGCTGTGACGTGGACTGTGAACGGCAGAGCGACCGACAGCCTGAGCCGCGATTACGATTATAACAACGACGGCCGGGTCGATCTGGAAGACGGCCAGCTGCTGCTGGATGTCGCGTCGAAAAAGCCGGGCGCAAAGCTTCTCAACGCCAAGGCCATTGCCGATTTGAACGGCGACGGCGCTGTGACGGCCTATGATGCACACCTGTTCCTGAATCTGCTTCAGGAGGCGACGATCCTTGTTCCTGCAAACGGTAAGGCTGAGGTCGTCTGCCACATCCGCCTGCTCGACCGCAGTGCGCTGAATACTTCGTATCCCACGGGCGCCTATGTTGAGGGCTATGTCCGCGTGCAGGGCCTCGCCACAGACGAGGGGCGCCGCCGGCACGAGCCATTCCATCCCGGTGCTCGGCTACTACGGAAGCTGGTCGGAGCCGTCGATGTATGATGTCGGTTCTCTGATCGACAGCATTTACGGCACGGAAACGCGCGCGCCCTATCTCGGCACGACGAACAGCTATGGCTACACCGTTTCCAACTTCCTGAACATTCTCTATGCCGGTGAGACGGAGTCCTCTGCAATGGTCGGCAACCCCGTTGACTTTGACGACGAGTATCTGAGCGTCCGCAACGCCTTCAACAACCAGGGCGGCAACAGCATCAGCACGCTTGTCTTCTCGCTAATCCGTAACGCGGGCAACTCCCGCCTCCAGATCGTCGATTCCAACACGAAGACAGCGTATCTGGACGAGGAAGTTGGCGCAGCGACTGCTTCGTACTACTCCGAAAATGCAAACGCATGGCAGCATACCCGCCTCCAGCTTGGCATTGACTGGAGCGGCACAGACGCCTCCGGCAATGCGCTCCCGGAGGGCACCAGCGTGGATCTTACGCTGACGATGGCCCCGGAATACTATGCAAATGCCGATGGCAGCTATCGTTGGGATGAACTCAAGGACGGCGCAAAACTGAGCACGCACCTGACCATCGACAACACCGCGCCGGAACTCGTCTCCGTCCGTCAGAATCTGACGCAGAAGACGCTGGCCGTAACGGCCATGGATAACCGCTATGTCGCGGCTGCCATCCTCTGGAATATGACGGATACCCCGACGCCGGTCAGCTATATCCTGCCGAATCAGCCGGAAGACGCACTCGGCAAGACGACCGACTGCACGTTTGATCTCTCCAAGCTGAGCGGCGGCGAGAAGCTTCTGCTTCAGGTTGTGGACTATGCCTATAACGCCTCTGCATATCAGCTGATCAGCGGTGAGGAACCCGCAGAGGCGCTGACCTCCGTCACGCTTTCCCCGGAGAGCGTCTCCCTGCTCACAGGTTCCAACTACACACTTGAAGCTTCCACAGAGCCGTATTACGCCGACGATAAGCTGGATTGGACGTCCTCCGCGCCTGCGGTCGTGACGGTCAACAATAACGGCCAGATCAAGGCCGTCAGCGCCGGCACCGCAACAATCACGGCAGCTTCCCACAAAAACCCAGAAGTCCATGCTTCCTGCACCGTACAGGTGCTTGCGCCGAACTACACGTTCCGCGGACTTTTGACAGCAGACAATCAGGTGCAGACCTTCGAGTGGAATCTCGCAGACAGCGAGACGTGGGAAAAGGTCGCAGCGGTTGACGGCATCGGCAGCCGCGTGACCTCGGCAGGCGCTTCCAGCGCAAACGGTATTTATGCGTTTGACGTGGCCGGCAGCGCATATGAGATTGATTTCGCCACCGGCAAGATCCTGAACACCGGCAGCGCACCGTTCTCGGACGAGATCGGCCCCGTCGCATACGACGACATTGCCCTTTCCCGCAAATATACCGGAACGGAGTCGCTGCATGGCGATCTGCTGACCGGCGTATACTCCATGAACATCATCCCGATGCAGGATCCGATGAACGGCAGCGCCAGCAGCTACATCAGCGTGTATGACCTGTTCGGCTATGACGCGGACGGCTTCTCCGGCATCACCTCGCTGGGCTCCATCACGCTCAAGGATCCCGACAGCGGTGAGGATGTGGACGCCGAAGCCTATTATGTCATCGACAACGCAGGCGGCATCTGGCAGCTTATGATCTATCCGCAGGACGGCGACTATTACGCAGCCTATCAGTACATCCCGACGGATCTGGGCTTCCAGTTCCCGTATGACCCCAACTGGGCAACGCTTTGCTCGCTGAACGTTGCGGATGACGGCGAACTCTTCCTTACCTCGTACAGCACACAGGGCGAGGGAGCTTCCCGCAAGGAAAGCACCACACTGTACTGGCTGCACTACGACGAGCAGGCGAGCCGCTTCCGCACGGCCATTATCGGCTCCTTCGGCGATATTGCGCCGGTCAGCGTGACCGAGGTCCATACGAACGACTCCACAGCAGATACGCAAAAGACAAGCATCTTTGAAAAGGCACTGCGTCCGGAAGCGCTCAAGACCGCAAAGGCCCAGCCGATCAGCCAGATGAAGGCGGCAAATAAGCAGACCGCAGGTACGCTTAACAGCGTTAGTCAGCCGCAGAGCACCGGCAGCACAAGCGCGCAGCGCAGCACCGTGACGCTTGATCTGACCGCCATTGCGCCGACGGCAAGCAGCATCATGGAGATCTCGTACAATACGAAAGAACTGACGCTCTCCTCCGTCACAGGCGCAGCGACGCTTACCTCCTGGTATGAGTCCGTGCCCGGTACGATCGTTTTTGCCTGCGCCGAACGCAGCGAGGCCGCTGTGGGCGAACTGCTCGGTCAGCTGAGATTTGAACTTGCGGCAGGCAGTTCGAGTTCAAAGGTCACGATCAAGACGAAGCAGCTGAACGAAACAAGCTTCGCAGCCGGACAGGAAAAGATCCGGACCGTGGTGCTGGGCGACAGCTTGAGCCCAATCCTCCCCGCGATCATCTCCTCCGGTGAAAAGGACTGCCCCAGCCGCAGCTTCCGCGATCTGGATACGACCAAGTGGTATCATGAAGCAATCGACACAATGCTGCGTGAGGGCCTGATGAACGGTACTGGAAATGGTCTGTTCGAGCCGAACGGCACGCTGACCCGTGCGATGCTGGTCACGATCCTCTGGCGTTCGGAGGGCAAGCCCGCAGCTTCTGCCCAGACGTCGTTCACGGACGTTCCGGCAGGCGCCTATTATGCGGAGGCTGTCCGCTGGGCAGCTGCCAACGGCGTCGTCAAGGGCGTCAGCAGCACGGAGTTCGGCCCGTCCAAAAACATCACGCGGCAGGAACTTGTCACCATTCTTTGGAGACTGGCCGCGAAGAAGGGCCTGAATACCTCCAACGCCGGTCTGACCGTTCCGGAGTTTGCCGACCGCAGCCAGATCGCCGCGTGGGCAGCCGAGGCCATGAGTTGGGGCTGCACCAGAGGCATTCTGACCGGCAAGAGCGCGAACCGCGTTGACCCGACCGGCACTGCAACCCGCGCAGAAGCAGCAGCCATGATCGTCCGCTTCCGGAATCTCGGTACAGCAGGCGAAAAGCAGTAAATCCACACTATGCAGCAGCGCGAAGCTTCAGCCGCTGCTGCATAGAGGTCTGAAAGAGACATCGCAAGACGCGCATTGCATGCCATAAAATGAAATGAGGGAGAAAGAACCTGACGGCTCTTTCTCCCTCCGTTTTTTGCAAAATTGTCGTACTTTTGTCGTATAATACTAATGTCTTTTTAAAAAGGTTGATAATTTATCACTGTTGATGTATCATGAAGATGGTGATGAGAAATGAAAAGATACACTTTCACGCTTGAGGAAACGCAGGAAATCAAGGCTGCGAGGAAAAAGAATCGAGACAAGAATGTTGAAAAAAGACTGGCAGCACTAGAGATGCGAGCAGAAGGGAAGCAGAACAAAGAAATTCGTGAAAAAACCGGCTTCCACACGCAATATATTACCGTGCTGGTTTCCCGATATAAAGCCAACGGTCTTGCAAGTATCACAGAAAGCCACTATCACGGAAACCACCGGAACCTGAGTTATGCAGAAGAGGAAGCGCTCTTGGAGCCGTTTCGTCAGGCTTCAAATGCAGGAAAAACGGTATCGGTGCATGATATTGAGACTGCATATCGGGAAGCTGTAGGCCATTCCATAGGGACATCACAGATCTATTACGTCCTCCACCGCCACGGTTGGAGGAAAGTCATGCCAAGGAGCAAGCATCCGAAGAAAGCCAGTGATGAGGTCATCGAGGCCTCAAAAAAATTAACAAGCGAATCGGCGAACTAAAGGATTATGTAAACAAGTCTGGTCATCCACATCAAGAAGTACGACTTATGTTCCAGGATGAAGCAGGATTCGGACGAATCAATAAGCCCAAATACTGCTGGTGTGAAAAGGGCATTCGTCCATCGGTACCTTGCCATCACATTCGTGAATATCGGTATGCGTACGGAGCTGTTGAACCAGTAACGGGAAGCTCCTGTTTTCTTGTTATGCCGTATTGCAATTCTACTTGTATGAACATATTTCTTGAGGAACTGTTCAAGCAATACCCGGATGATCTGATCCTGCTGTGTTGTGATGGTGCAGCATGGCACAAGTCTAACAAGCTTCATATCCCGGAAAACATAGAGTTGTTTTACATTCCACCGTATACGCCTGAGATGAATCCCATCGAGCAGATATGGAAAGAACTTCAATCACGGGCTTCCGCAATGAAGTGTTTGCTACTTTGGAGAAGGTAGTAGATCGGCTTTGCGATACCATTTGCACCTTGACCTCTGATACGATAAGGAGCATTACACGGCGTAGTTGGACAATCGATTGTTTTAATTAGATTTTAGCATGATATGTCGAACTTTTTGAGCCAAAAAACAAAGAAAAAACTCCGAAACCATACGATTTCGGAGCTTTTATATGGTGGACAGTACAGGACTCGAACCCGTCTTCCGGGTTTCGGGTCCTGTTTTGCCGTGTTTTGCGGTCTTTTTGTGCCAGCAGTGCAGTGTATTGTACCGCTTGATGCTCTGTAGGTTTTAGACGTGCTTTTGCCGTAAGGCTAAAAATAAGGCTAAATCCAGAGCCATTGGCAACCCATTTTAGAGGAATAAATCTTGTCTTCCCATTTCCCAATCTGGATATATTTGAACGGCAAAGCCAGCATCTGTATCCCATGCACATTCAAATAAAAGGAGCGTTGTTCCGTCTTGTTTGAACAAAAGCGACGTGGGCATCAAAACGGTGCTTAGCTCCGATGCGTCTTGAATCTTTTTGGCTTCCGGCCAATTAAAGCGAGGCACATCAAAATTTTCGTTTATAAACTCGATCACTTTTTCTGCAAGGAGATTCAGCATTGCTTGCTTGTTCTCCTGAAATCTTTTGTAACTTGCTCTTTCGGCCTCGGTTATCGGCTTTCCGGAATAGCATTCTTTTATTTGTGACCAGGATTTATGCTCAGGATTTGTCCCGTTTCTGCTGCCAGGAACAGCGTCTTCTGCGGGAATCCACTTTGAGTTTCCAATTGCTCCGTCCCATATGCCTCCATTGCGTGGCAGGCGCAGGGATCTTTCTGCACTGATTTCCTGTGCAAGTTGATTGATTTTGTTTTTTATGTCTTCCAGCCGCCCCTCTGGCGTCTGCGGAATTTCTGCTTTCAGTTTATCCGGTACAGTCCATTCCGACAAGCTTTTTTCTGGTGCTTCTATCGGCTTCACTTCAAATTTCCCAAAGTGCATCAGTAAATTCCCCCTTCTTTATTCAGGCAATAAATCATACATTCTTGTTCCGGATGGCGCTTCATTTCGACATAGGCAATCAGTGTCAGAATGAATGCTGCCTCTTTTTTCTGAAAGTTCGTTTGTGAATGGCTCCAGCTTGCTCCGGATCATGCGTATCCGCTGTGCAGTGTCGGAAACTGATTCGGCATCCTTGAATGCGGGCTCAAGATTCAAGAAATGGTACGCGACAGTGGCAAGCTTTTCTGTCTTGTCGGACGCAGTGCTTTTTCCATACTCAAACATGAGACACTTAACCTTGACGGGAAGCTCTGCATGCAGGACACGTCTGTCAGACGGCTCGACATAAAGGTGGCCGCTTGCAAGCTCGATAAGCAGCGAATGGGCATCGTACGGCGGCAGTTCTGTGAAAGAGGGAAGCGGTTTGCCGCAGTTTTTGGAGAAGTCTTCTGCAGGCTCCGGTTCAAAACGGTCTACCTGGCACAAGACTGCTTCGACCCAATCATTTTGATAGACTGCGGCAACACCCTGCTTGAGCTTGGAAAGCTCATCGATCTGATCGTCATTCAGTCCGATGGCTTTGCCGACCAGCTGGCGGTCAGCATAGTCCGGCAGGCGCAAAATGATTTTCGTGTTGGTGTTCCGGATCACAGCTTCATCAAGAAGTCCAGGCGCTTGATCGGCGATGATAAAGCCTTCTCCATAGGTGCGCATCTCGGCAATCGCGTTTGCCAGCATTTCAACAGACTTTCCGGCCAGATCAGCGCCGACAGCGCTCTGCACGGCTGACGTTCGTTTTAACAGATTGTGCGCTTCTTCCAGAACCGTGGCATGCCGGAGCGTTTTGTTCATACCGCCCTGTGACATCCGGTATTCCTGCAGCTTCATGACAAGCAGGCCCATAATGAGCGCTTTTGTCTCCGTAGAACCCACGCGGCTGAGATCAACAATGACATTCCTGTCGAACAGGTCTGCGCTGTCCAGCTCATCGGCAGAGAAGATCATTCCGTTGATGCCGTTGGTCAGCGAACGCAGACGTGTACAAAGAGAGCCCTTGTAATCTCCCTTGCTGTCTGCAGAATACTGCGACTCATCCATGACCGCATCGATCTGCTGCAGCACGTCTATAAAGGTCGGGAAAAGACGCGCTGTAGCGATTGCGGGATCTGCGCAGATCCCATCCGGCATCCACATAAGCCCGTTCGATGGCGTCCTTCAAAACTGCCGGCATAGCGGCATACATCGGCCAGCATACGTTGAAGATTTCTACCAGACGGTCCATATGCTCATACACATGGACGTTCTCAGGAAGCTGAAGGGATTCAGGCGCAGCAGCGCTGCTTCCTTGAGATTTGGATTGGTTCCGTAGACTGTGACATCGCTGCGGCTTCCGAAAACGGCTCTGTATTCGCCCTTGGCCGGTTCAACAACGAGGAATTTCCTGCCCTGTGCGCCGAGTTCATGCAGGAGCTGATAGATGGTGTTGCTCTTGCCGGAGCCGGTTGAACCGGTGATGAATGTGTGCATGGCAAGCCGGTCGGCATTCAGGTCTACCCCGATTACACAGACAGGGATCTCATTGCTGACTGCATCGGTATAAGATTCCAGCTTTCTGCAAACGTCCCGATAGACGTCCTCGTTTTGCTTTTCTGTCAGCGTATCTACGATCCCTTGGAAAATAGCATTGATCTCGCTTTTCACAGTATCTGCCGCACGATAATAGGAGGTTTCGTCCCGCAGCAGCGTCATGTTCCACGTTGTATCCGGGTTTCTTTCATAAAACCGGACAAGCGCGTCCTTGAAATCCTGAAAATCGTCCTCCGTCCCGCAGAAAACCAGCTCCTTTGCCAGCCGCTTCTCCTGCAGTTCCGGAATCGCGTATTTCAGAATTTCGTCCAACATGCCGTCGTGATACTTGAGATTATCCGGATTACCAAGATCGGATTTTGGAATCTTAGCAAATTTCCGATTGGAAGAGTCACGGATTTGGTAGCTTGCTTTTTGCTGATACGGGTCATACTCAATTCGCACTTGGTTTGCCATGCTGATTCCTCTCTTTCTCGTGTATTTCCTGAATATAGTCTCCCTGACTTCTCATCCACATTTCGATCCCCTTGCCGAAGACCTCCGCAGAGATTGTCCAGCCGGAATCGTCCTGCGAGAGGATTTCGGCGGTCGGGAGCCGGTCGAGCACCGCCTCGATCGACGGGCCGGCGTATCTGAACCGGATCTTTTGCAGCTTGCCGCCGTACATGAACTGTACGCGCCTGCGGAATTCGCCCTCCTGAAAACGTTTGGCGTAGGCGGGCGTGAAGTGCTCGCCGGTCGCGCGGAAGGCGCGGATGCGGTCGATGCGGTAGATCGTCGGATAGGGGTCCTCTGGATTTTCAAAGCTTTGCTTCCGGTCGACGCCGCGCAGATACGCGGCCAGATAGAAATAATACTCCGAAAACAGGATGCCGACCGGCTCGACCGTCCGGCGTACCGTCTCGGCTCCCTTGAGCCGCTGATAGTCCAGTTCCAGCACATGACGCTGCTGCACGGCCTGCCCCAGCTCCCACAAGCCGCGCAGGATGGGCTGCCCATGGTGCGGCTCGATATAATGGAGCTTTTCATTGCCGATCATCTGCTGCACGGCGCGTTTGTTCTCCTCCGGTACGCAGCAGTCGACCAGCTTGTCCAAAATCGGCAGCATTTCATCCCGCCGCATGGAGCGGCTTTCAAGCAGGATCTTGCACACGGCCAGAATCTCGCTGTTGCTCAGGCCCATCGGCTTTGCGTGCGTCAGCCGGTAGCCGCCCGCCGCGCGGTCATAGACCACGTCCTGCGGCAGCATTTCGTTGGAGAGGAACGAGCGCAGCGATTCCAGATCGCGCTGGATGCTGCGCGCCGTAACGCCGAATTCCTGCGCCAGAAGCGCCTTTTTCAGTACCCGCCCATTCAGGAGTCTGGCATAGATCGAAAGCAGCCGTGCAGATTTAAGTTCGCTGAATTCTTCCATCCCGAGTCCTTTCTATGCGCTTAAAAGCACAATTTACTATCTGATAAATAGTATATTATATCTTGCAAATCATGTCAATCCTTGTCGCTGTTGGGTAACATAGTATCGAGGTGAAACCCATGCGGCAGGAGTTTGAACAGGAATACTTACAGCTTGGTCTGAAAATTGCATACTACCGGAAACTGCGCAGTCTGACGCAGGAGGAGCTGGCCGAGCGCATCGACCGCTCCCCGGCCTTCGTCGGCCATGTGGAGGCGCCGAATATCAAAAAAAGCCGTCTCGCTCGACACCCTGTTTGCCATCGCGCAGGCACTGGATGTTCCGGCATACCGCTTCCTGATTTTTGATGATTCTGGATTGTAAGACCAATATAGCAAAGCACATAGACAGTCTGTGTCTATGTGCGACATTTTTATGTGATTTTACCATAAAATTTCCACAATATGGGGTTCCCTGGCTAAGCCGATGATAGTGCTTCTCACAAAAGGAAATTTAAGCCCGCTCCGCCTGATTGGGTGTTTCAATCGGAGCGGGCATATCTCTTAGATTACGAACACGATTGTGTTATTTTTGAAAGTGCAATCACATATTCCTTTACTGCTTCTTTCGGCACACGCCACGTTCTGCCGTTTTTATAGGCCTTTAATTTTCCTTCGTTCAGCAACTTATAAATCGCATTCTCACCGATCCTGAGGGCGTCTGCGGCTTCCTCCGGTGAGGGATATCCGGGTAATCTTCAAACATTACACGGCCTCCTTTGCTGCTTCCTGCAGCCGTCGGATGGTGCAGGCTTCCGGGTCTGCCGTGCATTCTTTGCACAGGCAGCCGCTTGGAAGCGCGGGCGTACCCTGTGCCGGCGGCGTTTATGCTCAAACAGGCCCATTTGCTCTATCTGTTGACAGATGGCAGGCTCTCCGCGCCGGAGCTCCAGCGCAATTTCGCTGATACCAAAACCCATGTCGAACAGGCATTTCAACCGCGCACGGTCTTCATCGCTCCAGTAATCTCCTTCGTGGGCGGGCGGCTCCAAGCCGACCCGCTGCTTGATCAAATCTTGTCTATCATAATCGTTCATGATAAAAACTCCTTCTTTGTTTTTTACCATGATGTTCCCTTATTTCTCCGAAAAACTGCGTAAAAATCGCTGATTTCAACCACATATTATCGCTGTGAAGCCGCCGGATGCAGATGCGTCCGGCGGTTATCTTTTATCTGGAGGAAAACGACTATGCGAGACTACCATGGATGCAGCATCTGCGGACGGAAATTCCCAGAAGATGCGCTGACGCTGTTTGCAGGAGATTATTTCTGCGAACACTGCCTTAACGAAGAAACGATTGTCTGCGCCGACTGCGGAACCCGGCTCTGGAATGATTCCAATGCCGGGTCTGACGATCACCCGCTCTGCCAAAGGTGCTATGACAGCTCCTACACGACCTGTGAGCGCTGCGGGCGGCTGCTTCTGTATGATGATGCCTGTTATCTGAACAACGGCGACGAAGATTATCCGTATTGTGAGAGCTGCTACCAGCAGCTTCGGCGGGGCGGTATCCACAGCTATGATTACAAGCCTTTGCCGATTTTCTACGGCGTGGGGCCGCGCTATTTCGGCGTAGAGCTGGAAATCGACGGAGCTGGGGAATACGACAGCAACGCGGACAAAATTCTTGCCATCGGCAATCACGGCGAGCCGCGCGTGTACTGCAAGCATGATGGCAGTCTGGACGAGGGCTTCGAGATCGTCAGCCACCCGGCCACGCTGGCCTGCCACATGCAGGACTTCCCGTGGGAGCAGATGATGGATGCGGCAGTTGCGATGGGCTATCGTTCCCATCAGGCCACCACCTGCGGTCTGCACGTCCATATCAGCCGGGACGCCTTTGGCCGAACCGAGCAGGCACAGGAGGCCGCGATTGCCCGCCTGCTGTTCTTCGTGGAAAAGCATTGGAACGAGCTGCTGAAATTCAGCCGCCGGACAAACCGCCAGTTGGAGCGCTGGGCGGCGAGATACGGCTACAAGGACACGCCGAAGGAAATGATGGATCACGCCAAGAACTATCACTATGGGCGATATACCTGCGTGAACCTGACGAATACGGAAACCGTGGAAATCCGGATTTTCCGCGGAACGCTCAAATACAATACATTTATCGCGACCTTGCAGTTGGTGAACCGCCTCTGTGATGTTGCGATTTATCTTACGGATTCGGAGCTTCATGCCATGTCATGGTCGGATTTCACGGCGGGTATCACTGAACCGGAGCTGATCCAGTATCTGAAAGAGCGGCGGCTGTATCTCAACGAGCCGGTAGAAAGTGAGGTGGAGCTGTAATGTGCTGTCTGTTTGGACTTTATGATTACGGCGGAACGCTGTCCGCAAGCAGAAGAACCGGATGATTGCGGCTTTGGCCGCCGCCAGCGAGGTGCGCGGGATTGACGCAACCGGGATCGCGTATTGCATGAACGGCCATCTGAGCGTCTACAAACGGCCTCTCCCGGCGCATTGGATGCGGTTCCGCATCCCGGAACAGGCTGCTGCCGTGATGGGACATACCCGCATGACAACGCAGGGCTCGGAATACCGGAATTATAATAATCATCCCTTTTCCGGTAAGGCAGGCCAGCCGTTTGCGCTGGCGCATAACGGTGTCCTTACGAATGACGGACTTTTGCGCAGACAGGAAAAAGCTGCCCGTTTCCAAAATCGAAACGGACAGCTTTATCATTGTGCAGCTTTTTGGAGCAGGCGGGCAGCATCGGCTTTCAGACGCTTCGCGCTGCCTCGGAACAATTAGCCGGTTCCTTCACCTATACGGTTCTGGATGGCGGCGGGCGACTTTATATCGTGCGCGGAACAATCCGTTTTGCCTGTACCATTGGCCGGAACAGGGGCTGTATCTCTACGCCTCCACGCAGGCGGTGCTGGATGCGGCTGTGTTCAAGATCCGGAAGCTGCTTTCCGGAAGTATGCAGAAAATTCCGGTTGAAGAAGGAGAGATTCTTCGGCTATCTCCGGATGGTAGCCGGGCAAGCGAAACTTTTTCTATGAAAAAGCTCTATCAATTCCAGCTCTGCCAGTCCCCGTATTACGGCTCCTGCTGGCCGGATGTACAGGACAATACTGGCTACGTCGAGGAGCTTCGCCGGATGGCCCCGGCATTCGGATTCTCGGCGAAGGACGTGGACACACTGCTTCGCGGCGGAATGCTGCCGGAGGAGATTGAGGAGTATTTCTATTGCGCAGAAGGGAGGGAAAATGTATGGTCTGGTATGTGCTCGGATTTTTGATTACGGCTGCTGTGATGCTGCTCAGCAGCTGTCAGTTTGCCGGAAAATGATAAACCTTGCTGCCATCGCCAACGCGCTGTCCGCGCTTCTGAAGGGCGCACTGCTGGCGCTGGAGCTGCTTGGTTCACGTGACACAAAGGAATGACAAAACCGCAGGGGCATTCTGATACCCCTGCGGTAACTTTATGACATTGATCTGCCAGACGCTTTGATATTTCTTCTGGCGTACAAAATGCGGCGGATCTGTACAGTGTCTCCGGCGACAACATAGAACACCAGATATTTCTCTACAAGCAAATAGCGATACCCCTTGGCGGCCAACGCCGCGTCGCGCGGTCTTGGGCAGCGGAAGGGCATATGGGACAGGCTGCTGATCTGTTCGACCAGCAGGTCATAATACCGCAGCGCGGCCTGCGCGGAAAGCGTGTTGAGATAATCAACGATCTGCTGCAGGTCGCGCTTGGCTGCCGGATAGATCTTGACCTTATAAACGTCCATGCACCAGCCCCCGCAGCTCTCCGGCGACCCGCAGAAAGTCTTCGCCTTCCGCGCCGTCTGCAATTTCGGCTTCCGCGACGGAGAGCTTGGAATACAGATCGATCAGCGCCTGCTGCCGCTCATACTCTGCCATGCTCTGCACGACCATGTCACCTGTGCCGTTTCGTGTAATGAACACAGGCTCGCGCGTCTGCTTGCAAAAATCAGAAATTTCATTCGCGCTGTTGCGCAGATCAGAAATCGGACGAATATTTGGCATACTGCATCCCTCCCTGGCTGCAGTATAGCAGAATTATGAGTATTTTACAAGCAAAATTACGATAAATTTCAGAGCTGGACAAGCGTTGTCCAGTACAGGGATTATGATTAAAGAAAAGGATGTGATATATATGGAGCTATCGGTTTCAATCGACCAGAATCAGCTCAAGGAACTGCTTTTGCAGGTTGGGCTTGTCCGGCCCGTTTTTATCTGGGGTGCGCCCGGAATCGGGAAGTCCGCGATTGTAGAGCAGTTTGCCGCAGAGTTGGGCCTACCCTGCGTCTGCCTGACAGGAAGCCAGCTTGCCCCGGAGGATCTGATCGGAGTGCCGCAGATCGTAAACGGTACAAGCGTCTTCTGCCCGCCTCGCTGTCTGGTTCAAAAAAAGAGCCATTCTGCTTGTTTCTAGATGAATTGAACGCCTGCTCCCTGGAGGCACAGAAGGCGTTCTATTCGCTGATTTTAGAGCGCAGAATTGGAGAGTATCATTTGTCGGACGGCTCGATCGTCGTCGGCGCAGGGAACCGTATGCAGGACAACGCAATCACACGGCAGCTGCCGTCTGCGCTGATAAACCGGATGGTACACGTCGAGCTGCGCCCAAGCAGCCGCGTCTGGCTGGAATGGGCGGCGGAAAATGGGATTCATCCGTATGTTTATGACTATCTTTGTGCAAGGCCGGATCATCTATGGAGTCGGCCGCCGAAAACAGAGGAGCCGTATTCATCTCCACGCAGCTGGCACATGCTGAGCGACGCACTGTATGGCTGCGGTGCTTCTGTTTCAGAACAGCAGCTGTCCGTCCTTGCACATGGTGCGCTTTCTTCTGCCCACGCGACACAGTTTCTTGCGTTCTGCAAGCAGATCCGAACAAAATACATGCTCAGCAAGCTCTTGTCCGGCGTACAGCGATGGCCGGATGCGCCGGAGGACAGAGCCGTTCTCTATTTTTGGCACAGAGCCTGCGTGCCCGGCTGCACAAGGAGCTTCCAGCGCAGAAGGGGCAGCTTTCGCCGGAGACCCAGACGCTTTCCTATCGAGCGAAGCAGCTGCTGGTAGAACTCACTGCAATTTCACCGGAAATTGCACAGATGGTTGTCTCCGGTGAGGAGGAGCAGGATCTTCCAAATTGGTTCCTTGTGGAGCTTGTGCGGGAAATTCCGGCGCTGACGAAGCGGAGGAACGGTACATGAGAAAACCGTCAAACACGCTTTTGGAGGCAATGGATCAGATGGAGCAGATTCCGGGAATTGCCGGTGTCTGGTCGGAGGTTCGCTGTCAGACCCGTCACACAAAGCCCATGCGTAAGATGGATTGGGCGTTTATCACGTCCTCCGGCTGGCTGTATGTGAACACGGAGCGGGAAGCCTCCTGCCCGGAATGGGTGTATATTTTGTCTCACTGCTGTCTGCATCTGGCACTCGGCCATATCCGCGAGGACCGGAAAACAGACGCCGTGTGGGAGCATGCCTGCGACTGCATTGCGGCAAAAATGCTGCTGGATCTCCGGATCGGGAGACCACCTGCAGAGTTTGCCGAAGCGCCGCCCGCAAACGCGAAAGAGGAAACCGCGTTCTATCATTGGCTGCTGGAGCATCCGACTGCCAAGATTCCGCGATTTGCCACAATGACAGATGGCAGAACCGGTATGATCTTCGACTGGCTGCCGTCCGGCCAAGATTGGGCCCAGCTTTTTGCCGAGGATCTGCAATGGTCGATCCGGCAGACGCTGCGCGCGGCTGCGCGGATGGACAAACGGCACGGCCATGCACGTGCCGCCCGGCAGAGCTGGCAAGGTCGTGGTTTCTTTCCTGCTATCCGCTGCTGGGGGCTGTTGCAGCGCGGTTTTGCCTGATTGCCGACAGCGCTGTCGTTTCACGGCTCGGCGTCAGCATTGCGGCGGTCTCCTGCCGTATGGCAGAAATCTATATCAATCCGTATGCCGGACTGCGCACAGAGGAATGGCGGTTTGTTCTGGCACATGAATTTCTGCATGCCGCGCTGCAGCACGCAGAGCGGCTGAACGGGAGACACCCGCTGCTCTGGAATATTGCCTGTGATTTTGTGATAAATGATTGGCTGCTGGAAATGCACGTCGGCTGTATGCCAAATGGCGCATTGTATGATGCGCAGTTTCAAGGTCTGTCCGCAGAGGCCGTCTATGACCGCTTGCTGCCGGAGCTGCGCCGCTATGAAAAGCTGCGCTCCGGCGATCTTGTTTATGGGCAGGACGGCACCGCGCAGAATGCAGAGCAAATGGACGACTTTTTACCGGCGCGCATTGCAGCGTGGGCTTCAATATCACGAAAGCAGCAGCCGCGGATTCCTGCCAGCCGGACTGATCGAAGAGATCCATGCGCTTTTTGTTCCACCGATTGCCTGGGATGTCAGGCTCGGCACATGGTTCGTGCAGCATTTTCCGACAGAGCAACTGCACCGCTCCTATTCCAGAATAAGCCGCAGGCAGAGTGCGACACCGGATATTCCAAGACCGGCGTGGCTGCATCTGCTGGAGCCGCAGGAAGAAAAAAACGTTCGGCGTTGTGCTGGATACCTCCGGTTCTATGCCGCGTTCACTCCTTGCCGCAGCCTTGGGCGCGATTTCCAGCTACAGTGCGGCGCGGAATGTTCACGCTGTTCGGCTGGTATTCTGCGATGCAGCAGCCTACGATCAGGGCGTCGTGCGTCCGGACAGCCTTGCAGAAGCCGCCCATGTGCAGGGACGGGGAGGTACACAGCTACAGCCGGGAATCGACTTGCTGGAGCGCGCAGAAGATTTCCCAAAAAGATGCTCCGATTCTGCTGATTACAGACGGTCAGTGTGAGCACCTCCACCTTCATGGGAGAACACACGCCTATCTTTTTGCCCAAAGGCCGCAGCCTGCCGTTTGCACCAAAAAAGGTGAAGTATTCTGGCTGGATAAATCGTCCTTGACGCGAATGATATATGTGCCAAACAAATCTGCGATTTCTTGAAGATATTTCAGATAGTCGTAAAAATCTTTCTTCTGCCCGGAGTATCGCTTCCCCATTTTGATAGGAAATCATATTCATTACAAAATGAACATGCAAATGCTCGGCATCTTCATGGACGGAATAGACGATTTGATATGTATCTGCGTAAAATCTGCACGCCATCTGCGCAAACTGATTTGCGTGCCAAGCGTCTGCAAGCTCATGCTTCTCAAAACTGATGATCCAGTGACGGAGACGAACCCCGCGAGCCTGATGATATGCCTGAGAGACCAACTGCATTTCCTCCGCTGCATATTGTGGATGCACTGCGAATCCGCCGATATAGTGATCCGGTGTTTTATCTGACCGCATAATGTAATCCAGAAGCTGCTGGTAAGCAAGCTCGTCTGTATATTTCTGCGGGACGGACTTTATTTTAAGGACTGCCATGTTGCTACCTCCCCCATGCTTCAAAGGACGCTTGCTGCTCCGCAGAAAGTCCTGCATCCTTCAAAATCATGTTATGTCTGCACAATTGACGGTAAAAAAAATCTGATCGTGCTTTTTTTAGCAGAATTGCATCGCCTTGTAAGGATTTTTCGCGAATGTACTCACTCAAAGAGCATCCTGCCTTTTGAGCCTCAGCAAGCAAATATTCTTTATCCTGCTGTGTATATTTTATAGATATCATAGTTGTTTTACTTTCTTTTCATTTTCATATATGCGAACCTCTTTTTTTGCTTTATTGTGGGTACTGTACACTTTCGCCAGAGGAAGCGTTTGGTATGACGCTTCCTCTGAGTCCTACTATTGTGTTCGTTCCTTGTTAAACATTAACACGGATTTTCTGCCATTTGTTGCCGCTATTTGCAACACCCTCGTCACTTTGCGGCGCTTTTTTGCCTTCATTAGCATTACAATCCTATATTTTGAAAGCAGCCATCAAAATTTTGCTGTTCCAGACGCAATTTTCTTTTGCCTTCATGAAAAAAACTAGGAATGTGCCAGCACTTGAGCAATCCGTTTCTTTGTAATCCGGGAATCTTCTCTGGGTTCCAATTGACGTTTTAATGAAAATGGAGTATTCTGACAATGATGAAGAGCACAAATTCATGACATTCACAGGAGGTGCACGATATGAAGTACACAGCAAAAAGGGCTGGAAACAGAACCCTATAAAGCATATAGCAGAGATGCATTTAACGATGAAGAGAAAGGCGTAGCGTACTTTGCACATGGCTATCGTTGTGCAGGCAAAACAGGTGAAGTCGATAATATTCTACGTGCTCTAATTGATACAACACGCTACATTGAAACTTCATTACCTGGAGTTGATAAAATAATTATTACCGCTGACGACGGTTCAGATAAAGAAATCAAGATGTTTCCAATCGATTGGTTTTGGATTGTAGACTTTGATCTTATCAATTGGTATGGCATGGGCAATGAGCGTTCTTCTGGTGAAAACAGAGCCCCTGTGTCTGAAGAGTTTTATGATATGTGGGAGAACTACCGGAGCAGAGCAAGCAGCCACAAAAAGAAGCACCCAAAGCCCAGTGCCAAAGACGGGATTCAGATTGAAAATTGCGGTGCTGATTATTTTTTTAAGACAAATTTTGTCGCGGCGCGCGCTCATGCGGAAATGGTTTATAAGAAATATACACACGTTCATAGTGAGCCCAAACTTGAATGGCTTGCAGTGCCAGAGGATAGGCCAATCTCTGACCTTGAACTGCGTGATTATATGTTTTACGAACGCGAATCCGCATTAAACTTGGCAATCGAAATTTCTGCTGCCTTGGCAGATTTCCTGAAGCTGGATAAGAAGCACGGAAATGGGAACATGGTATTTTATAACATCACGTTATTTGAATTGAAGCAAAGGCTGCTCCCAGATTTGCTGAAGACCAACGCAATTTATTTTCGTATTGCCATCGCAAGAACGTTTATATATGCTTTGCTCAATCTTTTTACGGATCAAATGAACTCCGGCTGGGAGGATGCAGATACTCAAACACAGTATAAAAAAATCGAAGCATGGGTTGCACAACTCGCCTTATTTCTACGTGATATCTTACGAAAGCCATCGCGGCCGCTCCCCCAGACGAGTACATTTCAGCTTTTTTTCAGATGCGTTACCCAATCCGGTTCCTTGATCCGCACCCACTTTCCCCCGTTGATAAAGTGTATCCGAAAGTATGCAAGGACAAAGAATCTGAGCCGATTACCCCAACTAGCTTCGCAATTTTCTGCAATCCAGAGCATCCCAATGTGGCTTTTTACCTTGAAAGAATTTGTGCTTACAGTAGGGATCTTTTAAAAGCCAAGGAAACATGCCGCGAAAAAACTGAAGCGCCCGGACATTCCGCGGTGCAGAGATTTTAAGTCGAAGATATTTACTGAAGTTTATCAGTCAATCTCTGCGGAAATGGGAAAAAATTAAAAACAGTTAATAGTGCCGCAATAAACACGAAAACGGTCTGAATGCGTAAAAGCGTTCAGACCGTTTTTGGCATAGTTGAATCATGCGGCATCACTCAACATGTAGGTGGCACAAACATGTCAAAAAATTCTCGAATAATTGACATGTTCTGCTGCTGCGAAACACGGGACTTTCTAGTATACTTCAGGTGCTGGCCAGCGATAATGCTTTCAAAAAGGGTGAATTCAATGAACAATATCCAGAATTACAATCCAAACGTTTCCCCCGCACCTCAGTATGTTGAGCCGTCTGCCATGACGGTTGCGCAATGGCTTCAGATTTGGTCGGACAATTATCTGGAGGGTATTAAGCCCTCCACGGCCTATCTCTATCGCCGCAGCATTGCACTGTATCTGACGCCAAACCTCGGCGCAGTCAAGCTGTGTGCGCTGAAGACGCAGCAGATCCAAGCGTTCTACAACGATCTGCTGCGGCCAGGCAAAAAAAAGAATGCAGAGCCGCTCTCGCCGAAGACAATCAAGAACATCCACGGAATTCTGCATAAAGCGCTTCAGCAGGCGGTTGCGAATGGAGATATTCGGCAGAATCCTGCTGACGCATGCAGTCTGCCGAAGGTCGTCAGGAAAGAGATGACGGTTTTCGATGATGATGCCGCAGCTGCGTTTCTTCGCGTGATCGATGGGCACCCGCATGAACTGCTTTATAAAATTGCCCTCTTTACCGGTATGCGGGAGGGCGAGCTTCTGGGCCTGACCTGGGATTGTATTGATTTTGCAAATGGAACCATTTCCGTTCGCCAGCAGGCACGGCAGGAGCAGAAGAAGGGCGGGCAGTATTACTTTTCCACGCCGAAAAACGGAAAGGAGCGCGTCTTGACCGTCCCGCAGAGTGTGCTTGCCCTGTTCCGTGCGCAGCAGGACAAGCAGAAAAAATGGCTGCCTATGCCGGGGCTGCTTGGGGACAATGTACACAATCTGGTGTTTACCAATGCGGCAGGCAGCTTTCTGTCACACCGCACTGTTTATGACTGCTTCAAGCGGATCGTCAAGTCAATCGGAATGGAGACCATGCGCTTCCATGATCTTCGTCATAGCTACGCCGTTGCCTCTATCAAAAATGGCGACGATATCAAGACGGTTCAGGAAAACCTCGGCCATGCGACGGCAGCGTTTACCCTGGATGTGTACGCACATGCGACAAATCAGATGAAGAAGGCCAGCGCCGACCGAATGGAGCAGGACATTCAGAATCTGCAGGGAGAATAAAACCTTGCGATTGATTTTCTCGTCCAATCCTGCTATACTGATAACACAGCATAAAAACAATCTTGGTTTTTAACGGACCGGTGCCTGCACTGGTTCGTGTTTTTTATGCCGCAAGGCTAAAAATAAGGCTAAACATTGTTTTTGGGATAAAGAAAAACCTTGAAACCATTGCGGTTTCAAAGGTTTTTATATGGTGGACAGTACAGGACTCGAACCTGTGACCCCATGCACGTCAAGAGCCGTCCGTTCGTATTTTTCTGTATTTTAATTATAATATGCGCATATTTTAGATGAAAAAAATTCTGCATTTATGGGAATTTATCTATTGCGTCCATCACGTTTTTGCCCAGTCTGGGTCACGGTTTGGGTCAGGTGACGTACAGACTCAATATTTTGTCCGCAGATAGGTTTCTACCGCCGTCAAAAACGTCCCTGCCGACTGCACCTGCTCGGCGGTGTCCGCCTTGGAAACGATGAAGAAATCGTTGTAATCACTACCCTCACGGACATCGGAAAGCTCAGAAATCAGCCCAGACAGGCTGGCGTCAAACACGCTGGTTTTGATATACCGTTTCCGGAACTCGGAAATGATTCCGCTGTGGTGCTTCATATCTACGCCGTCAAGCGCAAGAACGGCGCGCATCGCGTGGAAAAATCGCATAGTATGCGCGGTTTGCCGCACTGCGGTAGCTTTCGCCTGCAAGCAGCAGCTTTGCGTCCCGCAGACATTCCTTTGCGTGGTCAAAGCGAACCTTGGAGATTTCAATAGCTTGTTCAGGAAGCATAGCGAATCCCCTCTTTCAACACGTTCTGATAAAACGGCAGGAAATCCGCATACCGCCGGAACTGTGCCAGCGGCACAACGTGGACAGAAACCGTGATGTCGTGGTCAAGGCTGAGTGTGCTTGCTACTCCAGCAACCGCACGCCGCTGCGACGCGATCTGTTCCTGCGTCAAATCTGCGGTCAAGAGAATGTCAATATCCGACTCCGCGGTAAAATCGCCGCGGGCATAGGATCCGTACAAAATTGCATCGTGGATGCTGTGCCCTAGAATTGGATCACAGGCGTGATAGACGATCTTCAAAATCTCAAACGCTTGATTGCGCGTGCACATATTGACACCTCCCCGTTTGGTCTTTCTATTTGCAGTATACCCCAAAGTGTACTGGAATGCAAGTCGGCGTGAAACCACTAAATTCCGAAGTATTTTTCAAAGAACTGCGCAAGCCGCTGGATGATCGTTTTCTTCTTTTCCGTGCGGTTGCCGCCGCCGAAGCGGGAGACGGGCGGCAGGATCTGGTCAATATCCGTGCCGGTCGTTTTGAGCGCACCGTCGCGGAACGCGTTGGCAACAAAGCGCTGCGCTTCTGCGGGCTTCAGCTTTTCTTCTGCGATGATTTGCTCCAGCTCCTGCTGCTTTTGCTGCTGCACATAGCTCTGCCAGTCGCGGTCAACATCCGTTGCGGCGTTGACCGTACTAATAAAGCCGTGGATCAGATCTTTTTGCTGCGCAGCTGGATGCTGGAGTCAATCGCCCGGCCGATGGTTCCCAGGATGCTTTTGTCCTTGCAGTTCGATTCATGGTACTTCATGACCAGCATCAAAATGTAGTCGATGTTGATCTCCACCTGCCGGATAAGTTCAATCTCGAAGGTAATATCGTCGTTGATGTTTTCTTTGTCTCCATCCGTTTTCGGGCGATACGCCTGATAAAGATCGAGATACACGCTCTGGTAATCCTGAAAATCCCGCTCCGGCAGGATTTCATTGCCTGCAAACTGGTCAAATGCGCTTAAGATATTTTTGAGCCGCAGGATATTGCCATAGAGCTTGATGAAATCCTTTTGCTTCTGCTCGCCAGTGATCGGCTGGTCGAGCGGAAACTCGCCTGATAGCTCGTCGATCAAATCGCGGTAACCGGGAACGGCTTTCCCGTTTTCCTCATAGCCGTCATAGTACGCATCATAGCCCTTGAGCAGCACAACGCCGCTGGCCTCGCGGTCGCCAAAAAGCGCGATCGCGTCGTCGGTGGCTTTTTGCAGATTGCGGAAGCAGACGATATTGCCGTAGGTCTTGACGGAGTTCAGAATCCGGTTCGTCCGGGAAAACGCCTGAATCAGACCGTGCATTTTAAGATTCTTGTCCACCCAGAGCGTGTTGAGCGTCGTCGCGTCAAAGCCTGTCAGGAACATATTGACCACGATGAGCAGATCGACCTCCCGCGCCTTAACACGCTGGGACAGGTCTTTGTAGTAGTTCTGGAACTTGTCCGCCGACGTGTCAAAATTGACGTGGAACATCTGGTTATACCCTTATATTCGCACAGTTTTCTGAGCATCTGTCCGATATCCTGCTTGATCTTTCCGTATATCACCTGTCTCCTGTATTTCGGCGCGAATACAATATGATATTTACATTCCCACTTCGTGTGTGCTAAACTACTGACATCAAGTTTCATTTGGACTTGATTCCTCCTTTGATTTTTTGTTCTTGGTTGGCAGACCATCTTCATTTTATCAAAGGAGGATATTTTTTTTCTATGCATAGCTAAAGCTTTTTGGAACCACCGGCATTGCCGGTGGTTTTCTTTAAACAAGGCGGCAGCAGCTTGCGCCGCTCCCGCCTTAAAATATTTTTGCTCTATTTTGCACCACAATTTAGCGTTTACACAAAATTTAGGACAGACCCCTTTGCAACTGGAGGTTAAAGCCCTTAATGACGTTGGTAGTGTAGCTCAATCTACACTATGCCCCAGTTTTCAGGCCATTGAGTACAGTTGCCCGGAATTTGGCTCTCTTATTTTTGCTATTGTCAGCCAATAATTTAAAACCCATAGGAATGCTGCCTCTAGTGTGTTCACCGCCGCTGTCTTCTCTCCCCTATACCTTTGCGGCCAGCAAAGGGCACTATGTAGTTTTGGTTTTTGCTTTAAAAGTCCGGGCCTGTATGTTGTAATAATTTAAATATCGATACAGCGTAGCACGGCTGACTCAAGTTGTTTGCAAGCCTCTTTTTGTATCTCCGTTGCATTGAGAAAGCGCTTGCTCGATTTTTTCCTTCTGCGCGGTGTCTTCTCCGGAATATTGTTTTGGTTGTGGTGTTCGCGTGTTTGATAACGGATGCAGCAAGTCATCCGGGAGATGTTCCGGCAAAATTACATCGTTTTTCCCACTGCAGTAGTAGGCACGCAAAATCACATTTTGCAATTCTCTCGCATTTCCGGGCCAAGTGTGTTGCTCTAGAATTCGCATACACTCCGGAGATATGATCTTGGACTCTCGTTCCCCTCTGCGGTTGATCTCCCCGATAAAATAGTTTGCTAAAAGAGGCACATCTCCAATCCGCTCCCGCAATGGGACAATGTGAAAAGAGAGCACATTGATGCGATAATATAAATCTTCTCGAAAATTATGATTTCTTGCTTCTTTTTGTAAATCGCGGTTCGTTGCAGCAATGACTCTGATGTTTAAATTCTTTTCCGTTTTTCCTCCAATCCGAAAGATTCGGTGAGAGTCCAAAACGCGCAAAAGTTTGCTTTGGATTTCCAAAGGAAGTTCTCCGATCTCATCCAGAAAAATTGTTCCGCCATCAGCAAGTTCAAATTTTCCAGGATTACCTTGTCCAAGGGCTCCGGTAAACGCCCCCTTTTCATAGCCGAATAGTTCGCTTTCGACAAGAGAATGTGGCAGGGGAGGCGCAGTTGACTGCAATAAACGGACCGTTTTTTCGATGGCTAGCACTGTGAATGGCATGGGCAAATAGCTCTTTTCCTGTTCCGCTCTCACCCTCTAATAGCACCGTACAATTCGTGGCCGCTATACTCTCCATTGTCTGGATCGTATGCAGGATTTGAGGCGCTTGGGTAATGATGGAGTCAAATACATACCGAGCGCGGTTCCCCATTACTTGATTGGCCAGAGCGTTGACCGAGCGGCTACGCCGGAGAAGCAAAACCGCCCCCCTCCGGATGCTGTTCCACTGCAATAGGGAAAATAGAGATATTGCAAGAAATATGATGTCCCTCCACAAGCAGTTCTTCTTCTGCAAATGAGAAGGGGTTCATTTCCTTCTGCAAGCGGGATTGCAGTTCTTCATACCGAGCTCCGAACCATGTCGAAATTGAGCGCCCCAACAATTTCTCCTTGTTGGAACATAAAATTTGCTCTCCACCTCGGTTAATTCGTTGGATACATAGCTCATGATCCACCACAACAATTCCTTCTGAAATACTGGAAATTGCTGTGTCTACCAATTTGTAGGAATGTAACAATGTAAGATGATTTTCAATGGAAAAAAGCCGCCAATGCCACAAGCCCCATGGTGTGAAGCGTTCCTGAGGCCATGTTCAGCACACCGATAATTTTTCCATCTCTGTCATGGATCGGAGCGGCTGAACAAGTCCCGTCATGCTGGGCGGCACAATAATGCTCGGCCCCATAAACCTGGACGGGAGAATCTTCCAGCAAGGCCAGGGTAATTCCGTTTGTTCCGATATAGCGCTCCTGCCAACAGACTCCCAGAGAAAATGAACTTTCATGCTCCATCTCGGCATAATATTCGTCCCCGCAAGAGTAAAGCATATAGCCGTCTGGGTTATGAAGAGAAATCAAATTTTTGGTTTTCCCGACCAAGGAATGCATTTTTTTCCATAATGGGTTTCGCAAGATCAATCAGGGTTTGATTGGTCGCTTGCAGAGCTTGGAGCTCAGGACGGGATAAAATCGGAGCCCGAAGAGGCTTCATCATATCCACATGGAAGTCTCTGCTGCGCATCCAAGATGAAGCGATCATTGGCCTCACCTCTGGGGAAATTTCTCCGGTTTCCCGGAAAAGTGCCCATAGGTGTTTTAGATTCTGAAAATACTGCTGGTCCGTTGCATCTAACATTGCAAAACACCCCCTTTACAACATTATAACGTGTTTGCGCTACTTTTGCAAGCAATTCTCTTCTTCTGACAGGAAAGCGGACGGGCAAAAAAGTCCCGTCCGCATTTTGCCGATTTATTTATATTACAGAATGGATTTCAGATACTCTACTACCTCTGCTTTGGGCGATGGGCGGAAAGAATTCCCTTGTGTTCCGCCCTCATGTATTGCATATTCCGCCATGGAGTCCAGCTGTTCCTCTGTGACGCCATAGTCGGAAAGACTCCCAATGCCGATCGAGCGGTTGAACGATTGCAGAGAATCGCTGACAATGCGACCGATCTCCTTTGGGGCGGCTTGGGCCTGGATTTCGGCGCCAAGAATTTTACCGATCCTTGCAATGCGGTCAGGAATGACCTCGCTCACCGATGAGGGGCATAAGGCAGAACCAGAGCGCATGCGGTTCCATGATGGACGTGACCATATACACCTACGCCGTGAGCTATGGCATGACCCAAATGAAGGCCGACCTGAGTAAACGCCTGTCCGGCCATACAGGAGGCGATCAGCAACTGTTCCAGTTCCTCCAGATTGCCGGGTTCTTTCATTGCGGCAGGTAGATGCTTTACAATCATCTCCATGGAAGCGAGGGCTAGCGGTTCCATCATAACATTGGCGGCTTTGCAGGTATATGCTTCTGCACTGTGGGAAAATGCATCCATGGCTGTGGCTGCGATCATGGAGGGAGAAAGCGCAGTCAGCAGTACGGGATCCAAAATAGCCACATCGGGGCCGGCAAAGGGATTGGCAAAAATATACTTGTAATTTGCTTCCCGATCCAACACAACCCCAATGTCAGTGCTCTCTGACCCTGTACCGCAAGTGGTGGGGATGGCAAACAGCAGGTTGCTGCGGCGGATCGGCTTGATTTGTCCCTTGCAGTATGCGATGATATCCCCGTCTACGTCCAACATGCAGGCAATTGCTTTGGCTGTGTCCATGGCGCTGCCCCCGCCAAAGGCGACAATAGCAGACACGTCATGTTCTTTGGCATAGGTGATGCCGCTGCGCACAGTCTCCACCGGCGCGTCAGGCAGAGAGCCATGGAAGACACAAGGCGTGAAGCCTCCGCTGCGGATGCTGTCCAACAGAGAATTCAATAACCCAAGGGAATAGGTTTTATTGCCGCACACCACCATGATATTTTTTGCCTGCGCCCCATTGGTTTAAAAGTTCCCCGGTTTGATGAACACTGTTTCTTCCCGCCACTACGAAAGACGGAGCATGAAAATTAAATTCGGTTAACATAAGAATTCCTCCTTACAATAATTAGGGACCCGCTACAAAATACCCAGCATAAAAGCTGCCAATTGTGTCTGCGGACAAAGATGGACAAAACAAGGAAAAATAGAGGTGCAAGTACATCGAATTATGACAGATTCGGTAAAACAGATCCATTCGATTGAAAATTTTGAGAATTTTATTGTCTCGCCATGAGAATTTTCTTGCGAAGGCTTATTCCATTTCGTGGGGGAGACGTTTCTCAGCCCACTGGCTTTTCAGATGGACATACTGAACTCATCAGAATAGCCAAAAAAGAAATGGTTTTTTTATCAAATGATCCAAATTTCACTGGTTTACCAGATGTTCAGGCAAAAGGTGTCCGTTATGGCAAAGCGATTGCTTGTATTTTGGCAGGCACGCAAAGCGTGACCAAATATAAGGAGTGTGGACTTATGCTGACGCAAGAAAAAGAGCAGGAATTGCAGAATTTCGCCCGCGAAATTCGGATCCAAACCATCCGACAGATTGGGATTCGGGGATTTGGACACATCGGTGGATGTATGTCAATCGCGGATCTACTGAGTGTCCTGTATGGGGAGGACATGAAGTACGATCCCCAAAATCCTTCCTGGGAGGGCCGGGACTGGTTGGTTTGCTCCAAGGGCCACGCGGGACCGGCCATCTATGCGGCACTGGCACTGAAAGGCTTTTTCCCGATGGAGTGGATGGAAACGTTGAACCAGCCCGGGACAAATTTACCCAGCCATTGTGATCGCCGGAAGACGCCGGGTATTGATATGACCACAGGCTCTCTGGGGCAGGGGCTCTCAATTGCAGCTGGCATCGCGCAGGCACACCTTTTAAATGAAAAAAAGAACACTGTTTATTGCATTATGGGAGACGGGGAGTCCCAGGAGGGCCAAAATTGGGAAGCCATCCTGTATGCGGCACAGCAGAAGCTGGGAAATCTTATCCTCTTTGTGGATGACAATAAAGCCCAGATTGACGGCTACGTTAGTCAGATTAATGAGATGGAGAGCTATGTAGACAAATTTAAGAGCTTCCACTGGGATGCTGTTGAGATCAACGGACACGACTATAATGCCATTCATGAGGCAATTCTAAATGCCAAAGCGGTTCAGGATAAGCCCAGCGCCATTATTCTGCACACCATCAAAGGGAAAGGCTGCACATTTGCCGAGCGCGCCTGGTGCCATCATATTTCTGTGTCCAAAGAGGATATGGAGGAAGCGCTTCAGGCGCTTCAAGCCTGATTTTGACAAAAAAAGGAGGAACATTTATGGGCTATCAAGTAATGAACAAGATTGAAATGGAGCCGTCCGGTCTGTCAGAGACTTATTTTCATACCATGATGCGTTTGATGGGTGAAAATCGTGATATCATGGAGCTGGAAGCTGACCTAGGCGTTTGCATTCTCGGCGGCGGATACAAGGAAATGGAACAAACCTACCCGAAACAGCTGTTCAACTGCGGGATTCAGGAAGCCAATATGGTCGGGGTCGCCTGTGGCTTGTCCGCGGTTGGGAAGATCCCCTTCTGTCATACCTTTGCACCGTTCTTGGCTCGCCGTGCCAATGATCAGATTTTTATTTCTGCCTGCTATGCAGGGGCCAATATTCGCTTGGTTGGATCTGATCCTGGCGTAATGGCTGCTTTCAATGGGGGTACGCACATGCCCTTTGAGGACGTTGCGGCTTTGCGCGCCTTCCCCGAATTGACAATTGTAGAACCCACCGATAGCGTGATGTTGGTCAACGTGATGGATCAACTGGCAAAACTCCAAGGTGTCTATTATATCCGTATGGCCCGAAAACCCATGGCCAAAGTTTATCAGGAAGGCTCTGATTTTACCATCGGAAAAGGCTGTGTGATTCGTCCGGGCTCGGATGTCACCATTGTTGCCGCTGGAATAATGGTCGCCGAAGCGATGGAGGCCGCAGAGTTGCTGGCAGCCGATGGAATTTCTGCCCGTGTGGTGGACATGTTTACGATCAAACCCATTGATGAAGATCTTTTAACAACCTGCGCGCAGGAGACAGGTGCAATTGTCACAGCTGAAAATCACAACATTATTGGAGGCCTGGGCAGCGCAGTCTGTGAGACGCTGGGCAGCAATTGCCCTGTCCCTGTTGAGCGTGTGGGCGTCAAGGACAGATTCGGCGAGGTTGGCCCCATTGACTATTTAAAACAGGTCATGGGCCTTACTGCCCAGGACATTGCCGTGGCAGCAAAAAGTCAATTTCCCGGAAATAAAGTCGGAAGAAAAGGAGAAAACACGCGATGAAAAGGACAAGAGCCGTATTGGTTGCGCCTAAGCAGTTTGATTTTGTTCAGGAGGAAATCCCAAAGCTGAAAGAAAATGAAGTGCTGTATAAAACTATCAGTGTAGGGCTGTGCCATTCTGACATCCCCGCATATCGCGGAACCAGCGCCATGGGCTTCGGAAACAAACATGGCTATGACGCAATGATCAAGAACCCTCAGTTCCCCATGGGAATTGGGCATGAGCCAGTATGCGTTGTCGAGGATGTAGGCAGTGCCGTTACATGTTTCCGACCGGGCGATTTGGTGACGGGCGTACTCAGTACCTGTATTGCGGATTACAATGTAGCAGCCAACGCACAAATGATCAAGATCCCGGAGACATCAAAGCCGATCGACGCCTGCCTGGGTGAGCCGATGATGTGCGTGGCCAACATTGTGCGTGCCGTGGAGCCGAAAATGGGAGGCCGGGTTGCTGTGATAGGGTGCGGTTTCATGGGGCTTATGGTTATTGCCGGACTGAAAAGTCGGGCTCTAGGCGATATTGTTGCCATCGACTTGGATGAAAAGCGCCTGGAAATGGCGGTCCAATACGGAGCGACCAAGACCATTAATCCTAAAAAACGTGGATGTGGAGGACGTCTCGTTTGAACTGACCCACGGGAGGATGTATGATTGTATTGTTGAGATCACCGGGAGCTTGCGCGGATTGCAGACCGCTCTTTCGGTGGCAAAAATATCGGGCCGCGGCAAGATCCTTGCACCGTCTGTGTATTCAAAAAATGAGACATGGACAGAGGAGATGGCCTACAATATGATGTACCGTTCTCCCATTATCCATGTGGTTCATCCTTATTATACGAATGAATACATGCATACTCTGGAAATCGGAGTGGAAGCTTATGTCAAGGGTGTATTCCCCACAGAGGAATTGATCACCCACCGTATCCCATTCGAACGGGTTGACGAAGGCTTCCGGCTGCTGGATACGAACCCGCCCGGATATATTAAGGGAATTATTACATTTTAAGAATCTGCAGATTGATGAAAAAAAGGAATAGAGAGGAGCGCCCATGAAAGAAACTGAATCCATCCAAACTGTGGATACAAATATTAAGATTCCTTTTTGGAAAGCGGCCTGCTTTGGGTTAGGAGATTTCGGAAATAACTTTGTTTGGACCTTTGTGGGATCCTATCTGATGATTTTCTATACAGATGTATTTGGGATCCCAATGGCGGCTGTCTCCTTGCTGATGCTGATTGCACGGGCATGGGACGCGATCAATGACCCGATTATCGGAGGTCTGTCCGACCGCACCAGGACCCGCTGGGGCCGCTACCGGCCTTGGGTGCTGCTGATGTCTTTCCCAACAGCAATCATTACGGTGCTGACGTTCTGGGCACACCCGATTGGTCTAATACATCCAAGATTGTCTATATGTATGTGACATATGCACTGCTGGTATTCTGTTACACAGGAGTGAATATTCCATACAGCGCAATGACCAGTGTTTTAACTCAGAATACGGACGAACGGGCGAAGCTGTCCACTATGCGGATCACCCTTGCCAATATCTCTATTGCCGGAATTGGGATCATCGTTATTCCCATGGTCTCTGCTTTGGGCAAAGGGGATGCCGCGATGGGATACCGCCTGACTGCGGTCATTTTTGTGCTCATATTTATGTGCTGTTCCGCAGTCGTGTTTGCGACGCAGAAGGAAGTCGTTCCTCCTCCGGTCAAGCATAAGTACCCCCTTAGGGTTCAATTTAAATCCATGTTGGCAAATCGCCCATTTTTGATTGCATTCTGCGGCCAACTGCTCTGGGGCTTTTTATCCACGGAAGAGGTTCCATGTATACTTACTACTTCAAGTATGTCCAGGGCGACGCAGGTCTGATGTCTCTATATAATCTTGTAGGACTTGTCCCTCTCGTTGCAGGCTGCTATCTGTTTAAAGCTTGGTATAATGTCGATGGCAATAAGGGGCGTGTCACCGCTTATGGATGTATCGGAGCCGGTATCGCCATGATCCTTATGCGATTTACCTCACCTATCGGTTCGCCTGTACTATTCTATGCGCTGTGTGCAATTTCTAAATTCTTTGAAGGGGTTTTGGCTTCTGGTATTTATGGCGTGATTCCCGACACGGTAGAATACGGGCAGCTGAAAACCGGGGTTCAAACGACGGCTTTTTGTCTGCATTTATCTCGCTGGGAAATAAATTTGGCATTGCATTGGGCAGTGCCGGCGTGGCGGCCATTCTGGCAGTTTTGGGGTTCCAAGCGAATGTGACGCAGACTCCTTTGGTCAGCGGCACCATCAACAATTTCTTTACTGTAATTCCAGGAATCTTGTCTGTTCTGTGCGGAATTGTCTTCTTGTTCTACAAAATTGACCGAAAGACCTTCAATGATATTTTGTCAAAGCTGAACGACAAAGTGCAATCTAATGACCCAGATCTTGTTTAAAGTAAACTCGCTTCAACTAGATTTTTTTTAGTCTCATAGCGGTCAGTCCGGCTCAAATGCTTCCAATTATTAGGATGGTATTTGAGTCGGGCTGTTCGCTTTTGGAATTTCAGATCATGAGACCATATTGCGGCACGGTTTCGATTCCTGTATGCTATAATAAAGAAAAACTGATTGTATGGTCCAATCCTCAAATTTGTCTTTCTCAATGTTTCGGCAAAAAATCAGTTTCAGAGCCTCCCATACTAGACCATGCTCTTTGCAAGCAAGCAGTGGGTTCCACATGTGCAGGCAAAAAAACGATAATATACTTGCGACAGGAGATGATGTCTATGCTACAATCGCAAATTCATTGCCAGCAACAAATCCTATCAGCCGAAATGAGACAATCACTAAAAATCCTGCAGTTACCAATGGCTGGACTGCAGGCAGAATTAATCCAGTTTGCAGAAGAAAACCCAATGGTAGATCTGGACCAATTCTATAAAGATTGGCAGAACAGGGGACTCAATTCGCTTATGACTTTTTGTGAGGATTTTTCCGGTTCCATTTTTGAGACCGTGATCCCGTCCCGTCAGGCGGCCAATGAAAATGATTCTGCTCAGACTGCTGATGGCGGTTCAATACAACATCAGGAAACCTTTTCAGAGTATGTGAAGGAACAGCTTCCACAAATTTTGAAATATCTTCCATTTCGCTATGCGGCATGGTGCGAATACATCATTGACAGCCTGGACCATCGCGGATATCTAGACGAACCGCTCGATTTGTTGGCTTCCTTCATGGGAAGTTCAGTGGAAGAGGCCACGCAGGCTTTGTACGCTGTGCAGAGCTTAGCTCCGACCGGAGTGGGGTGCTCGCTCTCTGGAGGAATGTTTAACCCTCCAATTAGCTCACAGTCCCTTTTTTTAAAACGAAGCGGGAGCAGCAGGGTAAGCGGAATCAACACAAAGGTCTGCCTTGTTAATGCCAACAGAGCACCTTTTAACGATTTTCCTATTGCGGTAAAAAAACTGGAAGAAAGCAACTGCACACCATTTACCAACACCATGAAAAGATAGGTACGCATGAACAAAACAGCAAATTCAAAATACAGCTCGTCCCCATCTCCGAATAGCGAAATGATAGATTGCGGGAAAAATTGAAATGCGATGAAAGCAATAGTGGAAACAACAAGGTTCCATTTTACCGCAAGCAGGTAAGCCTCCCGTACACGATGGTATTGCCTTGCCCCATAGTTGAAGCCGATAATCGGCTGTGTTCCCTGCGAGATTCCTACAACAATCGCAAGGATTATGGCATTTGTTTTCATAACGATTCCGCAAGCAGCCAAGGGAATATCCGCTCCATATTTTGTTAATGCGCCGTAATAAGTCAACGAATTGTACTGAATGATTTGAATCACGGTAACTGCAATCTGATTTGAGCTGCTGCTTATCCCATGCTGCAAATTTTCAGGCTTTCTTTAATGTCCAATAAAAACGACTCTTTTTCAAAATGGATTGTTTGGAAACGCCATAGATAACGGAGTGCGAGTATGAAAGAAAAAATTTGCCCAATAACCGTTGCCCAAGCTCCGCCGGCAATCCCCCAATCGCAAGCAAAAATAAAAATAGGGTCAAGAATGGTATTGATAATAGCTCCCACAATCATGCAGACCATTGAATACTTTGGTTTTCCATCTGCTCGAATCAAATTGCTCATACCAATCGTTACAATGAGAAACGGCATTCCAATCAATGTTATGCTGGCATACTGCTTTGCATATGGAAATACATCTGTCGTTGCCCCAAATGCCTTTAGGAGCAAAGACAGAAAAGTTTCTCCAACCAGCAAATAAATAATTCCGAAAATTCCCATCAGAACAATACCATTTCCCGCTGCTTTGGCGGCAGCTTTCGGCTCTTTGCGTCCAAGACAGAGGGAAACACGGGAAGCACTGCCAATTCCGACCAGTAGTGCAATGGCAAGGCAGATGGTAGAAAACGGGTAGGCAACATTGGTTGCTGCATTTCCCAAATAACCGACCCCTTGACCAATAAAAATCTGATCCACAATATTGTAGATTGAGCCGACAAGAGACGCCACAATACTGGGAACAGCAAAATTTTTCAACAGCTTTGAAATTTTTTCATAGCCTAGGGGATTCTCAGTCATTGAACTCCTCCCCCTTTCTCTCTATATGGAGTTCCGATGTGATATTTCTGCCCGCCTGTATTAAGAAATCCATAAAAAGGTTCTGCTCGGATTCGCTCATACCCTGCAATAAAAGAGCTTCTGTCTTTTCGCATATCGTCTGTATCTCGTCAATAATAGACAATGCTCTTTCTGTAGGATACAGCTTACACGTCCGCTTATCCTTATCATTTGGGGAACGCATAATCATTCCCTGCTTTTCTAATGCCGCAACTGTCCGTACAATATTGCTCGGATGAACATAGAACATATTCAACAAAGAATCTTGTAGAATACCGGGCGAACGACAGATTTTGATTAAGAACATATATTGACTGTTGTTGATTCCATAGGGGGCAAGCTGTTTGTCCAAATAGATTTTGTAAAATCGGTCTGTTACTTGCTTTGCTAAACTTTCGCACAGTCTTGCGAAATGTGTAGAATTGTGATATAATATTTATTATAGTGTGCAAAAGGAGGGTGAATTGCAAAAGTAACTTCCGGTTTGCACGATTTACTTCCGGACTTCAAAAAGCCTTGCAAGATTAAATTCCGGGAAATAAGCATTACCCTCTCAAATCCGGAAGTTAATTTTACAAACAATGCCGAAACCGGAATTTAATCTTACAAAGAAATTGAATATTGTCAGCGGGTATGTTAGCATAGAGACAGATCGGACACCCTCGCCTAAAAATGGGCATGCCAAGCGGAGGTCGAAGTGTTTTTGCAAAATTTGCAAAAGTAACTTCCACCCCTGCATACGGATATATTCCGAATAGCAGCAGCTTGATTTTACTTTTTGAGCAGTCGGGGTGTCAGATTGATATCGTTTGCGGGGATCTCCTGAATGCCGAGAGACGGCAGAATGGTATCTCCATATAAGAAGCTGAACAACCGGTGGGCTGACTGGTTGTTCAGCTTCTTTCTCGTATAGGAGTTAATATGACTCATCATGAGCAGGATATCGCTCTGCTGCAAATGGTCAAAGGATGTACCTTTGGGAAGAATGCGCCGGATAAATTCGTGGGTGACTTCACAGCTGCCTTTCTGGTCAGAACGCTGAGGATTGCAATAGAAGACTCTGCTTCGTACCTCTCAAGTTCAGTGCATTCAATGGAAACTGGGTCGGTAAATTCACTGCCTCTGTCCGTCAGAATGATGGGAAACAATCGGCAGTATTGCTCGTGCCCAAGAGTTTCGTACAGCCATTCAAAAACCTCCGTAACAGACCGTGCCGTGTTCCTGTCCCGCAGAAAGGCCAGCATGAGGGTGGAGTTGCGGAAGAACACTGTAAGCAGCACCTTGCCACCCTTGCGGCCCTCTACAGAATCGATTTCCACGATGGGAACATCCGGATTGGCTGCGGTGTATTCCAGAAAATCTTCATAGGTCCTGCCCAGGTGGCACTGCTTGTCTACCCGTACAGAGGGTTTCCTTTTGCGCACCTTGTAGCGGACCTTTCTGGGCAGATCCATATTTCCTACGGACAGAAGACCGGCATCCACATAATTGTAGATGGTCCTCTCGTCCAACATGATTTCGTCGCCATTATTCACGCAGATCTGGTGAATGGACTGTCCCTGCTGAATGAGCGGCGAGATGATCCGGTCGATTCGCTGAAGCTCCGCTGGCGTCACAGCAAAGCCCTGCCGGGACTCGCTGCGGGTCGCTTCATACTCTTTCTGGGCGAATTTTGCTTCGTAAAGGTGCCGCTCCAGTTTGCAGACCTTACGCTGCTGGCAGCCGTTGCAGACATACGGCGGCTTGTTCAGCTTGGAGCATTGTGCTTTCTGGAAGTCGGGACAGGTCTCAAAGCACTTGGCCTTGAAGCAGGTATGACACATTTTTCCGTAAGGAAACTGGCAGAGTGTGCACACATCACCGTAGTGTTTGCATTCCTTACGGACACCGCAGGGATTGTATCCTCCGGCCTGCTTTAGTTTGATATGCGCACGGACTTCTTTGGAGATGGTTGTGGGGTCTTTTCGCAGTTCTGCTGCAATGGCAGAAAAAGCTTTTCTGTTCTTTGAGACCGACTTCAATGGCGATTCGGTCACTAAGGGTCAAATGTGTATTCTTAGCCATGGTTTTCTCCGTTTCTCTGCTGCCGCCATTCGGAGAAGACGAAGGGGCTCTGCCCCTTAAACCCTGAGGTTTATCGCTTTTGTTTCCGGGAAGGCAGCAAAAAAGGCAGCATCCGTTCAGATGCCGCCTTCCCGCAAACCCTATGTGCCGCTCAGGTCGCTCCTCAGTGTTGCCCTATCCTGCGCATAGGTAAAGCATTTACATTGTAATTTACCGTTGGGAGCATGTCAATGTCTTGGAAAATGTTTGTAAGAGTTACTTCCAGGTACCTTTTTGCAAGATTAACTTCCGCATGACTGGCTACCCAACCGGAAATTAGTTTTTCAATTGAGGTGTGCAAAGGAGGCAAACATGGCTGTTTCATATAATCGTTTGTGGAAGTTACTGGTTGATAAGAAGATGAGCAAGGCTGATTTGAGGAAAGCCTCCGGCGTTGCGCCTAACACAATGACAAAACTACGCAGGGACGAGGAGGTCACGCTCACCGTCCTTGGCAAGATATGCAAGACCCTTAATGCCGACTACGGTGACATTATGGAGTATATAGATGAGGAGGACACGTGATATGACACCCGAAGAAAAAAAGCACGGCTTGTGATTGATGAAAAACTGCGTCAGTCCGGCTGGGTCATTCAGGATATGAAAAAGCTGAATCTTTCTGCCGCACTGGGCGTTGCTGTCCGTGAATTCCCCACAAGCACAGGTGAGGTGGACTATGCCCTTTTCATTGACGGCAAGCCTGTGGGTGTTGCCGAAGCCAAGCGTGAGGAAAAAAGGCGAATCTATCACCGATGTTGAGGTGCAGTCTGGGCGTTATGCCAACAGCATCTTCAAATGGATAAAGAATGATTACAAAATTCGCTTTGCTTATGAAACCACAGACAAGCTGATTCGGTTTACGGATTATAACGATATAAAGTACCGCTCCAGAACGGTGTTCTCATTCCATCGCCCGGAGACCCTGCTTGCGCTGTTAGGGCAGTCGGATACCATCCGTAATAACATGAAGCATTTCCCTGCATTGGATGAAACGGGATTTCGCAAATGTCAGGTGAATGCCATCAAAATCTGGACAAGTCTTTTTTGCTGAGAACCGCCCCAAGGCACTGGTGCAGATGGCAACAGGCGCAGGCAAAACATTCACAGCAATCACTGCGGCCTACCGTTTATTGAAATACGGAAAAATGAACCGTATCTTGTTCCTTGTGGATACAAGAGGTCTGGGAGAACAGGCAGAGCGTGAGTTCCTTGCCTATACTCCCAATGATGACCCACGCTCTTTTTCACAGCTTTACGGTGTCCGCAGGCTGAAAAGTTCCTACATACCAAACGATATCCAGATTTGCATCTGCACCATTCAGAGAATGTACTCCATCCTGAAGGGCGAAGAACTGGACGAATCTATCGAGGAAAAATCCTTTGCGGAGTTTGTTACGGCAGAGAGCAAGGCTCCCAAAGAGGTGGTGTACAACGAGAAATATCCGCCGGAGTTCTTTGACTGCATTATCGTGGATGAATGCCACCGCTCCATTTATAATGTGTGGAGCCAAGTGTTGTCCTATTTTGATGCCTTTATCATTGGCTTGACCGCCACCCCGGATAACCGTACTTTTGCGTTTTTCAACGAGAATATTGTCAGCGAGTACCCAAGAGAACAGGCTATCATTGACGGCGTTAACGTTGGCGAGGATATCTTTCTCATTGAAACACAGGTGGGCAAAAACGGCGCTCATCTGATGAAACAGCTGATTGAATACCGTGACCGTCTGTCCAGAGCCAAACGATGGAAACAGCTGGACGAGGATGTGGATTATAAGCCAACCCAGCTTGACCGGGACATTGTCAACCCAAGTCAGATACGCACGGTCATCCGTTCCTTTAAGGATAATCTGTTCACCACACTGTTCCCACGCAGAAAAAGAAGTGCCAAAGACACTGATTTTTTGCAAAGACGGACAACCATGCGGATGACATCATTCAGATTGTCCGTGAGGAGTTTGGCGAAGGCAACGACTTCTGCCGCAAAATCACCTATTCCGCTGACAACCCGGAATCTGTGCTGAGTTCCTTCCGCAATGATTATAACCCTCGTATTGCCGTCACGGTGGATATGATTGCCACAGGCACCGATGTAAAGCCAATCGAGTGCTTGATTTTCATGCGTGATGTACGCAGTAAAAACTACTTTGAACAGATGAAAGGCAGAGGCACTCGTGTGCTGAGTAAAGAGGACTTGCAGAAAGTCACCCCATCTGCCACAGAGAATAAAGACCATTTCGTGATTGTGGATGCGGTTGGCGTTACCAAATCCAAGAAATCGGATACCAGACCGTTGGAACGAAAACCGACCGTCAGCATGAAAGAACTCATGATGAATGTGGCACTGGGTGCAAAAGACGAGGACACGTTGACCTCTCTTGCAAACCGTGTCATTCGACTGAACAGCCAGATGTCCCCGGCGGAGCGTAAGCAGTTTGAAGCGAAGGTCGGCACTGCTGCCGGATCCGTGGCTGAAAATCTGCTGAATGCCTTTGATGAGGATGTGCTGACTGCCAAGGCGCAGGCGGACACAGGCTCTGCGGAGGTCACGGAGGAACAGCTGAAACAGGCACAGAAAGAATTGATACAGGCTGCCGTTGCACCGTTCCATGACCCGGATGTCCGTGATTACATTGAGAATGTGCGCCGCAGCCATGACCAGATTATTGACAACACCAACATCGACTCTGTCCTGTTTGCAGGCTTTGATACGCAGCAGGAAGAAAACGCAGACCGCATCCTCGCTACCTTCCACGAATTTATTGAGGAAAACAAGGATGAGATTATTGCCCTGCGTATCATCTATAATGAAAGCTACAAAGACCGCCCCATGGCTATCGAACAGCTAAAAGAACTGTATGGCAAGTTGAAAGCCAAGGGCATCACCGTAGAACGCCTGTGGGACTGCTATGCCATCAAGAAGCCGGACAAGGTAAAGCGTGGCACGATGGCGCAACTGACAGACCTCATCTCCATCATTCGCTTTGAGATGGGCTATACCGATAACCTCAGCCCGTTTGCGGATAAGGTGAATTATAACTTTATGCAGTGGACGTTCAAACGTAATGCCGGACACATTCAGTTTACCGAAGAACAGATGGAATGGCTGCGTCTGATTAAAGACCACATTGCCACTTCCCTCAGTATCCTGCCGGAGGATTTGGACTTGACGCCCTTTGACAAAAAAAGGCGGTCTGCTGGGCTTCTATGAGTCCTTTGGGGATGACTATGAGGTAATACTGAATGAGATGAATAGGGAGCTGGTAGCTTAAATGATAAAAGAAAAAATTTGCCCAATGGATGGGCTATAAAACCAATGACAGAAGTTGTAACATGGGGGTCTGGTGGAACGCCTAAAAGCAACAGAATCCCAATACTATGATAATGGGGATATTCCGTGGTTGATAATCGGTGATTTGAATGATGGTGTAGTTACAGAATCTCAGAGTAAAATCACTGAATTAGGATTAAAAAATAGCAGCGCGAAGATAATTCCTGCTGGCACTTTATTGGTTGCAATGTATGGAAGCATCGGAAAATTGGGGATTACAGGTATTGAATGCTGTACCAATCAGGCTATCGCATTTGCAAAAAGAACTTCGTGGCGTATCTACAAAATATATGTTCTACTACATGGCTATGATGAAATCCAAACTCATATCAATGGGAAAAGGCGGAACGCAAAATAATATCAGTCAGACTATTCTAAAGTCTCTAAATGTAATAGTTCCTCCCCCAGAAGTTCAGGACAACCTCGTATTTCAGAATTGAAGAATTATTCTCCGAACTGGACAAGGCTGTGGAAACCTTGCAGACCACAAAGCAGCAGTTGGCGGTGTATCGACAGGCGGTGCTGAAAGAGGCATTTGAGACATTCAAACGAAAAAGTGTACCAGAAAGGCATATTGCTGATATATGTGATTATATTGTGGATTGTCCGCATTCAACGCCAAAAATGGGTGGAAGAAGGTAAACTGTGTTTGCGAACAACGAATTTCCGTAAGGGATTTTTAGATTTATCTAAACCAAACTATGTCTCTAATAGTACATTTGAAAACCGAATAACACGTCTCCGTCCAATGCCGGGAGATGTTTTATATAGCCGTGAGGGTGCCATATTGGGAATAGCTTGTATCATTCCAAAAGGACTTGAAGTATGCTTAGGACAACGAATGATGCTGTTACGGACTGGTCAAAACCTGAACAATAAATTTCTGATGCACTATTTGAATTCACCATTTTTAAACAGTGTCATTACAGAAAACATTGGTGGTTCTGCATCACCACATATTAACGTAGGTGACATAAAAGAAATTCTTGATTCCTGTTCCTGATATAAATGAACAGGATCAAACGGTACAAATCATAGAATCCCGTCTATCCGTATGCGAAAGTATCGAGCAGACCGTGGATACCGCATTGGCACAGGCGGATGCCATGCGACAGAGCATATTAAAACAAGCCTTTGAAGGAGGTGTAGTATGACAGACTGGATTATGATTGCAATAACCGCAGTCTATGTGATTGCGACAATATTTATTTGTATATTTAACTATCGTTCTGCA